>OGGW01002048.1_pt1 | contig 13549 bp, 10 predicted proteins | sample 1571291 | NCBI WGS metagenome assembly OGGW01 (sample SAMEA2582028, study PRJEB24529) | metagenome | biome: Human gut stool | place: China | collected 2011 | reverse complement strand
GTTCTCGATGATGTACTGATAAGTGCCGTGCACGTAAGTCTCGCCTGGTTCCACGAATTTGTTGAGATAGTCCTCCAGCAGTTCCAAAGGCTCGCTGGAAGCCATGGGTTTTGCCTCGAGAGCTGCCCTTACAGCCTCTGTCGCCTTCTGATATGCCTCATAAGCATCAGCGCTCAGGCACACCTGGGGGTAGAGCACGTACATCTTCTGGTACTGCTCCAGCACTTGCTCGGCTGTGGTGGCGTTGTTCGCTGCCTCTTCGGCTGCGCGGAAAGGAGTCAGCAATGTGGCTTGGGCCAGGGCATCATCTGCCAGAGTCATCTTCTGGAGGAAGTCGGTGCGCCATGCGTCGTAGGCTGCAAAGGTGGTGCCACAGTAGCTCAGGCTCCAGTTGTTGAATACGCACCATGCCTCAGAGGGCACTATCTTCTCGGCCATAACGCCGATGCGCAGGGTGTCATCGGTAACGGGAACGTACAGGGTGTTCTCTGAATAGAGGTCCTCATTATTATATACGGTGAAACCTGCACGTCTGTCAGGACACCATTTGCCCTTTGCATACTCTCTGTCAGTGCTGTGCAGCTGGGTGCTCGAAGCGCCCTCCAGGATATCCATCATCAGTGCCTTGGAAGTCACATCACCGCTCGCGCCATACAGATAGCCTACGCGTGAGCGGGGCTGCAGGTTCACACCATCGGCCGAATAGTACTCCTTGTTGGTGGGATGTGCCACGCGGAAGAGTCCGTGCAGGTTCAGCTTGTAGATTCCTTTGGGCAGACCGCCTATCTTCTGGTAGCTGTCAAACTCATGTTTGTTCCATACCTCGGCACAGCCATCGCTCACCGTCATCGCAGTTCCCTGCCAGCCGGCATTGTTGTTGCTCTTTGCATAGTCGGGGTTGGCTATCAGCAGAGTTGCGTCAACGGGCTCTGTCGTGCCGGCCTTATTGGCAAGATAAGCCTTGATGACGGCTTTGATTTCCTCCCTGGCGCCATTCAGGGCATCCTCGGTGCTGGTGGCATCATTGTAGATAGCCTCCACCTTGCTGAGGTCAATGTCGGGATAGGCCTCTTGCGTTGCATCAATGTCGGCCTTCAAGGTCTCTGCCAGAGCATAGAGCTTGCGCTCCACGAGCCAGTTCTCATAGTCTGCATTCTTCACCAGAGTCCAGTCCACGGGCACTGCCTCGGGAACGACTCCTGTGGGCCAAAGCGTTGTGGTGCCATCATCAGGCTTGATGCCAAAGTACACCTTGCTGCCAAAGGTAGCCTCGTCAAAGGCGCTCGTGGCAAACTTCGCTGCGTAGAAGCGCACCTCGTCACCGTTCCATTCGGCCGACCACACGTTGTTGCCACGGTCGGAGCAGTCGTTTACCAGATAGTTGCCAGTAATGAACACGTCGTCCCAGCCCTTCGTGTCATTGGCCCAGTTACGTATCAAGTAGCGCTGGCCATCCCACTCTGTCTGGTCGGCATCAAGGTAAGGACGGAAATAGACCTGGTGTCCTTCGGTTCCCTGAGAGGCCTGAGTACCCCATTCGTTGCCCGATGTGTAGAAGAAGTCACCTGCTTTACTGTACAGGTAGTACATCTGTCCGCCGGTATCCTGACTGGGCTGCAGCTCAGTGGTTCCCACGGGAACGGGCTTCTCTCTCTGGGCTTGCAGGCCCAACGCAACCATCATCATGGCCGCAAGAAAGTAACATCGTCTCATAAAAGAAAGTTTTTTAGTTAACAATATAATAGTTTGTGATGAATTGTCCAACACGGTGTACTGTCTGGAGAAATGTGCCGCGCTGCTGCCGGCATCGTCCTGCCTCAGGCTTTTCACCGGGGAGGGACGATGCGGCAGGCGCTGTTTCAGGCGGCACAAAGCTTAGAAGCGCACCTTCAGATACTTGACGCCATGGCTTGGCAAGAAGTATCTGAGGTCGGTGGCACTCAAGTCCTTCTGTCTCCACAGGTCACGCACAGCAGTGAGCTTATGCGCTCCTATCTGCTGCAGATAACGCTGCAGATCGATGTTCACGTCCTCGTCACCCACATTGAAGATGCCCACGGCATAGCTGCCATCGGCAAGCGGGCGCTTGAAGATATGTATGCTTCCGTCCTCCACCACGCGTTCGGCCTGGCGTCCAAGGATGTCCTGGTTGACGGCATTCACCTCGTTGTTGCACAGGAGACCCACTGTGAAGTCGTCCATCTGCGATATGTCGCAACCGATGAGCATATTGCTGGCCATGAGGGTCCACAGTGAGATGTGGGTATATTGCTCGTCGGGTGTAAGGCGGCTGTCGCGTAGGTTGGAGCTCCAACCCACCTTGCCCACGATGAGCATATCGGGATCATTCCAATGCCCGGGCTGTGCATAGGGGAACAGAGGGGCATTGCGGCGGAAACCTATATCGTACATGCTCTCCCAGGTATCTGTTATGTCACCCGTGGTACGCCAGGAGTTGGCATCCACCGCCTCGCCCCACTTCCACACGTCGGCCATTCCGTACTGGCACAGACTGTAGAAGATGTCACGGGGCTGTGCACGAAGGCACTCCTCCATGTGCAGATAGGGACGCACGTAACTGGCCACCGTCTGGTTGTCCTTCTCGGTGGCATGCTTACGTCCATAGCCGCACCAATCATATTTCAGGTAGTCGATACCCCAGCTGTTATAGGTTTGGGCATCCTGCATCTCGTGGTCCAGGCTGCCCAGATATCCGCCGCAGGTGCGGTCGCCAGGCGATGAGTAGATGCCGAACTTCAGGCCTTGGCTGTGCAGCCAGTCGCCCAGCCCCTTCATGTCGGGGAACTTCTCGTTGACAGCTATCGTGCCGTCGGCATTGCGCTCGGCTGCTTCCCAGGCATCGTCAATGTTGATATAGGCATAACCATAGTCGGCAAGTCCCTTCTCCAACAGAGCCTTGGCACTGCTCATCACCCTGTCCCGGGTGACGCTCAAGCCCCAGCAGTTCCAGCTGTTCCAGCCCATGGGAGGTGTGAGAGCTATCTTGCTGCCCACACGCAGGGTGAACCTCTGGGCTGCTTCACCCTTTGCATTACGCGCCTTGACGGTGAAGGTGTAGCTTCCCACCTTGTCAATCCTTCCGCTCAACGCGCCATTGTCGGGATTCAGAGCGAGTCCCTCGGGCAGATTCTCGGCGCTGAACTTCATGGGCTTATCGCCACTCACACCGAAGCGAAAGATTACAGGTGAGCCTGGACGCACGCCGTAGAGCTCGGTGGTATTGAATCGGGGAACGGCAGGAGCGGCAGGCGTGAGGATGTACTTATTGACGCTCTCGCTGGTAATGCTGCGTCCGCTCTTCTTCTCAGTGAAGGTTGCCACCACCTTCACGCGCTTGCTCTTATCCACCGGAAGCAGAGACTTGGCAGGCTTCTTCTCGCTCACTGTGAACTTGCGGCTCACTGTGGAGAGCACCTCACCATTGTCCGTATCCACCTGCTTGAGGGTCAGAGTGCCCGAGAGAGTACTCTGGTAGCGGCTGTCCACCTGCACCTGCATGGTATTGGCATCGGGCTGTGTGGTACTGAGCGAGAGGCCGTCCACGCGAGAGGGGACCTTTACGATGACCGGACCTTGGAACATGCCGCCGGGATGGCCGCCGCTGTAGCAGCGCACGGCCAGCACATTGTCCTGCTCCCAACGGATGTGCTTGCTGTCGAGCTTCACGTTATACACGCGGGGCTTGCTCCATTGGCTGCGGTAGCCACCGTTGTCCTCGGGAAACTGCCCCGTCTTGCCTATGAGCTCGCCATTGAGATAAGTCTCGTCCGCATCGTCGATGCCGCCTAAGGCGAACTGCACTACTTCCTTCATATCGGAGCTTTCAATCATCGATTTGGTGAGCAGCACATGGAAACGATACCAGCCGGTGGCTGCATCCACATGCTTTCCCTGGGCGTCCCAGGTCTTGCACACGCTCAGTGTCTCCCACTTGCTGTCGTCTAAGGACACCGAACTGAACGAGGGGTCATCGCCCATCTTGAACTTCGCCACGCGGAACTTCAGTTCCTGAGCCGCCATTGTCATGGAAGCCAAAGCGAGAATGGTAAAGAGAATCTTCTTCATCTGTTTGACATATATGTTAGGTTAGCAATCTTTAGAAGCAAGCACTCTACACATGTCCACATTTCTGCAAACGATACGCAAATATACTCTTTTTCATTGACAAATGTTCTGCAACAGCCAAGAAAATGTACAAACCGACCGTTTTCATTGACGTTTGTCCACACTTCCATCTCCATTCTGCCCTTATACGAGCGGATTTGGATACCTTCTGAAACCCGATTGTAAGATTCGCCCATGGCAACCATAAATGCCTCCAAGACGCCCGCCATGGACTTTGGAAAACTCTGATTTTCAAAAAGGAGTGCATTGGCAGTACCAGCAGGAGGCATCTGGCTCCCCCCTGCCGCCCCAATGACAAACCACGGGGAACGAAATGACGTCTCCGTGCCATTTCCATTACAGACAACAAGCAGCCTATTGCCGAATCCCTCGCGCGCGTATTATATATAAGGAGAAGACGACGGTCAGACAAGGAGAATACGGGAGCATGAGCCCGGCATGCGATATGATGCACCACGGGAATCGGGGCTGCACAGCATGCGAAGCCGTTCGCTCTGCCCGTCCCAAGACACAAAGAAGGGGCGCAGTACCGTTTCCAGTACTGCGCCCCGCGCACTTTGCTTGTCTCTTACAGTGAGATTAAGCCTCCTTCTGAGAAGCCACACGCTTTTCAGCGATGCGGGCCTTCTTACCAGTGAGGTTGCGCAGGTAGTACAGCTTAGCGCGACGTACCTTACCTACCTTGTTCACTGTGATGCTGTCGATGTTGGGAGACTCAACGGGGAAAATACGCTCCACGCCTACAGTTCCTGACATCTTGCGAACGGTGAAACGGCGCTTGTCACCGTGGCCAGAGATCTTGATCACCACGCCACGATAGAGCTGCACGCGCTCCTTATTACCCTCGACAATACGGTAAGCCACGGTCACTGTGTCACCAGCCTTGAACTCAGGGACGATCTTGCCCGTAGCAAATGCTTCTTCAGCAATTTTAATTAAATCAGCCATCTTGGTTTGAATATTAAAAAATTGTGTGTCGATCGCACATGGGCATAACAGGTCACACTCTTCTTCCCTGCCAGCGACCCATGGGAAAGCGGGTGCAAAGGTAGGCCTTTTTCGCCGAACGAGAAAGAAGAACGGGGAAAAGTTGCTCATTCAGAGCACTTCTTGGGGCAAAATATGTAACTTTGCATGTAGAAACAACATTATCCTCAAGAATGAAGAACTCAAAGAGAGCAACCCTGCTGCTGCTCGTGGCACTCGTGTCAGGCTCGATGGCAGCACAGAAGTACAAGGTGCGCAGCATCGCGTGGGAGCGTCTGGAGGTGACATCGGCGCTCGATGCCAACCCCGACCAGCGTGCCATGGAGATAGTGAAACCCTACAAGGCCCGGGTAGATAGCACCATGATGCCCGTGCTGGGACTGAGCCGCGTGGCCATGGCTGCAGGCCGACCTGAGAGTCTGCTGGGCAACTGGGCGGCCGACGTACTGGTGGAGGGAAGCACCGCCACCGGACTGGAGCGGGCCGACATGGGACTTATGAAGGTGCGAGGACTGCGGGGCAACATGCCCGAGGGGGTGGTGCGACGCGGTGACGTGATGCTCATCTCGCCCTTTGAAAACCGCCTGGTGGTGCTGGAGATGCAGGGCAAGGACGTGAAGGAACTGATGGAGAACATCGCTTCAAGAGGCGGCGAGGGCGTGAGCAGCAGCGTGCGACTGGTCATCGGCCCCGACAGGAAAGTGGCGTCAGCCACCATCGGCGGCAAGGAGATAGAGGACAACCGCACCTACCGCATTGCCACACTCGACTATCTGGCTGAGGGAAACGACTACATGACGGCACTCAAGAAGGCCACCAAGAGGCACAGCCTGAACATGCTCGTACGCGACGTGATGGCCGAGAGCATCATCAAGAGCCGCGTGATAGACAGCAAAATCGAGGGACGAATAGTGTTGCAGAAGCCCTAAGGGGTGTCCTGCCCCATCACCACCGTGAGGCTGGCGCAGCCATTCCATGCCGCCGGCCCACCACAAACCAACGTACAAGAAATGAAGAAGATATTTTCCGCAATAGCCCTGGCAGCCTGCTTCTGCCTGGCGGGCACAGCACAGGAGCGACACCTGCTGGTGCTCCACACGAGCGACACACACTCATGCGTGGAGCCGGTATCCAAGAACTTCAGCGACACGGCACAGGCCGACAAGGGCGGTTTCATGCGCCGCGCCACACTGGTCAAGCAGTTGAGACAGCAGCGCCCCGAACTTCTGTTGCTCGACTGTGGCGATTTCAGCCAGGGGTCGGCCTATTATAACCTCTACCGGGGCGAGGTGGAGGTGGCTCTGATGAACGAGATGGGATACGATGCCTGCACGCTGGGCAACCACGAGTTTGACTATGGACTCCAGAACCTGGCACGCCTCATCAAGATGGCCAAGTTTCCCTTTGTGTGCTGCAACTACGATTTCAAGGATACTCCATGCGAGGGGCTCGTGAAGCCTTATATAGTGATAGAACGCGCGGGGGCGCGTATAGGCATTCTGGGAGTGGCTCCCCAGCCCGACGGACTGATTACGAAGTCGAACTACGAGCCCATGAAGTTCATTGACCCTGCCGAGGCCGCACAGCCCGTCATCGACATCCTGCGCAACCGCGAGCACTGCGACCTGGTCATCTGTCTGAGCCACCTGGGCTGGGCCAAGGGTCCCGGCTACGACCAGGACTTCATTGCGCGCACCACCGGACTGGACCTCCTGCTGGGCGGACACACGCACACCTACCTGTCCCACCCCGAGCGCGTGCTCGACAAGGCAGGCCACGAGGTGATGGTCGATCACATGGGCAAGAACGCGCGCTTCGTCGGCACCATGGATATCACGCTGGAACCATGACCGCGAGGCCGCATACGCAGGGCCACACACCACAACAGTCCATGCAGAGGGACGCCGCACCAGACATCAGTGCAGCGTCCCTCTCCTTTTGCCCCGTCCCGCACCGCCTGTTCACGCACTGCGGTGCGGTGGCCGACGCAGCGTGCTCCGATGACCGATGCAGCACGCTGCGATGGCCGATGCAGCGTGCTGCATCTTGCGCCCCGCCACGAAGCCCAGAGGCAAGGAGGGCGGCATCCCACCTCACCGGGTACAGAAAAAGCCAGAACCCGGCGAAATGCACCGCCATGGATTCTGGCCTACCATTATATTAAAACGAAGTTTTCCTGGTTGTCCTACAGCCCTCCCCTCGTATTACAGAGAGATAGCGCCGCTGGGACAAGCGTCAGCGCATGTGCCACACTCAGTGCACAGCTCGGGGTTGATAGAGTACTTCTCGCCCTCAGAGATAGCTCCTACGGGACACTCGTCGATACATGTGCCGCATGCAACACAATCATCACCAATTACGTATGCCATAATCTTTAAGTTTTATATGTTTATTGAATATCTGTTCCTATTGTGCTTGCAAAGATAATTGATTTTAGTGACACACGGCATCTGTGAACCTTTATTTTTCCCTTAGCCTCATCAAAAACAATGATTGGGGCAATAAAGCGCCCGCCCCACGCGTTATTCTTAGAGATGAAATCCCTGCTCACACATACTCTGTGCCTGTTGCTCTGCCTCACATGCGCCATCGGTGCGGGAGCGCAGAAGCGCAAGGTGATGAACCGCCCCTATCTGGACATGCGGAAGCTGCACTATGGCTTCCTCATAGGTCTGCACTTCCAGGACATGGAATTGCGCAACAATGGGTACATCGACCCTGCTACGGGGCAGCAGTGGTACGCTGATGTAGATAACTACAACCCTGGTTTCAGCGTGGGCGTACTGGGGGAACTGCGCCTCAACAACAATCTGTCGCTGCGCCTCTCACCCACCATGCACTTCGGACAGAAGCATATCCTCTTCCACGAGCAGAACAGTGGGCGCGACACCACACAGAACATCAAGAGCACCTACATATCCATCCCACTCGACCTGAAGTTCGCCGCACCGCGCTACAATAACTTCCGCCCCTATCTGATAACGGGCGTAAACCCGATGATAGACCTTACCACAAAGAAGCATGGCGCGCTGATGCTCAAGCCCTTCGACTGCTATCTGGAGGTGGGCATGGGGTGCGACATCTACCTTCCCTTCTTCAAGCTCAACCCCGAGCTTAAGTTTTGCTTCGGCCTGGCAGACATCTTGAAGAAGAACCGCAAGGACCTCATCGACAACACGCTGCTCAAATACACACGCAGCGTAGATGGTGCCAGTTCCAAGATGATAGTGCTCACGCTCTACTTCGAGTAGCATGGGCCTGCCACATGAGCGGCATGGAAAGACAATGGGGAGCGCCTACCGACCTGTGTCGGCGGCGCTCCCCATCATTTGTCATACTCCCGCCCCACGCCAGGAAAGGAACTGCCTCTCCCGCGCAGGGCTGTAGCACTTACTTCAGACGTGCCAGTGTGTCGGCTATGCGGCGCATAGCCTCGGTGATGTTGGCCTCGCTGGTGGCGTAGCTCATGCGGAAGCACTCGGGTGAACCGAAGGCATCGCCGCCCACAGTGGCCACATGGCCCACCTCGAGGAGGTACATGGCCAGGTCGGTGCTGTTGTTTATCACACGGTCGCCATCACGCTTGCCGAAGAAGCTGCTGCACTTGGGGAAGAGGTAGAAGGCGCCCTGGGGATTGTTGACTTCCAGTCCGGGAATCTCACGGGCAAGGCTTACGATGAGGTCGCGGCGGCGCTCAAAGGCCTGGCGCATGGTCTCCACACACTCCTGCGAAACGGTGTAGGCTGCTTCGGCTGCCTTTTGCGAAACCGAGCAAGGACCGCTCGTGTACTGGCCCTGCAGCTTGTTGCAGCCCTTCACTACCCATTCGGGGGCAGCGATAAAGCCGATACGCCATCCTGTCATGGCATAGGCTTTGCTCACGCCATTCACTATCACCACGCGGTCTTTGATGTCGGCAAACTGTGCCATGCTGGCATGGGCGCCCACATAGTTGATATGCTCATATATCTCATCGGCTATCACCATCACGCGCTCATGCCTGAGGAGCACGTCCTTGAGTGCCTCCAGCTCGGCTGCACTATAGACAGAACCTGTGGGGTTGCTGGGCGAACAGAGGATGATGGCACGTGTGCGGGGTGTAATAGCCTGCTCGAGCTGCTCGGGAGTCACCTTGAAGTCCTGCTCGATGGTGGTGGGGATGGCCACGGGAGTGCCCTCGGCCAGCAATACCATCTGGGGATAACTCACCCAGTAGGGCGCCGGGATGATGACTTCATCGCCGGGATTGACCAGAGCCATGATGGCATTGCACACGCTCTGCTTGGCTCCGTTGCTGCACAGAATCTGGCCGGGCTGGTAGTCCAGGCCGTTCTCATTCTTCAGCTTGGCAACTATGGCCTTCTTCAGATCGGGGTAGCCGGGCACGGGCGAGTAGCGGGTCCAGTTGTCCTGCACCGCTTGGATGGCTGCCTCTTTGATGTGGTCAGGCGTGTTGAAGTCGGGTTCTCCCACGCTCAAGTTGATTATATCCACTCCCTGAGCCTTAAGCTCACTGCTGCGCTGGCTCATGGCCAGTGTTTCGCTGGGCGACAGACGATTGAGTCTATCTGACAGAATGTTCTCCATCTCTCGTATGTTTTATAGTTTCTGACTGTATTTCTTGGGCGGCGCATAGCGCTGCCCTGCCTGCCTCAGCCCATCAGAGCTTGTGGCCCATGCGTATGCGTTTGGTCTCGAGGTAGCGTTTGTTGTATGGGTTAGGCTCCACCACGATGGGTACGTTCTCTACGATTTCGAGGCCGAAGCTCTCCAGACCGACACGCTTGACGGGGTTGTTGGTGATGAGACGTATCTTGCCCACGCCCAGCTCGCTCAGTATCTGTGCACCCACACCGTACTCGCGCTCATCGGGCTGGAAGCCGAGGTGGATGTTGGCATCCACTGTATCGTCGCCCTCTTCCTGCAGTTTGTAGGCTGCTATCTTGTTCATCAGTCCTATGCCGCGGCCTTCCTGGTTGAGATAAACCACCAGTCCCTTGCCTTCCTGGTCTATCATCTGCATGGCGCGGTGCAACTGCTCGCCGCAGTCACAGCGCTTGCTGCCGAAGATATCGCCGGTGGCACAACTGCTGTGCATGCGCACCAGCACAGGTTCATCGACATTCCAATGCCCCTTGATGAGCGCTACGTGCTCCAGTCCATTGCTCTTCTGGCGGAAGGGGATGATGCGGAAATCGCCGAACTCAGTGGGCAACTCTGCCTCCACACCGCGCTCCACCAGGGATTCCTGCTTGAGGCGGTAGGCGATGAGGTCGCGTATGCAGATTATCTTAAGCCCGTGCTCCTGTGCCACCTGGCGCAATTGAGGCATGCGTGCCATGGTTCCGTCCTCGTTGAGAATCTCGATGAGAGCGGCAGCAGGCTGCAATCCTGCCATACGGGCAAGGTCAACGGCAGCCTCGGTATGTCCGGCGCGCTTGAGCACGCCCTTGTCTTGGGCATAGAGCGGATTGATGTGGCCGGGCCTGCCGAAGTCGGTGGGCTTGCGCGTGGTGTCGGCCAGAGCGCGTATGGTGGCGGCGCGGTCGTGGGTGCTCACGCCGGTGGTGCATCCGTCCAGAAGGTCAACAGTCACAGTGAAAGGCGTGCCCAGCATGCTGGTGTTCTCCTGTACCTGATGCGGCAGTTCCAGCTCCCTGGCACGGCTCATGGTGATGGGAGCACAGAGTACGCCGCGTCCGTAGCGCAGCATGAAGTTCACCTTTTCGGGTGTAATCATCTCGGCAGGGGTGATGAAGTCGCCTTCGTTCTCGCGGTCTTCGTCATCCACCACAATGACAAACTTGCCTTGCTTGAAGTCCTCAAGAGCCTCCTCGATGGTGCTCAGTGTCACATTGTCATTCATATTGTTGCTTGTTAATCCTTTCTATAATAAGTGTGTTTATCTTCTGAATGGAGTTCATGTCATTCCACAGCCTCATGCGGTACCGCCAGATACGCAGCCAGAAGAACAGTCCCAGCGGGAAGAAGAGGCCCGTATAGACGTTCAGACGTGCCGAATGAAACGGCCTGGTGTGGGCATCGGTCTCCAGTATGGGATATTCGTTGATACGCATGAGGATAACACTGTCGCGGCTGTTGTGCAACTCGTCGATGATTGCCTCAAGCCTGTCACTGAGCTGCTCCACCTCGCGGTCCTCCCTGTAATGGAAGAAGATGTGCAGATAGGACGGCATGCGCACGAGGTGCGCCTGCTGGTTATATGCCTGACAGTCGGCCGAGAGCTGCTGCAGGTCGGATGCCAGACGGCGGTACTGAGGGTCATGGATGATGACCTCCTTGCGGTTGAGGGCGCGTGAGACACGCAGGCCAAAGAGGTGGCGGACAAATGCGCGGTAGCCCTCGATATTGAACACCGCACTGTCCTTGTTGGCGCGCTGGGTGAGAAATATGCCCACAGGCAACAGGACGCAGCTGCTGAGCCAGATGCCCGACAGCACGCTCCACTCTCCGGTCTTGGCCATCTTCTCTCCGCTCACGTTCACCACGTAGTAACAGATGAAGATGAGCACGCTGACCACTACGGGCAAGCCCAGTCCGCCCTTGCGGATAATGGCTCCCAGGGGAGCTCCAATGAAGAAGAAGAGCAGGCAGGCGAGGCTCAGGGTGAACTTCTTCTGCTCCTCCATGCGGTGGCGACGCAGTGACATGTTCACGTCGGCCGTGATGATGGCACGGAAGTCATACTCTGAGCGCAGGCTCTCGGCGCGGTTCTGTGCGGTGCGCCATGCCGATGTGCGTTGCTCGTCGGTGAGGCGGGCGTAGGCGGAGTCCAGCGGAAGAGCCTTGTCGCACTCATTCACGATACGTGCCGAATCGCTCATCCCTGTGGGGAGAGACTTGTTCAGATAGTTGCCCATGGTGCTTGCAGCAATGGCATGGGCGGTGCTGTCAGACACATGGCGCAGCGAGTCGATGCCCAGGCGTATGTCATGCAGGCCCTTGGTCTGCGCATTGCCCGAAAAGAGGTTGGCATCCATGAGGTTGAAGTTGGCGTCGAAGGGAATCAGATCCACCTCGCGAACAAATGACTCGCGCATGTATGGCACACTGGCCCTGAGCATATTGCCTCCACCCTGGGAATCCATGTTGCGGAAGCGTTCCCCGTGCATGAGTGTGAGCTTGAGATGCCGCTTGTCGGCCGTGCTCTGCAGCCGTGCGCTGTCGGCCAGCACAATCTCTGCATCCTCATAACCCTCCTTGTTGCTGTATATCATCACGCCGTAGAGCATGCCGGTGCGCGTGTCCTTGTGGTGCACATACAGGTTGTATCCGGGAATGTCACTGTAGAAGACGCCCTCTGGAATCTCCAGCTCGGGCGACTTCTGCTTCATGCTCCACACCAGGGTAGCCAGTTGCTTGGTGGCCTCAGGCCCCACCTTGTTCTGGAAATAGAAGCTGCCTGCGCACACGCAGAGCGAAAAGACGAACACGGGTTGCAGGATACGCACCAGGGGCACGCCGCTTGCCTTCATGGCCAGGAGCTCCAGGCGCTCGCCCATATTGCCGAAAGAGATAAGGCTTGCCAGCAGGACCGCCATGGGAAGCGACATGGGCACCAGCGTGAGACCGCTGTAATAGAAGAACTTCATCAGCACGTCCATCGAGAGGCCGCGTCCCACGAGCTCTTCCAGATAACGCCACATGAACTGCATCATGAAGATGAAGAGGCAAATGAAGAATGTACCTGCAAAGAGCAGGAGGTAGTCCTTCAGTATGAATATATCGAGCTTCTTGAATATCCTCATTATTGTGTGTGCGTGTGCACATGCGTGCGCATTCGGTCACAAAGGTATAACAATTTCCGCTTTCGCGCAGCAAATCGGGTGCACAATAAGGCGATGGGGAACGCGAAATGGGGCTTTCCGACCAAGAAACAGCCGCAGGGCGGATTGAAGACCATGGCACACAGCACAATGCAAGAGGACGCGACAGACAGGAAGCCTGGCTTGCCCGACAAGTACGGCACGCGGGCTGCACGACTCCACGGCATCCCTTCTCTCGACTCACCGCACAAAGCGGAACCTGCCTGGACGGACGCTCTACAAACGCAGCACGCTGCACCAGCCATCGCAGCACGCTGCATCGCCCAACGCAACGCGCTGCACCAGCCATCGCACCGCACTGCCTTCCCCGTCCCGCAACAGCACCTTTTGCCGGGCAAGCGGCAAGCCCAACCACAACTGCCCTCTACTGCCCGCCTCGGACAGACAAGCAAGCGCCCGCTTACGACCGCCCCGGACACACTGCAGCATGACACACTCGCCCGCCCCATCGCACCGGCCGCGTCCACAAGCCTTCCTCTGCTCTCCCCGGCAGTATCGCAACCCTACAAAATAAGGCTCACCCGACAAAGCAGGGGGAGAGATTCCGCAAACCAAAAGAAAAGTTATAC
>OGGW01002047.1_pt1 | contig 13554 bp, 8 predicted proteins | sample 1571291 | NCBI WGS metagenome assembly OGGW01 (sample SAMEA2582028, study PRJEB24529) | metagenome | biome: Human gut stool | place: China | collected 2011 | reverse complement strand
AATCAGAGACAGAAGTGATTTCAGTAGAAGGATTATCAGTAGAATTTAATGCGACACCCCTTTTTGAGGATGTCAGTTATGTTATCAATAAGAAAGACCGCATTGCGTTAGTCGGCAAGAATGGTGCGGGCAAATCGACCATGTTGAAGATATTGGCAGGTTTACAATCGCCGACACATGGAGTTGTAGCTACTCCGAAAGATGTAACTATCGGATATTTGCCTCAGGTCATGATTCTTTCCGACAACCGGACGGTGATGGGAGAAGCGGAACAGGCATTCGAACATATTTTTGAACTTCAGGCGAAGTTGGAACGAATGAATCAGGAACTGGCTGAACGGACAGACTATGATTCGGAAGAATACCATCAGTTGATAGACCGTTTCACGCATGAGAACGACCGCTTCCTGATGATGGGGGGCACGAACTATCAGGCGGAAATCGAACGGACACTTCTCGGACTGGGATTCAGCCGTGAGGATTTTGATCGTCCTACTTCAGAGTTTTCCGGTGGTTGGCGTATGCGTATCGAATTGGCAAAATTGTTGTTGCGCCGTCCAGATGTGCTGCTGCTCGACGAGCCGACCAATCATCTTGATATCGAAAGTATCCAATGGCTGGAAAATTTTCTGGCAACTCGTGCCAATGCTGTCGTACTAGTCAGCCACGACCGCGCTTTCTTGAACAACGTAACCACACGTACTATCGAAATTACCTGTGGGCAGATTTATGATTACAAAGTGAAGTATGACGAATTTGTTGTCTTGCGTAAGGAACGTCGCGAACAGCAGCTCCGCGCTTACGAGAATCAACAGAAACAGATACAGGATACGGAAGATTTCATTGAACGCTTTCGCTATAAAGCAACCAAAGCCGTGCAGGTACAGAGCCGCATCAAGCAATTGGAAAAGATAGAGCGTATTGAAGTGGATGAAGAAGACAACTCCTCGCTTCGCTTGAAATTTCCTCCTGCCAGCCGTAGCGGAAACTATCCGGTGATTTGCGAAGACGTGCGCAAAGCGTATGGTAATCATGTTGTTTTTCATGATGTAAACCTCACTATCAATCGGGGAGAGAAAGTAGCTTTTGTTGGTAAGAACGGTGAAGGTAAATCTACATTGGTGAAATGTATAATGGGTGAGATTGACTTTGACGGCAAACTGACCATCGGTCATAATGTTCAGATTGGTTATTTTGCACAGAATCAGGCACAGATGTTGGATGAGAATCTGACGGTGTTTGATACCATAGACCGGGTAGCAACGGGAGATATCCGTTTGAAGATACGGGATATTTTGGGTGCCTTCATGTTTGGCGGCGAAGCTTCGGACAAGAAAGTCAAAGTCCTTTCCGGTGGAGAACGTACCCGATTGGCAATGATCAAACTTCTTCTTGAACCTGTAAACTTCCTGATTCTTGACGAACCGACCAATCACTTGGATATGCGTTCAAAGGATGTGTTGAAAGAAGCGATCCGTGAATTTGACGGCACAGTCATTCTTGTCAGTCACGACCGTGATTTTTTGGACGGACTTGCGACTAAAGTATATGAGTTCGGTGGAGGAGTGGTGAAAGAGCATCTCGGAGGTATTTATGAATTTCTGCAAAAGAAAAAGATAGATAGCCTGAATGAACTTCAAAAAGGCGCCGGATTGTCTGTTTCTCCTACGGCAACAGCCAAAGGAAATGGAGAACAGGAAGCCGTGCAACCTTCGGAGAACAAACTTTCTTATGAGGCACAGAAAGAGTTGAATAAGAAGATTAAGAAACTCGAACGTCAGGTAGCGGACTGTGAAGCCTCGATAGAAGAGACGGAAGCCGCGATTGCCATTGTGGAAGAGAAGATGGCGACTCCGGAAGGGGCTTCGGATATGCAGCTATATGAACGCCATCAGAAACTGAAACAACAGTTGGACACAATCGTTGAAGAGTGGGAACGGGTGTCGATGGAACTGGAAGAAGTGAAAGGCTAGGGCCTTCCTTCGCATAACATGATAATTCTATAATATATTATATTAAGTATGAAAGTAACCAAGTATTTACCAATTCTTGCGGTATGCCTTATGACAACAGGATGTAACAGTAAGAAAGAGGCCGTACTGACGTCCGGTATCGACCTTGCTAATCTGGATACCACGGCTGTGCCGGGTACAAGTTTTTATCAATATGCGTGTGGCGGTTGGGTGAAAGATCACCCGTTGACTGACGAATATTCCCGTTTCGGAACATTCGATATGTTGCGTGAGAACAGCCGTGAACAATTGAAATCCCTGATTGCCGAACTGGCCGCAAAGACGGACAATGCTCCGGGAAGCGCCGCTCAGAAAGTTGGCGACCTTTACAATATCGCAATGGACAGTGTGAAGTTGAACCAGGAGGGAGTAGCTCCGATTAAAGACGAATTGGCCGCTATCGATGCGCTGAAAGACAAGAACGAAATCTACGCATACATTGCCGAAAGTCAGAAGAGAGGTATACGGCCTTACTTCACGATGTTTGTCGGTGCGGATGATATGAACAGTTCGATGAATATAGTACAGACCTATCAGGGTGGTATCGGAATGGGACAACGCGATTATTATCTGGAAGAAGACGAACAGACTACCAACATCCGTAACAAATATCAGGAACACATCGCCAAGATGTTCCGGTTGGCAGGTTATGATGAGGCTACTGCACAGAAAGCGGTAAAAGCTGTAATGAACATTGAAACCCGTTTGGCTAAAGCGGCCCGTTCACAAGTGGAATTGCGTGATCCTCATGCCAATTATAATAAGATGGATATGGAAACGCTGAAAAAGAACATCCCGACTTTCGACTGGGATACTTATTTCGCTGTTTCAGGTTTGAAAGACCTGAAGGAAGTGAACATAGGTCAGCCTGCCGCTATGAAAGAAGTTGCCGATATGATTAACACTGTATCATTGGACGATCAGAAATTGTACTTGCAATGGGGCTTGATAGATGCTGCCGCTTCATATCTTAGCGATGACTTTGAAGCTCAGAACTTCGATTTTTATAGTAGGACGATGTCCGGTAAGAAAGAAATGCAGCCTCGTTGGAAGCGTTCGGTAAGTACGGTAGACGCTGTTCTCGGTGAAGTGGTAGGACAGATGTATGTAGAAAAATACTTTCCGGCTGCTGCAAAAGAGCGTATGGTTACCTTAGTGAAGAATCTGCAAACTTCTTTGGGCGAACGTATCAAGGCGCTGGAATGGATGAGCGAACCGACTAAGGTGAAAGCATTGGAGAAACTGGATGCTTTTCATGTAAAGATCGGTTATCCGGACAAGTGGAAAGATTATTCGGCTTTGGAGATTAAGAATGATTCTTATTGGGCGAATATCGAGCGTGCCAGTCAATGGGATTACAATGAAATGATTGCCAAAGCCGGTCAGCCGGTAGATAAGGATGAATGGTTGATGACACCGCAGACTGTTAATGCTTATTACAATCCTACTACCAATGAGATCTGCTTCCCCGCAGCTATCCTGCAGCCGCCATTTTTCGATATGAACGCTGATGATGCAATGAATTACGGTGCTATCGGAGTCGTTATCGGGCATGAGATGACACATGGATTCGACGATCAGGGACGTCAATATGACAAAGACGGAAACCTGAAAGAGTGGTGGACGGAAGAGGATGCTGAAAAGTTCAAGGAACGTGCCCAAGTAATGGTGAACTTCTTTGACAGTATTGAAGTAGCTCCTGGTGTGCATGCCAACGGTCAGTTGACTTTGGGTGAAAATATTGCCGATCATGGCGGTCTGCAAGTTTCTTTCCAGGCTTTCAAGAACGCGACAGCTAATGCACCGCTTGAAACAGTAGACGGATTTACTCCCGAACAACGTTTCTTCCTTGCTTATGCTAATGTATGGGCAGGAAATATCCGTCCGGAAGAAATTCTCCGATTGACAAAACTCGATCCTCACTCATTAGGCAAGTGGCGTGTAGACGGTGCACTTCCCCATATTGGAAACTGGTACGAAGCATTCAATATTACTGAGCAGGATCCTATGTTCGTGGCTAAAGACAAACGGGTATCCATCTGGTAATAGTTTTTGAACAAAAATATACTTTACGAAGAAGCGTTGATTTTCCGTTTGAGAGAGTCAACGCTTTTTTTTATTAATTCACACCTTATTTATTACGTACGATAAACAATATTTCGTAACTTTGCGCATCAAATACTTAATAAGCAATTCAATGTCAGAGTCTAAAAGAATAAAAACTGCATTGGTATCTGTATACCACAAAGAAGGTTTGGATGAAATTATTACCAAACTTCACGAAGAAGGAGTAGAGTTCTTGTCAACAGGAGGAACTCGTCAGTTTATTGAATCATTGGGATATCCTTGTAAGGCAGTGGAAGATTTGACCACTTACCCTTCTATTCTCGGTGGTCGGGTAAAGACGTTACATCCGAAAATATTCGGAGGTATTCTTTGTCGTCGCGGGCTGGAGCAAGATCTGCAACAGATTGAAAAGTATGAAATCCCTGAAATAGATTTAGTCATTGTTGACCTGTATCCGTTTGAAGCTACCGTAGCTTCCGGTGCATCCGAAGCAGATATTATTGAGAAAATCGATATAGGCGGAATCTCTCTGATTCGTGCCGCAGCCAAGAACTACAACGACGTAATTATCGTTGCTTCTCAGGCACAATACAAACCGTTGCTGGATATGTTGATGGAGCACGGCGCTACTTCCTCACTCGAAGAACGCCGTTGGATGGCAAAAGAAGCGTTTGCCGTTTCTTCTCACTACGATTCAGCGATCTTCAATTATTTTGATGCAGGCGAAGGTTCTGCTTTCCGTTGCTCTGTCAATAGCCAAAAACAACTTCGTTATGGTGAGAACCCGCATCAGAAGGGCTATTTCTACGGAAATCTGGAAGCGATGTTCGACCAGATTCACGGAAAGGAAATCTCTTATAATAATCTTCTCGATATCAACGCTGCCGTTGATTTGATTGATGAATTTGACGACCTCACTTTCGCTATTCTGAAACATAATAACGCTTGCGGTCTGGCTTCACGGTCTACTGTGCTGGATGCATGGAAAGATGCATTGGCCGGTGATCCTGTTTCCGCTTTCGGAGGCGTGTTGATTACAAATGGGGTTGTTGACAAAGAAGCAGCCGAAGAAATCAACAAGATTTTCTTTGAAGTGATTATCGCACCGGATTATGATGTGGACGCACTCGAAATCCTTGGACAGAAAAAGAACCGCATCATCCTCGTTCGCAAGGAAGCCAAATTGCCGAAGAAGCAATTCCGTGCTTTGCTGAATGGCGTATTGGTGCAGGATAAAGATACTAATATTGAAACGGTAGCCGACCTCAAAACCGTAACAGACAAAGCTCCTACTCCGGAAGAGGTGGAAGATATGTTGTTTGCCAACAAGATTGTGAAGAACAGTAAGTCAAACGCCATTGTATTGGCAAAAGGCAAGCAGCTTCTCGCAAGCGGTGTCGGACAGACCTCACGTGTAGATGCATTGAAACAAGCAATTGAAAAAGCTAAGTCATTCGGATTCGACTTGAATGGCGCGGTGATGGCTTCGGATGCCTTCTTTCCTTTCCCCGATTGTGTGGAAATTGCGGATAAGGAAGGTATTACGGCAGTAATCCAACCGGGCGGCTCGGTAAAAGATGATTTGTCTTTTGCTTATTGCAATGAGCATGGCATGGCGATGGTGACTACCGGTATCCGTCATTTTAAACACTAAAAATAATAATTAAGAATGGGATTGTTCTCTTTTACACAAGAAATAGCGATGGACTTGGGTACAGCCAATACCATCATCATCACGAACGGGAAAATCGTGGTGGATGAGCCTTCGGTTGTGGCTTTGGACCGTCGTACGGATAAGATGATAGCCGTGGGGGAAAAGGCGAAGTTGATGCACGAAAAGACCCACGAAAACATACGCACTATCCGTCCGTTGAGAGATGGTGTGATTGCCGACTTCTACGCTTGCGAGCAGATGATGCGCGGTTTGATTAAGCGGGTGAATACACGCAATCACTTATTCTCACCCTCTCTTCGTATGGTGATCGGTGTTCCTTCGGGAAGTACGGAAGTTGAACTCCGTGCCGTTCGTGACTCTGCCGAACATGCCGGCGGACGGGATGTCTATCTGATCTTCGAACCGATGGCTGCGGCTATTGGTATCGGCATTGACGTAGAGGCTCCGGAAGGGAATATGATTGTGGACATAGGTGGTGGTTCTACGGAAATTGCCGTTATCTCTTTGGGAGGTATTGTTTCCAACAACTCCATCCGTGTGGCGGGTGATGACCTGACGGAAGACATCCGTGAATACATGAGCCGTCAGCATAACGTGAAAGTCAGCGAACGTATGGCGGAACGTATCAAGATAAATGTGGGCGCTGCCTTAACCGAATTGGGTGAAGGAGCTCCGGAAGATTATATCGTTCACGGTCCTAACCGTATCACGGCTCTTCCGATGGAGGTACCTGTATGCTATCAGGAAGTGGCTCACTGTCTGGAAAAATCAATCTCGAAAATAGAAACGGCTATCTTGAGTGCGTTGGAAAGTACACCTCCTGAACTTTATGCTGATATTGTGCACAACGGTATCTATCTTTCCGGTGGTGGCGCATTGCTTCGTGGGTTGGATAAGCGACTGACCGATAAGATCAATATTCCTTTCCATATTGCGGAAGATCCTTTGCACGCTGTAGCTAAAGGCACGGGAGTTGCATTAAAGAATGTAGATCGTTTCTCTTTCTTAATGAGATAACTCAGGGATGCGGAATTTAATAAACTTCCTTCTGAAATACAATTACTGGTTCCTCTTTATCTTATTAGAGGTAGCCAGTTTTGTTTTGTTATTTCGGTTCAACCGTTATCAGCAGAGTGCTTTTTTCACTTCTGCCAATACGGTTGTGGGGGCGGTTTATGATGTGTCGGGAGGCATTTCCTCTTACTTTCATTTGAAATCGGTCAATGAGGATTTACTGGACCGGAATATGTTGCTCGAACAGCAGATCTCCAATCTGGAGAAAGCGTTGAAAGAACGCCAGGTGGACTCTATTACCATTAACAGTGTCCGGCAGATGCCTCAAAGTGACTATCAGCTGTTCAAGGCTCATGTGATAAAAAACAGTCTGACACTGCCCGATAACTATATCACGCTCGACAAAGGTTCTTCCTCCGGCATTCGCTCTGAGATGGGAGTGATAGACGGTAACGGAATTGTAGGTATCGTGTATGAAACTTCTCCATCTTATTCGGTGGTGATTTCTGTACTGAACAGCAAGTCCAATATAAGTTGCAAGATTATAGGCAGTGATTATTTCGGCTATCTGAAATGGGAACATGGAGATTCGCGTTACGCTTATCTGAAAGACCTGCCCCGTCATGCGGAATTCAATTTGGGCGATACCGTAGTGACCAGCGGATTCTCGACCGTATTCCCGGAAGGCATTATGGTAGGTACGGTGGATGATATGTCCGACTCTAATGACGGGTTGTCCTACCTGCTGAAAATCAAGCTGGCTACCGATTTCGGAAAGCTCGGCGATGTCCGTGTGATAGCCCGGAATGGGCAGGAAGAGCAGAAGAAACTTGAAAATAAGGTAACGAAAGAATGATTATCACCTATATACATAGAATCGGATGGTTTATCGGCTTGGTGCTTCTTCAAGTGCTTATCTTGAATAATGTCCATATAGCAGGTTATGCTACTCCTTTTCTTTATATTTATTTTATCCTAAAGTTTGACTCCGGCACTTCGCGGAATGAGTTGATGTTGTGGGCTTTCTTTTTCGGACTGACTATCGACGTATTTGCTGATACTCCGGGAATGAATGCGGCTGCGACGGTGCTGCTTGCTTTTCTCCGTCCTTCTTTACTGCGACTGTTCACACCTCGCGATAATCTGGATAGCTTCATCCCGTCTTTCAAGACGATAGGGATTACTCCTTTTCTTAAATATACGACTGCAAGTGTTTTTGTACATAGTCTGGCGTTACTCTCCATTGAGTTCTTCTCGTTTTCCAGCATTTGGCTGTTGCTGCTGCGGGTGTTACTTTGCACCATTCTGACTGTAACCTGTATTGTAGCTGTTGAAGGCATAAGGAAGTAAAAAATGGCAAAAGATTATAGATTAGAGAAACGTAAATTTGTTATCGGAGGCATTGCCCTGTCTATTGTCTTGATTTATCTGGTACGACTTTTCGCATTACAGATCACAACAGATGACTATAAGAAGAATGCTGACAGTAATGCTTTTCTGAATAAGATCCAATATCCTTCGCGTGGAGCGATTTACGACCGGACCGGGAAACTGTTGGTATTCAATCAGCCTGCATACGACATTTCGATTGTTCCGAAGGAAGTCGAGAATCTCGATACGCTCGACTTGTGCCAGTCGTTGAATATCACCCGTGCCCAATTTTTGAAGATTATGAGCGATATGAAAGACCGTCGCCGCAATCCGGGATATTCCCGTTACACGAATCAAGTGTTTATGTCGCAGTTGTCGGCGGAGGAATGCGGTGTCTTTCAGGAAAAGCTATTTAAGTTTCGTGGCTTTTATATCCAACGTCGTACGATCCGCCAATATTCTTACAATGCGGCTGCCCATGCGTTGGGCGACATCGGAGAGGTATCTGCCAAAGAGATGGAAGCGGATGAAGACGGATACTACATTCGTGGAGATTATGTCGGGAAGTTAGGCGTAGAGAAATCGTATGAGAAGTACCTGCGTGGAGAAAAAGGTATTGAAATTCTGCTTCGTGATGCGCATGGCCGTATCCAGGGGCACTATATGGATGGGGCCTACGATCGTCCCTCTGTTCCCGGCAAGAACCTGACATTGAGTCTGGATATTGATTTGCAGATTTTGGGCGAACGCTTGTTGAAGAACAAGATCGGAAGTATTGTAGCTATCGAGCCGGAGACCGGTGAGATCCTTTGCCTGGTATCTTCCCCGAATTATGATCCGCATTTGATGATCGGTCGTCAGCGTGGTAAGAATCATCTGATGTTGCAACGCGACAAGATGAAACCATTGTTGAACCGTGCTTTGATGGGAGTCTACCCTCCGGGCTCTACTTTCAAGACAGCACAAGGGCTGACTTTCTTACAAGAAGGTATTATAACAGAGCAAAGTCCGACTTTTCCCTGTTCGCGCGGATTCCATTACGGCAGGCTGACGGTAGGTTGCCATAGCCATGGAGCACCGCTTCCGCTGATACCCGCCATTGCTACATCGTGCAACTCTTATTTCTGTTGGGGGCTGTTTCGTATGTTCGGTGACCGTAAGTATGGTTCACCGCAAAATGCTATTACCGTATGGAAAGATCACATGGTTTCGCAAGGGTTCGGTTACAAACTGGGAGTCGACCTGCCGGGAGAAAAACGGGGGTTGATTCCGAATGCACAGTTCTATGACAAGGCTTATCGCGGGCATTGGAACGGATTGACGGTGATCAGTATTTCTATCGGTCAGGGAGAAATCTTGTCTACCCCTCTTCAGATAGCCAATCTGGGAGCGACGATTGCCAATAGAGGATATTTTGTCACGCCTCATATCGTGAAAGGAATTCAGGATAACCGGATAGACAGTCTTTATCGCACTCCTCGTTATACTACGATTGAAAAAAGACATTATGAGTCGGTGGTGGAAGGTATGCGTGCGGCCGCTACCGGAGGAACTTGCCGTATGCTGTCAATGATGGTCCCGGAATTGGAAGCCTGCGGAAAGACAGGTACGGCACAGAATCGCGGACATGACCATTCGGTGTTTATGGGCTTTGCGCCAATGGACAAGCCGAAAATAGCCATTGCCGTCTATGTGGAAAATGGAGGATGGGGAGCCACATATGGAGTGCCGGTCGGTGCTTTGATGATGGAACAATATATGAAAGGCAAGTTGTCGCCGGAAAATGAGATAAGAGCGGAAGAAATTAGTAACAGAGTGATATTGTATGGTAACGAGGAGCGATAGTTTATGGAAATCTTTGGACTGGGTGACGATTTGTATCTACCTGCTCCTGATTATTGGCGGATGGTTCAGCGTGTGCGGAGCCAGCTATGACTATGGCGAGCGTGATTTTCTCGACTTCTCGACTCGTGCCGGTAAGCAGTTCGTTTGGATTATCTGTTCTTTCGGGCTAGGATTTGTGTTGCTGATGTTGGAAGACCGGATGTACGATATGTTCGCGTACATTATATATATAGGGATGATTCTTCTGTTGATTGTCACGATTTTTATTGCTCCGGATACAAAAGGTTCCCGTTCCTGGTTGGTGATGGGGCCGGTCAGCCTGCAACCCGCCGAGTTCGCTAAGTTTGCTACAGCTTTGGCATTGGCCAAATATATGAATGCCTACTCATTCAGTATCAAGAAAGAAAAGTGTGCTTTAGCTTTGGGATTGATTATTCTTCTGCCGATGTTATTGATTATCGGGCAGAGGGAAACAGGGTCCGCATTGGTATATCTCGCCTTTTTCTTGGTGCTTTATCGGGAAGGAATGCCGGGAGTGGTACTTTTTGCAGGTGTCTGTGCGGTAATCTACTTTGTGGTCGGTATTCGTTTTGACGAGGTCTTTATTGCAGATACCCCTACACCGTTGGGAGAGTTTATTGTATTGTTGCTGATTTTATTGTTTGCCGGTGGCATGGTGTGGGTATATCGTAAGAAGTGGGTGGCTGCCCGCAATATTATCGGTGGAAGTCTGGGGATATTGTTGATTGCCTATTTGATCTCGGAATATTGGGTACACTTTAGTCTGGTCTGGGTGCAGTGGGGACTGTGTGCTGTTGCGATAGGCTATTTGATTTATTTAGCATTAAGTGAGCGTCAGCGTGCTTACTTTCTAATTGCTTTATTTACCATCGGCTCTATCGGATTTTTATATTCCAGCAATTATGTATTCGATAGCGTATTGGAGCCCCATCAACAAGTCCGCATCAAAGTGGTATTGGGCTTGGAAGAAGATTTGACCGGTGCGGGATACAACGTCAACCAATCCAAGATTGCCATCGGTTCCGGTGGATTGACAGGGAAAGGTTTCCTGAATGGTACGCAGACCAAACTGAAATATGTTCCCGAACAGGATACTGATTTCATCTTCTGTACGGTGGGAGAGGAGCAAGGTTTTGTCGGTTCGGCAGCCGTCTTGATAGCTTTCCTGATCTTGATTTTCCGCTTGATTTTCTTGTCGGAGCGTCAACCCTCCACCTTCGGTCGGGTCTATGGCTATTCAGTCCTCAGCATTTTCCTGTTTCATCTATTTATTAATATAGGTATGGTGCTGGGACTTACTCCGGTCATCGGTATCCCATTACCTTTCTTTAGCTACGGAGGTTCTTCTTTATGGGGCTTTACGATACTGTTGTTCATTTTCCTACGTATTGATGCGGGACGGAGTAGAAGACTCTAACAAATTGTTTATCTTTCGAATAACACTTGTATCCTGATAAAAATGTATTTTAGCTACACTTTTATCAGTCAATGATTTCCTTTTTGGTATAATATTTGGGCATTTTGTTGCTTTCTATGCTAAAAAGTCTTATTTTTGAATCGAAATAAGGGAAATACTATGATAGCACAAGGAAATAGCAACGAAAATAATGTTAAAAGCTTGCGTATGTGTAATGTTTGTATAACACACACACACACACACACACACACACACACACACACAAGTGAACATCTATTAGCTAAATATTCTTTGAAAACATATAAAGGAGGCATTGTTTCTGACTCGTAAGAGTCGGGAATAATGCCTTTGGTGATTTATACATATGGTGGGTGAGCATCTCATTATTTTGCCTAATACGAAAAAACAATTGAATCAAGGAAACGTAATTATGTATGAATAGTCCTAATGTATAACTTTAATGATAAATTGAAATGAAACAGATTTTTATGATCAACCTCATTGCTATAGCAATGTGTTTATTCTCTTGTAGTAATAGTAAGAAACAGACGAACGCTGATCCTTCTGTCGTGCAGGCAGAGGCGGAAGCCAATGCGGGAGTGAAACCGTTTATCCTCACAGAGGATGGTGTGGGAAGTTTGCGGATGAAGCATCCTTTCAAAAACATGTCTGATACTGATGAAGGACTATATAATAAGGTAGAGAAAGGGACTTTTTATTATGAACCTGCCGCTATGAAGTTTCAAACTTATACTTTATATTGTGATGATGTGGAAGTCGCTAATTTTATGTTGGAAAAGCAATTGTCTCCTATAGAAGAATTGACCGTCACTTCTCCATATGTCTCTTTGGAGAACGGTGTTAAGGTGGGAATGCCTTTACGGGAAGCAGTGACGAAAAAAGGAATGGAAGCGATGATAATGTATGATGAGATGTTCGATCAAGGAATAGTATACATCGCTTATGGAAAAAATTTGCGCATCAATGTGGTAAACGAAGAACTGGATGACTTGACGGAGCAAACCAAAATGAAAGCTCTTGCCATGACTGCGAATGGCGATTTGGCTAAAACATCCGAATTGGAGGGTAAATCGATTCAACTGACTCCGGAAGACTTTAAGCCGGAGGCAAAAGTCGCTTGCTTTTATATCGATCGTCGGTTTGAAGAGTAAACAGTCAGTTATATTTTGTGATAAATAGATAACAAGAAAGTAATTATGAGCATGAAAACATTGTTTTATCTGTCGCTTATTTGTGTGGTGACTTTATTTTCTGCGTGTGGAAGTAATACCCAACGACCTCAACGTAGCTTTTTCCCTATTCCTTGTATGAGTAAGACCGGTTTTTATTATGTAGATGAGAATGGGGAGAAAATGGATGCACTTTCCGGAGAACTTGCAGCTATAGGCTGGAAGCCAAATTTAAATTATAGTTTAGGTTCGGGGTTCTTTAAAGATGGTTTGCTGAAGGTACGTGATGTCTATTTTCTCGATCGCAATGGTACATTGGTACTAAATGCTGAGGAAGTTTTCGCAAAGGTTTTCGGTGAATATGCGGAATATGCCAAATGTTCTGATTTCTCTGAAGGCATAGCTTTTGTTCAAGGAGGAAGTCTTGAAGACAGAACACGTGCCACGGCCATTAACAAGAAGGGTGAAGTCTTGTTTGAATTGGCTGGCAGACCATTGACTGCTTTTTATGAAGGAGTAGCCTATTTTATGGCAGCCGATGGCAATATTGGTGTATTTAATTCAAAGGGAAAAATCTTGGTAGAGCCCCGTGAAGATATAGCGAGAGCGGTTACGGAATATGTCAAGACTCCGCCACTTCGAGGAAAGGCAAGTGTGAAGAATGAAGAAGGACTTATTGGTGCTATCAACTTTAAAGGAGAACTGGTGGTCGATTATATTTCCAAAGATCTTCCCCTCGAGTTTGACCAAAATGATTGTGCGGTGTTTTCTAAAGGTAACAGGTACGGTTTGGTGGATGGTAAGGGGAAAATTCTGATAGAGCCAATATATACTCGTTTGGAGAATGACGGCAATTGGTATTATTTTAAAACGGAAGATAAGAAAATAGGTTGGTGTGATAAGAATGGGAAAGAAAAAATAGCGGCGGTCAATCGTGATATA
>OGGW01002045.1_pt1 | contig 13564 bp, 16 predicted proteins | sample 1571291 | NCBI WGS metagenome assembly OGGW01 (sample SAMEA2582028, study PRJEB24529) | metagenome | biome: Human gut stool | place: China | collected 2011 | reverse complement strand
AGAAGTCTTTTCCCCATAAAAGGAAAAGCAAGGCCGATAGAGCAGATGTATCTGAATATCCGCGATCTGGTAAAAAAATTGAAGTTTCTGAGATAATCTTCGTTTCTGTCAACATAAACATATGACAAAAGGTGCGCCAAGAAAGGACCTGCTTTTGACTACGTTCATTCTTGTTAATTGAATGCTGCTCAGTTATTCCTATCAATGCTAACCACACTGAATTTATGGTTTTTTCATAGTTTTTTCCGCTAGCCTTTGCGGTGTATTTTCCATTTGAAATAGAAGGATCAGTGCTTGACACATCAATTTTGTTGCTTCCCAGTTTTCGATGCATTACAACCTGACCACCCCTGGTTTTCAGATAGATGGATATAGAATCATATCCAGAAGAACTATCAAAAGGATCCGCATCCGAACCAAACAAGAAATCGATACACTTAACTATATAAGTTTTACCCGTATTTGAGGGGCCATAAATAATGTTTGCACCAGGTTTAAACACAATCGTGGACTCTTTTTTACCAGCGCCAGAGGCAACGATTTTTTCGATAAAGAACGCCATGCTATCTACCTCCAAACATCTTCAGCGCATGTGAATTAATAGTTTGAATTAACGCTATATCAGAATGATCAGAAAATGTGGCAACTGTTTGTTGAACAATTTGGGTAAAGCCATTTGCGTAATCGTCGTTTAGTGAGGAACAAAAATTCTTTCCTACTGGGGAAATGCTGTATGAAAAGCCGCCTTTATTGCAGTGTGGTAAGACGAATCCTTCTAATACAAGATTCTTAATTGATTGAGTAATAATGATGCGCTTTGTAGCGTATTCACTAAACCTATAGCTGTTGTTTCCATGCAAATTGGATTCTGAGATGCCAAAATCAGAACTGTAAGTTGAGATAAAATCGTAAGCAACAATCTTATCTATAGTTAATCTCAATTGGGCGGTATTAAGAATGATAAGTACCCTTAACGACAATTCAAAAGGTGAATTAAATAGTTCATTCATTTTGTTTTCACCCACTTTATTCTGCAATCATTAACTAACATATGGCATACACCTTTTCGTTCGCAATTACCGATGCAATGCAATTTGCTGTCTAATAGGCTTTTTGATGTATTAGTAATGGCGGCTTGCTGCAAATCAGCAACTAAACGCTTATATCCGGTGGAGTAGTCTTGTTCATGGACATCAATTATTCCGTTGTAAATCTCTTCTTTTAGCACATCAAATTGGAAGGAACTTATTAAAGTATCCCTTACAAATCGCCGAATCGTCTCGGCAGAGTAATAATCTTTTCTCTGTCGATTAAAATGGCTGAAAAAACGTTCATATGCTTCCAGTGCTTTGGGAGTGTCGATTATCATCCCGAGTTCTTCGGAGTAGGCTGCTAACAGTGCGGAAACATACTCCATTTCTTCGGGATCAATTTCTGCGCTTGGCGATAGCGGTGCTGGTAAAGTAGGTGTTCGGGTGCCAAAACGAATACTTCCATAGACAGTATTCAGATGTTCATCTATGATTTGCGCAATAGGATATGTTTTGATAATAGAGAAGTCGAAAGAGCGTATATATCCTAATAAATCTGCATCTAAATTAATCTCTTTTGACTTTGTGATTTTAAACCTGCAATATGTGTCCCAATTGTCTAGGAGGGAAGACAGTAGTTGTGCAGAGTTATCGAGTAAATCTTGCAATGTTGGGCCAATGTCATTAGACGCTACAATATAGTAAGATTTAGGAAGGGGAATATCCTTCGTGTATGTGTAGTAACATAGTTTCCCTAATTCGAGATAGTAGTTTGATGGGGCAAGCGCTGAATTGTAATGCTTGCATTGAAAATAGTCTACTCCGCCATCTTTGCGATATGCAATAACATCTCGGCCTTTGTCGCCAGCGCCCCCAATCCGCATAATAGAAGAATACTTATCTTTTTTACAACCATATAACCACTCGAGGGTAAAATGCTCAAAAGAATCCTCATCCATAATGTGGACTTTGTCTATTGGCGCAATGTTAATATCGGTTCCATATAGCTCAATATCAATTTTGGGCTTCTCTATAGGGCTAAAGGATAACATATCTACGCCTCCTATCGAAGATATATCTCTATTGCTTATAAAACTTGCGAGCTAGTTTGTGTGTCTGTTGCACTCTGCAAAATACTTACATTTTATTTTATCATACATTGAACGAAAAATTAAAGACTAAAATCTATTTAAAAATTATAAAAAACGAAGGGCACTCTCGTTTGAGGGTGTCCTTCGTGCATATCTGGAGGTGATACTATGTCTCAATCTGTGGTTTTTGACTACTACTACGGAGACGAAAGCAGTCAATTTTCTTTTTATCGTATTCCACGCCAACTTGTTGCCGGGCAGCAGTTCAAGAAAATATCCACTGACGCGAAGCTGCTGTATGGCCTCCTGCTTGACCGAATGGGCCTGTCAGCGCGGAACGGTTGGTACGATGACGCTGGCAGGGTCTATATCTTTTATACATTGGATGAGATACAAGAGGACTTAAATTGTGGTCACGAAAAGGCTGTCAAATTATTGTCCGAACTGGATACAGATAAAGGTTGCGGTCTGATCGAGCGAGTAAAGCAAGGGCAAGGCAGACCAACAAAAATCTATGTCAAACGCTTCACTACCCGCCGAGTACCTGCTGAAACCCCTGCGCCGCAGGAGACTCCCAGACTTCCGAAAATCGGAAGTCAAGAAGTCGGAAAATCAGAAGTCAAGACTTCCGATTTTCCGAAGTGCAGACTTCGGAAAATCAGACGGTAATTATATTGAATCTAATCAAACTGATTTTAGCTATAAAAATCAATCTATCCATCCATCGCCTTCCGCCGAGCAGCCGGGATGGATGGATAGAAGCGAGTATCTGAGAGAGATCAAAGAGAATATCGAGTACCCGTTTCTTTGTCAACAGTTCAATGCCGATGATGTAGATGAGGTCGTGGGGCTGATGGCGGATGTGATGTGTTCCACACAGTCAACGGTACGGATCGGCGGTGAGAATATCCCGCTGCCACAGGTGCAAGCCCGCTTCTACCGGCTGGACTACTCGCTGATGGTCTATGTGTTTGAGTGTCTGCGCCGCAATACCACACAAGTCCGTAATATCCGCGCATACCTGCTCACCACGCTGTTCAACGCCCCGCTGACCATGAATAACCACTATCAGGCCGAAGTTCAACATGACTTCGGCCCTTAATTTTGGTTGAAAATGTGGCTCAAATTGAGACACATTTTTCGACATAAAACTTGAATATGGAGGTAAATCAATGTCCAACGAAAAGAAAAACCCGCTGATTGGTGCGTTTCGGACACCTGTTGCCGGAGCGCCGCCCACTCCCGCACCGCCTATTCCTGCCAAAGAAACAAAACCGCCAATTCTATCGCCCGCCGCTGTCAAGCCCGGTGAAGTGAAGAAGCCTGCCGAACCCGCCAAGGATGATAAAGTGGCTAAGGATGGTAGGCCCGTTGCGGCTCCGGTCACTCCCGCCAAACCTGACGAGGGGAAGAAGCCCGCCGAGCCTGTCAAGGATGATAAGGCAATCAAGGACGGCAAGCCCGCCGCTGCACCGTCTGCTCCCGTTAAGCCTGACGAGAGCAAGAAGTCCGCCGAGCCTGCCAAGGATGATAAGGCGGTCAAGGACAGTAAGCCTGCTGATGCTCCCGCCGCTCCCACCAAGCCTGACGAGGTTAAAAAGCCCGATGAACCGGCAAAGGCGGCGGTGCCGCAGAAATCGCCAGAACAGCCGAAGGATGCTGCTACGGCTACCCGTACCGCAGATGGGCCGAAAGGCTCTGCCGTGACCAAGGTGTTTGAGGATCGGTTGGATGCTCCTACGGAAGCAGACTTCCTCAAGTTGCCTGTCCCCAGTGAGGGAGAGATTTACAGCATGGCCGTCCATCCTGCCTATCTGAAAGACTTTCTGGATCACCCTTTTACGGTAAATCGTGAAACGCAGGACTATAAAGACCTGTTTGAGTCCATCAAGACCTACGGCATCCGCGAGCCCATCCTCTGCCGTCCTGGCCGTAACGGTGGCCTTGAGATCATTTCCGGCCATCGCCGCCATGACATCGGCGCACAGCTGAATTACCCTATTCCTGTTCTGATCGAGCGTGTGGATGAGGATGACGCACAGATCCAATGCGTAGACGGAAACCTCCACCGTAAGGATATTCCCATCTCCGAACTGGCCCGTGCCGCACAAATGAAAATGGACGCACTGAAACGCAAGGCCGGACGCCGCTCCAAAGCGGATATTCTGGCGGGGAAGGAGCCGATGAAACGCAGTGATGAACAGGTCGGTGAGGATTTGGGTATGAGCCGTGCCAGCGTGCAGCGCTTGATGCGTGTCAATCAGTTGGAGGAACCGCTGAAAAAAATGGTGGACAAAAAGGAACTGCCGCTGGATACCGCCGAGCAGATTTCCCACATGAAGCCCACCGAGCAGAAAACGCTTGCGGACGCCATCGAAAAAGAGGGCGGAAAAGTCCCCTCTAAGACGGAAGCGGTCAAGCTCAAGGAGGAAAGCCGTGCCGGTACGCTCACTGCACAGAAAATTGAGAACTCCGTTGCGCCCACCAAGCGGGAAATCGACCCGCCGCTAAAGGTCACTTTTCAAGATGACGAGTTGCGCCCCTACTTCCCGGACAAGGGAACCACCGTCGCTACGGTCAAGCGCACGATGTTCGAGGCGATGGATCTTCGCAAAAAGGCGCTGGAACGCCAGAAAATGAAGATGCAGACCGAGAAGGAACCTAAGAAGAAATCTGAGCCGGAGAGGTGATAGAGAATGACGGTTGTAATTGTTAAACCGGGGTATGCTCCGTATGAGGCGGAGATCAACGGCTTAGATGAAATGCAGGAGGTCGTAGGCGGAATGATCCAGGCCATCTACCCCTTTGAGGATAGGGCCGCAGTTGTCTGCAATGATGAGGGTATTCTTTTGGGGATGCCGTACAACCGAAGCGTTCCCGGCGGATATGGCGGCGTATTTGGCCCGTTTTTTGTGTGCGGCTTGGGCGAAGAGGACTTTTGCTCTTTGACCCCGGAGCAGGTCAAATCCTACAAGAAGGAATTTCACTGTGCTGAAATCCTGATTGGAGCAACAGGCAATACTCCCATCACGATGAAGGTGCAGCCCAAAGCGGTAGGCAGCCCCGGCCAAGAAAAAAGCCGGAATGACCCTCCGGGGCGGGAGTGAGCTGTCATGCAGGAATATACTTCCCCAAGCGAACGGCTGAAGGCACTGACAGATCAATTGGAGCAGGGCGTGTCAGATATTTTTCAAAGCGGTCAATACGCAGCTTATCTTACTGCCATGTCGAAATTCCACCATTATAGCTTTGGCAATACCATGCTGATTTTCATGCAATGCCCAAATGCCACCAATGTTGCGGGTTATCACGATTGGAGAAGGAATTTTGGCCGACAGGTCAAGCGAGGCGAGCGTGGCATCACCATACTCGCCCCTTGCCCATACCGCAGGAAGGAAGAAGTGGAGGAAGCTGCTTCGGATGGTTCACCCGCCACCTCTGTTCAATGGGTGCAGCGCATGGGTTTCCGCACCGTTACGGTATTCGATGTGAGCCAGACGGAGGGAAAACCGTTGCCTGAACTTGTAAAAAAGCTGACCGGCGATGTAGCACAGTATGAGAGCATGGTTGCGGCTCTGCGCAGCATTTCACCTTACCCCATTTCCATGGAGTCGTTTCCGGGCGGTGCTTACGGCTGCTGTAATTTCGTAGAGCGGCGTATTCTGGTGCAGCCAGATATGAGCCAAATCCAGACCATCAAGACTATGATCCATGAGGTCAGCCACGCCAAGCTCCATGCGCCGCCGGAGAAAACAGAAAAACTGCCGCAGCACAAGCAGCGCTTCGTCCGAGAGATGGAAGCGGAGAGCGTGGCCTATGTAGTCTGCCAGCACTTCGGAATTGATACCGCTGATTACTCTTTTGGCTATGTGGCCGGATGGAGCCACGGAAAGGATCTATCGCAGCTGAAAGCATCATTAGAACTGATCCGCAATACCGCCGCAGAACTGATTGACGGTATCGATCCACCGAAAGAACTGCCGCCGCCTACACAGAAAAAACAGCGAACAAAAAGGAGAAATGCCTATGAGCGCAGTTGACGCCCGGAAAGAACACTATGAGGCCGTGGAGATTTTAGGTATCCCCGGCCTTTTCACTACCCTTCGAGTAGACCGTGCCACTATCCCAAAAGGCGTGTATGCCTATGATATGCAAACCAGTGAACAGGATTGGAGCCAGCCCTGTCTGCTTGCCCGGCATATCACGGTGGAGCATTTCGGTACTGTCCTGACCGCAAGCCCAATTTCATTACCACCTTGCGGATACCTGGACTTATCCTCTGGAGATTTTGCGGAACAGAGCAATGCGGCGAGAATGACACTGGCTGATTTTGAAGCCAGATGGCTGTCCACAGTTGCACCACAGTGCAAGCACAAACCGCTCCGCAGACCCGTGCACCGCCGTTCTGCCTCTGTCCGTTGAGGTATAGCGGCAATGGGAAAACAAATCAACCTGATCGCTTTTTTGAACGGGGTGGTGTCCCGAAACACGCAGAATTACAGAAAAGATTTTGAGTTGGACGCGCAGAAACTGCGGGATGCTCTGACTAAGAGTGAGCAGGACGAGCGTATTTTTTATTTTATGTCCAGGCCAAACGGAACATGGTGCGTTTTGGAACGGGATGCCTTTCTGCGCGGCAGCGACGGCCACAAAATCTGGACGTACTATGCGGATATGGCAGATGGCATTGAAGCCTATCGTGTGGTTATTACAGGGCGGCACGGCACAGAGCCTATGGGCTATGTGGTAAAGCTGAATTACCGGGATCAAGTACAGCGGGTCATAAAAGCTGCTATTCCCTTTGAGGATGTGGAGCTTACTTTTTACTCCGGGGAGAAGTTTCGTATGCCGATGGAGCAGTACAGAAAGCAGCGGGAAGAAATCTTCTTTGATTACGGAGCAATCAAGAGCTTCCGCTGCTGTCCCAAAAGCAAAGCGGAATTGTACCGCGTTATTTCTATGGAGCATCGGTATCAAAAGGGCTGGCGGCCAAAAACAAAGAAACGGCCGGCTACACCGGCCAGATAGGGGGATTCAGGCCATGTCGGATAAGGACAGCTTTTATTATCTGAACGCGTACCAAGACGGTATCACGCCCGGCCAGCAGGTGACGATCCAGCACAGAATTTCCTTCAATGATTGGAGGGCCGGTCCTCACATTGCCCCTTTGGTGGGGCTGGCGGGAGAAGAAATCATGCGGCGCAAGGAAGCCAGCATCGCACTGGAAAAGGATCTGTATGCCCAGTTGAAAAAACTGGCGGAGGCGTGGGACGAGCAGGCCGCACAGACCATGCTGCTGGAACGAGCACTGGAATATGTCCATACCCCAGAGGTCGCACATACTTCAAATGAGTGGAAGGAGGGGGAGAATGGGGTATGGGAGATCAGCAACCGCACCTATATCATGCGGTATCGAATCTCCTATGAAAAGGCCGCCGATAGTTACCTTGTCAGCTGGGGGATCGTTTACAACGCCCCTAAGCAGCCAGACCCCAAATATACAAATTACTGGGGCGACAGCATCTATGTGGCGCGGCAGGACAAGAAAAAATACCCCACTATGGAGGCGGCACAGCATTACATTCAGGGCCGTTTTGATTTGTACTGTCACCTGTTTCGGGAGCTGTCCCCGCCGGTTCCCAATGAGTGCAGACGGATGTTCAGCATCAACGGCCATCTGGCCCCCGGATACACACTGGCCCCTCCTGACAAATCAGAACCAAGCAAGCAGACAGTGGATGACCTGTTGGCCTGTCTGGACGATGTGGATATGGCAGAGCCGCCCGTCAAGCCGCCTGAGAAATGCCGGAAGGAGCAAAGGAAAACCGAGGCCCAAAAGAAGCATATCCCGACACGGTAGGACAGCGGCGCTCTGCGTCGCTGTCCCAGCCAGCATGGAATTTTGACATCAAAATTCCGCTGGTTAGGGGCGTACCCCTAAAACCCCGTGCCGCCCGTCGAAATGCGTCTCGATTTGAGACGCATTATTTTTTACAAGGAGAGTGATGTCCCTGTGCAAACCAACTATTCGCCATGGGGCGAAATACAGGCTCTTGAAACGCTGTATCCCGGTATCCACCTCATCACAACACCCGGCCACGGCGGCATCATGGCGGAATGGCCCGCCTATCTTGAATTGTCCGGCGCCGCACGCAAATGCGGCTTTCGTGAAAACGGCTGCCTTTGGTTTGAAGAGGATTGCTGTGAACAGGTGGTGCTTCGTGAACTGCTGGATCGTGGGATGTGGACGCTGCCGGATCGGATTAGTGACCCGGCGAAGTTTGAAGAAGGAATCAACCGAATCATCCGCCAGTATCACCCGGACTATTGGGCGGAGCGGAAAGCGGGCCGCACCGTTCCGCAAACCCGCAAAGTGCGAGAGAAAAACAATCTATCTATCCGAAAGGGGGAACAAGCCGATAAAGCCATATAAAACAATGACGCTTCGCCTGAACGCCGCGGAGTACGCGCACCTGTGCCGACAGGCAGAAGTGACCGGGCTGAAAAAGGAGCCGTTGGTACGGCAGCTCATTATGGGCGTAAATCTCCGGCCCCGTCCCCCCGATGCCTATGCCGACCTGCTTCGGGCGCTGTCCGCCATCGGGAATAACATCAACCAGTTGGCCCATCAAGCCAACGCCAGGGGCGCAGCCACCGGTGACGAGATCACGGAAGCGCTGCATCTGGTGCGGCAGGCCACACGATTGGTGCGGGAGCGGCTTTGAATGGCGTATACGAAGATCATTGTCATTCATAGCCGATTGGACAGGTGCCTGGGCTATACGCAGGACGAGGAAAAGACCTCTTTGGAAACAGTGCTGGACTACGCCATGAACCGGGATAAGACCGAGCAGGACTGTTTTGAAACTGCGCTGAACTGTGACCGGGAAACCGCCTATGCGGACATGATGGACACCAAGCGCCGCTGGGGCAAGACCAGCCGCAAACGCAAGGGCTATCATGTGATTCAGTCCTTTGCCCCCGGTGAGGTCGCGCCGGAGCAGGCTCACGCCATTGGCGTCGAATTGGCACAGCGGCTTTTGGCGGATAAATACGAAGTAGTGGTGTCCACGCATTTGAACAAGGCGCACCTACATTCACATATCGTATTCAACAGCGTGTCCTTTGTGGACGGTTCCATGTACCGTGACCGTATTTCGGACTTGCTGGGCGGCTCAGGGGTGGGTATCCGGGGCACATCGGATGCGATCTGTCTGGAGCATGGCTTGTCAATTATTGAATCCAGTGAGCCATCCGTCAGCCGTGCCGAGTGGGAGGCAGAAAAGGCGGGGAAGCCCAATTTCCGGGGGCTGGCCCGTGCGGACATAGACACCGCCATCGCCAACGCCTACACCATGCGTTCTTTTTGGGGAGAGTTGGTGAAAATGGGCTATCAAGTCAAGCGGTATCCCCAAGTAACCCATGCGGCGGTCAAGCCGCCGGGCGGCGCGCGATTTCTCCGGCTGGACAAGCTGGGGGCCGGGTACAGCGAGGCGGAGATATTCTCCCGTCTTACGGAGAGCCGCATCGGCACAGCGCCGCCAATCAGCGACCATACCCCTATCCTGCCGCAGCGGTATTTCCCCTATGGGCGGTGCTACCGTGTGAAAGGCCGTTTGCCATTAAAGGCAGGCCGCGCACGGGGCTTCCGGCTTCTGTACCTGAAATATCTTTATCTGCTGAGGAAGCCGCCATCCCGGCGCAAGACCCCAGTCTCACGGGCAGAGGCCATTAAGTTTGACCGCTACCAAGAGCAGTTCTTTTATCTTTACAAAAACCGCATCGACAGTGCGGAACAGTTGGCCATGCAGATGGACGCACTGCAAGCGGAGATCGACGCTCTGACTGACCGCCGGGCCGATTTGTACCGCCTGCGCCGAAAAGCCCCGGATGATACGGCTTGTTCCGAGGAGATCGGCACGATCACCGCACGGCTGCGGGTACTGCGCCGGGAGCTGAAGCTGTGCGCCCGCATTGAAAACGATATTCCCACGGTGCGGGCACAGATGGAAATTTCAAAGGAAAGGAGCGACCATGAAAAAGCTGATAAAAGCAGACCTGAACAAAGTGCTGGAGCTGACCGCGACGTACCAACCCATTGACCGTGATAGCCTGAAGGCGGAGTTGGAGATTTTGGAGCAGAGCCGATACAACGATTATCTCTTTCTGGCCCGGAAAGACCGCTTTCGGTTGATGCCCCTGTCCGAGGTCTACACCGCTGGCAGTGATGCCAATGGGTTTCTCACTCTATTTGAGGTACAGACCTGCTGGCCGGTTCTGGCACTGACGCTTCATGTGGAGTATATGGAAAGCGGCATCCACCGTGGGAGCGTGATTTTAATGGACTATCCTGAACTTGTCCGGGATGTGGTGCTTTTTGAACGGCTCCCCGATACTCAGCGGGAGGGGCACATCAAGCAGCTGATAACCCGCTGTGTACGGTATGCCCCGCAGTGTACGATGGTGGATCTGATCGAATATTTGAAAACCGGGAGGTGAAAGAAAATGGACGCAAGTGGAGAAGTGGCCGACCTGATGGTAAAGGAGAGTATCCAGCTGACGGAGGAAAGCATCAAGCTGTTGGCGGCAGGCTGTAAAAACCTGACCGCCTTTTTATATGCTCTGGCGAAGGATAATAAAAAGCTGGTGGGAAAGACCAGTATGAAGCGCCTGCTGCGGGAGGGCAAGGAATTGAAAACCTTTTGCATCAAGGCCGAGGATTTGAACGACTTCCGCAAATACGCCAAGCCCAATATCCTCTTTGCCGCGATCCGGGATACAAAGGAGGATGACGGTGTGGTGGCGCTCGTCACCAATACGGATTTTGTATCCCCGGTCAATCTGTTCATGCAGCGCCGGGGCTATCCCGCCCCCACACAGACGCAGGAGGACGATACCGTAAAAAAAGACGCACCCCGCACTCAACAAGGGAACTCCTCACCAGAGCGCGGGAATGGCTCGACAGTATCGAGAATGAGCCAGACGACGAGGACTACTGATACGGCTGAGAAAATCAGCGATATTCCCACGGTAAAAGGCCGATTGGCTGTGTTGCAGAAAACCGCTGCGGGGATGCGGGACGGTCAGGCGAAGCAGCGTTCCCAGCCCACACAGCAGAAATCAAGATAACAGGAGGAATTTTTTGTATGGCAAATCTGGAGCAGATCGTGAGCCGTAAGGCCGAAAACGATACGAAGTGGAAAGAAGCCCAGCAGGCCGAGAGGGAAAATACTACGGCGATGCAGGACGCCGGAATCACGGAGATCACCAGCAATCCCGAAGCATACGCCCGCTATCTGGAGATGCAGGGGGACAACCCCTCTTACAGCGCCGGCAATATCGCGCTGGTGATGTTTGGGAACCCGGAGGCCACCGTGTTCGGAACCCGTGACCGCTGGAAAACGCTGAACCGTTCCGTTATGGACAGCGAGAAGAACAACGGCGTGAAAATTTTTGCCCGCTCTCCTATGGGGCGCGGTTATACGCTGGCGGATGCCTATGACATCAAGCAGACGCAGGGCCGGGATATTTCCCGGATCACCTTGCAGAATGACAGTAAGGAAATGGAGGCGGCGTTGACCACCGTTCTGAATTATGCCGTTGTGCCGGTGGTCATTGACAAGGAGCTTCCCGCGCCCGCCTTTTATGATTCGGCCAATCTGGAACTGGCCATCAACCCGGACTACCCCGACAACGAAGCCTTTGCGGCGATTACCGCCGAGGTAGCCCACAGCCGTTTCCATGCCAAGGGCGCCAATGCCAGCTATGACCGCGGCGAGTGTGAGTTGGACGCACAGAGCATTTCCTATATCCTCTGCCGCAGATACGGGATTGAACGGCCTATGCCGGATATGTCGAACCTCGCTGCTCTCTATGAGGGCTGGGAACCGCAGGAGTGCCGACAGGCTCTCGATAATATTCAGGATACCAGTAAGCAGTTTGGGCGCTCCATTGAGAAAAATCTGGAGATGGGCAAACAGCGCAGCCGTGCCCCGGTACATCGTCCTACCCGGTAAAGTCCCGACAACAGGGGGTGTCTCCCCTTTGGGGAGTATGAGCCACCGCCCACCCCTGTCAAGGCCGCACGATTGCTGGCGCAATCATGCGCGGAGTCAGCCAGTGCGCGCACTGGCTGAGCCTTGACCGGGCTGTTCGCTGGCTCATTAGGTAATCAAGGGGAGGACACCCCAAAAGCCGCTGACAGCGGCTTTTGCTATATTGGGAGCGCGGCGCGTCCAACGCAGTGCCAGCGAGCCCGTCAGCCCGCCCCGCCGTGAGCCATCGGCGGGGCGTTTTTCAAAATGTGTCTCAATTCGAGACACATTTCTACATCAAACAAAAATTTTGGAGGTTATCTATGAAACACCGCAGATTGATTTCAGCGTTTCTTACTTTTGTTTTGTGCCTCAGCATGATCCCCACGGCATCAGCCGCCCAGCAGAACAGCTACCATGATCCCGTCGAGCATTGGCAGCAGGCCAGCAACCGGACCAATGAACTGGATGTCAACGCCATCGTCACCCACGAGACCTTCTACTGCGCCACCTGCCGGGAAAACACGGATTTCACCGTCTGGCGTGTTCCGGAGTATACCCGCTCCGGTGAGACGGCCCTGAACCGCAACGTCAAGTATTCCAACGGGATGTGTATTGACGAAGTAACGGTAGGCAGTCTGGATGCCGGTGTCCCCGGCGAGAACGCCTATTACACCGGTTACCACTGGACCAAATCCGTATGCAGCCGCTGTGGAGACTGGAACAGTAACGAGACCAACGGCGCCCCCTACGCATGGGACAAGAACATCTACGTTCTGCATGACTGCGCCGCCAAATTTTATCTGGATCTGCCGGAGACCGTTACCCATGAATGTGTAGACAGCAAGTACCACCGCACTGTCACCAAAGGCGGCACCTACTGCTGCTTCTGTTACGGTACGAATTACGAGAAATCCTCTGTGCTGGAGCGCCATGACATGGCGGTGGAGACTCTGCCCCAGCCCGCTCATGGCCGTTTCGCTGCCGTGGAGAAGTGCCGCCTGTGCGACTATACCTGCTATGACTACACGGCGGCCAAGGCCGTTGTTGCCAGCTACTACGGCGTGGCAGACGGACAGCCCCATACCATCAGCGTCACGGACTTGTCTGAAGCCGGTGTCCGCACGGCCATCCGCTACGGCAACAGCGCGGATAGCTGCACCATGACCACCGCACCCAACTATACGGACGAGGGTCAATACACTGTCTATTACGAGATTACCTACACCTGTGACGGTGTGGATATGACGGAAAACGGTGTGGCCTATGTCTGGCTGCGGGATGATACCACAGATGAAAACGGCAACTGCGGCTGTGGCTGTTCTAACCCCAACTGTGGCTGTCAGAACAAGCATTGCAACGGAAATTGCTGCACCGACAAGGGCTGCGGTGAAAACCACAAGTATAT
>OGGW01002043.1_pt1 | contig 13585 bp, 10 predicted proteins | sample 1571291 | NCBI WGS metagenome assembly OGGW01 (sample SAMEA2582028, study PRJEB24529) | metagenome | biome: Human gut stool | place: China | collected 2011 | reverse complement strand
GAGGAAGTGTTTTTGCCTTCATGGAAACCACCCGAAAATTATCCCGGCGGGAGAAGCTGTCTCTCATCGGGAAATATCTGCGCCCCTGCTGGGGGCACTTTGCGGCGGCGCTGCTGTGCGCGTGCCTGGCCATGGTGTTCAACGCCCTGACGCCCCAGATCATCCGTCTGACCGTGGACTCCATCCTGGGGCCCGAAACGCCCCAGCTGCCCGGATTCCTGATGTCCTGGCTGAACTGGGCGGCGCTGGAGGCCCAGCCCCTGCGGGCCCTGTGGTGGGCCGCTGCCGCCGTCCTGCTGACGGCCCTGCTGCGGGGCGTGTGCAACTATGGCCAGCGGCTCCAGCTGGCCCGGGGTTCCGAGAGCTATGTCAAGGGCATCCGGGACGATCTGTACCGCCACATTCAGTATCTGCCCTTCGCCTGGCACAAAAATAACCCCACCGGCGACATCATCCAGCGCTGCACCTCCGACGTGGACGTGATCCGCCAGTTCGTGTGCAACCAGCTGGTGGAGGTGGTGCGCACGGTGTTCCTGATCGTGCTGTACCTGTGCATCATGTTCACCATGAACCTGCGCCTGTCCCTGATCTCGGCGCTGTTCATCCCCATTGTGGGCCTGTCCTCCGGGGTATTCTACAGGAAGATCTCCGGCCGGTTCCAGGCCGCCGACGAGGCGGAGGGCGACCTGACCACCTGCGCCCAGGAGAACCTCACCGCCGTCCGGGTGGTCCGGGCCTTCGGCCGGGAGCGGTATGAGGAGGAGAAGTTCAACGGGAAAAACCAGCGCTTCTCCCAGCTGTGGATCCGGCTGGGAAAGCTCCTGTCCGTATACTGGGCCTCCGGCACCCTGCTGACCTGCCTGCAGGTGATGGTCATCGTGGTGGCCGGCGCCTGCGAGTGCGTGGCCGGGCGGATGACCCTGGGCTCCTTTGTGGCCTTCGTCACCTATAACGAGGCCCTGGCCTGGCCCGTCCGTTCCCTGGGCCGGGTGCTGTCCGATATGAGCAAGGCCGGGGTGTCCATGGACCGCGTGGGCTATATCCTCAACGCCCGGGAGGAGCGGGACCTGCCCGACGCCGTGGACGCCGTAAACGGCGACATCGTCTTTGACCACGTCAGCTTTGCCTACGACGGCCAGCCGGTGCTGGAGGACGTGTCCTTTACCATTCACCAAGGGGAGACCTTTGCCATTCTGGGGGGCACCGGCTCCGGCAAGAGCACCCTGGTCCACCTGCTGGACCGGCTGTATGATCTGCCGGAGGGCGGCGGCTCCATCACCATCGGCGCTGTGGACATCCGCAGCATGAAGCGGGAGTCCCTGCGCCGCCAGATCGGCCTGGTGCTTCAGGAGCCGTTCCTGTTTTCCCAGACCGTGGGCGAGAATATCTGCGCCGTGCGGCCGGACGCCGAGGACGAGGCCATGCGCCGGGCCGCCGCCGTGGCCTGCGTGGACGAGGCTATCTCCGCCTTCCCCCAGGGGTACGACACCGTGGTGGGCGAGCGGGGCGTCACCCTGTCCGGCGGCCAGAAGCAGCGGGTGGCCATTGCCCGGATGCTGATGCAGCAGGCCCCCATTATGGTGTTTGACGACTCCCTGTCCGCCGTGGACGCCGAAACCGACGCCAAAATCCGCGCCGCCCTGCGGGACACCCTGCACAGCGCCACCGTGCTGCTGATCTCCCACCGGGTCACCACCCTGATGCAGGCCGACCGCATTCTGGTGCTGGACGGCGGCCGGGTGTCCGCCCTGGGCGCCCACCGGGAGCTGATTGACCGCCCCGGCATTTACCGGGATATTTACGACATTCAGATGCGCAGCGATGACCGCGCGCTGGTGGAGGAAGGAGGGAACGCCTGATGGCTGCCTTCGACGAGAAAGATTATACAAAATCCTTTGACTGGAGCATCTGGAAAAGGCTCACGCCCTTTGTGCGGCCCTTCCGCCGGGACTTTGTGGGGATGCTGGTGTTCAACGGCCTGTGCGCCCTGGTGGACGTGGCCATTCCCCTGTTCCAGCGCTACGCCATCCGCAACTTCATCCAGGCGGATTCCCTCCGGGGCATCATCCCCTTCTCACTGGTGTATCTGCTGGTAATTCTTTTACAGGCCCTGTCCGTGGTGGCCTTCGCCCGCAACTCCATGACCATCGAGATGAACATGGGCCGGGATATGCGCCGCTCCCTGTTCCACCATCTCCAGACCCTGTCCTTCTCCTTCTATAACGTAACCCCCGTGGGCTATCTGCTGACCCGGGTCATGAGCGATACAAACCGCATCGCCAGTATGATCGCCTGGAACATGACGGATATCCTCTGGGCCCTGTTCTATGTGCTGGGCACCTTTGCGGCCATGCTGGCCCTGAACTGGCGGCTGGCCCTGGTGGTCATCGTCATCGTGCCTGTCATGGCGGTGCTCACCGGGTATTTCCAGAACCGCATCCTCCGCTGGAACCGGAAGGTCCGGAAGCTGAACTCCCGCATCACCGGCTCCTTCAACGAGGGCATCACCGGCGCCAAAACCACCAAGACCCTGGGCACCGAGGAGCAGACCGTGGCCGCCTTCCGGGACCTGACCCGCCAGATGCACGACGCCGGCATCGGCGCGGCCCGGCTCAACGCCATCTATATCCCGCTGGTGCTGTTTGCCAGCACCATGGCCGTGGCCATTGTGCTGCTGCGGGGCGGGTATATGGTGTCGGGGGGACTGCTGGAGCTGGCCACCCTCTCCACCTTCACCACCTATGCCGTGGGCATTTTCGAGCCCATCCAGATGACCGCCGCCAACATCGCCGAGTTCATCTCCCTGCAGGCCTCCATCGAGCGGGTCATGGACCTGATGGACAAGACTCCCCAGATTCAGGACGCCCCGGAGGTCATCGAAAAGTACGGCGATGCCTTCCACCCCAAGCGGGAGAACTGGGAGCCCATCCGGGGCGAGATCGAGTTCCGGGATGTGACCTTCCGCTATCCCGACGGCGGCGGCAACGTGCTGGAGCACTTCTCCCTGCACATTCCCCAGGGGTCCACCGTGGCCATCGTGGGCGAAACCGGCGCGGGTAAGAGCACCCTGGTGAACCTGGCCTGCCGGTTCTTCGAGCCCACGGAGGGCCAGATTCTCATCGACGGCGTGGACTACCGCCAACGCAGCCAGCTGTGGCTCCACAGCAGCATCGGCTATGTGCTCCAGGACCCCCACCTGTTTTCCGGCACCGTCCGGGAGAACATCCGCTACGGGAAGCTGGACGCCACCGATGCGCAGGTGGAGGCCGCCGCCCGGGCCGTGTCCGCCGACACGGTGGTGGCCAAGCTGGAAAAGGGCTGGGACAGCGACGTGGGCGAGGGCGGCGGACGGCTCTCCACCGGCGAAAAGCAGCTGATCTCCTTTGCCCGGGCCGTGCTGGCGGACCCCCGCATCTTCGTGCTGGACGAGGCCACCTCCTCCATCGACACCCAGACCGAGCAGCTGATCCAGCAGGCCATCGACCACCTGCTCCAGGACCGCACCTCCTTCCTGATCGCCCACCGGCTCTCCACCATCCGCAAGGCGGATATGATCCTGGTGGTCCGGGACGGCCGCATCGTGGAGCAGGGCACCCATCAGGAGCTGCTGCGCTGCCATGGCTATTACCACGATCTTTACAGCAAGCAGTTCGCCGAGGAGTCTGCGGCCCGCATCCTGCAATAATTACCAGAATATGGAAGCCCCGGCAGCGCCGCTGCCGGGGCTTTTTTCATCCCGTTTTCCGGGAAAGCGCTTCCCATCTGTCCCCCTGTGACGGACAGACTTTCCTTGGCTCCTATCGAGAGTTTCCCGCCTGACAGGCGGATACTCCGTGAAATTTCTGACAAGCAGATTCACCCGTTTGCCAGGATTTTCACATATTTGTCCGCCTATAAAATACAGCCGTTTTCTATACCTGACATTGTTAAAACCTTGACCGCTATTTTTTCATTTTTCTTCCAGTTATTTCCAAAAAAGGTTGCCAAGTCGCCGTCTTTTCGATACAATATCCTGCGAGATAGAGAAGAAGGAACCTGCAGCATGTGATGTGGGACCAAAAATCAAGGAGGTCTTTCATGAAAGTACTTGTCATCAATGCCGGCAGCTCATCCCTGAAGTATCAGCTGCTGGACCCGGAAACCGGCCATCTGCTGGCCAAAGGCCTGTGCGAGCGCATCGGCATTGACGGAAAATTCACCTATAAGCCCCAGGTGGAGGGCAAGGCCGCCGTATCGGCGGCCGACGTGCCCATGCCCACCCACTCCGAGGCCATCCAGGCGGTGCTGGCCGCCCTGGTGGACCCGGACAACGGCGTCATCTCCTCCATGAAGGAGATCGACGCGGTGGGTCACCGGGTGGTCCACGGCGGCGAGAGCTTCGCCAGCTCCGTCCTCATCACCGACCAGGTGATGCAGGCGGTGGAGGACTGCACTCCCCTGGCGCCTCTGCATAACCCCGCCAATATCATCGGCATCGAGGCCTGCCGGGCGGTGCTGGGCCACGACGTGCCCCAGGTGGCGGTGTTCGACACGGCCTTCCACCAGACCATGCCCGAGCACGCCTATCTGTACTCCATCCCCTATGAGTATTACGAGAAGGACAAGATCCGCCGCTATGGCTTCCACGGCACCTCCCACCGCTATGTGTCCCTGCGGGCGGCGGAGATCCTGGGCCGCGACCCGGCGGAGCTGAAGGTGGTGTCCTGCCACCTGGGCAACGGCTCCTCCCTGGCCGCCATCGACGGCGGCCGCTGCGTGGATACCTCCATGGGCCTGACGCCTCTGGCGGGCCTGCCCATGGGCACCCGGGCCGGTGATATGGACGTGGGCGTTGTGGAGTTCATCGCCAACAAGTACGACATGACCATTTCCGAGGCCGTGAACCTGCTGAACAAGGAATCCGGCATGCTGGGCCTGTCCGGCGTGTCCTCCGACTTCCGGGATCTGGAGCAGGCGGCGGAGAAGGACCATCACCGGGCCACCGTGGCCCTGGAGATCTTCGAGTACCGGGTACGCAAGATGATCGCCGAGTATGCCGCCGCCATGGGCGGCGTGGACGTGGTGGTATTCACCGCCGGCGTGGGCGAAAACGCACCCGAGACCCGGGCCCACATCCTCCATGGTCTGGAGTTCATGGGCATCACCTGCGACCCGGAGAAGAACAACTGCCGGGGCAAGGAGCAGATCATCTCCCAGGACGGCGCGCCCGTCATCGTCATGGTGGTCCCCACCAACGAGGAGCTGATGATCGCCCAGGACACCATGGAGCTGGTCCTGGATCAGGAATAAGCCCTATTTATTGACCATTTCGCAAAAAAAAACCGGGACGCCGCAGCGTCCCGGTTTTTTAACCTGTCAACAAGTCCAGCCCTGCGCAGCGGGCCGCAGAAGTCTTTACCAGCTCTGGGCCGACAGAATGACCTTTTGATAGCTGCGGCGGAAATAGACGATCTCCGCGGCGCCGGTGATGGCCCAGGAGAAGATATACAGCAGGTACAGGGAGGTGATGGTGCCCAGCCAGGCGAACACGGTGTATACCCAGATGACCCGGAACACGCAGGAACCCAGAATGACGATCACTGTGGGGCCTACGCTTTTGCCGATGCCCCGGGAGGCGGCGATGCTGGCGTCCATCAGCGGGGACACCACATAGGAAAAGCTCATGATCCGCAGCCGCTGCATGCCCGCGTCGATGACCTCCGTCTCGTTGGCAAACAGGCCCAGGAAGCTCCGGCCGAAAAACAGCAGCAGCAGGCCGCACACGGCCCCCACCCCGGCGGCGTAGCACATACTCACCAGATAGCTTTTGACAATGCGCTCGGTTTTGCCCGCGCCCCAGTTCCGGCTGACGAAGCTGGCGCAGCCGGTATAGAAGGCCGCCATCATGTTAAAGAGCAGGGTGTCGGCGTTGGCGGCGGCGGAGCTGCCGGACACCGTCACGGCGTCGAAGGAGTTCAGGCCCACCTGGACAAACAGGTTGGCCACGGCGAAAATGGCGTTCTGAAGCCCCGTGGGGATGCCGATGGCCAGGACCCGCCGGGCCTCCTGGGGATGGACCCGGAGGCGGCGCAGCTCCAGGCGGCAGGCGTCCTTCCGCCGCAGCAGGTGCAGCACGATCAGCAGGGCCGACAGGCACTGGGCGATGACGCTGGCGATGGCCACGCCTTCGGCGGCCATGTGGCAGCGGATCACAAAGAACAGGTTCAGAACCACGTTCAGCACACCGGCAACGGACAGATACAGCAGAGGCCGCCGGGTGTCGCCCACGGCGCTCATGATGCCGTTGCCGCAGTTGTACACGGCCATGGCCGGCATACTCAGGGCGTATATCTTCAGGTAGAGGACGGCCCCATCCATCAGCTCGTCCTTGGTGTGCAGCAGGGTCAGCATGGGCCGGGCCAGCAGAACACAGATCAGGCACAGCACCACGCCGATGGCGGCGCACAGCACAAAGGACGTGTGAACGGTTTTTTCCACCCGCTGCCTATCCCCCATGCCCAGGCCCCGGGCCACCGCCACGTTGACACCGCTGCCCATGCCGATCAGCAGTCCCGTGAACAGCGACACCAGCAGCGTGGTGGAGCCCACGGCTCCCAGCGCCCGGTAGTCCGCGAACTTACCGGCAATGGCCACGTCGCTGAGGTTGAACAGCACCTCCAGCACCTGGGTCAGCATCAGGGGCAGGCTGAACAGCAGCATATTTTTCCACAGGGAGTCTTCCGTCATGTTGACGGACAGGGCGCTCTTTTTTTGCGTCGCTTCCATGAAACACACCTCTTATCCAAAATATACTGGCACGCAATTGCACAGTATAACACCACAATTTGCACAAAACAACCCCCTCAGACGCCATATTTTCCCCAGAGGAAATGGCACGTCATTGTGCACAATGTTGTGTTCCGGAGGCAGACCCCTCCACCGGCGGAAAAAACCGGGAAAACGGCGGCAGATGGATAAAATTTTCACATTCCGGGAGAAAAGTTGCGAAAAGCCCTTGCAATCCACGGGGAAATGTGGTACAGTCCACTTCGACAATTGAATAGGGGCGGCGGGGCCTGTCCGCACTGCCGCCTGACACCATTATTTCTGGCTTGCCGCCAAGGTCGCGGCAAGGAAAAAGGAGAAAGCTATGAAGAAGAAACTATTGGCTCTTTTCCTGGCGCTGGTAATGGTCGGCGCCGTACTCCCGGGATGCGGAGACGGCAGCAAGGACCCCGGCGGACAAGGAAATAACGGCAAAACGGGCGAACCGGTCAAGGGTGGCGAGATCACCGTTGGCATCGCCCAGGACCTGGACGACAGTCTTGACCCCCACCAGACGGTGGCCGCAGGAACCAGAGAGGTCTTGTTCAACATCTTCGAGGGATTGGTGAAGCCCAATTCCGACGGCGAAATGATCCCCGCTGTGGCGGAGAAATATGAGCTGTACGAGGATGGGACCACGTACACCTTCACGCTTCGTGAGGGAGTGAAGTTCCACAACGGCCAGACAGTGACCGCAGAGGATGTTGTATATTCCATCAATCGCTGCGCCGCTGTGCCGGAGGGTCAGGAGAAGCCTCTGGTAGCGGCGTTTTCTGCTGTCAAGAGTGTGGAGGCCCTGGACGAAAAGACCGTTGCCGTTACCATCGCACAGCGGGACCTGGAGTTCATCAGCTATATGACGGCCGCCATCATCCCCGCGGACTATGAAAATCAGGACACGGCTCCGGTGGGCACCGGCCCCTTCAGGTTCGTGTCCCGGACCCCCCAGCAGGACTTCGTCATGGAGCGGTTCGAGGATTACTGGGGCGCCCCGGCGTGGCTGGACAAGGTCACCTATAAGATCTGCGAAAATGCCGACGCCCTGGTGATGAACCTGAACGGCGGGTCCATCGACCTGTGCGCCCACCTGACCTCCGCCCAGGCCTCCCAGCTGAACCAGAGCTTCCAGGTGCTGGAGGGCACCATGAACCTGGTGCAGGCCATCTATCTGAACAACCAGGCCAAGCCCTTTGACAATCAGCTGGTGCGCCAGGCCCTGTGCTATGCCATCGACCGGCAGGGCATCATGGACATGGTGGCTGACGGCCACGGCACCGCCGTGGGCAGCAGCATCTATCCCGCGTTTACCAAGTATTTCCTGCCGGAGCTGGTGGATAAGTATCCCCACGACGTGGCCAAGGCCAAGAAGCTGCTGACCCAGGCCGGGTATCCCGACGGCTTCGACATGACCATCTCCGTTCCCAACAACTATCAGCCCCATATGGACACCGCCGAGGTGGTGGCCGAGCAGCTGCGGGAGGCGGGCATCAGGGTGACCATTCAGCCTGTGGAGTGGAGCACCTGGCTGGATACCATTTATAATGGCCGCCAGTTCCAGGCCACTGTGGTGGGCGTGGACGCAGCCAACATGACCGCCCGGGCCATGCTGGAGCGTTTTACCTCCGACTACGGCAAGAACTTCATCAACTATAATAACCCCGCCTATGACGCCCTGTTCCAGCAGGCCATCAACGCCCAGGACGAGGCCGAGCAGACGGACCTGTACAAGCAGATGGAGACCATGCTGGCGGACACCGCCGCCAACGTGTATATCCAGGACCTGTGCGACCTGGTGGCCATGCGGCAGGATCTGGGGGGACTGAAGTTCTATCCCATCTATGTGCTGGATCTGTCCACGGTCTATCTGACCCAGCGGTAACGTTATACTGAATTGAAAGAGGCGATGACCATGAAATACGCGGCCAAGAAAATCGGACTGATGCTGCTGACCATGGTCATCGTCTCTTTTCTGGCTTTTCTGGCGTTCCAGGTGATCCCCGGGGACCCGGCGGTGAAGCTGCTGGGCACCGAGGCCACCCCGGAGCGCATCGCCGCCCTGCGGGCGGAAATGGGACTGGACCGGCCGTTTTTTGAGCGGTATGTCCAGTGGGTGCTGGGGGCTCTGAAGGGGGACTTCGGCACGTCCTACAGCTATAAAATGCCGGTGTCGTCCATGCTGGCGGGGAAGCTGCCGGTGACGGGGCTTCTGACGGGGATGTCCTTTGTGCTGATCCTGGCCTTTTCCATCCCCCTGGGCATTTTCACCGCCCGCCACGCCGGAGGGCGGCTGGACAAGGTCCTGACCGCCGTGAACCAGGCGCTGATGGCCATCCCGGCCTTTGTGACGGGCATCCTGCTGACCTATGTGTTCGGTCTGGTGCTGCGGTGGTTTGTGCCGGGAAACTACGTTTCCCCCGGCGACAACTTCGGCGGCAGCCTGTGGTACTTCCTGTTCCCCGCCGTGTCCATCGCCCTGCCCAGGGTGGCCATGACGGTGAAGATGCTGCGCTCGTCCATTCTGTCGGAGCTGCAGAAGGACTATGTCCGCACCTCCCACAGCCGGGGCAACAGCGACCGTTCCACCCTGTACCGCCATGTGCTGCGCAACGCCATGGGGCCGGTGGTGTCGTTTCTGGCCATGACCGTGGCGGACATTGTGGCCGGCTCCGTGGTCATCGAGCAGGTATTCTCCCTGCCGGGGCTGGGCCGGATGCTGCTGACCTCCATCGCCAACCGGGACTATCCCGTGGTGCAGGCGGTGGTGGTGATCGTGGCCTTCTGGGTGGTGCTGGTGAATCTGCTGGCGGACCTGATCAACCAGCGGATGGACCCCCGGCTGCGGCTGACGTGACAAATCGGGAAAAGAAAGGTGGGAGCGGGCCTTGCTGCTGAACGAAAAAAAGAATCACTATCTGCGGACGGGGCTGATCCTCACCGGATTGATGACGGCTCTGGCCCTGGTGGGCTGCGTGTGGACCCCCTATTCCCCCACGGCCATGTCCGGCAGCGAGAACTTCCTGGCCCCGCGCCTGCGCCACCTGCTCGGCACGCACAACTTCGGCCGGGCCATTTTCAGCCGGGTGCTGGCCGGGGCGGGCACCACCTTCTTCATCAGCGCCGCCACCGTGTGCATCGGCGCGGCGGCGGGCACCCTGGTGGGGGCCTTCACCGGCTATTTCGGCGGCTGGCTGGACGAGGCGCTGATGCGCGTCAACGACGCGGTGACGGCGTTTCCCAGCATCCTGCTGGCGCTGGTGTTCATCTCCCTGCTGGGCTTCGGCAAGTACAACGTGATTTTAGCCCTGGGCGTCGCCTTTGTGCCCAGCTATGCCCGGGTGATCCGCAGCGAATTTGCCCGGCACCGGGAGATGAACTATGTCAAAAGCGCCCGGCTCATGGGAGCGGGGCATCTGCGCATTATGTTTCTGCATATTCTGCCCAACACCCGTCAGGTGCTCCTGCCGACGCTGGTGATCGGGTTTAACAACGCCGTGCTGGCGGAGGCCAGCATGAGCTATCTGGGCATCGGCGTGAAGCCCCCGGACGTGTCCCTGGGGTATATGCTGTCGGAGTCCCAGAGCTATATGGCCAGGGCCCCCTGGTATATGCTGACGGTGGGCGGCGTGATCGTGCTGCTGATTTTAGGCGTCAGCCTGCTGGGCGAGGGCCTGCAGCAAAAGGAATGGGGGAGGTGACGGTATGCTGGAGATCCGGGATCTGCACGTGCAGTTTCACGGGGCGGACCACGAGGCGGTGCGGGGCATCGACCTGACGGTGGGCGACGGCGAGATCGTGGGCCTGGTGGGGGAATCCGGCAGCGGAAAAACCGTCACCGCCATGATGATCTCCGGCCTGCTGCGGCCGGAGCAGGCGTCCTTCCGGGGGCAGATCCTGCTGGACGGGCGGGACCTGCTGACCAGCAGCGGCGATACCCTGCGCAGCATCCAGGGCCGGGACATCTGCGTGGTGTTTCAGGAGCCCATGAGCGCCATGGACCCCACCATGCGCATCGGGCCCCAGGTGGAGGAGTGCCTGCGGGTGCACACGGACCTGCCGCCGGGAAAGCGGCGGGAGCTGGCCCTGCAGGCCCTGCGGGACGTGGACCTGCCGGAGGCGGAGGAGGTATACCGGAAGTATCCCCACGAGCTGTCCGGCGGCATGCTGCAGCGGGCCATGATCGCGGCGGCCATCCTGCCCCGGCCGAAACTCCTGCTGGCGGACGAGCCCACCACGGCCCTGGACGTGACCATCCAGGCCCAGATCCTGGAGCTGCTGCGGCGGCTGAACCGGGAGCTGGGTATGTCCATTCTGTTTATTTCCCACAACCTGGCGGTGGTGCGGAAGCTGTGCACCCGGGTGGCGGTGATGGAGAAGGGACACATTGTGGAGTCCGGCCCGGTGGATCAGATATTCTTCCACCCCCAGGCCCCCTATACCCAGCGGCTGATCGCCGCCATTCCCACAAGGAGGAAGCTATGAGCCAGGACCTTGTTCTGCAGGTCCGTGACCTGAACGTGTGGTACCGGCCCTCCGGCACCATCGGGCGCAGAAAGCGCCGGCAGGTGCTCCATGATGTGAGCTTTGACCTGCACCGGGGGGAGATTCTGGGCCTGGTGGGGGAGTCCGGCAGCGGCAAGACCACCCTGGCCCGGACCATTCTGGGCTTTGTGCCGGACTATACCGGCACGGTGACCCACTTCACCAAGCGGCCCCAGATGGTGTTCCAGGACCCGGCCAGCAGCCTGAACCCCAGCCGCACCGTGGGCTGGATTCTGGCCGAGCCTCTGCGCATTTACGGGAAGTACGGCAAGGAGGAGATCGCCCGCCGGGTGGAGCGGACCATGGAACTGGTGGGCCTGGACCCGGAGTGCCGGGACCGGCTGCCCCATCAGCTGTCCGGCGGACAGCGGCAGCGGGTGTGCATCGGCGCGGCCCTGATCGTGCACCCCCAGCTGATCGTGGCCGACGAGGCCGTGTCGGCCCTGGACGTGACCATCCAGGCCCAGATTCTGCAGCTGATCGCCCGGCTGCGCCGGGAACTGGGCATTTCGTATCTGTTTATCTCCCACGACCTCAACGTGGTGTACGAAATCTGTGACCGGTGCCTGGTGATGCACCAGGGGCGCATCGTGGAGCAGGGGCCGGTGGAGGAGCTATTTGACCATCCGAAGGAGGAATATACCCGCCAGCTGCTGGCAGCGGCGGAGTGAGCGCATATGACCGAAGAACGGAGACAGAAATTACTGCAATCATCCCAGGGCCCCGGGGTGGAGCCCTTCAGCCAGTATAATCATATGAAGGTCACTGCCGTGGACGACGGCACCGCCACCGTGGAGCTGGAGCTGCACCCGGACAGCCTGAACTGCTGGGGCACCCCCCACGGCGGCGCGCTGTTCACCATGGCCGACGTGGCGGCGGGGATGGCCCTGCTGACCCTGCGGCAGGAGGGGACGTTTACGGTATCCTCCAGCATCGAGTACCTGTCCGCCGCCCCGGGAACCGGGAAGCTCACCGCCGTGGGCACCGTGGAGAAGATGGGCGGCCACATGGGCTTCAGCCGCACGGACATCCGGGACGAGAGCGGCAGGCTCATCGCGGCCCTGCGGACGGTGATGTATCTGACGGGCCGCCCGCTGGAGCTATGAGGGCCTTTTTCCGGCGGCACCGGGGGCTGCACATCTGGCTTCTGTCGGTGTGCGGGGTGCTGGCCCTGTACTTTGCCCTGCGGCCGGTGCCGGGGCTGATGACCCGGTTCAGCCGGGGGATCATCATGCCCCTGGAGCGGGCGGTGGCGGCGGTGTGCTACCGGGCGTCCTTCTCCGTGGCAGAGCTGCTGTATGCCATAGCGGCGGGAGTGGTTCTGCTGTGGATGGGGGCCACCGTCCGGCGGCTGATCACGGAAAAGGGCCGCCGGGGGCGGATCGTGTACCGGTTCGCCCTGACCGCCGTGTGCATCGTGCTGACGGTGTATGCCGGGTTCAGCCTGCTGTGGGGCGTCAACTACTACGCCGAGTCCTTTCAGGAGCAGTCCGGCGTATATGCCCGGGAGTCCACCCCGGAGGAACTGGCCCGGGTGACGGAGTATTTCGCCCGGCAGCTGGCCGGCTGCGCGGACCAGGTGCAGCGGGACGAAAACGGCCTCTTTGCCGAAAGCCGGGCGGACATCTTCGCCCACAGCGTGGAGGTGTTCGACGGGATATACGACGAGTTTCCGTGCCTGGTGATGGAGGACCATGTGCCCAAGGGGGTGCGGTTTTCCACGGCCCTCAGCGCCATGGACTTCACGGGGTTTTACTTCCCCTTTACCGGGGAGGCCAACCTGAACATCGACAGCCCCGCCTGCTATCTGCCCAGCACCATTGCCCATGAGATGGCCCATCAGCGGGGCATCGCCTCGGAGCAGGAGTGCAATTTCATCGCCATTGCCGCCTCCACCACGGCGCAAAGCCCGGCGTATCGCTACTCCGGGTGGCTGATGGGGTTCACCTACCTCTCCAACGCCCTGTACCGGGCGGATCAGGAGAGCTGGAAGCAGGTGCGGGTGCTGCTGCCGGACACGGTGGTGGCGGACCTGCGGGACAACTCCGCCTATTGGGCGGAATTTGAGGGTCCTGTGAACGACGCGGCCCAGAAGGTGTACGACTCCTTCCTGAAAAGCAGCGGCGAGTCCCGGGGGACCCAGAGCTACGGCACCGTGGTGGATATGCTGATGGCGTATTATGGATAGTAGGCTAAGTGCCCAGCGCCTTGCCGCATTACTGCGGCAGGTTTCCGAACACTC
>OGGW01002042.1_pt1 | contig 13597 bp, 10 predicted proteins | sample 1571291 | NCBI WGS metagenome assembly OGGW01 (sample SAMEA2582028, study PRJEB24529) | metagenome | biome: Human gut stool | place: China | collected 2011 | reverse complement strand
GGCTCCTCCGGCACTTTTTCATGGTAAATAATCCTGATTTTCCATCTACTTGCACTTTATATGGCCAAAAAGTGATACCTTTGCAGCATGGAATGGATTGACAGTTTGTTTTTCGAGCATAGCGCCATACAGGCCATCGTGGTATTGTCATTGGTTACTGCCGCCGGGTTGTGGTTGGGCAAGATGCACGTGTGGGGAATATCCTTGGGAGTCACTTTTGTATTCTTCGTCGGCATTCTGGCCGGGCACCTCGGCATTTCATTGGATGCCGACATGCTCAACTATGCCGAAAGTTTCGGACTCGTGCTTTTCGTCTATGCCTTAGGATTGCAGGTAGGCCCCGGTTTTTTCAGTTCCCTGCGGCACGGAGGAGTCAAACTGAATTTGTTGAGCCTCGGAGTAATCTTCATCGGAACGGCCATGACCGTACTTCTAAGCTATGGCCTGTCTATTCCCTTGCCGGACATGGTGGGCGTCCTGTGCGGAGCCACCACGAATACACCGGCACTCGGGGCGGCCCAACAGACCTTGAAGCAGATGGGAGAGCCATCCAGTAGCGCAGCCTTAGGGGCGGCCGTGGCTTATCCGCTCGGTGTCGTGGGAGTCATCCTTGCCATTCTGGTCATCCGGAAAATACTTGCCCGCCCGGCGGATATGGAAGAAAAAGAGACGGAAGACCACAACCATCCGTACATCGCCGCATTCCAGTTGCATAATCCGGGCGTTTACCATAAGACCATCAAGGAACTGGCTTTATACAGCCATACGAAATTCGTCATCTCCCGCCTGTGGAGAGACGGAAAGGTAACTATCCCGACCGGCAGCACGGAGTTGTTGGAAAACGACCGGATTCTGGTGGTAACTACGGAAAAAGATATGCCTACCCTGACCCTGTTGTTCGGTGAACAGGAAAACCGGGATTGGAATCAGGAAGATATAGACTGGAACAGCATAGACCGTAACTTAGTGTCGGAGCACATCGTAGTGACCCAAGCCGAAATCAACGGCAAGCGTTTGGGTTCGTTGCACCTGCGCAACACTTACGACATCAACATCAGCCGCGTGTTGCGTAGCGGCGTACAAATTCTGGCCACTCCCGACCTCATCCTGCAATTAGGCGACCGGCTGACGGTGGTGGGCGAAAAAACGGCCATCAAGCGCGTGGCCGGCATATTGGGCAACTCTGTCTCCACGTTGCGCGAACCCAACCTGGCTGCCATTTTCATCGGCATCGTACTGGGATTGATATTGGGTTCCGTGCCGCTCAGCATGCCGGGCATCAGCAGTCCGGTAAAGATGGGACTGGCAGGCGGCCCTATTATCGTAGGAATATTGGTGGGATGTTTCGGGCCGCGCCTGCACATGCGCACTTATACGACCCGCAGCGCCAACCTGATGTTGCGCGGTATCGGGTTGTCCCTTTATTTAGCCGGTATCGGCATCGATGCGGGTGCCCATTTCTTCGAGACCGTCGTCCGGCCGGAAGGGGCGATATGGATTGGTTCTGGATTTCTTATCACCGTGGTACCGGTGCTGCTGATGGCCGTGATAGCCATGCGGATGTGCGGGATGAATTTCGGTTCCACTTGCGGCATGTTGTGCGGCAGCATGGCCAACCCCATGGCTTTGAATTACGTGAACGACAGTTTTCCCGGCAACGACGCTTCCGTCAGTTACGCCACGGTCTATCCGTTGGGTATGTTCATGCGTGTGGTAATCAGTCAGGTGGTGCTGATGTTGTTCTTATAAAAAACGGCTCACAAGCCGTTTTTGCGAAGCAGTGCCTCGATTTCATGAGCCGACACCGATTCGCGTTCCGCCTTGTCGTAAATATAAAGCAAGTTGATTTCCGTTTCTTCAACAGCCACTACCACCGTGAAAGTGATGACCCTTGCCCCGCCGCTCTTTCCCTTTCCTTTAGAAGCGATACGCATGCGGATTTTGCGCAAACCTCCTCCCAAGTCAGTACCGGCGGTAGGATTAGCCAGAATTTCATCACGCAAGGCCTTGATGTCGGATTTCAATGAAGGATAACGTTTGGCCAACCGCTTCACTTCTTTCTCGAAAGTACGGTCTAATACGATTTTATAATTCATTGATCAACTCCTCCAATGTCTTTGCCTTATTTCCACTATGCTTCCTCTCGACCATTTCTTTCAGTCCCACATCAATCCCTTTCAGGATTTCCTCTTTGCCGATATACTCTGTTTCTTCCGTCTCTTTCTGTTTGGCGAGGCGCGTAACGGCTTTCACGGCCTTCCGCATCAACGATTCGTCCTCTGCAATAATACTGAGCTGGCGGAAAAGTTCCGCATTCAATTCCATTGTAGTCATAAACTGTTCCTCCTTGTTTTGTATATTGCAAACTTACAAAAAAAGCCTGATTCTTATGTCTTTCGGACAGAAAAATCATTTTGTCTTTATAAATAAAAGACATCCTTCCTTCGAAAAGCCGCAAAATCATGCGTTTTTTGAAAGAAGGATGCCACTCCTACATATTTTTTCCTCAGCAAGGCAAAACCATAGTAAAGACACTGCCCTTTCCCAATTCGCTGTCTACCGTCAGCGTTCCTCCGTGGGCTTCCACAAAGTCCCGGGAAATGGGAACAGCCAATCCGGATCCCTGCACTTTCGTACCCGGCACACGGAAATAATGCTCGAAAATACTTTCGTGGTAACGCGGGTCTATGCCCTTTCCGAAATCTTGTACAAACATGGCAATATGGTTGTCGTCCTGTTGGCGTGCCCCGATGACCACACGACCGGCCTCGGACGAATAACGGACGGCATTGCTCAACAGGTTGGTCAACACCCAGGCTATTTTCTCGCTGTCGACAAAGAGCTTCCCGATTTTCTCCGGATAGTCCACTTCCACTTGTATTCCGAATTTCTCAGCCTGTACGCGATTGGCCTTGATAGCATAGTCAATCAATTCGATGGGCTTGGTAATCTTCGGTTTCAGTTGCAGTTTTCCACTCTCTACCTGCGTCATATTGAGCAACTCGCCCGTGATACTGAGCAGCCGCTCACTGTTCTCTTTAATGCTTCTCGAAAGTTCCTCCTGTTCGGGGTTCAGTCCTCCCACACGCTTGTCTTCCAGAAGTTGCAGACTCATCATAATGGCTGAAATCGGGGTTTTCAGCTCATGCGATACGGTGGATATGAAAGTCGTTTTGGCTGTGTCCAGCTCTTGAAATTCCGTCACGTTTTTCAACATGATTACATCACCCCTCTTCTCCATCGTCACTCCGTCGTTGCCGCGCATCGTAATCTCCATATATTTCACCTGGAAATAGCTCTCCTTGTTATCGGCGTAAATCTTCAACGACTCGCGTTTGGACTTCGGTGCCTCCTGTTCCTTCTTTTTATCTTCCCACATTCCGCAAATCAGACGACGCAACAGGTCGTTGCGCATGGCTATTTCCTGAGCCGACTTCCGGATGACGTCCTCACGCTTCAAATTCAGTATGTTCAACGCTTCATTGTTGATAAAGAGTATGATTTGCTCATTGTCCAGACCGACGATGGGTTCATTGATGGAATTGATGATGGTTTCCAGATAACGTTTGGAAGCCATGAGGTCCGAAATCGTACTGTTGTGATAATCTTTCAGCCGTTTGGCCATCCTATTGAAATTCTTCGACACCTCTTCCAGTTCCTTGTCGCCTCTCAGGTCCAACTTGGCATCATAATTATGATTGGCTATCTCAAGGATACCTTTCACTAAACTTTTAAAGGGAGAATTGATGGAGTTGGGAATTTTAAACAGAATCCACAAACCGATGCAAATGCAAATGCCACCGATAATCATAATCCATGTCAATGCACGGTTCATTCCCGGCTCGGCTGCCGGGCTGTCCGGTTCGGTTGCTGTCAGTATTTGCAGATTCGTCACCGACAAAGACACCAACAAAACAATCATGGCCACCAATACACCGATCGACACGGTGAGTTTGGTCTTAATGTTCATATCGAATTTCATATCTTTAAATGAGATTTATTATGCTACAATAATTAAGTCAATCCGCATCTCGGACAACTGTTGCAAGAAACGCTTGTACCGTCCGATTTTAAAAAACATTTCCGGCATCTCAAACGCAGGACGCCCCATACATACGGTTGTCACCTGATTCTCTTTGCAAAACTGCACGATAGCGTCGGTCACATTCGGTGAGGACATCTGTTCTACCTTTCCGCCCAACTCGGTCACCAACTGGAAATAATTCAGCAAATAACGTTGGGAAGAAAGCTTGATACGGTCCGGGCTTTCCTTGGGAGTCTGCACGTGCAAAGCGATAAAGGAAGTACTGTAACGCGTGGACAGCCGGTATGCTTTCCGTATGATATGCCTCGGCGTATGCTCATTGCTGCTCACGCAAGCCAGGATTTTCTCACGCCGCGTCTGGGCCGGTGCCAAAGGCGTCACCTCGCTTTCGACCTTGCGTTCCACCCTGAAAGCCACTTCTTTCAAAGCCAACTCACGCAACTGGAGAATATTCTCTGTCTTAAAGAAATTATTGAGGGCGGTCTGTATTTTCTCCTTTTTATAAATATTCCCGGCTTTCAGGCGCGTTATCAAGTCTTCGGCCGTCAGGTCGATGTTCACCACCTCATCGGCCTCCTGCAAAACTTTGTCGGGCACCCTCTCCGCCACATTGATTCCCGTAATGCTCTTCACGTCCTCGCTCAAACTTTCGATATGCTGGATGTTCAAAGCCGAAACCACATTGATGCCGGCATCCAAGAGTTCCATCACGTCTTCCCAACGCTTCGTATTGCGAGAACCCTCCACATTCGTATGCGCCAACTCATCGACGATGACCAACTCGGGATGGACTTGCAGAATGGTCTCCAAATCCATCTCCTCGATTTCCTTTCCTTTATAAAAGACTTTCTTGCGGGGAATCACGGGCAAACCTTCGAGCATGGCCACCGTTCCGGGACGACCGTGAGTCTCCACATAACCGATTTGCACATCTATTCCGTTCTTCAACAAGTCATGTGCCTCCGACAACATCCTGTAAGTTTTGCCTACACCGGCTATCATTCCGATGTAAATCTTGAACTTACCCCGTCGGGAACGACGAATCAATTCCAGAAAGCGCTGCGCGTTACCGTTTTCGTTTTCTTCCATATACTTTTATTATTTAAGCTTCAACTGTTTACTCTCTTGTGAAAGTAAAATGGCCGTATTCACCAAAGCCAGATGGGAATAAGCCTGCGGGAAGTTTCCTAACAGTTCTTTCGTATCAAAGTTAATATCTTCACTGAACAATCCCAAATGATTACCATAGGTTAACACTTCTTCGAACAAACACCGGGCTTCCTCACGCTGCCCGATGACATACAAAGCCCGAATCAACCAGAAAGTGCAAATCGTAAAGGCCGAAGACGGCAAACCGAAATCGTCTTTACTGTTATAACGATACATCAATCCCTTGTGCATCAATGCCTCTTTCACGGCCCGTACCGTCTTATGGTAACGTACATCGTCCGCACTGATGAAACCGTATGGTTCCATCAACAACAAGGAAGAATCCAATGCCTGGTTTTCATAACATTGGGAGAAGCTTTGCAGTTCCTCTTTCCACCCGTGTGTGAAGACTTCCTCCTTGATCAGCGCAGCTTCGGCATTCCACTGCTCTCCATAACCATGTTTGTTCAGCAATACGGCAATTTTGGCCGCGCGATCCAATGCCACCCAACACATGACTTTGGACGACACGAACTGCTGCGCTTCGCCCCGGATTTCCCAAATACCTTTATCCGGCTTACGCCAATTCTCACAAACCGTCAAGGCGATACACTTCACCATCTCCCACATGTCTTCCACCTCGTCCAAGGTTCCGGGCATCAGACAATAGTACTGGTAAATCAGGTCCATCAGATAACCGAAAGAGTCATTCTGTCGCTGATGATAAGCATCGTTGCCTATGCGCACCGGTTTCGAATCTTTGTAACCGGCCAAATGGTCGAGTGTCAGCTCCGTCAGTTCCCTCTCGCCACGAATGCCATACATGATTTGGTAGTTGTGCGTCGTGATAAAAGTAGACTGGATGAACTTCATGAAACGACGGGCTGAATTGACATGGCCGATATTGAACAAGGTCTCGATGGCCATGGAAGCATCACGCAGCCAACAGAAACGGTAATCCCAATTTCTCACCTCCCCTACAGTCTCCGGCAGACTGGTGGTCACGGCCGCCATCACCGCGCCATTGCGGTAGGTCATGAGCTTCAATACAAGCATGCTCCGTTCGATTACCTCGTTATACCTTGTGTAACGTTTGGCATGGTCTGTCCAATTCAGCCAATACACCAAAGTGCGGCAATATTCCAGTTTCTCCCGTTCGATATCCACCGGAATGACCTTCTCATTGAAAGAAAACAGAAAAAACTCATCCTTTTCTAAGGTGATTTCATCATGGTTCACGACTTTCTTCAAGTCCAACGACGAATACAAATATTGCCGGTCCTTATTCTCCACCGACGAATAAGTTTCAACGTATTGAGAGGTCACATTATAAATAGTCTTTCCCCTCGCATAGTTGGGAGCCGGACGATAATCCACCTTCATACGGGGACGGCCTTTCGCCCAACGGATGTACCTGTAAATCTCTGCCGGACGATAGAAATCCTTTCCATCGGAGGTAGGATAGCAAGGCATGAAATCCACCACGTCGAAGGCTCCTTCTTCCGACTCGAAATGTGTAGACAGGATGTTGGTATGAGGCACGTACGATTGTGTAACCTTATAGTCCGAAGTCACCTTAAAGCCAAAATGACCCCCTTTTTGCCTGTCCAATATGGCCGCAAATACGGAAGGAGAATCAAATTCCGGAAAACACAGCCATTCAATAGCCCCTTTTTCCGATATGAGGGCGGCGGTCGAGCAATTCCCGATTACGCCGTAGTTCAAATTTTGCATGATATGTCTATTTTCGTTTAATCAGTTTTTTCATCCAATGTAAAATCACACCTAAATCCTGACGGCCTTGTTTCCCGTTCGAGGAGATACGAAGAGGAGCCCCCGTGGCCAAAGCCTGCAACATCGGCAAAGCATCCGTTTGAGATTTCAGGTTATAACGGGCATCTTCCGACACTGTTCCGGTTTTCACCGTAACGGCACTCTCCGGCAAGGCACGAAACATGTCATTGTCTGTCGTGTCGTCTCCCATAGCCAATATGAAATCATAATGCGCCTTACGCAACAATCGTTTTACTTCGGAACCTTTCGTACAGTTAGACTGTTTGATTTCTACCACCTTGTTTCCCTGCAAGATTTGCAGACGATGTTGCAAACAAATGGAAACCAATGCCCGAACCAACTGGCGTGCCCTCAGTTCTCCCAACCAGGAATCTACCGCCCGGTAATGCCAAGCCAAAGCCGTCTCCTTTATCTCCAAACGCGATTTCGGGGTTTTATGCACAAACATGTTCAGAATAGACAGGATACTTTGGCTCCATTCCGGTTTGTAACTGGTCTGATGCCATTCTCCGTTCTCTTTATAATAGGCCCCGTGTTCCGCAGCAAAAGAAATCGGCAGACCGCCTAACCACTTCTCTAATGTCTGATGGTCGCGACCGCTGTTGATAACCACATGATTGGCCGGATCGGAGGTCAAATCCTTAAGTACTTGTATTACCTCAGGGGTCGGCACGGCATCTTCCGGACGCTTTTGGAATCCCACCAACGTCCCGTCATAATCCAACAAAATGAGACGGCTCCGAGCCTGAGTATACAAAGCCTTTATTTGTTTCAGCAAATTCGTGGAAAGCAACTTCCCCGACAGGTATTGGTTTTTGTCTACCACGTTTTTCCATTCTTCCATGAAGTCGGCCGCCCATTTGTTGACGGTCTGGACGGAAAGTATGGCCTGCATCTTGCTGATACGTTTTGCTTGCTCCTCGTATGGCATTTGCAACGCCGTATAAATGGCATCCGCAATCTGGTCCGTATCATTGGGGTTAATCTGAATGGCATCGGCTAATTCCACGGCAGACCCCGCTATCTCCCTCAATACCAATCCCCCAGGATTGTTGACTTTCGTGGCGACATATTCTTTAGCCACAAGGTTCATACCGTCTCGTAACGGAGTAACCAAGGCCACGTCTGCCACGAAATACATGGCCGTAAGTTCTTCAAATGAAAAACCATGATAGAAATAACAGACCGGTGGCCAGTTGATGTCGGAGTAACGTCCGTTAATCCGTCCTATGGTCTCGTCTATCTTCGTTTTCAGCCCTGCATAGCTTTCCACATGGTCGCGAGAAGGCACAATGACCATAGCCAGCGTCACCTTTCCTTGGTATTCCGGATGACGTTCGAGAAAAGTCTCAAACCCTTGCAAACGATGCAGGATGCCTTTGCTATAATCCAAACGGTCTACGGACAGCAACAACTTGTGGTTGCGGAAAAGAATACGTTTTTTCTCTATCTCGCTCCACACTTTCGGCGTGGCAGACGAATGATTGTATAATTCATAGTTTATGCCCATCGGCAGTGCGTTTACACGCACGATACGGCTGTCCGTCTGGGCTTCGTCCAAATCGAACTTAATATGTAATACACGCTCTACAGCATTGATAAAATAGCGCATATAGTCGTGTGTATGGAAACCTATAAAATCCGCTCCCATCAGACCGTTCAACAATTCCGCCCGCTCGGGCAATATACGGAATAATTCGTATGAGGGAAACGGAATGTGATGGAAATATCCGATGTGAAGATTGGGCATCCGCTTCCGTAACATGCCTGGAAGAAGCATAAGCTGATAATCCTGTATCCAAACCCAATCGCCGGAACCCACTTGCTTGCAAATCTCTTCGCAAAACAGAGCATTCACTTTCTGGTAAGACTCCCAATACTCTTTCCGTACCGTAGTATGGGAAAAGAAATAATGGCACAAAGGCCAAATGGTACTATTGCTGTATCCTTCGTAGTAATCGTGATACTGTTCTTCCGACAAAAATATCGGATGAAAATCCATCGTCTCCAGATGCTGTCGGATTTCTATCTGCTGACGGGCATTATCGACACAAACTCCCGGCCAGCCGATCCAATGTTTCTCCATGGAAATCTGCAAGGAGTCGAGCCCCGTTGCCAAACCTCCTTCACTACGTACGAAAGTATAGCTGTCTTGCCGAGGCACAGCCTTTACAGGCAATCTGTTTGCAACGATATATAATTTCATCTTCAAATAAATTCCTAAATACGACTATTCACCATAAAACCTGGCAATAACGCGTCAGGTAATATCCAAACAAAGAAAAAGGTCAATATCCATACTTGCCTTTATATATAAGAGAGAAAACTCAGGGCTCCGTGAGGAACCCTGAGAAAACTACGAATAGAATCAGAAGCCCAAGCTAAAACCAGCCAAAAGGTAGGTTCTGTCATGGACCGGGGCAACAAGAGCCTGTACGAAGACAGGTATTGCAAATTTATCCGTTACTTGGATATCTTTACTTGCTTTGATGGAAACATCCGTCACACCGGCTTTGTCGTTGTACATACCCTTCCAAGGAGTGAATCCTAAGGCCGGGGTTAATGTAATGTCGGCCGGTAATGAAACCGGATAAGAGAGGTTGACATAAGTAGAGAACTTGTTGTTGTCCGTAGGATCTTCACCCAACACGAACTTATCTCCGCCGGCAAACATCGTACTCCATGAAATGTTCAATGCAAATTTATCGAAAGTCTCACCGAAGTTATAAGCTAAAGTTCCTTCAAAATAATGAGCATCCTCATAGTAACCATAAGGCATGTCGGTTCCGCTCCACCAGTAATCCGATACGGTTACGGAGAAACCTTTGATGGCGTATGACAAGTTGATGTCGAATTCCTTTGCGCCGCCACCGTTGTCATTCACGCCCCATTTAGAAAGCGTCTGGCTTCCCCATGCGTTAAGACTCAAGCCTTTGTAGCTTAACGTCAAAGAGGGCTGGATAGAGAATCCCGAGTTTTGATCCAAACCACGCCAGATATAATCGCTTACGAAATCAGCTTTTCCGCTGACAACGAAATCACCTGCGTTTGCCATGCCGGGCACTAACAGTGCCGCACCTAAAACCAATCCTACTTTTTTTAAACTTTTCATATTCATAAATCAATTAAAGTGTTGTGTTGTGTCGTTTTACTTTTCACTTGTTTCTTTAAAGAATGCCATCACCCATGAAGCACGGGAATATCTCCAAAACCTCCAGACTCTGTCGCCATGGCAAAGGTAGTACGAGAGAAGCAGTTTATTCCTTCCGCCGACAAAGCTACCCGAATGTATTCTTCCATATCCGAACTTCATCAATGACGGCATTTCTTGTCTACTGTTATTATTTATTTGCTTCGTCTAAAGCCACATTCAGTTTCAGTACATTTACCTTTGCTGTTCCGAACATACCTAACAGAGGCTTCTCCACAGCTTGGTCTACTATAGCTTTCACTTCGTCTTCACTCATGCCACGAGCTTCAGCAACACGTTTTACCTGTACGTATGCACAAGCCGGAGTGATATTGGGATCCAAACCGGAACCGCTGGCCGTTACCATTTCAGCCGGCACTTCGTCACGGCTCAAATAAGGATGGTGTACAAGGAAGGAATCCACACGAGCCTCCACCTCTGCCAAATATTCCTCATTGGTAGGACCTTTGTTGGAACCGGCAGAACTTGTAGCATCGTAACCGTCACCAGCACTTGAAGGACGTCCCCAGAAGTAAACGTCTGACGTAAACATCTGTCCTACATTCGCAGCACCTACGACTTTACCGTTCAAGGTTACAGTCTCTGCATTGCCATTCTCGCCGCGGCCTGCAAACTGTGCGAATATCCACAATACCAGTATGTAAAATACCGAAAAGAAGATGCAGAACGCTATCGTTATACGAAATGATTTTATAAAGTTCTTCATTGGTTTGTCTGTTTATTGATTAAAAGAATAATCCTACGAATAAATCTATCAACTTAATGCCGACAAACGGAGCGATAAGACCGCCTACACCGTAAATCAACAAGTTGCGACGCAACAGCGCACTGGCACCTATAGGTTTGTAAGTCACACCACGCAAAGCCAACGGAATCAGGATAGGAATGATGATGGCGTTGAAGATGATAGCCGAAAGGATAGCACTTTCAGGACTGTGCAAGCCCATGATGTTCAACGGAGCCAATTGAGGAATCGTCAACATGAACAATGCCGGAATGATGGCAAAGTACTTGGCCACGTCGTTGGCAATAGAGAATGTCGTCAACGTACCACGAGTCATCAACAACTGCTTACCGATTTCCACGATTTCAATCAATTTGGTCGGGTCGTTGTCCAAGTCGACCATGTTGCCGGCCTCCTTGGCAGCCTGAGTACCGATGTTCATAGCCACACCCACGTTGGCTTGTGCCAATGCCGGAGCATCGTTCGTACCGTCACCCATCATAGCCACCAACTTACCGGCAGCCTGTTCTTTCTTGATGTAATTCATCTTGTCTTCCGGTTTGGCTTCAGCAATAAAGTCGTCCACACCGGCCTTCTCGGCAATGTACTTAGCAGTCAACGGGTTGTCACCGGTTACCATTACCGTCTTCACACCCATCTTACGCAAACGCTCGAAACGTTCTTCGATACCCGGTTTGATAACGTCTTGCAATTCGATGACACCGGCAACCTTCTTGTCGATACAAACCACCAACGGAGTACCACCGTTTGCCGAAATGGCTTGGATAATATCCTCCGTATCCTTCGGGAACTTGTTACCGGCCTCCATGGCAATACGACGGATAGCGTCGAAAGCACCCTTGCGGATTTCAGTACCGTCTTTCAAGTTGATACCGGAGCACTTCGTCTCAGCCGTAAACTTAATCATGTGTGCACCTTCGGTGTTCAGGGTACGCATACGTACGCCCATTTCACGTCCCAATTCAATGATTGACTTGCCTTCCGGCGTATCATCCGATACGGAAGACATCAAACAAGCTTCGATGAACGCATGCTTATCCATGCCGGCAACCGGATAGAATTCCGTAGCCTTACGGTTACCGATTGTAATCGTACCGGTCTTGTCCAGCAACAAAGTGTCGATGTCACCGGCCGTCTCCACAGCCTTACCGGATTTGGTAATCACGTTGGCACGCAAAGCACGGTCCATTCCGGCAATACCGATAGCAGAAAGCAGACCGCCGATGGTCGTAGGAATCAGGCAAACGAACAAAGAACAGAAAGCTGCAATGGTAATCACCGTATTGGAATAGTCGGCAAACGGTTTCAAGGTAATGCAGACAATCAAGAATACCAGAGTGAACACGGCCAACAATATCGTCAGGGCGATTTCATTCGGAGTCTTCTGGCGGCTTGCACCTTCTACCAAAGCAATCATCTTGTCCAAGAAGCTCTCGCCCGGCTGACTGGTCACAACGACTTTGATATGGTCGGAAAGTACTTTCGTACCACCGGTAACGGAACTCTTGTCGCCGCCTGCCTCACGGATTACCGGAGCAGATTCACCGGTAATGGCACTCTCGTCGATAGAAGCCAAACCTTCGATGATTTCACCGTCGGCCGGAATCACGTCGCCTGCCTCGCATTCAAACACATCACCTTTCTTCAACTGTGAACTGCTCACGGTCTTGATCTGTCCGTTCACGTTCAACTTGGCCGGAGTCTCTTCACGAGTCTTGCGCAAACTGTCGGCCTGAGCCTTACCGCGAGCTTCGGCAATCGCCTCTGCGAAATTGGCAAACAGCAAAGTCACCAACAGGATGATGAAGACCAAAAGGTTGTATGCAAAGGAACCCTGTGAATCGTTCGTAGCCGAGAAGAGGGTCACGATAAACATGATCAGAGTAGAAATCTCTACGGTGAACATGACCGGGTTCTTCACCATTATCTTGGGATTCAGCTTGACAAAAGACTGTTTCAAGCTTTCCATTACCTGATCCCTTTGGAAGAGGGAAGTATTATTGTTAGTTTTCATACTTTATCTTATCCTTAAATAATCTTTTATAAACTGAAATGTTCTGCAATCGTACTCAATGCGTGAACCGGGAAGAATGACAAGGCTGCCACGATGAAGATTACAGCGAAAGTCATCACGCTGAATGTAACGGTATCAGTCTTCAACGTACCTGCGCTTTCGGGAATATATTTCTTGCTTGCCAACAGACCGGCAATGGCCACCTGTCCTACGATAGGAATGAAACGGCTCAATATCAAAACGATACCGCACGCATAGTTCCAGAACCAAGTGTTATCGCCCAATCCTTCAAAACCGGAACCGTTGTTTGCTGCCACTGAGGTGAACTCATACAACATCTCGCTCAAGCCGTGGAAGCCCGGGTTGTTCAACCATCCTCCTTCATTCTCCACGAAAGCTGGAGCATGTACATACAAGTAGGCTGCCAACGCCGTACCCACAAGGATAACGAAAGGATGAAGCAATGCCACAATAGAAGCCACCTTCATTTCACGTGCCTCGACCTTGTGACAAAGGAATTCCGGTGTACGGCCGACCATCAGACCGCTGATAAACACTGCGATGATAATAAAGGTGAAGTAGTTCCTCCATCCTACACCGACACCGCCGAACCATGTATTGATCTGCATGTTCAACATC
>OGGW01002029.1_pt1 | contig 13658 bp, 14 predicted proteins | sample 1571291 | NCBI WGS metagenome assembly OGGW01 (sample SAMEA2582028, study PRJEB24529) | metagenome | biome: Human gut stool | place: China | collected 2011 | reverse complement strand
GAGGAGATTGACGCGGTGACGGTGATGAACGAGCTGGCGCGCAGGGGCGAGGCTGAGAAGATCGGGATTGACCGGATTGCAGGGATCGCGCTCGGTGTATCCACAAGCGTTTACCTACGCAGCTACATAGACGACCTAAAGCGGCTTGCTTACCTGCGGGGGGTGGTGCGGACGGCGCAGGAACTGGCGCAGGCGGCATACAGGCAGGACATCGGCGGCATTGACCGGAGCATGGCGGCCATGCGCGGGGACGGCTGGGGCAGCGCGGAGATTGTGACACTGGCGGATGCCACGGAAAAGCACATTCGCGAGATTGCGGCGTTACGGGAAAGCGGCAAGAAAATCGTCGGCTTGCCGACGGGCTTCACTGACCTTGACCTGATGCTTGGGGGGCTGCGGAACGGGGATTTCTGCATTCTGGCGGCAAGACCGAGCATGGGCAAGAGTGCGCTTGCCTTAGACATTGCGAAGCACGCGCAGAAAAGCATGACGGAGCAGGCGGACAGGGTGGTTTTCTTCTCACTGGAAATGCCGGACAAGAGCCTCGGAAACCGCGGCTACACATCGGAATTTCTGATTGACAACGACCGCTTTGCGGTGGGGGCGAACGATGCGGCATGGCAGGAAACGCTGCGAGGGGTGGCGGAAAACCGCGCGGACTACGAAAGCGGCGCAGGGCGGATGATCATCCGAGACGAGACGGGGCAGACGGTGGAAAAAATGAGCGCGTTTCTGCACGGCTTACAGGGGCAGGGAATCCGCCCGCGGTTCATCGTGGTAGATTACCTGCAGCTCATCGTGAGCAAGGGGCAGGACAGGGTGCGCGAGGTTGGGAACATCAGCCGCGGCTTAAAGCAGATGGCGCGGGACTGGGACTGTCCGGTTCTGGCACTTTCCCAGCTGAGCCGAGGACCGGAAGGGCGCGCCGATCACCGACCGATGCTTTCCGACCTACGGGACAGCGGCGACATTGAGCAGGACGCGGATGTGATTCTTTTCCTCTACCGTGACGAATATTATTTTCCGGACACGGAGAAGAAGAACAGAGCGGAGCTGAACATTGCGAAGCAGCGGAACGGCCCGACCGGCACGATTGAGCTTGCATGGATGCCGAGAAGCACGACCTTCCGCAGCGCGGCAGGATTTCACGAGACGAAGGAAAAGCCCCCGAAGGAATGGGAACAGACGAGGTTATAGTAGCGGTTGAGGCGTTCGGTTATGAGGAACGAACGCCTGACCGACAGGTTGGGTGAGGTGACGATATGGGGAACGAGAAGCAGGAAAGCCCGGCGGCAGAGATTCTCTGGCTGCGAGGGCTTCGCGCCTTTGTGGCGGAAAACAGTACAGAGCGGCTTTTGGCGGAGGCGGATGCCCTAGATGCGGCACGCGCGGAGGCGGAGGCGGACAAGCAGGCGCTTTTCCTGCGAACGCTTAAGCTAATCGAAACAGGGGAGAAGGCGGACTTTTACAGCCGGGTGCTGCAATATGCGGAGCTGAAGGAGAGAGGGGAGAAGGGCGGCGCAGAGAAGGCAATCCGCAGGCATTGGGGGGAACTGCAGCAGATGGAAAGAGGGATAAAGCGAAGATATGAAAAGCTGAGGGAGGGGTGCAGGTGACGACGAAGAAAGAGATGGCGCGGCTGATAGAGCAGATGGCGGACACACCGGAGACAACGCAATGGCTGCGGGAGAGAAACGAGGCAATGCGCAGGAGCCTGCGGGACATTTCACTTTCTGCGGTGCAATATGACGCAGTGGGCGGAAGGAGCGGACACGGGGACAGCACAGCCGAGAAGGTTTTGAAGCGAGCGGAGACAGAGGAGCGGATCCGCACCAACGAAAGAGCGATTCGAGACAGGCTGCGTCTACATTCTGACTTAAGCCTTGTGATGGCGGAGGCACTGACGGCGGAGGAGCGGACGATTATCTGGGGGAAGCATGCGGAGCATCTGGCATGGGAGCGGGTGGCGAGGAAGGCGAGACTTTCCAGAACTGCCTGCTTTCGGAAGGAGGCGGAGGGGATGGAGAAGCTTTGCAGGGCTTGGGATGAGAAGGAAAAAGAAAAAAGCAAGGACACCTGAGGTGTCCTTGCTTTTTTGGTGAGACATTTTTTTATTGAAGCGGATTTTTATTTTATGGTAAAATGAAACAATAAACGGAGTTATATTATGGAGGTGAAGAATATGCAAGAAAGATGCGACATGAAAGAGATACAGAAGATGCTAGGTTCTTTCAGTTGTCCGGAGTTAGCAGAATTGAGTGCGCTAGCAACAAAATATAAAATGAATTTTGCCGATTTGGGAATAAAAAGAGATTTGATTGATCCGAAATTAAAGGATAACCTAGAGGAAATATCAAAAGTAATGCGTTTATGGAGAGAAAATATAGATTTTCAATCATTGGAAAAGACAATAGAGACATTCAAAACAAATAATTTTTTTGAAAGTCCTGAATATAGTGCTTTGATTAAGAAAATGGAGGAAATTGCAAAACCGGGTGCAGCTTTGCAAAAATACTGGAAGGGTGCACTGGATACGATGCAAGAAGTGGCTCTCCATAACCCGAATGCGGTGGCAGATTATCTCGAATCAGTAGGGAAAGAGTCTGATTGTTCTGTCATTCAAGAAGAAATATCTTTCAGCGAAGAAGAGATAGAGCATATTTCTTCGGAGGAATTTGCAGAGGCTTTTAAAGAACAGCTTGAAAACCCGGAAGGATTTCAGGAACGGGTTGAAAATTTAGATGAAGGAAAGAAGAAAAATCTTGAAAAGCTGTTTAGGTATATTGGTCTTTTGATATTTCAATATGGATTTAATGAATTGCTTATGCCCTATCTTATACAATATTTGTTGAACCTTTTAGAGCGATGAATTGAATCAAAAAAAAGAGGGCTTAACCCTCTTTTTAGGGTTGAATTTTGTACGGTTTGGGACGATTTGGGACGATTTGGAACGATTTTGTACGATTTTGTACGATTTGGTACGATGGATATGATATAGTGGTATACAGGAGAGCTCGCGAGGGGTTCTCCTTTCTTGTTTCCTCCTATAGCAGCGGTGGTGGGGGCGTTTGCAGGCGTTTCTACTGCCGCCATTATAAAAACATCGAGGATGTATAAACAGGGGGAGGGGCTGCATAAAATGCGCCGGAAGGGGCTTTTTCGGGGGTTATTTAACTCTTTGGGGAAATGTTAAGCAGAGGCGGCGAAAAATGGATTTCTTCCTAATAAGGGGGAGAAAAAGAAATATTTAACACAATATGGTGTTATGTTAAATAAAAAAAGAGCGAGGAAAGCGGCGAAAAGTATTGAAATTTCGGGCTTTCTTGGCTCTTTTGCATTTATGCGGCAATATACGCACGGAAATTTATGCAAAAATTTTTCGGCACCGAAAACAGCAAAGTGCCGAAAAAAAAGGGGGTGAAAAGGTGGCGAGCAGCAACGAAAAAAAGATATACGAAAACATGGAAAGCCTTGAAGAATGGGCGTTTGCGGGACTTTCGCAAAAGGAAATGGCGGAAATGCTGGGGATGGCATATTCAACATTTCGGGATCTGCGAAAGAAAATTCCGGCACTTTCGGCACTCTTGAAAAACAGTGCCGATTTTTTAAAAGCGGAGCGGAAGAAGGAAGTTGAGAAGGTGGAGGTTTCGCTTTTGAACCGATGCCTGGGCTACAACGCGGACATCAAGAAGCACATGAAGGTGAAGAAGCCGATGCAGGGGGCAGACGGCAAGGTTTTGACGGACGCGAACGGGAAGGTCATCACGGAGGAAGTGCTGGAGGAAGTGACGGAGCAGCAGCACGTTCCTGCGGACGTAGGGGCAATCAAATTTTATCTTTTGAACAAAGCAAAGGACAAATGGAAGGAGAACCCCGACAGGCTGGAGCTGGAGAAAAAGCGCGTTGCGAACGACACGAAGAGCACGAAGCTGGCGGAGCAGGCGGCAAGCGGAACGGGCCCCAGCGGAAAGACGATAGAGGAAATCTTGGAGGAAGCGGAAAGCGGTGGTGCAGATGCCGAAGTATGACGTTTTACGAGATGCGAAGAAATACATTGAAGCCTTTCTTTGCATCAAGACAAAGGAAAGCGAGATTGTGCCCTTTCGGCTGAACTCTGCACAGAAGCGGCTTTATGACTGCATCAAGGAGCAGCAGGCAGAGGGCAAGCCGATCCGCATTATCATTTTGAAAAGCAGGCAGATGGGCTTTTCCACGCTGACGGAGGCGTTGATTTATTACAAAACGGCGACCAGAAGCAACGTGAACAGCTTCATCATCACGCACAAGGACGAGGCGACCACGAACCTTTTCAACATGAGCAAGCTATTTCAGGAGAGAAACCCTGCGAGACCGCTTTTGAAGAACAGCAACGCGAAGGAACTGATTTTTGAAAACCCCACGAAGAACCGGCGCGAAAAAGAGCGGGTTCCCGGGCTGAAAAGCAAGATAAAATGCGCGACAGCCGGGGGCAAGGGCGTTGGGCGAAGCGACACATTGACGAACGTGCATGCTTCGGAGCTGGCCTTCTGGCCGGGGGAGATTGCGGAGACCTATTCCGGACTGATGCAGGCGGTGCCGGCGACAAGGGACAGCATGGTTATTATCGAAAGCACGGCGAAGGGGTTCAACTTCTTCAAGGAGATGTGGGACGATGCGGTAGCAGGGCGAAATGACTATATCCCCTTTTTTGCGGCATGGTTTGAAATGGACGAATACCGCAGGGACTACCACGGGGAGCAGCTGACGGAGGAGGAAGAAGCACTCAAGGCTGCTTTTGGCTTGGACAACGAGCAAATCATGTGGCGGCGGTGGTGCATCCGGAACAACTGCAACAACGACATAGACTTATTTCATCAAGAATACCCGTCGACACCGGAGGAGGCATTTATTGCGACAGGGGCAGGGGTATTTGACAACCGCGCAATCATCATACGGCTGCGGACGATGGAAGAAGCCCCCAGAAGGGGTCGCTTCACCTACACAGAGACACAGGAACGGCTTGACCGTATTCTTTTGCAGGAGCGGAAATTTACCGAGGACGAAAAGGGGGAGATTCTTCTTTTCAAGGAGCCGGAGCAGGGCAGACCCTACACGCTGGGCGGCGACACGGCAGGAGAAGGGAGCGATTCCTTCACGGTGCAGGTAATTGACAACATTACAGGGGAGCAGATGGCGCGGCTGAAATGGCAACGCTGCGACGAGGACAGCTATGCAAAGCAGGTCTACTGCCTAGGGCGATATTATAATGACGCACTGGCGGCGGTGGAGACGAATTTTTCCACGCATCCGCAGAAGGTGTTGGAATACTTACACTACCCGAAGCTTTATGTGCGGGAAATCTATGACAACTACGAGGGCAGGCTTCGGAAAAGCTTTGGCTTCCAGACGAACGGACTGACGCGCCCTGTACTGGTGGCAACGATGCAGGAATTCATGCGGAGCAACCTACATCTGGTGCATGACAGGGACACCCTGCAAGAAATGCTTTGCTTCATTCGCAACGAAAAGGGGAGAGCGGAGGCGGAGCAGGGCGAGCATGACGACCTTGTGATGGCTTACGGGATTGCACTGATGGCAAGGGCGAGCGGACAGCAGCGGATGGATGTGCCGGAAGAAAAGAGGGAGAAGAAAGCGAAATGGACGGCGGACATGTGGGAGGACTACAGAAACGCCGGAGCGAAGGAGAAGGAATATCTGCGTGAAAAATGGGGCGTGCCTTGGTAGCGGATGGTAGCGGTTGAGGTGAAAAGGGGGTGATGGATTGAAATATGTGATGCCCATTGAGGACAGGAAGATGGTGGGCGTGATTGGGGACTATCTCAGGGAGCGGAACGAGAGAGACTATGTGCTTTTTATGACGGGGGTCTACCTTGGGCGCAGAATCAGCGACATTTTGCAATACAGGGTACGAGATCTGAGAGGAAAAGACCGCATTGCCATTGCGGAGCAGAAAACAGGGGAGACAATCCTATTACCCATCAACCCACATTTGCAAAAAATATACAGGGATTTTTTCAAGGGAAAGAAGGACTATGAATTTGCGTTCCGCAACAGCAGGAGCAAGCAGAACACGCCGATTTCCAGAATACGGGTGTGGCAAATTCTGAACGAGGCGGCGGATGCGGTGGGCTACAAGGAAAGCCTGAGCTGCCACACGCTTAGAAAGACATTCGCCTACTGGCTTTACATGGACACAGGGGGCGATATTGTGATGGTGCAGGAGGTTTTGGGACACAGCGACCCGAGCATAACGAGAAGATACATCGGGATTGACCAGCAGAAGAAGGAGAAGGCAATCAACGGATTACATTTTTAATTTTTGAGTTAGTTTTTGAATTGGGAAAGGAGGGAACAGCTTGGACAGGAAGAAGAACGGGCAGGGAAAGCTGCCGATGTGGCAGGAGAGACTACGCAGAAACAGTGCTGCCATGCGAGAAGAATTTGAGCAGATGGACAAGAGAACCGCCCTTTACAACGGGACGCGAGAGATTGACAAGGTGCCAAACGCGAAAAGCCAAGGCACAGCACAGGCAAGCGGCGTGCGAAACATTGTGGCGGAGCTGATGGAGGCACAGGTTGACAGCAGCTTTCCCATGCCGAAGGTGACGGCAAGAAGGCAGGAACATGAGGAGCTGGCGAAAACGCTGGAGGACTTCCTCCGGAACGAAACAGACCGCCTGCCATTTGAAATGCTGAACGACATGGACGAGCGCATCACACCCATACAGGGGGGAGACATTTTCCTTGTGGAATGGGACAGCAACCGGCACACCCACGAGACGAGAGGGGAGCTTTGCGTGAGCCTACTGCACCCGAGGCAAGTGATTTTTCAGGACGGGGTAAACGAAATCAACGACATGGACTTTATCATTGTGCAGATGGGCATGTCGAAGAAGCATGTAAAGGAAAAATACGGCGTAAGCGTGGATGACGAGACGGAGAGCGACCCCCAGAGCAGAGGCGGCAGAAACACGGCTGAGGACGTTGTGACCGTCAATTTCGGGTATTTTAGAAACGAAAAGGGCGGCATCGGGCGATATACATGGGTGAATGACATGGAGCTGGAGGACTTGGAGGACTACCAAGCAAGGAAGATGAAACGCTGAAGGAACCGCGGAGCGGATATGACAGGCTTGGAGAAGTGCCGACACTGCGGCAACGAAAAGGCGGAGGAATACGACAGCGACGAGATGGAGCTTTTCGAGGACATTGAGACGCGAAACGGCGTGATTCCCATGATGACGGAGGAGGAGACCTTTCCGGAAGGCGTAAGTGAGAACGGCTTGATGATGGACGAATTCGGGAACGCTTACGAGGCTGAGCCGATGACGGTTGAGGTGCCGACAAGGATTCCGAGATACAAGCCCGACATTTACCCTATTGTGGTGCGCAAGAACGTGAGCAGCTGGGGGAAGGCACTTGGCGACAGCGACATTGACAAGATTATGGACCAGCAGAACATGATTAAAAAATGCGACAGCAGGATTCAGGAGAAGCTGGACAAGGGCGGCAGTATTTTCACCAGAAGCGAAAAGACAGAGGTTTCCAAGACGGACGAACAGCTGAGAGAGGTTATCTTTCATGGGGCGGACGAGGCGAACCTTTTCGGGGGACATAATTTACAGGTGGACACGAGCCAAGACCAAGCCGTTGCAGAAGCGAACTACGAGCAGGCGCGGCGCATTTTAGGGATTACGGACAGCTTTCAGGGCAGACCCGACCGCACGGCAACCAGCGGCACGGCAAAGCAGATTGCGGTGGCGCAGAGTGCCGGCAGACTGGAAAGCAAGCGCATTATGAAAAACGCAATGTATGCGGATTTGTATGCTGTGATGTTTCGCTTTCTTTTGGCTTACAGCGACGAGCCACGCAGCGTGCGGCACAACAACATTGACGGCAGCACAACCTACAGCGAATTCAACAAATACGACTATCTGGCGCAGGATGCGGCCGGGGAATGGTACTGGCTGGACGATTTCCTTTTCAGCGTAGACAACACCTCAAGCCTTGCAGGGAACAGAGAATCCATGTGGCAGGAGATCCGCATGAATTTGCAGACGGGGGCATTTGGCGACCCGGCAGACCCTGAGACGCTGATTATGTTCTGGGAGATGATGGCAGGGCAGCACTACCCCGGCGCGGCAGAGATTCGGGAGAGACTGGAGAAAAAGAGACAGGAGCAGCTGGCGCAGATGCAGATGCAGCAGATGCAGCAGACGCTTCCACCGGAGACACAAACACAGATGCCGCAGGGGGCAGAGCCTATGGGTGTGCCGGACATGGCGGTGGAGGATGCCGGAGGTAGCACGATGGAAATGATGGGAGGTTTGACAGGTGGAATGTAAAGAATGTGGCGTAGAGCTGATGATCAGCGACAGGGGGAAGCTGCTGTTTGAAAATGACGACAGGGCAGACATGCCGACAAGGGCTTACTATATCTTCAAATTCAAATGCAGAAACCCTGCATGCGTGAACTATGACAAGGAGGTTCACGAGGAGAAGGTTTATATTGACTAAAAATCTTTCCGGAAACGGGAGGTTTTTATATTGCGCCATGCGCAGCGTAATAATGCGTAGACAGGAATTTTTTACAAAGGGAAAGGGGGTGGATGGTATGAGAAAGCATGGAAACGGGCTGGAAGTTGGTAGAGCCGGCACGATGGAAGTGAAGGCAACAAAGGGGGCTGAAAGCACAAAAGCACCCAAGAAGCAGACAGGCGGCGATTTGAGAAGTAATAAGCGCTAAGCGCTAACTTGAAATCAGGATTTCAAGTTGGGAGACAGAGGAAGGAACAGAGCAGTTCCGGCGCAGGCTTGAAACTGCCTGTTCTCCTCGGCGGAAATAAATTCCGCCTGCGGAATGGATGCGGGGACACCCCTGCACCCCGTAGACGGCGAAAAGGAGGAAAGCAGAATGGCAGGATATGACGAAGATTTCTGGGGCGAGGACTTCTTGGAAGGAGAGGAAGGCGCAGAAACAGAAGTAGAGACAGAGGAAGATGAAGGCACAGAGGGCACGGAAGGCACGGAAGGTACGGAAGGTGCGGAAGGTGCAGAAGGCGCAGAGGGCGGCGAGGGCGGAGAGCCTGCGGACGATGACGAGGGGTTCAGCCCTGAGCTTTTGGCACGCATTGAGGCGGAAACGCAAAAGCGTGTGGATGCGAGCATTGCAAGGCAGTTTGAAGGGATTTTGAACCCCTACACAAACAAGCCGATTTTGACAGAGGCAGACCTGACTGCTTACCGCAGTGCATTTGCGGCAGAGGAGCAGAGACAGCAGCTGGAGGAAATGGGCGTTTCCAAGGAGGTTTTGGACAACTACATTCAGAACCACCCTGCCATGCAGCAGGCACAGCAGGTGATCCACCAGCAGGAGCAGCAGGCGGCGAACGACTTTATGGCGAAGGAATTTGAAGCGATGAAGAAGGAGTTTCCGGACTGCGGACTGGAAAGCCCCCAGCAGCTGAACGAGACAGAGGCAGGCAGACGCGCCTTGCAGATGTGGGCAAACGCCCCCGGCATTACGCTTGCGGATGCCTACGCGGCAACGCACAGAAGGGAAATCAGCAAGAAGCAGAGCGCAGCGGCAAAGCAGGCTGCCATGAATGAAATGAACAGCAAGGGACACCTGCGCCAGACGAAGGGAAGCAACGCAAAGGGAGATGTGCCGGCAGAGATTGCGGCGGAGTACAAAAAATATTTCCCCAATGCAACGCATGAGGAAATTGCGGAAATGTACAGAAAAAATTGTGAAAGTACGGAGTGAAAAGGAGTGAGAGAACATGTTTAAAGTAAAAGACAGACAGAACAGCTGTGTAGAGCCTTTTGAATTTTTGCCTGCGAAAAGCGGCGAGGTCTACGCCCTGGGCGAGGCACTGACCTATACGGACAAGGTGACAAAATGCGCGGCAACGGCGAAGCCTACACACATTTGCATGGGCCCCGGGGACGGAAACGTGGTTCCGGTGATGCCTGTGCTTGCGACCACAAGATTTGAGGTGCCTTACAATATTACCAAGCCCAATGCCGGAGATACGGTGACTTTACATACGGATGCGCTTCAGGTTACAAGCGTAACGACAAATGGCGTATTCACCGTGACGGATGTGGACGAAGCAAACGGAACAGCTTGCGGCTATTTTAAGTAATCAATTAAACATTAGGGATGCAGTCAGAGAATGACTGCTTTTTTATTGCAAAAAAAAGGAGTGAACTACATGAGCGGAATTATTTTTTCTCAGGCGAGCGGCCTGAACGACAGCGTTTTCGGCAAGAGTCAGGAGCCTATTAAAAGCATGATTACGGCGGGCGTGGAAAGCTTTGAGGAAACCAGCCTGCTGAGCAAGATTTTCTACATGGACAAGACAAAGAACTTTGCGGAGAAATACGCAACAATGACCTCTCTGGGCAACTTTCAGGATGTGGGCGAGAACGGCCCGACACCACAGGACGGCTTTCAGGAGGGCTTCTGCAAGGTGATTGAACCCAGCACATGGAAGCTGGGCTTTTCCATCACAGCGGAAATGATGGAGGACAACAAAATCGGCGATATCAGCAATGCGGCGAAGCGTTTTACCACAAGCTACGGCAGAACGAGAGAGCAGTTCGGCGCAGCACTGCTTTCCAACGGACACAATGCAAAAATGAAATGGGGCAAAAAGGAATACAGCATTACCTGTGCGGACGGCAAGCCCTTCTTCTTCAAGGAGCATCCCAGCAAGGTGGCCGGCGTTTCGCTGAAGCAGAGCAACCTGTTCAAAGGGGCATTCAGCGTGCTGACACTGGACGCGGTGCAGGAGGCTATGCAGGACTTCAAGGATGACAAGGGCAACCTCTTGAACGTGAAGCCCGACACCATCATTATTCCCAACAGCGGCCCTCTGAAAAGAGCGGTTCTGGCGGCGGTCGGCAGTGAGCTTGACCCCAGAAGCAACAACAATGCTTGGAACTTCCAGTGCGGCTTGTGGAACGTGCTGGTGTGGGCGGAACTGCCTAAGACCATCGGCGGCGAGCCTTACTTCATCCTGATGGACAGCGACTACATGCAGCAGTACGAATGCATGCCTTGGCTGGACAGAATTAAGCTGAAGGTGGACAGCTACATTGACCACAACACAGATGCCAATGTATTCAAGGGCAGAAGCAGATTTGCGGCAGGCTTCAACAACTGGAGAGGTGCGGCGTTGTGTGGCGCAGGGCTGACAGCCGGAACGGATTTAACTTCTCTGGTGTGATCTGACGAAGGAGGCACGGGCGAATGAGCATTACTTGGAAGGAATTACAGGAAACGTGCCTGCGGAAGATGGACAGCTTGGACGGGGCGGCTCTGGCGAAGGACAGCAACAATGCGGCATACCTTTACGGTATGCCTGCCGCCGCCAATGAAGCCCTGATGCTTTTGGCAACGAACGGGAGATACTGGAAGAAGCTGCTGACCATTACGCAGAAAGAGGGGGAGACCGCCACAAAGGGAGAGCCTTTGGGCGGTTTTCTTGCCTACGACCTGCGGCAGCTGGCGGAGGGCTTTTACTGCATTGACAAAATCAAGCGGGCAAGCGGCACAGAGTACGGCACCTATTCAGGCTATTTGATGGAGGGTGACCATGTGCTGCTGCTGCCGGCAGAGGACGAAGGGACGTTCCGCATTTGGTACAACGCATACCCCACGCGGATTACGGCGGAAACGGCGGCAGACTTTCCCATTGACCTGCACGAGGAGGCAGCGCATTATGTGGCGCACTACATGGCAGGGCAGCTATACAAGCATGACGACATCAGCATTGCACAGATTTACATGAACGAATTCTTTGAATGGATGGAGCGGCTTGCGGAAAGCGGACGAAAGGCAGACGGCAGGAACGCCGGCAGCGGCGGATGGACGAGTGTAAAAAATTACTATTAAGCCGCTGAGCTGCTAACTTGAAAGCGGGATTTTGACTTGGGAGACAGAGGAGTGATGAAGAATGGGGAGATTCAGTGTACCTTCCTCTCCTGCCAGAAACGTGGTGAAGATTGAGACCTTCAAGGGGGTTGACCTAAACAGCAGCCCCAGCAACGTGGAGATTACCCGAAGCCCCAACGCGCCGAACATGATGCGAGATGTGCCGGGGAAGGTGCGCAAGCGGCAGGGCTATGAACGGATTGCACAATTTTCCGGCAAGCGCATCAACGGGGTTCACATTCTCAGGAGCGCAGAGAAGAACGAGGAACGGGTTCTGATTCATGCAGGAGACAGCCTTTATCTGGAGGGGAAGGCGATTTACACAGGGATGGCGGACGAGAGAAGCGTGGGGCGGCAGTTCTACGGCAAGCTATTCATTTTTGACGGGAAAAAGGCACTTTGCTACGGCGAATTTGAAACAGAGGAAAAAGCCACAGCAGAGACGGAGACGAACAAGGAGGAAAAGCCGAAGGCGTTCATGGTAAAGAGCTTAGAGGATGCGGCATACATCCCGACGGTGATTATCAGCCGAAAGCCGACAGGCGGCGGCACAACGCTTGAGCCGCTCAACCTCATCGGGCGGAAATGGAAGGAAAGCTTTCTTTCGGACGGGGCGGCGAAGGTGTACCAGCTGACGACAACGGAGCTGGACGCGGACAAGGTGACCGCACGCATCATGACGAAGGAAGGCGAATGGACAGAGAAGCAGGAAGGCACAGATTTCACGGTGGACAGAAAGAAGGGAACTGTGACCTTTACGACCGCGCCGGGGGCAAGCCCTGTGGTGGGGTATGACAATGTGGAGATTACGGCGGCAAAAACAAGAAAGGGCTATGCCGAGAAAATCAACAAATGCAAAATTATTTCTCTTTTCGGCGTGAACGGGGCAATGGACAGGATGTTTCTTTCCGGTAACCCGGACTTTCCGAACCGAGACTGGTACTGCAAGATGGCGGACGGGTTTTTCTGGGGTGACCTCTGGTACAGCACGCTGGGGCAGGACGGCAGCGCGATTGTTGGCTACAGCATCATCAACGACAGGCTTGCGGCGCACAAGAGCGACGCAGAGGAGGGGCGAAACGTCATCCTGCGCAAGGGGGAAATGGGCGAGAAGGACGCGACCTTCCCCATCATCGGGACGCTGACAGGCAGAGGGGCTTTAGGCAGCCACACCTTCGGATACCTTGGGAGCGAGCCTTTATTCCTGACGGACATCGGCATTATGGCGATTACGGCGGCAGACCTGACGGGGGAGAAATACAGCCAATCGCGCAGCTACTACATCGACAATGCGCTGACGGCGGAAAAGGGACTGGCGGATGCGTACGCATATATCTGGCGTGATTTTTACCTCATCAGCACCGGAGGCGGCAGGGTTTACCTTCTGGACGGACTGCAAAAAAGCTACGAGAGAGACAACCCCTACAGCAGCTTTCAATACGAATGCTATGTTTGGGAGAACGTGCCGGCAAGGGTATTCTGGGAGGATGCTGAGGGGCGGCTTTGCTTTGGGGATGCAGAGGGAAACCTCTTCCGATTTTTTGACGATGTGACGAACCAGAAAAGCTACAACGACAACGGCAGGGCGATTTCAGCCAGATGGGACACGGCGGAGCTTTCCGGAAAGCTTTTCTACAAGAACAAAAACTTCCGCCGGCTTGACTTTGTGCTTGCGCCTGCGATTGCAACGGGGGCGAAGGTTTTTGCACAGGTGAAT
>OGGW01002022.1_pt1 | contig 13734 bp, 9 predicted proteins | sample 1571291 | NCBI WGS metagenome assembly OGGW01 (sample SAMEA2582028, study PRJEB24529) | metagenome | biome: Human gut stool | place: China | collected 2011 | reverse complement strand
TTTCTATTCCGATTTCGGGTTTTATACCGTCAGACCGGGTCGCCAATTCCGATCACCGAAGACGAATAAGTAACGACAGAATAATTCTACTATTTAAACGATAATTTTTTGGGCTTGCTTATAAAAAGGCAGGCGTTCTTTCAAATGCCGGAGGACAAAATCCCGGATTTCATGGTCTTCGAGCTTGCTGACGATCGGGCGTTTATGTTTTCCCCGAATCAGCCGTTCTACGATCGTATCCGTATCCGTATTCAGAAACAAGGTGATTCCCTGCGCATTCATATACGCCATATTATCATTGAAACAGGGGGTTCCTCCCCCTGTCGAGAGGACAAAATCCTGATATAGTTCACAAACCTCTTTTAAGTAAAAAGTCTCTAACCTTCGAAATCCGGCTTCTCCGATTGCAGCAAAAATTTCAGAGATACTCCTATTTTCACGTTCGACAATATAAGCATCCAAATCGATAAACCGGACCCCCTGTTCTTCCGCTATCACTTTTCCCCTGCGGGTCTTCCCGCAGGCCATATAACCGACTAAAAAATACTTCATAGTCCCGACATTATATTTCATCCGGATTATCCGTATTTTCAAAATCGAGCTTCATTTGTTCGTCGCCGGCAATCTCTTCCGGATTAGTCACTTCAAATTCGATATCCGTATTGATCTCGTCGGCCTCTCCTTCCTTCAGCAAAGGTTCTATTTCACGAATTTCATTCACCTCGAAGGTTGTGATCCGTTTACCGCGTGCTTTAAATGATTTCTCACCGATAAATTCGTCGGCCACAATCACATCGGCAGGCCGGGCTTCATATTTTCCACCGAATATCACTTCAAAACGAGGATGTCTCTCGTCACTCAGACAGATCAAACGGGAGCCTTCCACCTCACCGATGATGGAATTCAGTTTCACACAATCCTCGAAACGGAAACGTTTCAGGTAATAATAATTCTGTTCGGCATCGAAGAAAACCGCCGACCAAACCTTATCGGCCTCGAACTTTTCAAAAACGATATATCCTTCGTCATAATGATTATTCAGATCAAAATCGGTCGTATGGTAAGTACCATTCTTATTTACAACCAGAATCCGGTCCTCTCCCTGGAATTCTCCCAGGTATTTTCCCCGGCTATCGGTATTCAAACGCAACACATCTTCATCCAGCCAGATTTTACACCCGCCCAAAGTAGATACTCCTTTTTGCACGACACTGATCTTGTGGACATCGTTCTTTGTCAGTGTATTCCCCTGAGAATCACGCCCTTTGATCGACAGCGCAGCAAAATCATATTCGAATACCAGTTTCTTTATACTGGGTTTCGGTTTCAGGCAAACTTTAATCACTTCGGCCTCCCCGTTGGGATTGGCAGAAAAATGCAAAATCCGGGATCCGGCGGTACCTTTAGTCAGGTTATACACTTTATCCCGGGTCACACCGGTAACATTGAAACGCTTCACATAAGAAGCCCCATATTTACCGTCCCGGTATACGACATTATAAATCGTACGTTTATCGTTCTTTTTGAAAACATTCACATATTGAACATCCTTACCGACGAATATCTTATCGGCCACCTTCGTCACATAATAGGTACCGTCTTTCTTAAAGACAATCACATCATCCATATCCGAGCACTCGCAGATAAACTCGTCTTTCTTCAAGGCCGTTCCGATAAAACCTTCTTCCCGGTTGATGTAAAGCTTTTCATTTGCGATGACGACCTTAGCGGCTTCGATATTTTCGAAATTACGGATTTCCGTTTTCCTTTCCCGTCCTTTCCCGTATTTCGCTTTTATCCGTTCATAATAAGCGATAGAATAAGGAATGATGTGTTCGATATTATGTTTCACCACAGCAATCTCTTCATTCAGACTCCGGATATAATGATCGGCTTCTTCAGAGCTAAACTTCAGGATTCGTTTCATCTTGATCTCCAGCAATTTTTTCACATCGTCATCGGTCACCTCCCGGTAGAGTTCCGGTAAGAAAGGCTGTAACCGCCGGTGTACATGAGCGATAACCAACTCCATGGTTTCGCTTTCTTCAAACTGCTTGTCTTTATAGATGCGTTCTTCGATAAAGATACGTTCCAGAGACACATAATGCAGATCTTCCAGCAATTCTTTCAAACGGATCTCCAGCTCCAGTTTCAATAGGGCAACCGTATCGTCTGCCGACTGCCGCAAAATATCGGAGATCGGCATAAACCGGGGTTTTTCCTCCTCGATGACACAAGAATTGGGTGAAATCGATAATTCACAATCGGTGAAAGCATACAAAGCGTCGATCGTCTTATCGGAAGAGACTCCAGGGGCCAGTTGAATCAATATTTCAACATCCCGGGCCGTATTATCATCGATTTTTTTGATTTTAATCTTTCCTTTCTCATTGGCTTTGATAATGCTGTCGATCAAACTCGAGGTCGTACGTCCGAAGGGTATTTCAGTAATCTTTAGTGCCCTATTATTATTATCTTTCTCGATTTTCGCTCTGATTTTAACATTTCCTCCCCGCATACCGTCACAATACTTGCTGACATCGATCATTCCACCGGTAGGAAAATCCGGATACAACACAAAATCTTCGTGCTTCAGATGAGCGATACAGGCATCTATCAGCTCGTTGAAATTATGAGGTAATATTTTAGAAGCCAGACCGACGGCAATCCCTTCGACTCCCTGAGCCAACAATAAAGGAAATTTTATAGGTAAGGTGATGGGCTCACGATTACGTCCGTCATACGAAGGTTTCCAATTCGTTGTCTTGGGATTAAATACCACTTCGAGGGCAAATTTAGACAAGCGGGCCTCGATATAACGGGGAGCAGCAGCCCCGTCTCCGGTCAGAATATTTCCCCAGTTTCCCTGACAATCGATCAATAAATCTTTTTGTCCGAGTTGCACCAGCGCATCTCCGATCGAAGCATCTCCATGAGGATGGTACTTCATGGTATTACCGATAATATTGGCAACCTTATTGTAACGCCCGTCATCCAGTTCGCGCATAGAGTGCAGAATCCGTCGCTGTACAGGTTTCAAACCATCGTTCACGTAAGGGACGGCCCGTTCGAGAATAACATAGGAAGCATAGTCCAGAAACCACTTTTGGTACATCCCGTCCAGATGCTGAATAGAACGAATCTTCCCACTTTCTTCTCCCGAATGCTCCATGATCAGTTGAGGGATTTCCTCGTCGTCTTCTATGTGTTGTTCTGTTCCTGCCGCTTCAGCCTCGTAAGGCGCTGTCTGTTCCGAGGCCGAACGATCGGTCCCGGCCGCTATCTCTTTCCCTTCTTCGTCAGTTTCTTTACGTCCCCCCTCCATATTCAAATCCATGTCAATTATATCCTCGCCCATAACACTATTTCAAAATTACCTTAATTCATCCTTTTCAATATACAGATTGTCGATAATAAAATCCTGACGTTCCGGTGTATTTTTTCCCATATAATAACTCAACACCTCATCGATCGAATCTCCTTTTGAAAGACGTACCGGTTCCAAACGAATATCTTTTCCGATAAAATGTACGAACTCATTCGGAGAAATTTCTCCCAGTCCTTTAAACCTTGTAATCTCAGGTTTCGGACCTAACTTTTGGATGGCATTTTCACGCTCGGCATCGGAGTAACAATAGCGGGTTTCTTTTTTATTCCTGACCCGGAACAGAGGAGTTTGCAAAATGTATACATGCCCGGCCCTCACCAGATCGGGGAAAAATTGCAGAAAGAAGGTCAGCAACAACAAGCGGATATGCATACCGTCGACATCGGCATCCGTGGCCACAATGACATTGTTGTACCGCAGTTCTTCCAACCCGTCTTCAATATTCAAAGCAGCCTGCAATAAATTGAATTCTTCATTTTTGTAGACTATTTCTTTGGTCAGCCCGTAGGAATTGAGCGGTTTACCGCGTAAGCTGAACACAGCCTGAGTATTCACATCCCGGGATTTCGTAATAGATCCGCTGGCCGAATCTCCCTCTGTAATAAAAATCGAAGATTCGTTTTTCCGTTCGTGATTGGAATTGAAGTGCACCCGGCAATCCCGCAACTTCCGGTTGTGCAGGCTCACCTGCTTCGCTCTCTCGCGTGCAATCTTCTGCACACCGGACATGGCTTTACGTTCTTTCTCCGTCTCGACGATTTTCCGTAACAACAATTCGGCTGTATCCGGATTCCGGTGTAAATAATTATCCAATTCCCTGGTCACGAAATCCATGATAAAGTTACGTACGGTAGGACCGTCGGGCCTTATATCTTTCGAACCCAGTTTCGTCTTCGTCTGCGACTCGAACACCGGTTCCTGTACTTTTATACTGATCGCCCCGATAATAGAAGTACGGATATCCGATATTTCGAAATCTTTTTTATAAAAATCCCGGATCGTCTTGGCCACCGCTTCCCGGAAAGCACTCAAATGGGTTCCTCCCTGTGTGGTATGCTGCCCGTTGACAAACGAGTAATATTCTTCCCCATATTGCCGTCCGTGCGTCATAGCCATTTCGATATCCTCACCTTTCAGATGGATGATCGGATACAAGCCTTCTCCGCTCATATTTTCCATCAGCAGATCATACAATCCCCGCTTGGAGTAATATTTATGGTCATTGAAGAATATGGTTAAACCGGTGTTCAGAAATACATAGTTCTTCACCATCGCTTCGAGATATTCGGCAATGTAATGGTAATTCCCGAAAATGTCCTTATCGGCGAAAAAGGTTACCTGTGTACCGTTCGGCTGGTCAGTCGGTTCGATCTTCCTTTCCTCTACAATTTTTGCACGGCAATAACGCACATATTTGGTCTCGCCATCCCGGAACGACTGAATCTCAAAGCTCTCCGACAAAGCATTCACCGCTTTAATACCGACGCCATTCAAACCGACAGATTTTTTGAAAGCTTCCGAATCATATTTTGCTCCGGTATTCATTTTAGATGAAGCATCTACCAGTTTGCCTAAAGGAATACCCCGGCCGAAGTCCCGAACGCTCACCTTACGGTCTTCTACCTTAATCGTAATCTCTGTACCGGCTCCCATGGCAAATTCGTCGATGGAGTTATCCACCACCTCTTTCACCAAAATATAAATCCCATCGTCAGGCGCCGAACCGTCTCCTAGTTTACCGATATACATCCCCGGCCGCAACCGGATGTGTTCCTGCCAATCCAGCGTCCTGATCGAATCTTCCGAATAATTCTCAACCATCAAATTTTATCTATAAAGTTTATTAAGTCCATCCCTTTCAGCACTAAAACATATTGTTTCAATTCGGTTCATAAAGTTGCCAAAGTGCTCTTTCGGCACTTAAAGTATATAAAGCCTAAGACTGCCAGGGGCGCTTTGTTCACGGGACTTTCAATCCCAATGGGCACATCGGCGACCGTAAAAAAGCACCTGCTGTATTCAATGCATAAACCGTTTTTTGGACTGTCATGCAAAAATAATCAAATTTTACTGATTTCCCTACCCGGTTTTTCGGTTTTTTCCGGTTTTTCCAAGCATTTTTCAGAAAGTAACCTGCTTCCGATCTTTCCGCATACTTATTCGGAAAGGCTTACGGGTAAAGTAGAAACGACAGGTATAGATAAACTGGATCAATCCTGAAAACAAATGACTTCCCCGGTCGAAAGAATCCGAAAAGAAAGTGAGATTAAAGTCAGAGAGGTATTGATCAGCCCATACCCAGCCTTTCCGGAATAAACCCGGTATAACAACTGAAAACACAAGACCGCAACGTATAGGAGAAATCAGCAGACATATCTCACTTCTTTGAATGCATATACCCTTTCCCGCCCATCCGTATCTTTCAGGATCAGCTGACCATATTCATCGATTCCTCCGACCGAAGCCCGGAAGATTCCACGTTCATCTTCAAAATCATATATTCCGGTAGACCGGTACATATGCCGTAAAAAGTCATTTTCCAGTTCGGCATACCGATGAATCTGTTCATATCTCTTCCCGATACATTCCAACAGCTCTTCCAGAACCTCCTGTAAGGGCAGTTCCCGACCGAGTAATTGAAATAAAGACACCGGATTAGGGGCGTCCGATAAAAATTGTTCCTGATTAATATTCACCCCGATACCACACAACGAACTTTGAATATGAGCTCCGGCCACCCGGTGTTCGATCAGGATACCTGAAATCTTCCTTTCCCCCACATACACATCGTTCGGCCATTTCACCGTCACCCCCTCGACATAATGGCTTAAAAAATCGAGACACCCCAAAGCGATCACCATCGACACGGCAAACTGTTTTCCTGCCTCCAGACACTCCGGACGGAAAATCACCGTCATTGAAATATTCTTTCCCGGGGCACTCTCCCACCGATTCGTAGCCTGCCCACGCCCCTGTGTCTGTCGCCAGGTCAAAATCACCTGTTTATCTTTCAATTCACTCAGCGGCAATTTTTCCGCCAGACTATTGGTCGAAGCAACCTCCTCATATTCCATTACCCCGAACCCACTCACTTCATATCTTTTCATACCCTATCGTATATTTTATTCTCTTTTCACCTTACCCTAATCTCCGTCCTCCTATTCTCCTTTCTCCCCTCTTCCGTATCATTAGTCCTCAAGGGGCGATCCTTGCCATATCCTTTATATTCCATCCGTTCCTTCTGAATATGATTCAAGAACAAATATTTATACACCTCGAAAGCCCGATTTTCCGACAGCCGATAATTATGTTGATCACTCCCCGTATTATCGGTATGGCCGGATACCTCGATCTTTACCCCAGGATTCTGTTTAAGAAACACGACCAATTGCCGTAATTCCGGATAAGATTCGGGCCGTAACCGATAGTCGTCGACATCAAAAAAGATTCCCTTGAGAACCAATGTCTGTTCTTTTTGGATCGGTCTTAAACAGAGCGTATAGATTCGGGGATTTTCTCTCGTATTTTCTTTCACTTGCAGGGTATCCGAATAATACAAATAGCCCTGTTTAACAGCGCTCACCCATAATAATTTATTCACAGGAATACAAGCCAGCATATCCGTCCGGGCATCGACCCGGTCGTAACAAGCCAGGGTATCACCGGTCCCCACTTCTGTTAATGTCAACCCATCGGGTATTACCGGCTCACCGGCTTCATTTACAGTCAACAGCCTCAAATAAGAGGCAGGCGGACAAGCCACCTCTTCTCCTAGCCGATATCGGTAAATACAACGTTTCCCGCTGATATCCGACGAAAAATATCCCCATTGACCGCTAGCATCCACCATAAACCCGAATTCATCCCTTTGGGTATTCACTGTAATACCGATATTCAGCGGTGGGGTCACCTGTTCCACGTCCACTTTATAGATATCTTTCCGTCCCATCCCCGCATATCCGTCGGAAGCAAAAAACAACGTTTTATTATCGAAATACAGGAAAGGGGCCATTTCATCTCCTCCGGTATTAAAATAAAGGCAACGCGGCTGTGACCACAACTGTCGTCCATCCGCCTCCCGCCTTAGCAAATACGAAAACCAAATATCGCTTCCCCCTCTCCCTCCCTCACGGGTAGAAGCAAAATACAAACGTGTACCGTCGGCCGATACCGCCGGTTGAGCCTCCCAGCCATCGGTATTGACGGGGGCACCCAGATTGACCGGCTCCGACCAGGACGTATCCGACAAGCGGTAAGCCACATAAATATCAAAACTATTCCGGCCGTTTTCCCTGGAAAAATACATCATTCGCCCATCGGCTGTCAGTGAAGGAGCCCCATAATTTTCTCTACCGGAAAAATTCAACGCATAGCGTCTGTCTCCTTGCAACATCCACATCGTTTCTTGTTCGCCGGCCTGTTCGGTAAACAAGAAGGTTTGTCCGGTCACATCCAATGCCGGCCAATACACCGGGCATCCGGCCTCATAAAACACTTCGGGAGGTTGTTTGGTTTGGGTCCGCAAAGCCTCCAGGGCAAACCGGCAATTTTCCATCTGTCGCTCCGCCACTGCCTTTACCTGCAAGCGTTTATCCCAACTCAGATACCGCCCGTAATGTGCCAAAGCTTTTCCGTAATCGGCTTCATCGAAATAATATTCGGCCAAAATAAAATAATAATAAGGATGACTTTTCAGAGAATCCAAAGCCAAAGCCGTTTCGATAGCACGGATTTCCTGAATCTTATCTCCTTTTTTGTTGTATATATCTGCTTTCAACAGATACAAGGGTGAAAAACCCTGATCGAAAGTCTCTGCTTTCAAAAGTAATCCCAAAGCTTTCTCCTTATCTCCTTCGCGAAAAGACTCCCGTGCCTGCTGGAAAAGTCCCCAGGCCTTTTTATTTACCGGATGTTGCTGTTGTGCTTGTACACCGAAAACAACAAAGCAAAATAACACACAACCAACGATATTCCACCTATCTTTCATTTTAGTTCCATTTCCCGCTATCATCCGCTCAAATTTTTACAAAGATACCGGAAAATTTTTAAAGACCTCACCTCCCGCTTCGAAACAAAAAACCTGCGTAAAGAAAAAATTCCTCACACAGGCCGGATTTATACAACCGAATCGTTTTTTAATAGTTATCGGGGAACAGTTCGAAATATCCTTTCGGATGCAGGCAGGAAGGACAAATTTCGGGAGGAGTTTTGCCGACATGTACATAACCGCATTTACGGCAATACCAGCGGACTTCTTCCGGGCGGGAAAAGACCAGATTATCCCGTATATTTTGTAATAATTTCAGGTAACGTTGCTCATGCATCTTCTCCACTTCGGTCACATATTTAAAAGTTGCGGCCACTTTTTTGAAGCCTTCCTCTTCGGCAATTTTCCCGAATGCCGGATACAAATTGAAAGCCTCGTCGTGTTCGCCGTCGGCAGCTTCTGCCAGATTAGCCAACGTATCCAATAAAGCTCCGGCAGGATAAGCGGCTGTGATTTCCAGCATTCCTCCTTCAAGGTAGCTAAAGAATCGTTTGGCATGCATTTCTTCCTGTAAAGCGGTCTCATAAAATATGCCGGCTATTTGCTCATACCCTTCTTTCTTTGCAATCTCCGAGAAAAAAGTATAACGGTTCTTTGCCTGTGATTCTCCGGCAAAGGCTTTCAGCAAACTCTTTTCTGTTTCTGTACCTTTTATCATTTTGTCCATAAGATTAATATTTAATGAATAGCTGAATCTTATACGCTCAAAATACAAACAGGTTTAAAATTATTCAAATAAAAATCCATCCCCATACATCGGACGAGTTGGAAATTCATGTTCAAAAAAGAAATAATCCTTTCCAAAAGCCGGACGCAGTTCACTAAACCAGGTCGCTTTCGGATCATAGGCGGCAAAAAAAGGCATATCTACCCACTTCGGATTACGACCTTGGATAAAACGCAGGACAAACACTTTCTCTCCCTTGATTTCGGCCACTCCCAGCAGTTGGATTTTGCCCGGCTCGTCGCTCATACTCGGTCCTCTCACCGTACGGCAGATACCGCTGACCTGACTATAAGCCTTACGGAAAATATCCCAGCATTTCTCTAAAGGAATTTCAAAATAATGCTTAGCCCCGGTATCCCGGGCCACAAACATATAATAAGGGATACAACTCAAGTCGACCTGTTTCCGCCACATCTCCCGCCAGATCTCCGGAGAATCGTTGATGTGTCTCAATAAAGGAGACTGGGTACGAATCTGTGCGCCCGTATTCCGGATCCGCCGGATAGCTTCGCATACAGCTGCCGTAGAAAGTTCCACCGGATGATTGAAATGTGCCTGAAAAGACAAGTTTTTACCGGTAGCGGTCACTTTTTCAAATAAACGCAATACCTCAGCGGCATCCACATCGGAAATAAACCGGTAGGGCCAGTATGCCAAAGCTTTCGAACCGATCCTGATCGTACGGATATGCTCTAATCCTGGTTGTAATAAAGGTTCTATATAAGCCGACAATAAGGAAGCGCTCATGGTCATCGGATCCCCTCCGGTGAATAATACGTCCGTAACCTGAGGATGCAACCGCAGATACTTCAATAACAGGTCCGTTTCTTTCATTGCGAACTTCAGCTCATTCATACCGGAAAACTGCGGCCAACGAAAACAAAAACTACAATAGGCATGACAGGTCTGTCCCTGAGCCGGAAAAAACAATACGGTTTCCCGGTATTTATGCTGTATACCTTTCAAACGGATATCCCCCAGCATAGGTACGTTGTGATCCTGGCCGGCGGGGTTAGGATTCAATTCAAGACGAACAGCATTGACTGCTGCTATAAATTCTTCTTTTCCGACCTCTTGAGCCAATAATTTACTAACGACTGAAAAATGCTTTTTCGATAACATTTCACGACGTGGAAAATTCAAGGTAAAAATAGGGTCTGTATCTATCCGTTCCCAATCGATCAGTTCTTCCACGACATAGTTATTCGTCTTAAACGGTAACACCCTTCCAACCACCTCAATTGCCTGTAATTCTTCCTTATTCAAACGGGTTATTTGACGAATATTCCGATAATTTGTCAGACCATAAGCCTGATAAGTTCGTTCCATTCTACTTCCTTTAAAATAAATATTATACAATCGACCAGTACTCCACCCAGGGAGTGAGAATAATGTACCTCTAACCAGAAAAGTAACAGAGCCACAAGCTTTCTGCTGAATATCGATAAAGTCCGAACGTTCTTCGCGATGAGCAATCCCCATCCGAAACAGACACCCCGCAGTAATCAGTAAATGCTATTTTATCAAGTTTATAAAATTACGACATTTTTTTCAAATTTCCAAATGGTCTCCCTTGTCGTTCTTTTTCTTTTCCACTCAAAAGGGGTGCCGGCTTCCCGAACACCCCTCTATCAGAACAACATAAATACAATTTTATTTCACAATCTGCATATAAACAGGATCTCCTTTGTAAGGATAGAAAGAAATATCGGTAGCAGCCCAATTTTTCAGGTCCGGTTGCATCTGGATCGCCTTTTGCAAAGAGACTGCCATTTCTTTGGTATCTTTTATCCTGGCAGCAGCTACAGCCTGCATATAATAATCCATCGCATTCTGCATTTTAATCTTACGGAAAGTCTCCAAAGCTGCGCGGTTGTCGTTATTCATCAATTGAGCATAAGCCAGGTTGATGTTGGGTTTATCTTTCAGATAGGGAATCGCTTTTGCATATTCTCCGTTTTGCATCAGGATCAATCCCATATTATAACGGGCTTCTTTCCGGATCTTGGCTTTGTCGAAATATTGGGCAGCTTCCCGTTTATGCCCCATTTGTGCATGGATTACCCCCAGGTTATTGTTTACGGTAGCATCCTGCTTCAAAGCAACAGCTGCTTCCAGTATTTTCTGTGCTTTCGAATATTCTTTATTATTGATAGCCATCACAGCCAGATCGTTCAATAACTGCCAATTGGTCTGAGCGGTCACTGCCGGAGTCTTTTCAGTCAACTGAGGTACAAAATAAGTCAGTTGCACATCTTCCTGTACAGTAGTGGGAACCGTGTAGAATACGAAGAAATCGGCACGGCGAAGGACCGGAAGGGTCACCTCTTTCAATTCAGGAATTTTAGCGATATAAGAATCGATCACTTTATTCCGGGCAGTGGCATTCGGAGCACTTTTCAAGTCTTTGATAATCTGATCTTTGTTCTTAATATTTGAATCTCCAAGAAGCATATACAAACCGTTCCAGTTTTCAGTAACCGTTTGCTGAACTACAAATTTCGGATTACGGGCCATCGGTGTATTCTGCAATTTCAGGTCTTTTTCAAAGAAACTCTTGGCAGACCGGAAACGGGTATTGGCCAGGTTCTTATTCAAACGTTCGGCACCTTCGGGAGAATTGGATACATAAATAAACATATTCGTAATTTTGGCATTCTTATCTGCCAAAACTTTTTCCATGGCTTTCACCGCCTGAGTCATTACCGGCGAATTTTGTTCAGCCTGGCTAATCGTAGATTTTCCCAGTGGAAACATCACATAACCACTTACCACACCGACAGCCTCTGCCGGAACATCACTCACAAAAGTCTCGGTCATAGCCGGAACATAATTTACTCCGTCCAGCGTGAATGCCGGTTGTTTCCAAACTTTGATTCCATTTTTATTCAGGATTACCGGGCTCAGCATAAAGGACTTGTTACCGCGCATAGCTTCGATATCTGCCCAGAGTACTCCATTCTCCATTCCCGGCTTGAAATTAAAGGACATTTTCTGAGTAAAACTGGTTCCTTTATCATAGTTCACCACCGGATAACTGGCGTTTTTCACATTTTCTCCCTGTAAAAACATCGGTTGCAAATTCATCATCTGGCTACCGTACTGAATTTTGGGTGTAATTTTCAGAATCATCTTTTTATCAAACTGTTTAGGAGCAAAATTGATGGTATAATTGAAATTTACCACTCCATTCACAGATTCCAATTGTTCCGGATTAACATAGCCCACAACGGCTGTTTCGATCACTTCCTTCTGTAATTTTTTCATCGAATTACATCCGGTCATGAAAAACGCCAGTGTCAAAACTGCCAATCCCGTCATTAAAAATGTACGTTTCATACTTCTCGTTTTTAGTTTAACTTATCAGTTTTTAATTCAGTTTTCTCTTACCTACTCTTTTAACGGAAAGCCTCACCGAAAGTTTCATCCCTAAAAGGGAGCAGGTGACGAAGGATTTTCAAAAATTCCGTTTTATTTATACCTTTGCAGGTATAATTCGTTTATAAAATTTTTAAAGTTGCTCTTTCGTCGCTTAAAGTTTATAAACCAATCCGACTCTACGACTAAAACAAAATACTCATGGCAGATAATCAGGGTTTAAAACCGATCTATATCGAACAACTTTTCAGAAGCAAAAATCCGGGAGTAGCCAAAATGATTCCCGGGTTTATTTATTCCTATCTGAAAAAAGTGATCCATCAAGACGATATCAATGATTTTATTACCCGTTACGGTGACCGGAAAGGGCTGGACTTCTCCGATGCGATATTGGAATATCTCCATGTTTCCTATCAGGTGATCGGCGAAGCGAACCTGCCTTCCCCCGACGGCCGGTATATTTTTGTGTCCAATCATCCTCTGGGTGGACCCGATGGTATTATTTTAATCTCTTTTTTAGGTACACGTTACCCGGAATTGAAATTTCCGGTAAACGATCTTTTATTAAACCTAAAGAATCTGAACAACATTTTCTTACCGGTCAACAAGCATGGTGCCCAAGCGAAAGACGCCGTTTCTGCATTGGAAGACGCTTATGCTTCCGACTGTCAGATGATCATGTTTCCGGCCGGTCTGGTCAGCCGTAAACAACAAGGGATCATCCAAGACCTGGAATGGCAAAAAAGTTTCGTATCCAAAGCCATCCAGCATCGACGGGATATTGTCCCGATCTTTATCGATGGAAGAAATTCGAACTTTTTTTACAACCTGGCGAATTTCCGGAAAAAAATCGGCCTGAAAGCCAACATCGAAATGCTTTACCTGCCGGATGAAACGTTTAAACAACGTAACCGCACGTTCACGCTCTATATCGGACAGCCGATCGAATGGGAAAGTCTGGATAAAAGCAAAAAACCGATCGAATGGGCTCAGGAAATCAAACGTAAAGTTTATCTGCTGAAAGAAGGCCGGTAAAGTATTTTTGCCTGATGCGAACTCTTACCGTCATTCCAACCCGTTAAACCGGAAACCCAAAGTAACTTTCCGGGAAAAGTTACGTTTGTTTCAAATTAAAAAAGGTAGGTTTATTTTTTCTTTCTATTCCGATTCCGGGTTTTATCCCGTCAGACCGGT
>OGGW01002019.1_pt1 | contig 13754 bp, 8 predicted proteins | sample 1571291 | NCBI WGS metagenome assembly OGGW01 (sample SAMEA2582028, study PRJEB24529) | metagenome | biome: Human gut stool | place: China | collected 2011 | reverse complement strand
CCACGAGCTGCCCCCCCCTCCAGCCGCCCGTCAGCACGTCGAGCCGTTGTAAGCCCGTAGGAATGCCGATGCACTCGCCCACTTGTCGGGCCTGTTGGCGTCGTTCCAAGTCGTCGAGGGTGGCCCGCACGACATCCGACAATGGCGTAATATCGTTGGCGTGGACCGTTGCGGCGGCTATGGCGGTTATTTCTGTTGTCGCCCAATCCAAAACGCCCGAGGGATCGGAGGCCGCCCGTACTGCGAGTTCATGGCCGAATAGACACAACCGGCGGCGGGTCTCCGTGTCTTTGAGCTGCCGGGCATGGTCGAGGACATTTACCCCCGAGCCGACGGCCTGCGTGAGCTTTGCCAGGTAGGCCGCCGGGTTGCCTAACCCCTCAACGGTTTTACAGCGCTGCGTAAGCGTGTAGAGGTCGATTTTGACGCCTTCCGCGAGCATCGAGAGCATCATGCCGTAGATTTTGCCGTGTATCGGGGTCTGGAATGCCGAAATTTCGATCATCTCCGCCGTGTCGGGTAAATACTCCGGTTCGAGAATCAATGCGCCCAAAACGGCTCTTTCGAGTTCGGGTGATTCCGGCAACACCAAATCGGCCGCCGGGCGGTTATAGGAAATTTGTTTTTCGCATTTCATAGGTAGTTTGTTTTTGGGGTTCGTCTGGTCGGCGCATCCACGTTCGAACAGCTGCCCGCCAATCTTTCATCTTGTTTTTACCGATCATCCAGCCTTTCGCCTCGTAGAAATCGATGAAGCGCTGGGCATCGACCGTATATCCCTTTTCGGAAATATAATTTTTGACCTCTTGGAGAGAGGGAGCAACAAACGCCGCGCGTTTGGCTGCGACTTTGCGCGGCTTGTCCGCGCTGGTACCTTTGGGGGTGTTACCGACATTCGATTTTCCGCTTCCCCCTGCACCCCCTTTACTCTCTATATCTTTATCCTTATCTACATCCTTATCCTTATAAAGGTTAGGTTCTTGGTTAGGGTACTGGTTAGGTCTTTGGTTAGGTTGGATAGCTTTTCCGCTTGGATTGTTCCGGCTTCCTTTGGGCGCTCCACCTTTTCGCCCATTCTCCACACAAGCATCGTATCGGTTATGCGCATTATCAATTACAGGCTTAATCGCAATAAATAGCGCTTTTGCAACCGCATTGCTATCCGGACCAGGCGCAATGCCTTCAAAGGCGTAATCGAATATCGTCTCCGATACGACCTTGTACAAGTCCGGCGGCAATTCGCGTAAAGATTCACGGAATGAACGGTAATAGACCATCGTATCGCGGCTCATCGGGTACCTCCTTTCCGAGATTGCCTACGCTCCCATTTAACCCAATCCGCCTCAAGTTGAGGGTAGCAATAATCATAGAAAATGCGGGATAGATCGGGCGGTAAATCCGGCAATGTACGATCAAGTCCATACATTACTATCGCATTCATAAACAGCTGGTATTCGTTGGGTAAAAGCCCCTCCATCGCAGCCCGAAAGGAACGGTAAAAAACAAAACTATTACGCCTACTCATCGCCGTGCCCTCCGTGAATGTAATAGCGCTTAAACCGCATCTTGTTTTCATGCACCCAGACATCGGCAACATCGATCCCCATTTTGCGGATATAGCGGATCGTACTGCGCGGGTCGGGGATATTCAGCCGCTCGGCGATGTCGAACGTCGCCCATTGACCGCCGCAGACCAGCAGCGAAAAGACCCGAAATTCGTTGTTGTTTAGATAAAATTCCCTACCTTTGTACAGGACTTGATAGAATGCCCCTGCGTGCTTGCCTTGAGCGCCGGGGGAGTGCTGTGTCTATTTCATGCCTCCGGAACTATTTACGGTTGGCACTCTCGGCGATAGCCTCGGCGGCTTCGCGGTGACGTTTGGCCGGGTCCTCGATTTGGTTCTGAACCCAAACCGTCAACTCTTTACGGCTGAACAACAGACGCCGCCGCACTTTCCGATAAGGAATTCGTTTGTAATAGGCCAAATTATACAGATTACTGGGCGTAGTAGGGTATCCCAGCCCCTCCAAGAAATTAATTGCAGCTTCGAGCGTTAGTGCGTCCGCCGCTTCCTCCGCCGGGGCTTTATAGTTCGCCAGCTCCGGGATAATGGTGCGCACCGCTGCGTAAATGCACCCCTCCAATTCTTCGCGGGACGTCAAAATAATTTTGCTCGTTCCCGCTGTTACTGTCTCTTGCATCATAACAAGAATAATTTAATTGTTAAAAAAATGTTGCGTCCGGACTATTCCGTAACCGCATTGCAAAGGTGGGAAATGCGGGGGCCTATTGTTATGAAATAATTATTTATTCATATTTATTCATATTTTGCAACATTGATTACCAAACACTTACAACGCATAGTCTTTCACACACAAAACAAAAAAAAGAATGCCGTAAAGCATTCTTTCGTATGGTGGCGATTATGAATTTAACCCTTTTGGTCCTTGAGCAAAAAACGATCAATAACGTTGCTATATGCGGGCATATTATTGATTGCTGCTTTTAAGAAATCATATAGCGATTTCACCTTTTTGTCCAAACTGCCGTCGATTATAAGCCCGTCACGCTGCATTTGGCGTATCTCATCCACGACCGCCTGCGCTTTATCCCCCGATGCCGCATTAATTGCGGCCCGTACACGACTAATCACAGCCGCACTATCTCCGGCTATTATCTCCGAAATACTCGCTTTTTTCCGTCCGGCCTTATTCCCCGGTTTAATAAGTAGAGCCATAGCCACCAACGCGTCGGCGATTGTAAACATATAACCCGCATAGTGTCCCATTTTGAGCAAAAGTGACGCGTCGAATATGGCCGTATTTCTATATTTTGCCCGGCATTTTCCGAACATTTTTAGCAGCCCTGCCCGTCGGTCTGCAATGGATTGTGTTCCGTATGCGGCCATCCGGTCCAAAAACTGCCTGCCCTCCACCTCCCCTTGTGCATAGCCGTCTAAATACATTTGCCGGAACGTTGCCCGGTGCTCTCTGAAAAATGGATCATCGCCCGCCCTATTTTCGAAAAACAGGACGGCAATACACGGATACCCCGCGAATGCGTCGGGGAGTCCGGTCCTTTGGAATGTCAAATTAGGGACTTTATTATACGCTTCATCATCGGGCAAATCAAACCACCGCGTAAGACTGTCTAAATTGTCGATGTCGTTATAAACACTAAACATCACGTTTCCCGGGGTATTGCCCGTGCATAGAGGTAACGATTCATAATACTGTTGCAGCTTATCCATATCCCTAAAATTTCGTTAATAATTCCGCATTCTTCTGCCGTTCCTCCCGTTCGAAGCTGGCCAGGTAATTTTCCGTTGTTTTGAGGTCCTGATGCCCCAGCGATTCCGAGATATAGGCGATATTCGCTCCTGCCCGCTTCAACACCGTAGCGAACGAATGCCGGGCCGTATAGGTCGAGATATTGCCGATCCCGAGCTGTTCGCCCACCTCCTTCATACGCTTATTGATCGCACGGGTGAAATACATCGTTTTACACTTCCGCCGCATTGCATCCTCCTGTCCGTCGAGAATCGGAAAAATGAAGCTGTCGGGCCGGGAGGGGTTGCCCCATCGGTTAATTATTGCCTGCATCCGCTCCGTGACAACGACCCGGATTTCCTTGCGGGTCTTGGTCGTCCGCTCGGTCTTTTGCCGGACAAAGCATATTTCACCGTTCACGATGTCCCGATACCTCAACTTTACGAAATCGGCAACGTTGATCCCGTTGCACAAGTAGAGGAACAGCCAATAATCGCGGTATTTGGCCGTTGCCTCGGTTCCATCCTCATAGTTGGCAATCTGCCCTATTTGCCCCAGCGTGAGGGCCAATTTGCGCCCTTCTCCGGCTTGTATCTCATACCGCCCCCGACCGAATGGGTATTGCGCCTCTAAAATCTTTCCGCACCGCTTCATGTCGTTGAGTATTGCCCGTATATGTCGCATATGTATTCCGACGGTAGTACGGCTTTTACCCTCTTTAAGCAGGAACTTTTCGTAACGGCGAATCCAATCCACCGAAACACCCGACAAAGGAACACGAGGTCCGGCAAATCGTTCTATCCCCTTCATAACAACCCGATAGGCCATCATATTCCCGATGCGTTCCTGTGCTTTCATTTCGGCTATTTTACCCTCAAAAGCAATATTAAGCGTATCGCCACCAGCTCGTTTTAGTCGATTGTTAAGATTTTCCAATGAAAAGATACCGCGCATTAATAAGTCCTCAACAGCCGTCCGCACTATCTGGTAGCTGCTTTCGATGTCCTTGCGTATCTCCACAAGTGCACGGGCTTTTGTTGTTGGCAGGGCGTCCCACTCCGCCGGCATCAAATCTTTCCCGGTCGGATAATAGTGACGCACTCGATTGTAGGTAACACGGATTTTTACGGAGCACTTCCCGGACTTTTTCGGATGGGCTGAATCGAACATTGCGGCCACCGTCACACCGTCTTTCGAGTAGTTCATTTTGTGTATAAATTTTGATTTTAGACACACAATTTAGACACAAATATACGGATTTAATCGAAACCAACAAAAACCAAGTGGAATAAAATAGCTATATTTGCCATTGAAATACAAGCATTTACAAAACAATATAGAAATTACCAAAAACAGCTAAAAATCGACAAATTACGACTCATAATCCGAAGGTCGTAGGATCATGCCCCTCTGGGCCCACAGAAAAAGAGGTTACGAATTGCCGTAACCTCTTTTTTCGCACTCTTCGGGAGCGGCGTTATTCCAGCTTCGCCGCGTCGGAGGCCAGCTTTTCGTAGATGGCGACCATTTCGCCGAACGATCCCTCGCCGCGTTTCAGTTCGTACATGAAGACGCCCTTGTAACCGGCCTTCATCAGCGCCCCGTACAGCGCGGGCCAGTCGATCCGACCCTTGCCCGGAAGCCAGTGACGCTCATCGACCATGTCGTAATCCGAGACATGGACGGTCGCAATCCGGTCGCCGCACGCCTCGACGAAGTGCAGCAGGTCCTCCGAAAGCAGGTGGTTCGTGTCGAAACAGATTTTCACCTCGGGATAAGGGGCGATGATGCGCAGCAGCTCGGCCGAGTTCCGCCCGAGGCACGTGCGGGGCAGATCCTCGATGCACAGCTGCGCGCCGATCCGCGCCGCCTCCCTGCGCAATATGCCGATCGAAGCGATGCTGTTCCGGATACGCTGCTCGCGCTCCCCGTCCGCAATCGGTTCGGAACTGGGATGCAGCACCAGTTTCTCCGGTCCCACTTCGCCGCAGATCGCGATCATTTCGGTCAGGAATTCGAGGTTGGCCATGCGGGCGCTGTCGTTCAGCACCGAGATGTCCAGCTTGCGGGAGAACGGAAGGTGGCACGACCAGACCTTCAGACCGGCCTCGTCGGCCATGCGTTTGGCGTGCAGCGCCTTCTCGCGGATTTCAGCCACGGTCCCGCGGCCGCTGATGCCGATTTCGACATACTCCACGCCGGCCTTCGCGGCGGCGGCCATCTCCTCGGGGCTCATGCTGCTGGTCGAGCTTCCGACGCCGAGACACTGGGCCGTCAGGTTGGCGGCGCACACCAGCGCCGCTGCCGTAAACAGAATTCTTTTTTTCATCGCTTCCGGTTATTTGGTGTAGTTTTTCACGCAGCGGACGTTCAGATAAATATCCTTGGCCGCCTCCTGATTGGTCTTGGTCTGAAGGTTCAGACTCGTACCGCTGATGACCAGCGAACGGGCCGTCGAGGCGTTGGTCTGCCCGATGAACCACACGTAGCCCCATTTGCCCAGCGCGCCGCTGTTGAAACTGCCGTCGGCCTTCTGATAGCCCAGCGGATACCAACCGAAACCGATGCTTTCGGCCCCGTCGGCGAATTGCAGGAGGGGTTCCCCGGCGTCCGTGAGCGTCATATTCGCCTGATTCCAAATACCGCCGTCAACGATACGGCCGTTGCCGCCGCGCAGCCATGCGCCGACGTTGCCCGTATTCTTGACCGTGCAGCCCGACTTGTAGAATCCGGCCTTCGTAATGGCATTCTCGGGTTTCCCGTCGTGGCCGCCGGAGAAGGTGTATCCGCCCTGCGCGAAATCGTCGGGAATGGCATACTCGCTTTTGATAGCCATCAGCATGTCCCACCAGTCGTTGGCGTTGGCCACGTGCCAGCCTTCGGGACAGCAGCCGCGTATCTGGACGCCGAACTCGCCCTCCTCCGTACCGTCGAGTTTGAAGGCGTTGCCCACGTCGTCCACCCCTTCGTAATTCTGCACATAGGGACACTGCTCCGCCGTACAGCCCGATATGCCGGTCATCGCCTCATACCAGGTGTAGTAACGGCCCTTTGCGTCGTTCAACCGCTGCAAATGCGACGCCTCCAACCCCGCAACCGAGAAAGCCGTCAGGTCGGGCGCAACGCCCAGATTGCCGTCCTCGCCCGCTTCGTGGCAGTTCTCGGTCATCCACCAGCGTTTGCCGTACTTCTTGATCGTATAGCCCGGCAGCTCGATGGGGACCGACACGGTGATCGCCGCGAAATACTCGCGCACCTTGCTCGCACCCAGTTCGTTTTTGGCCACCACCGACACCGACTGGGCGGGAATCACCACGTCGTCGTTGACCACCCTGACGGTGATGACGTTGGTTCCCTGACCGTCGATGATCGAGATTTTCGACTTCTCCTGCTCGGCGATCGTCCATTCGTAGGTCTCGGCCCACTGAACCTTCGAAACCGAGAAGGTGAACTCTTCGCCGCCGTTGCAGGTGAGCGTTGCCGGCACCTTCGTGATCGGTCCGGGTTTCTTGGGAACGGTCATCTCCTGGATTTCCTCCTCGGTGTCGCGTTTCACGGCCTCGGTGCAGGCGACCAGCGCCGCAGCGGCGGTCATGCATGCCGCGGCCATCATGTATTTTCGGATGTTTTTCATCGTTTTTGCATTTTAAGTTTTACAAAGTGTGAACCTCGGGATACCCGAACGGATTCTCCACATACCAGCGGGCCTTGTAAATCTGGTAGCCCGCGCGGTTGAACAGCCGGTTGCCCTTCATGTCGCACACCTCGGCCGACCACCAGTTGCTCCCGCCCGACGTGGGGCGCATGACGATCGTGGAATACCCCTCCGGACCCGTCGAAATGCTCTTGATGGTGTTCTGCTGGAAGATCTCCACGTCGAGGAACTTCTCCGCCGCACAGTCGAACTTGTAGACATGCTGATTCGTCGATACATACATCGCATCCTCCCCGCAGACGGGCGCCAGGTCGTGGGCATCGGTATTCCCCGCCGCCATATCGTAAGAGCGCACCTGCGTCAGTTCCGGATCCGTACGCTTCCCGTTGTAGGCAAGCTTGAGCAGCTGGGCGCCCGTCGCCGTCCAGAGGCAGCCGCGCTTCCGGTCCCAGACCACGTTGTGGGCCGAATGGACCGGCATGGTGAAGGCGGGTCTGGAAACGTAGCTGTCGGCGCCATTGTACACGTAGACGCTCAACAGGTTGCCCGTGCTCGACGCCACGACGACATTCCCGTCGGGCAGCACCTCGGCCGAGTGGGGGTTTCCGCCCGGCTTGGCGTAGAACATCGCCTTCTTGTCCGCAATGCGGATCAGCGCCACGCCGCCGCCCGAAGCCGTGACGAGCACGCACGTACGGTTGTAGACCGGTTTGGCCTCGTCGGGCAGATCGAACCACGCCTGTTCCGCAGCCGAAAGCCCGCTGTCGGCGGCCGTCCACTCCCAGGCGACCTTCCCCGTCGGCTGGTCGATCATCACGATCCGGTTCTTGGCCTGCTCGGTCAGAATCATCACCTTCGTGGCCTTGTCCAGGTCGATCGTCTCCTCCTTGTCGTCGCCCGGCCGCCAGGGAACGTAAGGTCCCTCCTCCTCGTCTTTGCTGCAAGCCTGAAGGAGGAATGCGGCGGCCAGTATCCACAGATATTTTTTCATAATTGCCAGTTAGCGGTTGTCGGATTAATAATTGGGATTCTGTTCGAGTTTCTTGTTCAGCAGGATCTGGTCCGCCGGAACGGGCCACCAGTAGTCGCGGTCGGGGTCGAACGCCCGGACGGCGATGTCCGTGCCCGCATAGTCCTGAATCACGGCGTTCATCACCAGCTCGGCGGTCATCCAGCGGCGGATGTCGTTGTAATAAAGCCCCTCGCCGGCGAATTCGACGCGGCGCTCGTGGCGGATGATCTCGCGCATCTCGGACTGGTTCTTCGAACCGTAGGCATAGGTGGGCATGCCGACGCGGCCGCGCACGCGGTTCACGGCGTCGTAAACGGCATCGGAGGGCGTGGCGTCGACCTCGTTCTGCGCCTCGGCGAACATCAGCAGCACGTCGGCGTAGCGGATGAACATGTAGTTGGTCTCGCCGTTGCTGTCGTCCGAATCGCGCTTCTGCGCGTCGTAGATCGTGAGTTTCCGGTGTGCGAAGCCCGTGAACTGGCACACCTCCCCGGCCGGGCAGTTGGCCTTGCCGAGGAACGTGCTCCCGGGATAGAAATTCGTCGCCGCGAAACGCGGATCGAGGTTGTCGTACTTGCCCATCGTGGCCGCACCGTCGGTCGTCGTCCGGTAGTCCATCACCAGATCGAGCAGCGGTGCGTTGTTGCGGTACTGGACGCTGTAAACGTTGAACGAATTGACGGCCGTGTTCTTGGTCTTCGAGAATTCGATGTTGAAGACGCACTCGCAGCTGTGCTCGTTCGCCGGCAGGAAGAGTTTCCGGTAGTCGCCGAACAGGTCGTAGCCCGCCTGGGCCTCCTTTTCGATCACGGCTTTGGCCGCATCGGCCGCAGCCTGCCATTTCGCGGCGTCGTTCGAGGGGTTGACCAGCTTGCTGGCCTCGAAAAGCAGCAGACGGGCCTTGAGGGCCATCGCCGCGCCGCGCGTGGCGCGCCCCTGGTCGGCGGCTTTGGTCCACTGCCAGTCGAGCAGTTCGCGGTCGATGATGTCGTTCAGATCGTCGAGAATCGCCCGCACCACCTCCTCGCGCGAGGCGCGGGGCAGCGAACCGTGCGCATAGACGGGCTCTTCGAGGATCAGCGGCACGCCGTTGTAATAGGTCACCAGCATGTAGTAATAGAGCGCGCGGAGGAACTTGGCCTCGCCCTCCATCTGCACCCTGCGGTCGTCGGCCACGACGGCGGCAGGCAGGCGGTTGAGATGGGTGTTGCAGCGTCCGATGCCCTCGTAGCACTTTTTCCAGCGGTTGGCGATGATGCCCGAGCTGTTGGCCGTGTGGGTCCCCTGGGCGATGACATTGTATCCGCCCGCGTTGTTGTAATTATAGGCGTTGGGCGTGCAGGTCTCTTCGAGCAGCGGCGCCGAGTCTCCGAACAGCGCGCTGTTGGTCAGTATGTTGTAACAGCCGGTCATGGCGGCCTCGGTTCCTTCTTCGGTTTCCCAGAACGTCTCGACCGTATATTTGTCGGTGGGAATGGTGTCGAGGTTGCAGGAGGCCAGCGCCGCCGCACCGCAAAGCATCAATCCGATTACTGTTTTTTTCATGTTTTTCCGTATTTGAAGCGATTAGAAAGTAATGTTGAAGCCGAAGTTGATCGTCCGCAGCGAAGGATACTGCATCAGGTTGGTCGACGAAAGGTCGATCTCGGGGTCGAACATCTTCAGCGGGGAGATCGTGAAGAGGTTCTCGCCGTTGACGAAGATCTGGCACTGGCTCATTCCGAGCTTCGAAATCCACCTCTTGGGGAGGGTGTACGAGAGTTGCAGCTGCTTGCAGCGCAGGTACGACGCATCGTAGAGCCACTGCGTGTTCTTGTAGTCGTGCATCTCGGGCGCGCCCGTGGCAGTGTGGAGGATCGGCAGGCGGGAGTTGTGGTTCTCGGGGGTCCACGCGTCGGTCGCCCACTCCTTCAGCACGCCCGCTCCGTTCCAGAACGGGGCCGCGAGGTTGCCCGAAAGATAGGTCTTCACGTCGGCGACGCCCTGGAACTGCGCCGAAAGTTCGAGTCCCTTCCATCCCAGCGAGAAGTTGAAGGCGTAGGTGATGCTCGGCGTGAGGTTGCCGCAGACGGCGCGGTCGTCGTTGTCGATCTTGTCGTCGTTGTTGAGGTTCTTGTAGCGGATGTACCCGGGCTTCACGCCGCTGCCGACGGTCACCGAATTGGCGATCTCCTCGTAACTGTTGTAGAAGCCGTCGGCCTGGTAGAGATACCACGCGTCGATGGGTTCGCCCTCGCGGATGATGTTGAAGGTCTTGATGTACTCCTGCCCGTCGAGGTCGACGACGATGTTCTTGTTGTAGCAGAAGTTGCCGCCGAGGCTGTAATGGAAATTCTTGACCGCGCTCCGCCACTGGAGGTTCAGCTCGACGCCGTCGTTGGCCACCACGCCGATGTTCTGCTTCGGGCCGTTCAGGTTGCCGATCTGCGCCGGAATCTTCACGTCGCGCAGGATGCCTTCGGTGCGTTTCTTATAGAGGTCGACGCTGAACAGCAGGCGGTGGTCGAAGGCCTCGAAATCCAGTCCGAGGTTGTAGGTGCGGGTGGTCTCCCACGAGATGTTCTCGTCGACGAAATCCTTGATCGCCGCGCCGCCCGACAGCACGTCGCCGAAGCTGTAATTGTAGCTCTTGTTCGCCAGCACGGCCATCAGGTACTCGTAGTTGCCGATGGCCTGGTTGCCCATCTCGCCGACCGAGCCGCGGAGCTTGAGCACGTCGACCGCCCGGACGTTCTGCATGAAATTCTCCTTGTCGATGCGCCATCCGACCGACACGGCGGGGAAGAAGGCCCATCGGTTGCCCTTGGCGAATTTCGACGAACCGTCGTAACGCGCCGTCACGTCGATCAGGTATTTCTCCTTGTAGTCGTAGGTGATTCGCCCGAAGTAGGAGAAGAGCAGTTCGAGCGACGATCCGCCCGAAATATCCTCCATCGTGGAGCCGACCGACAGGGCGGTGAGCTGGTTGTTGAAGTAGTCGCGTTTCTTGGCCTGGAAGTTCTTGCCGTCGTAACGCTTGTACTCCGTGCCGACCATCACGTTGAAGTTGTGGTTGCCGCCGAAGCTCTTGCCCCACGAAAGGGTGTTGTAGAAGGTGTAGTTGATCGCGTTGTTGTCCCAGTCCTTGGCCGAAACGTAGGCGCTGAAGTTCTTCCGCTCAAGAGTTTTGGGATTGTAGGTGTACATCGCGTGCTTGAAGTCCTTCGAATAGTGGTCGACCTTCACGTAGCCCAGGTTGGCGTTGTACTTGATGCCCCACGGCAGGTCGTAGCCGATGTTGATGCGCCCCAGAATGCGGTGAAGCTGACGTTTGGTGTTGCCCTCGTGCAGCTCCATGAGCGGATTCTCGGGGTTGTTGCGCCCGGGGGTCGAGAGCCACGTCGAGAGCCACTTGCCGTCGGGCAGCTGCGTGCCGAAGATCGGCAGGGCGCGGTTGATGACGTTGACCGTCGTCGATACGCCGTAGATCGGGTCGGTGTTGTAGCGCAGGTTGCCCAGCAGGCTGATGCCCACCTTCAGGCGCTTGGTCACCTGCGCGTTGATCTTCATGTCCCACGAGAAGCGTTCCGCGTCGTCGTTGGCGACCATGATGCCGCGCTGGTTCATGTAACCGCCGCCCAGCGAGTAGGAGATCTTGTCCGTGCCGCCCGAAACGCGGGCGTTGTACTGCTGGAGAAAACCGTTCTGGTAGCAGAGGTCGTACCAATCGGAGGCGGGATAGATGTACTTGTCGTGCTTCATGCCCTCCTCGTATTCGAGGATGTCGTCGCGGTTGTAGGTCACCGTCAGCTTGCCTTCGTTCAGTTCGGCCTGGTTGCGCATGTTCATATACTGAATCGGGTCGGTCACCACGTCGGGCACGTAGGTCGCCGACTGAATGCCGAAGTTGGCGCTCAACTTCACCACCGGTGCGCCCTTCTTGGCCTGCTTCGTGGTGATGAGGATGACGCCGTTGGCGGCCTTGGAACCGTAGATCGAGGCCGAAGCGTCCTTCAGCACCGAGATCGTCTCGATGTCGCCGGGATTCAGCTCGTTGAGCGAATACTCCATGCCGTCGACCAGCACCATGGGGCTGGAACTGCTCATCGTGCCGACGCCGCGTATGCGGATCGTCGCGCCGTCGCTGCCGGGCTTCGACGAAGCCTGGTTGATGTAGACGCCGGGCATCGAATAGAGCGCCTGCGAGGCGTGCGTCATGGGCTGGTTCTCGATCTCCGACATCTGGCGCACGGCGACCGAGCCGGTCAGGTTGACCTTCTTCTGCACGCCGTATCCGATCACCACCACGTCGTCGAGGAGCTGGTTATTCTCCTTCAGCACCACGGTCAGATGCGTCCGGTTGCCCACTTCGACCTGCGCCGCGTCGTAGCCGATGAACGACACGCTGAGCCGCGCGCCCGCAGTCACGTTCAGGGCGAATTGGTCACCATGCCGTTCGTCGTGCCCTCGACCAGCACGTTCGCCCCCACGATCGGATCGCCGGCCTCGGTCTCGACGCGGCCCTTCAGCTGGTATTCCCGGCCCCGGCCTGCCGGGTCGGATTTGTAAAGCACGATGTGGCGGCCTTCGAGTTTGGCCAGAATTCCCTGGTCGGCGAGCACGCCGTCGAGCAGTTTCAGGACGTTCTGATCGTGCGCCTCGACCGAAACGCGCTTCCGGAGGTCGATCTCGCTCTCCCGATACCAGAACGAGTAGCCGCTCTGCGTCTTGACCGCTTCGATCACCTCGCGCACGGTGGCGTTCTTCAGCGTCAACGAAATCACGGGATTCTGCGCGTAAAGAGCCTGGGCCGCCACCGTGAACCAACACAGGGTCAGCAATCCGCTCAGTCTGCACAGCATCCGCTGGCCGAAAAGGTCCCGGAAGGACCTTCTGCTGGTAGAATTGTTACTCATAAGGATTGAAATTTAGGTTGTAGTGAAAAAAATCGTGAATCTCTATCGGTTTCTGTAAAGCTCGAAATGGTTCTTGCGGCTGCGGCAGAGGATACGGCTGTCGGCCGAGATGATCCGCATGATTTCGTGGATGTTCTCGCCGTCGACGAACTCACCCGTGAAACAGATCCTGCGCAGCCGTTCGTCGGGGATCGTGATGTCGACGTTGAACTGCCTTTCGAGGCTCCGGGCGATCGACGCCAGGGGTTCGGCCCGGAAGTAGAGCCTGTCCTCCTGCCACGAGAGCACCTGCTCGACGTTCACCCTGCGCAGCGACAGCAGCCCGGAGGTCCTCTCGAAGAATCCCTGCTCGCCGGGACGCAGCCGCACGCTCCGCGACTCGGGACCGCCGTCCACCAGCAGGCTGCCCGTCGCCAGCGTGATCTGGTAATTCTCGTCCTCGGAATAGGCGTGCACGTTGAAAGTCGTTCCGAGCACCGTCGAGACGACCTGTCCCGTGACGACGACGAAGGGCCTGCGGGCGTCGTGCTCGACCTCGAAATAGGCCTCGCCGTCGACCTCCACGCGGCGTTCGTCGCCGAACAGCGCGGGATAGACGATGCGCGTGCCGCCGTTGAGCCGCACCCGCGAACCGTCGGGCAGCACCACGTCGGACTTCACGCCCAGAGGCGTCGAGACGCTCACCGGCTGCGCCGCGGCGACCAGACGGCTTTCGGTCCGGCGTCCGCCCATGAACCAGCTGCCGCAGACGACGCCCGCCATCACGGCCGCAGCCGCGGCGTAGCGGACGATCCGCATCCGGATTCCCCGGCGGCGGATGCGCGAGCGCACGTCGGCCCACACCGCCTCCCGCATTCCGTCGGCCATGGCGTCGACTCCGGGTCCCACCCGGATGCCGTCCAGAAGCTCCGCCAGCCTGCGG
>OGGW01002015.1_pt1 | contig 13767 bp, 9 predicted proteins | sample 1571291 | NCBI WGS metagenome assembly OGGW01 (sample SAMEA2582028, study PRJEB24529) | metagenome | biome: Human gut stool | place: China | collected 2011 | reverse complement strand
ACTTGCATGTGTTAAGCACGCCGCCAGCGTTCATCCTGAGCCAGGATCAAACTCTTATGTTAAAGTTTTGTTCCTAGCCAGTTTTTCTGGCTAACTCCGGTTTTTCTAAACCGGCAAAATTTGTCTTTTTAGCATTCGTTTCCGTTTGCTTGAATTGACTATGGGTTGTGTTTATTCATATCCATTGTTCAGTTTTCAAGGATCAATCTGCTTTTCAGCAGCGAAGATTATTTTATCAAATCTTCATTTTCTTGTCAAGTATTATTTTTCATACCTGATTCGATTTTGTTTGCTGTTTTTTCGACAGCGAATGATATTTTATCAAGTATCATTCAGTTTGTCAAGCACTTTTTTATTTATTTTTCTGTGCTTGTTTTCGCTGTTTATGTCAGCGGATATCAGTATATCATCCGCAGTCCCGCTTGTCAATGTTTTTCTTTTCAAACATTCGCTGTTGACCAATGCCTATACTCTTTTTCCGACTGCTTTCGTGCAGCGACATTTATTTATTATACACGCTTAACAGAAAATGTCAACACCTTTTTTCACCTTTTTTCGATATTTTTTCCTTCCCCTCAAAAAATGGAAAAGGCAGCCCTTTTTCCTTGGAATCAAAGCTGCCTTTTTATACCTTCTTCTATGTTATTTCAGCACCGCCAGCACATCTTCCGCAATCTGCTCTGCAGTCAGATGGTTTTCCTGCATAACATCTTCGGGATTGTATCTGTCAAGAAATTCCTTCTTCAAGCCGAAATTCAGCACTTTTACATCAGAATCCCCATAGAATCTTGCGATTTTTTCACCGAAACCGCCGTCCAGAATTCCATCCTCCAGTGTGACCACAACAGAATGATTCTTTTTCAGTCCTTCCAGCAGCCCTGTATCTACCCCTGTAATATAATAAGGATTGATAACCGTTGCCTGTATGCCCGTTTTTTTCTCCAGCAAATCCGCCGCAGCCTGCCCCAGTCCATAAAACGCACCCAAACCAATCACAGCCACCTTGCTGCCTTCCTGTGTTACTTCATATTTGTTCAGCTGACCAAAGTCCTTTGTCACAGCCTTGCCATCAGAAATCAGCTTGCCGCCGGGCAGCTTGATTGCAACAGGATGCTCTCTCTGCTCCATGCTCCAATCCAGCATAGCCAGATAATCCTCCTTTGTTACAGGCGCAAGGTAAACCAAATTCGGGATGTTCCCCAGCATGGGAATATCCTGCAACCCCAGATGCGTCACGTCATTCATACCATAAACAGAGCCCAAGAAGGTAACAATCGTCGCAGGATTATTATTGATACACAAATCCTGCGAAATCTGGTCAAAGGCTCTCTGCACAAATGTGCTGTATACTCCATAAAAAGGCTTGCCGCCATTTGCCGCAATGCCGGATGCCAATGCAACCGCCGTTTCCTCCGCAATGCCGACATCTACAAACTGCTTCCCCGCTTCTTCGCGTTTGCTCTTGGTAAAGCCCATAACCCCAGGTGTACCGGAGGTAATCGCAACCACGGAAGGGTCTTTTTTCATTTTATCCAGCAAATACTTACATGTAATTTCTTCATAACCTTCCTCGCCGCCGGCATATAAGAGCTTCCCTGTTTCAATATCAAAGGGGCCGCTGAAATGCCAACGCTCCTTGTTTTGCTCCGCAGGCGCATAGCCCTTCCCTTTCAGTGTATTGATATGCACCACAATAGGCTTTTTGCTGTCCTTCACCTGCTTGAACGCATCAATCAGCGCCGCTGTGTCATTTCCCTTATCTACATAAATATAATCCAGACCAAATGCCTTGAACAAATTGCACTCTGCCTGTCCGTTTGTTTCGCGCAGCAGCTTTAGATTCTGATACAGACCGCCATGATTTTCCGCGATGGACATATCATTATCATTTACCACAATAATAAAATTACTGCTCAGCTCTGCCGCATAATCCAAACCCTCCAGCGCTTCGCCGCCGCTCAGAGAGCCATCCCCAATCACCGTGATTATATTGCCGTCCTCGCCCTTCAGGTCTCTTGCCTTCGCAAGCCCTGCCGCCAGACTAACAGATGTGGACGTATGCCCTACCGTAAAGAAATCATGCTCGCTTTCTTGCGGATTGCTGTAGCCGGATACATCATCATATTTTTCTTCATACAGGTACGCATCCTTTCTGCCTGTCAGCATCTTGTGCGGATAGCTCTGATGAGATACGTCATAAACAATTTTATCCTTCGGGGAATCAAATACATAATGCAGTGCAATCGTTGCCTCTACCATACCAAAGTTAGGGCCAAAATGACCCCCATGCTTGCTTGCTCGAATCAAAAGTGCATGGCGCATTTCTTCCGCCAGTACGGGTAATTGCTCCAAAGTCAGTTTTTTTACATCCTCCGGTCCTTTCATATTCTCAATATACATCGTTCCTTACACTCCCTTTCTCGTTCTTCCTTTTTACATTTCCCATCATACTCCCTAAAGCTAACTTTAGGTCAATAGGAGAATGCAATTTTTTTAAAAAATTTTCCATAGAAAAAATCAGTCGAAACCTCGTCCCGACTGATTTTATTTTTACCATATTTTATTTTCAAAAACCCGTTTTCGACTTAGGGGTAGGCAGCCACCCTTATTTCCCCCAAACCTCTTCGGCAATTTCCTTTACCAGCTTCAGCTTTGCCCACTGCTCTTCCTCTGTCAGCTTATTGCCGATTTCGCAGGATGCAAACCCACACTGGGGGCTCAGATACAGACGCTCCAGAGGAATATATTTTTCCGCCTCATGGATTCTTGCAATAATTTTTGCCTTATCCTCCAGTTCAGGTGTCTTTGTTGTAACCAGACCCAGAACAACCTTCTTTTCCCCTGTCATTTTTGCCAGAGGTGCAAAGCCGCCGGATCTTTCATCATCATATTCCAGATAATATGCGTTTACGTTTTCCTCGCCGAACAGCAGGTCTGCAACGCCATCATACGCACCGGAGCTAAAATATGTAGAATGATAGTTCCCTCTGCAAACGTGTGTATTGATAATCAGATCCTTGGGTGCCTGTGCAATCACCTGATTGTTCAGTTCCAGAACCGTCTTTTTATAGCTTTCCAGTGCTGCACCCTCTCTGCCTGTCAGTGCCACTGCCAGCTCAGGGTTTACCATACCGCCCCAGACGCAGTCATCAAACTGCAGATTTCTGCAGCCTGCCGCATAAATTTCCTGCACAAATTCGCTGTAGGCCTTCACAACGTCCTTTGCAAATGCTTCTTCTGTGTCGTAAATTTCCAGCGTCTTATCCAGTGTTTCCGCCCCCGTAAAGAACGCATAAAACTGACAGGGGGAAGGAATTGTCTGCTTCGCAACGGTATTTTCATCCTCAAACTGCTTCAGAAATTTAAAATGCTCCACGAAGGGATGATTCTTCACAGAAATTTTTCCTGTCATAAAGGTATCATCAATCATTGCCGCTTCTGCGTCAAAGGTCTGATTGCCCTCTACGGTCTTTTTGTGCTCCACGCCGGCAAAGCCCCACATAAAATCAAGATGCCATGTTGCTCTGCGGAATTCCCCGTCTGTAATCACATGGTAACCAATCTCCTTCAGCTTTGCAACCAGTCCGCGAATGCAGTCATTCTCCACTGCGGTCAGCTGCTCCTTGTTGATTTTTCCTGCTTCAAAGTCAGCTCTTGCCTGCTTCAGCTTTTCGGGACGCAAAAAGCTCCCGACAAAGTCATATCTGAATGGTGTCTGTAGCTTGCTCATTCTTCTTCACTCCGTTTCCTTGTCTTTTGTAAAGTCTTTTGTAAGTGTTAAAAAATTTTTTAATGCATTTTTTGAATACTATAGCAAGCATTGTCCGGTAAGTCAACCCTAATTTTATCTGTTTTCTACTTTATTTTTTAGTTCTTAAAGCTGTGGATGGGTGCAGGAATTCTGCCGCCTCTTGCCACAAATTTTTCACAGCTGAAACGATTTACCGGAATAATAGGCGCATAGCCCAGCAAACCGCCGAATTCCACGCTTTCGCCTTCCTTTCTGCCGATCACGGGAATCAGACGCACCGCCGTTGTCTTGTTGTTCACCATACCAATCGCCGCTTCATCCGCAATGATACCGGAAAGTGTTGCCGCAGAGGTATCCCCGGGCAGAGCAATCATATCCAGACCAACGGAACATACGCAGGTCATCGCTTCGAGCTTTTCCAATGTCAACGCACCCTTTTCGCAGGCATCAATCATCCCATGATCCTCGCTGACGGGAATAAATGCGCCGCTCAGGCCGCCAACATAAGAGGAAGCCATAACACCGCCCTTTTTCACATTGTCATTCAGAAGTGCCAGTGCTGCCGTTGTGCCGGGTGCGCCTGCTTCCTCCAGACCCATTTCCTGGAAGATTTCCGCAATGCTGTCCCCAACCGCAGGGGTCGGTGCCAGAGAAAGGTCAATGATACCAAAAGGTGTATCCAATCTCTTTGCCGCTTCCTTCGCAATCAGCTGACCCACACGGGTAATCTTGAAGGCTGTCCGCTTTACGGTTTCGCATAGGGTTTCAAAGTCAGCCCCTCTGACCTCCTCCAGCGCACGTTTTACCACGCCGGGGCCGCTGACACCGACATTGATACAGCGGTCTGCCTCCCCAACGCCATGGAATGCGCCTGCCATAAAGGGGTTGTCCTCCACTGCATTACAGAATACAACCAGCTTCGCACAGCCGATACATTCGTTGTCCTTCGTGCGTTCCGCTGTTTCCACAATAATCTCGCCCATCTTCTTCACTGCGTCCATGTTCAGCCCGTTTCTGGAAGTCCCGATATTCACAGAAGCACAGACTCTTTCTGTCACTGCCAGTGCCTCCGGAATGGAATCAATCAAGATTTTATCACTTTCGGTATAGCCCTTCTGCACCAGCGCGGAAAAGCCGCCGATGAAGTTTACACCAACCTCCTGCGCTGCCTTGTCCAGTGTCTGAGCAATGCTCACATAGGAATCCGCATTTTTGCAGCCTGCCGCCGCAATCGCGATGGGTGTTACGGAAATTCTCTTGTTTACCACAGGCACACCGTATTCCTTCGCCAGCTCATCCCCAACCTTCACCAAATCCTTTGCGTAGGTTGTGATTTTTTTGTATACCTTTTCATTAAATTTATTGATATCTGCATCTGCGCAATCCAACAGACTAATGCCCATCGTAATGGTTCTGACATCCAGATTCATGTCAGAAATCATGCTGTTGGTTTCCAGAATTTCATTCCTTGTAATCATTCTCGCAGCCTCCCTTAAATGCGGTGCATCGCATCAAAAATCTCTGTATGCTGAATTTTGATTTTCATCCCAAGCTCTTCCCCGACTGCATACAGCTTTTCGGCTGTTTCCTCAAATGTGTCCTTCGCCTCGGTGATATCAACCACCATCACCATATTAAAATACCCCCCAACAATGGTCTGGGAAATATCAAGGATATTGATATTTGTTTCTGCCAGAACACCACAAATCTTTGCTGTGATGCCCACCTTATCCTGACCAAGTACCGTTACCACTGCTTTTTTCATTCTGATTGTCCTCCTTTTTTTGAGAATGGTTCTTCCATCTTCCTGAGAACTCCCCCGAAATTCAATAGACAAATGTCCCTATAAAAAGGACGCATTTCCATTATATTCTTACAATTTGTATGCAAAATTTTCGTATGCTGACTTTTTCCCCAAAGCTCCCCTGAAAAATAAGCTGTTTTTGCAGATTTTGCACAAAACAAACTGTAATTTTTTGCAGAAAACACACTTTTTTTCATGCGTTTTCAACAGTTTTTATTGAAAAAAATACAATTTTCCATTCTATAAGAAAGCTGATTGCCCCCATAAGCAGAAAAAAACACTCATTATGCAAAATCGTGCTATAATAGAATCGTATGAAACAATAAAGAAGAAGCAAAAGCAACAACACCTTGTTTATTATCCACAAAAGGAGGAGTTCCTGTGAAACAAAAGAAGGATATCAAGAAAGTTCTGATTATCGGCTCCGGCCCCATCATCATCGGGCAGGCGTGTGAATTCGACTACTCCGGCACACAGGCGTGTAAGGCGCTGCGTAAGCTGGGCTACGAAATCGTTCTGGTCAATTCCAACCCCGCAACCATCATGACAGACCCCGAAATAGCCGATGCAACCTATATCGAACCCTTGAATATCAACCGTCTGGAACAGATTATTGCAAAAGAACGTCCCGATGCTCTGCTGCCCAATCTCGGCGGTCAGTCCGGTCTGAATCTTTGCTCTGAGCTTTCCAAGGCCGGTATTTTAGACAAATATAATGTAGAAGTCATCGGTGTACAGGTGGATGCCATCGAGCGTGGCGAAGACCGTATCGAATTCAAAAAAACCATGGACAGCCTTGGCATTGAAATGGCAAGAAGTGAGGTTGCCTATTCCGTAGACGAAGCCCTTGCCATTGCCGATAAGCTGGGCTATCCCGTTGTTCTGCGTCCCGCTTATACCATGGGTGGCACAGGCGGCGGTCTGGTTTATAACGTAGATGAACTGAAAACCGTATGCACACGCGGTCTGCAGGCTTCCCTCGTTGGTCAGGTTCTGGTAGAGGAATCTATTCTCGGCTGGGAAGAGCTGGAATTGGAGGTTGTGCGTGATGCCGAAGGCAATATGATTACCGTATGCTTTATCGAAAATATCGATCCCCTCGGTGTGCATACCGGTGATTCCTTCTGCTCCGCTCCCATGCTGACCATTTCCGAGGAGGTACAGAAGCGTCTGCAGGAAAAATCCTATAAAATTGTCGATTCCGTACAGGTAATCGGCGGCACAAATGTACAGTGGGCGCATGACCCCGAAACAGACAGAGATATCATCATCGAAATCAACCCCAGAACCTCCCGTTCCTCCGCACTGGCTTCCAAGGCAACCGGCTTCCCCATTGCTCTGGTTTCTGCCATGCTTGCAACAGGGCTGACTCTGAAGGATATCCCCTGCGGCAAATACGGCACACTGGATAAATATGTTCCCGATGGCGATTATGTTGTTATCAAATTCGCACGTTGGGCATTTGAAAAATTCAAAGGCGTAGAGGATAAGCTGGGTACCCAGATGCGCGCAGTCGGCGAGGTTATGAGTATCGGCAAGAATTATAAAGAAGCCTTCCAGAAAGCCATCCGTTCTCTGGAAACAGGTCGCTATGGTCTGGGACATGCAAAGGATTTTGATAAAAAATCCAAGGAAGAGCTTTTGAAAATGCTGGTTTCTCCCTCCAGTGAACGCCATTTCATCATGTATGAAGCACTGCGCAAGGGCGCAACCGTAGAAGAAATCCATGAACTGACAAAGGTAAAGGCATGGTTCATCAATCAGATGAAGGAGCTGGTTGAGGAGGAGGAAGTCCTTCTGACAAACAAAGGAAAGCTGCCTGCGGATGATGTACTGATTGCCGCAAAGAAGGATGGCTTCTCCGATAAATATCTGAGCTGCCTTCTGGAAATCGATGAAGCAGAAATCAGAAACAAGCGCATCGCGTTGGGTCTGGAGGAGGCTTGGGAGCCCGTTCATGTCAGCGGCACACAGGATAAGGCATATTACTACTCCACCTATAATGCAGAGGACAAAAACCCCGTCAGCACAGAAAAACCCAAGGTTATGATTCTGGGCGGCGGCCCCAACAGAATCGGGCAGGGTATTGAATTTGACTACTGCTGTGTACATGCGGCCGTGGCATTGAAAAAACTCGGATTTGAAACGATTATCGTAAACTGCAACCCCGAAACCGTTTCCACAGACTATGACACCTCCGATAAGCTTTACTTTGAGCCTCTGACACTGGAAGATGTGCTGAGCATTTATAAAAAAGAAAGGCCCGTTGGCGTTATCGCGCAGTTCGGTGGTCAGACTCCTCTGAATCTGGCGGCTGATTTGGAAAAGAACGGCGTAACAATTCTGGGGTCTCCTGCCGTTATAGACCTGGCAGAAGACAGAGACCACTTCCGTGCAATGATGGATAAGCTGGGTATTCCCATGCCCGAATCCGGCATGGCGGTTACGGCTACGGATGCCCTTCATATCGCAGAAAAAATCGGCTATCCCGTTATGGTTCGCCCCTCCTATGTTCTGGGCGGCCGCGGTATGGAAGTGGTATATGACCCCGAAAATCTGACAAAATACATGAATGCCGCTGTTGGCGTAACCCCCGACAGACCCATTCTGATTGACCGCTTCCTGAATCACGCAATGGAATGTGAAGCAGATGCTATCAGTGACGGCACACATGCCTTTGTTCCTGCTGTTATGGAGCATATCGAGCTTGCAGGCGTACACTCCGGTGACTCCGCATGCATCATTCCTTCCAGACATATTTCTGAAAAGAATGTCAAAACCATCAAGGAATACACCCGAAAAATCGCAGAGGAAATGGGCGTTAAGGGTCTGATGAATATGCAGTATGCCATCGAAAACGATAAGGTATATGTGCTGGAAGCAAACCCCAGAGCATCCCGTACCGTTCCTCTGGTTTCCAAGGTCTGCAACATCCGCATGGTTCCTCTGGCAATCGATATCGTCACAAGCGAGCTGACAGGCAGACCCTCTCCCGTACCCGGTTTGAAGGAAAAGAATATTCCCTACTACGGCGTGAAGGAATCCGTATTCCCCTTCAATATGTTCCAGGAGGTTGACCCTGTGCTGGGGCCCGAAATACGCTCCACATGCGAGGCGCTTGGGCTTTCCGAATTCTACGGCGAAGCCTTCTTCAAGGCACAGGAGGCAACACAGACAAAGCTGCCCATGAGCGGCACCGTTCTGATTTCCGTCTGTGATAAGGATAAGGCAGAGCTGCCGGAGGTTGCAAAGGGCTTTGCAGATGCAGGCTTCCATATCCTCGCAACAAAAGGCACCCAGAAGGTTCTGGCAGACGCAGGCATCGTTTCCGAGTTCGTCTATAAGCTGAGTGAAGGCAGACCCAACATCTCCGACCTGATTACAAACGGCAAAATTGACCTGATTATCAATACCCCCAGAGGTGCAGACGGCACACTGGATGACAGCTACCTGCGTAAAGCAGCCATCCGTAAGAAAATCCCTTACATCACAACCATGGCTGCCGCAAAGGCAACTGCCTCCGGTATCGAATCCATGAATAAGCCCGGCTGCGGCGTTGTCAGATCCCTGCAGGAGCTGCACAGCACCATCACCGATAAGGAATAACAAAAAAGAACCATATTCTCACGAATATGGTTCTTTTTTTATTCTCCGCAAAGCTCCTGCATCACTTTTTCCACTGTTGAAAGTTTCTCGATTTCATAAGCATTTGCGCCGCAGAAAACAAGTCCCTCTCTCCCCTGCACCGCGTCAATCAATGCCTGCGAGATGCAGTATTTCGTTTCCGCCTGCTTGCAGTGGTTCATGCACTGATAGCACCTCTGCACAGGAATCCGCCCCTGCTTCTCTACCTTCTCCAGAAAGGAATTCCGAATGGCGCGTGCTGCCAAGCCGACAGGGCTTTCAATCAGCTGCACATCCTCCTTTCGGCTTCGCAAATACGCCTGCTTAAATGCGGGAGCGGCATCACATTCCTCTGTCGCAACGAATTTTGTGCCGACCTGCACACCGCTCGCGCCAAGTGCCATCAGCCGTTCCATGTCCGCATGGTTGCGCACACCGCCGCCGGCAATCACAGGAATTTTAACGCCGTTTTTCTCCTCTAATTCCCGCACATAATCCACTACGTCCACAAGACTGTCCTCTAAGGTGTCAAAAGTGCCGTCCACAAGGTGTCCATAGGGGTATCCAAGGTGTCCACCCGCAAGCGGTCCCTCCACCACCACTGCATCAGGCAGTCTGTCTGCTCTCTGCCACTGCTTTACAATCAGCTTCAGGGCTCTCGCAGAGGAAACAATCGGCAGAATTGCTGCCCTTGTGCCTGCTGCATATTTCGCCAGATTCACAGGCAGACCTGCCCCCGAAACGATAAAATCCGCCCCTGCGGCAATCGCTTCCTTCACATATTCCTCATAATGATTCATCACTGTCATGAAATTAAAACCAATGATACCGCCATTGGCAATCTCCTTGGCTTTTTCCAGTTCATTCCCGATGGCTCTCAGATTGGCGCGAAAGGGATTTTCCTTAAAATCCGCCTCCCTGTAGCCGGGATGCACGCCGGAAATCGTGCCGACACCGCCGCATTTCGCCACATTTCCTGCCAGAGAGGAAAGGGATACCCCCACCCCCATTCCGCCCTGCACAATCGGACGTTTTGCGGTTAATCCGCCAAATTTCAATGCTTTTACTTCCATCACAGCTCCTCCTCATTTTTCTCCTGCATTTGAACCGTATCTCTCACTATTTTATGTGGTATTAAAAACCATTTTTACGAGTATAGCAAAAAAGATAGTCTCTGTCAATCGAGGGCAAAGGATTTATTTTTTTAACAAAACTTACAAACAAAAAAAGAAGGCAAATCCAAAGACTTACCTTCTTCCTATCTGTTCTTTATTTCAGCTTAAAGGAGCTTTTCAGCGGAACAATGCGGTTAAATACCAGATGTTCCTCTGTTGTATCCTTTGTATCCACAATATAATAGCCGTTTCTCATAAACTGGAATCTGTCGCCCTTCTTTGCATCCTTAACGGAAGGCTCGATGAAGCATTCCTTTACCTCCAGAGAATTGGGGTTCATAATCATTTCGCCGTTAGGGTCTTCCGGGTTATCCAGCATCATGTAATCATACAATCTTGCCGTTGCCTGTACGTTATCCTTTGCGCTTACCCAATGCAGTGTGCCCTTTACCTTTCTGCCCTCAAAGCCGCTGCCGCTTCTGGTTTCGGGGTCGTAGGTGCAGTGTACCTCTGTCACAATGCCGTTTTCATCCTTCACAAAATCGGTGCAGGTTACGAAATATGCCCCCTTCAGGCGCACTTCCTTCCCCGGAGCCAGACGGAAGAACTTCTTCACGGGTTCTTCCATGAAGTCCTCTCTTTCGATATAAAGCTCTCTGGTAAAGGGTGCCAGACGTTTGCCCAATTCGGGTGTTTCGGGGTTATTTTCCAGCTCCATCATTTCCACCCGGTCCTCGGGATAATTGGTGATAACCAACTTCAAGGGGTCAAGCACAGCCATAACGACCTTTGCTTTTGCCTTCAGGTCATCGCGGATACAGTACTCCAGCATCGCCTAGTCTACGGAGCTGTTTGCCTTGGAAACGCCGATGCGTTCGCAGAAATCACGAATAGACGCAGGGGTATAGCCACGACGGCGCAGACCGCAGATGGTCGGCATACGGGGGTCATCCCAGCCGTCAACCAGACCGTTTTCTACCAAAGCACGCAGCTTTCTTTTACTCATCACGGTATTTGTCATCCCCAGACGGGCAAATTCAATCTGTCTGGGCGGATTTACCGTATAGCCTGCCTCTCTGACTACCCAGTCATACAGAGGTCTGTGATCCTCAAATTCCATCGTACAGATAGAATGGGTGATGCCCTCAATCGCATCCTCCAAGGGATGTGCAAAGTCATACATCGGGTAGATGCACCATTTATTTCCTGTGGTATGGTGGGTGGAATGGGAGATACGGTAAAGCACAGGGTCTCTCATGTTGATATTGGGAGAAGCCATATCAATCTTCGCACGCAGTGTTTTCGAGCCGTCGGGGAATTCGCCTGCCTTCATTCTTTCAAACAAATCCAGATTTTCCTCCACACTTCTGTTGCGATAGGGGCTTTCCTTCCCGGGTGTGGAAAGGGTCCCACGGTATTCTCTCATTTCCTCTGCGCTAAGCTCATCCACGAAAGCCTTGCCTTCTTTAATCAGCTTCAACGCAACTTCATAATATTTATCAAAATAGCCGGACGCATAAAAAAGTCTGTCCTCCCAATCGAAGCCAAGCCATTTTACGTCCTCCTGAATGGATTCTACATACTCCACATCCTCTTTTGTGGGGTTGGTATCATCAAAACGCAGGTTGCATTTGCCGCCGTACAGATTTGCCAAGCCAAAGTTCAGGCAGATGGATTTTGCATGACCGATATGCAGGTAGCCATTTGGTTCGGGCGGAAATCTGGTGTGGATTTTATTCAGTTCTCCCTTTAAGTCCTCCTGGATATAACTGTGGATAAAATTACCCGTTGCACCCAGACCGCTGTTGTTTTCTGTGTTTTTTTCTTCAGCCATTGGTCGCCCTCCTGTATTTTCATTCTTTTCAGATTTTTTCATAAATGCAGTATGATATTTTATTATAATACATTGAGACTTTGATGGCAAGAAATGAGTAAACTTTTTTTGCGTATATATATAGATTATCTATATATATACTGCTATTCATTTTTCTGATTGGACATAGATAGACCATCGATATATAATGCAGATATATAGATACTCGATATATAAGGAGGTGCATCGCATGGCACTAGATAAAACCCTGCTGGCAGGCAGCTCTGCCACCCTTGTGCTCAAGCTTCTGGACGGACGGGATATGTACGGCTATCAGATTATTGAGGAGCTGGCATGCCGTTCCAACAACGTCTTTCAGATGAAGGCAGGCACGCTTTATCCCCTTTTGCACGGCTTGGAAAAGAAAGGACTTCTGGAATCCTATGAGGAACACGCGGATTCCGCACGCGTTCGCAAATATTACCGTCTGACACAAAAGGGAAAAAAATTTTTACAGGAAAAAACAGACGAATGGAAGGAATATTCCTCCGCCGTCAGCAAAATTCTGGAAGGAGGTCTTTGCTGTGAATGTTTCTGATGCGTTTCATCGTTATGCCGAAAAGGTCTGTGAGCAGATTCGCTGGAAAAAGGCGCATCCTGCCGTTGCACAGGAAATTGAGGATCATCTGACAGACCAGAAAAACGCCTACCTTGCCGCAGGAGATTCCGAAAGCATTGCCGAAGAAAAGGCACTGTTGCAGATGGGTGACCCCATATCTGTCGGTACGGCATTAGACCAGACACATAAGCCTGCGCCCCAATGGGGGATGATCGGGCTGGTACTGCTGCTGTTTGTGCTGGGCGGCATCATACAGGTGCTTCTGCTGAAAACGATACCCGCAGGAAATGATGCGTTAGCGACGCGCTTCGCACAGGTGCTTTTCGTCTTCCTGCCACTTAGCTTAGCGACGTTTGTCGGGATGTATTTTCTGGATTTTTCCTTTTTCGGAAAGCATCCCTATGTACTGCCGCTCGGCTTATTGATGGTTGACCTTGCGGCGCATCTGTTCGGGGTATTCTATGGCGGAAAAAAATGGCTCACTCTCGGCTCCTTTGCCCTCAGTCCGCTTGCACTCTCTCTGCTGTTTCCCCTTGCCTTCTGCGGTCTGTTTTATCGGCTCAGAAGTCAGGGCAGAAAGGGCTATCTTATCAGCGGCGTTCTGGCGGCAGTTTTCTGCCTGTTTCTGTCATACTGTCACACCTTCAGCGGCGTTCTGACATTTGTGTTCTCCGCGGGAGTTCTCATGCTCGTTGCATCGAAAAAGAAATGGTTTGACAAACAACGCAACCTGTTTCTGCTGCTTTTTCTGTTAGCGGTGGTCTGCCTGATTGTCCTGCTGATGTTTTATGCACCGTTTCGGTATCAATTTGCCTTTCGGGCGCGCACGATTTTTCTGCCAAATTCTGATGTCGCAGGCGATGGCTATGTTCCGGCACAGCTGCGGGCAGCCATTTCCCATTCTGTTTTTCTGGGCAAGGGCAAGGATATTGTAGGTATCAGTCCTATTCTCATTGAAATCCCCGGCATGCTTCGCTCCGATTATCTGCTGACCTATCTGACCTATCACTACGGCTGGGCGAAGCATGGCGGGGATTTCAA
>OGGW01001993.1_pt1 | contig 13921 bp, 13 predicted proteins | sample 1571291 | NCBI WGS metagenome assembly OGGW01 (sample SAMEA2582028, study PRJEB24529) | metagenome | biome: Human gut stool | place: China | collected 2011 | reverse complement strand
CCTATACGTGGAATCAGCCCCGCCCCTACAACATATGCGCTCCCATGATAGGCGGCAAGCACTGCCTGGTGGGTTGCGTGGCGCTGGCTCTCTCGCAGGTGAGGCGTTACTGGCGCTGGCCGGTGGTGGGGCACGGTACCCACACCTATGTGGACAGCCTGGGCTGCGGGCAGACACTCACCGCCGATTTCCGCCACGAGTACCGATGGGACCTGATACGCGATGTATATAGGGGTGCCATCGACTCCTCTGATGTGAGCCTTCTCGAGGCTGGCAGGCTGTGGCGCGACTGCGGAGTGGCGGTCAACATGCGCTACGGACTCAGTGCCAGCGGGGCCAAGAGCGTGAGGCAGGCCATTGCGCTGCACACATGGTTTGGCTACGATGGCGGCATGCAGTTCTATTACAGGGATTTCTTCAGCCGGCGGGAGTGGACCGACATGCTCCTGGCAGAACTCTCTGCGGGCCGTCCTGTGCTCTTTGCGGGCCACTCGCTCACGCTTGCCCATGCCATCGTATGCGACGGTTATGACGAGGACGGCTATTTCCATTTCAATATGGGGATGGGTGGCGTGGCCGACGGTTACTATTATCTGCCCCATCTCACCCCGCAGATGCCTGACTCGTTTGACCCTGGCCGGGCTGAGAAAGGCTTCAATGTCCTGCAGGCCATGACTGTGGGGATACGCCCCGCAGAGGCCAATCCTGTGGTGCGTCACTCGTTTGGAATGGCAGGCATAACGCCCGTCGTGGCCTCGGCCGGCAGGCGAGGGCAGGTGTCGGTGGCCACTGCCCATCTGGCCAATCTGGGCTGGAACCTGGCGGGTAGGGATTCGGTGCGCCTTGTGCTCCTGCGTGGCGAGGAGCATGTGGCGGACTTGGCCATATACCCTCATGCATTCTCCCTGGAGGAGCTGACCGACAGCACCTACACCGACACGCTCTCCTTTGGGGTGAGCCAGGTGGTAGATGACGGGCTCTATCGGGTATGTCCCGCCGTGCGTGAGCCTGATGGGGCGCTCACCCTGGTGCGTGCCAGCATGGGTACACCGTCGCATGTGCTCTTGAGGGTGAGCCAGGACAGCCTGACGCTTGCGGCCGACGAGTCGCGCCAGGCCAGTATCGAACTGCTTTCCTGGCAGTTCCCCGACAGCCTCCAGATAGGTCAGCGGCCACCCTTTGAGTTCACCGTGCGCAACAACAGCATGTCGGAATACTGCGGACGGCTCTATATCCTGCTGCGCGAGGTGGGTAGTTCCGATGTCTATCGCCCGCTGCAGCTCCAGGGCATGTGGCTCGATGCGGGGGAGCAGGTTACTTATCTCTTCCGTAAGACGCGTGTGAGGGTGCCCGAGGGTGACTATGAACTCTGTCTGGCCTACGACTGTGACCTCTTTACCGACAGCCTGATATGGCTTTCGCCAGAGCCTCTCAAGTCTGTGCGGGTGTATTCGCCCGTGCCTTCTGCCGTGGAGCGTGTGGAATCGGAGGACGCTTCGGCGGTGCGCCGTTATACCCTCGATGGCGTGCCCTGGACGGATGACCGGCGGGGAGTGAGTGTGGTGAGAGAGAAAGGAAAGAGTAGAAAAATAATTACAAGATAAGGGTGTGCCCGATGAGGCAGCCCGATGAAGACTTATGGAGAACAAGAATCTGAAGACATTGCTGCAGACTGCCCTGCTTGCATCACTGGAGGCCGGCGAGGAGATCATGCGCATCTACACCGATCCCAAGCAGGATTTCGGTATCGAGCGAAAGGCAGACAACAGTCCGCTCACCCTGGCTGACAAGGCTTCGCACCGGGTCATCATGCGCTATCTGGCCGCTACCCCCATCCCGGTGTTGAGCGAGGAGGGGCAGCACCTGCCTTATGAGGAGCGCAGCGGATGGGACTGCCTGTGGGTGGTGGATCCGCTTGACGGCACCAAGGAGTTCATCAAGAAGAACGGGGAGTTCACTGTCAATGTGGCTCTCGTGCAGCAGGGAGCGCCTGTGCTGGGCGTTGTGTATGTGCCCGCTACGCGCGTATTATATTATGGTATAGTGGGCGAGGGTGCCTGGAAGTGCACCGTGCCTGCCCTCGAAGCCAACCTTCCCGAGGCCGACAGCCTGGCGGCATTTCTCTCCCAGGGCGCCCCTTCGGCCGGTACATCCCCCTTCGGCGGCGAACCATTGCCCACCGACCAGGGGCATGACACCTTCACGGTAGTGGCCTCACGCAGCCACATGAGTCCCGAGACGCAGGCTTACATCCAGGAGATGGAGCGTGTGCATGGGCAGGTACGCACGGTGAGCAGCGGCAGCAGCATCAAGATATGCCTGGTGGCCGAGGGTGTGGCCGACGCCTATCCGCGCTTCGCACCCACTATGGAGTGGGATACTGCGGCTGGCGATGCCGTAGCGCGTGCCGCAGGAAGGGCGGTGACAAATGCCGAGAACGGCAAGCCCCTGCTGTACAACAAGCCCAACCTGCTCAACCCTTGGTTCCTGGTGGAGTGAGACAGAGGGTTTGCTCTCCCGGCAGAACTCTTTGTGCTCTGATTACAAAAGCGGCATTTCGGGTCATGTACTGTGCTTCGTCCTGATGGCGAATGCGGAAGAATGTGTGTCGGGCTAAGTTTCATGCTGGTTCCGAATGCTGGATGCCGATGTGGTAAACGGGCTGTTGCAGAGCTCGGGACTGCTTTCTTGAAATAAGAGACCGCGGTGCTTCTGATGAGGCATCGCGGTTCTTGTTTCTGAATGAGCTGATGGAGTGCTTCGGCGGGTGCTCCTTGTTTGGGGGTAGAGTGGGGGACGGGAGTTTGTCCAGAGTGGTGGGCGGATGGCGCCGTTGCTCTGCGATTCCCTGCCGTCGCTGCTTGCCGAGGAGATGCAGTGCGGTGCGATGGCCGACGCAGCGCGCTGCGATGGCTCATGCAGCGTGCTCCGTGGGCCAATGCAGCGTGCTGCGTTTTCAGTCCCATTGCCTGGCAGGAGGCAGTGCATGCACCTCCGGCTTCTTTTCTGCCCTTCCCCTAAAAGGAATGCTGCGCGATGGAGTCCACCGCGCAGCATTCCTTTTCTGTTGCCTTATGCTTGTCTGCAGGATGCAGAAGTCGCTTGCATGGCCCGCATCAGACTTTATTCCTGGAAATAGATGCGCTTCACGCGGTTGCTCACACTGGTCATCACCTCGTAGGGGATGGTGTCGAGCCAGCCGGCCAGTGTGGCTGCGGGGAGCGCTTCACCGAAGATGGTGACCTGGTCGCCCTCCTTGCAGTCGATGTCGGTAACGTCTATCATGCACACGTCCATGCAGATGTTGCCCACATACTCAGCCTGCTGTCTCCCCACCAGGCAGTGGCCGTGGCGGTTGCCCAGATGGCGGTCCAGGCCGTCGGCATATCCTATGGGGATGCTGGCGATGCGGCTGTCGCGGGTGAGGAAGGTGCGGCGGCTGTAGCCCACGCTCTCGCCTGCGGGCACGTTATGAATCTGCAGGATGGTGGTGCGCAGTGTGCTCACGTTGTTCAAGGTCTTGTTTGTACGGCTATCTACACCGTAGAGGCCGAGCCCCAGACGTACCATGTCCATCTGGTACTCAGGGAAGTGCTCGATGCCTGCACTGTTGCATATGTGGCGGATGATATGGTGCCGGAAGGCCGACTGCAACTGGTTGCTGCCCTTCTGGAAGAGGGCAAACTGGTGGCGCGAGAAGTCGTCGAAGTCATCGCTGTCGCTGCCCACGAAGTGCGAGAAGACCGAGCAGGGGATGACGGCACTCTGGTGCTGCAGCCTCTGTATGAGCCTTTCCATATCATGCTCGGGGTCGAAGCCCATGCGCCGCATGCCCGTGTCGAGCTTGATGTGGATGGGGAAGCCCACCACGCCCTCGCGCTCCGCCTCGCCGATGAGTGCCTCGAGCAGGCGGAAACTGTACACCTCGGGCTCCAGTCCATACTGGAAGAGGGTGCGGAAGCTGCTCATTTCGGGGTTCATGATCATGATGTTCGCCGTGATGCCCGCCTGCCTGAGGGTCACGCCCTCGTCCGCTACGGCCACTGCCAGATAATCGACCCTGTGGTCCTGCAGTGTCTTGGCCACCTCCACCGCACCCGTCCCATAGGCGTCGGCCTTCACCATGCACACCATGCGGGTGTCGGGTTTCATGAAGGAACGATAGTGGTTGAGGTTCTTGACCACGGCACCCAGATCCACTTCCAGAATGGTCTCGTGCACCTTCTGCTCCAGTCGGTCGGTGATCTTCTCGAAGTGGAAGGCGCGTGCTCCCTTGATGAGCACCATGCAGTGGTGTAGTGCCTGGAACTCCTCACTCCTTGTCAGGTCGTCGGTCGATGGGTAGAAGTGGCATGCGTCGCCCCACTCGGCAAAGTATTCCCTGCCGCTGCCGAGCACCGGGCCTACGGCCATGATGCGCTCTATGCCGCGCTGGCGTGCCATCTGCGACACGTGTGTGCAGAGCGTTTCGGCGGGCACGCCCGTCTGCTGTATATCGCTCAGGATGAGCACGCGGGTCAGTCCCTCGCGCTCGGGACGGCGGCTCATGAAGTCGAGCGCTATGTCCAGACTGCCCAGGTCACTGTTGTAGGAGTTGTTGATGAGCGTGCACCCGTTGCGCCCGCTCTTCACTTCCAGACGCATGGCCACAGGCTCCAGCCGTGCCACGCGTTCGCTGATGACCTCCTCGCTCATGCCCAGGTGGCGGCACACGGCACGGCATATCTCCTTGTTGTCCTCCATGGCACCCTTGCCGGTGCGGTGCCAGGGGATGAGCTTGCCGCGGAAGTCCATCTGCTCCACGCACTTGCTCACTATAGGGTCATCGGCTGGGTATATGAGGGTCTGCGCGTCGCGGAACAGCTGCAACTTCTCTGCACACTTCTGCTCCATGCTCTCGAAGTTCTCCTGATGTGCCGACCCCAGGCATGTGAAAACGCCGATGGTGGGCTGTATGATAGCCTCGAGGGCCTCCATCTCGCCCGGTTGGGAGATGGCCGCTTCGAATATGCCTATCTGGCTCTGTGCCCAGAGTCCCCACACCGAGAGCGGTACGCCTATCTGAGAATTGTAGCTGCGCGGGCTGCGCGTCACGGTGTAGTCGTCCATGAGCAGCTGATAGAGCCACTCCTTGACGGTGGTCTTGCCATTGCTTCCCGCTATGCCGATGATGGGGATGTCGAATGTCTCGCGGTGGCGTTCGGCAAGCCTTTGCAGAGCCTTGCGGGTGTCGGGCACCAGCAGAAGGTTTGCCTCGGGCAACTCTTGCTCCAGGCGGTGGTCAACCACAAAGTTGCGCACGCCGCGCCGATACAGTTCGTCGATAAACCGATGCCCGTCGCCTCGTGATGTTCGCAGGGCGAAGAAGAGCGTGCTCTGCGGAAAACAGAGGCTTCTGCTGTCGGTCAGAAGCCAGTCAATCTGGTAGTCCTTGTCACCCAGGCGGTGTGCGCCTGTCAGCGTGGCTATTTCCGAAATTGTGTACATAGTGCTGAGTGTGGTTTGCTATTGCTCTGTCCGGCGGGGTGCACCGCAGTCTGCGGTCCTGTCGGGCATGCCGTATTTCTTTTCCAATTGCTTTCTCTTGAGTTCCAGACCCTCGAGGAAAGCCTTGTGCTGCGGGCTGTGAGGGTCCGAGGGGCGGTGTGCCAGTCCCCTGCGTATGGGCTCGTATTCCTTTATATATTCGCGTGTGCGGGCGCTCATGCGCGACTGGCAGAAGCGATGCCATATATAGTCGGCCGCCACGGACGAGGGATGGAGCATGTCGTCGGCGTAGAAGCGGTAGTCGCGCAGTTCGTCCATCAGTATCTCGTAGGCGGGGAAATAGCTGGCGGCAGGCTGCTTCCGGCACACTTCCTCCACGGCAAGCAGCAGCGTCGCCTTGGCTAACTGGCTTCGGTGAAAGCCGTATTTCGCGTATCGGTAGGGGCTTATGGTGAAGGTGATGTGCAGGTTCGGATTGGCCTGTAGCAGCTCGTCGGTCATGGCCGACAGCGTTCCGGTGCATTGCTTGAGTGAGAGTGTGTCTTCCAGGAAAAGCCTGGCGGGCATCTTGTGGCAGTTTGCCACCACTTCTCCATTCTCCTGCAGACGGTAACACACATTGGTTCCGAGGGTTATGAAGAGGTGTGTGGCATGGGTCAGGGCCTCTTTCAGGCGCTCCAGCTCGCGGCTCATGGTGCTGATGATGGCATCGTGGGTGGCCTCTTCCACCTGCGTGCCGGCCAGCCAGCAGCGCCATCTGCCGCCCGACTCAAACACTGGCAGCCGTCCGGCATCGCCCTTCAGGGCCTGATGCACCAGCATGGCAATGCTTGCGGGGTTGTATAGGGTGCCCGTCGGATTGCACAGCACGCGCAAGCCATAGGCACTCATGCGGCTGCCCATCTCTTGTGCAAAGCACGACCCAAGCAGCACGCAACCCTCGTGGGGCTGAATGGGGTGGGGCGATGCAGGCGTCTCCACGGAAGTCCTGAAAAGCGTGGCCTCATGCATGATGTCTTTTCCTTCCTTAGTGCGAAGTCTTTCCGTCTTTAACCAAAGATCATTCCTTCTTTATTGGAAACTCGTCCGCTCTTTGGCGCGAACTCGTTCTTCCTCTAATGGAAACTCGTTCTTCTTTTGGCACAAACTCGTTCCGTCTTTATTGGGAACTCATTCTGTCTTCAGTACGAACTCTTTCCGTCTTTAATGCAAAGGTAGAGCGCTTTTCTGAGATGCGCAATAATCGCTCCTCTAAACTTTGCCCAGCAATGCCCGAAAAAGCCCTCAGGAAGGGCTCGGAGCGGTCTGAGCACCGCCCTGAAGCGCCCTGCAGACGCCCTTCCGTGCCCCTGAAAATGCACTTTTGGTGAAGTTCAATAGGTTAAAAAGTGGCAAAAGTCCTTGCAGGATACGTTTTTTTGCGTAACTTTGTGGGCGTTTGGGCGAGCGTGGTAATGCGTTGGGCCAGGCAACAGAACAGAAAGATATATGGAAAGAACCCTTGTGCTGCTCAAGCCGAGTGCTGTGCAGAGAGCGCTGATAGGCGAGGTGATAAGCCGATTTGAGAAGAAAGGACTCCGCATCGTAGGCATGAAGATGCTGCAGTTGACGGACGAGCTTTTGGCTCAACACTACTCCCATCTGGTCGATAAACCATTCTTCCCCGCACTGAGGGACTCGATGAAGAAGACCCCGGTGGTGGCCATGTGCCTTGAGGGAGTGGATGTCATCGAGGTGGTTCGCTTCATCACCGGTTACACCAACGGCCGTAAGGCTGTACCCGGAACCATCCGCGGCGACTATTGCATGAGCAACCAGCAGAACATCGTGCACGCTTCCGACTCTCCTTCTGCTGCCTCCATCGAGTTGGCACGCTTCTTCAAGCCCGAAGAGCTGTTTGATTTCGGAACCCTCAATCTTGACCGGCTTTACGCTGTGAGCGAGGTGTAAGAGGACAAAAACGACAAAGACTAATGTGTATTAAGCGACTGAAGAAAGTAACAAGACTGTTTACCATAGCTCTGGTGGCACTCTCCGCCGGGGCGCAGGCGCAGGACCAGCTGGCCAGCATGGCTCCCATTGACCGCAAGATGAGGGCTATCGACAGCGTCTCCATCGTGCGCCTCATGCAGCAGGAGGAGGTTTATCAGATGCCCGCATCGGCTCTCTATCCTTCATGGAACAATGAATACATCCGCAACTATGGCGTTGCACTGCCCAAGGAATACCGCATCGACCTGCGGGGATTCCATATGCCCACCGACAGCCGACTGGTGACAAGCCACTTTGGCTACCGTCCCCGCTTCCGCCGACAGCACTACGGCACCGACATCAAGGTGTATGTGGGCGATACCATACGCGCAGCCTTCGACGGCAAGGTGCGTGTGGTGAAGTACGAAGGCAAGGGCTATGGCAAGTATATCATCATCCGTCACCCCAACGGCCTGGAGACTCTCTACGGCCACATGAGTAAACATCTCGTGAAAGAGGACCAGCCCGTCAAGGCCGGCGAGCCTATCGGACTGGGTGGCAATACTGGCCGTTCCTACGGATCGCACCTCCATTTCGAGACACGCTTCCTGGGGCACTTCATCGACCCCGAAAAGGTGTTCGACTTTGCCGCGCAGGATGTCTTGGGCGACTTCTATATGTTCCGCTCGAGCGGCGCTGGCACCATCCTGGCTGCGCACGATATCGTGGGTGGCGAGGAGGAGATGAGCCCCGAGCAGGCGGCTCAGCTGGCTGCCCAAGAGAAGCAGGAGGAGAGCCGTGCCTTCCAGGAGGAGCGCAAGGCTGAGGTTCAGGCACGCTCCAGAGCGCAGATCCACAAGGTGAAGAAGGGCGAGTCTCTCTACACCATCGCCAGAAAACATGGCGTGACAGTGGACAAACTCTGCCGTATGAACAATATCTCCAAGCGCACCACACTGCGTCCCGGACAGATTCTGAAGTACAGCTAAGAGCCGGTCAAGGCTCCCCGCCGCATCGCATAGATGCCTGTCGGGCTGAAACCATAACTGCAAGGGCAGCATGCTGAGCCACATCAGCGTGCTGCCCTTGCAGCATGAGTGGATGCAGGAGAGCCGGTCGGTTGGGAGTATGATTCGGTTGGCTGCGGATTACGAGGGTTCTGACAGGAGAAGCCGAACGTGCTGGCAGAGGAAAACGAACGTTTTGGCAGAGGAAGCCGAACGTTCTGGTTGTGGAAGACGATTGTGTTGGCGGGGGAAGGCAAACGCTCTGGCAGTGTGGGGGCAAGCGCTTTGGCAGAGGAAGACAAGTGCCTTGTAGAGGAAGACAAGTGCGCTTGCTGTGGAAAACGAGTGCGCTGGCTGTGGAAGGAGTAGGGGTTTCAGAAGGACGTAAGACGTGCTGGTGAGAGAGGAAACGTGGGTTGGCAGGTGCGCAGAAGAGAGCCGATGACGATGAGAGGGTTGGTTGATCTGGGTGGAGGAGTAGGCAGGAGGAGAAATGAGTGCGCTTTGCTCGGGATTGCCTGGGAAAGTGGACAGGAAAATGCATCACGCTGCATCTGTCATCTCAGCGCGCTGCGTTGCCCATTGCAGCGCGCTGCATTTGCCATCGCACCGCGTTCCGTTCTTTCTGCCATTTCCATCCGTCGCCTCTCCCGCCGCTTTCTCCGTTTCCCTCAAAAGCTCAAGCCCGTGGCTGTCCGTGCGGCAGGGCGGGCGTCCTTTCCGCCCTCTTTGCCTCAACCTCAGCCTTTCCTCTTGCCTGTGGCATTGCCGTGCCATTTCTTTCCATCAATACTGCGATGAGAAAGCCATGTAGCTGCCAGTTGGCCCTCATGGTGCGGTGTCTGTTCGAGGAAGACGCTCCTTTGTTGGGAGCAAATTTGCATAAGTGGCAAAGTAGCCGTAACTTTGCCCCACGCTTATATATATAATAAGGTATAATGGACACACAGGAACAGTTCCGCACCGTGATGGCGGAATGCAGAAACTTGTTTGCAAAGAAGTTGCACGACTATGGAGCGTCGTGGAGAATACTGCGCCCCACGTCTCTGACCGACCAGATATACATCAAGGCACGCCGCATACGCACACTGGAGACCTGTGGAAAGGGACTGGTGGACGAGGGTGTGAAGCCTGAGTTTGTGGGCATCGTCAACTATGCCATCATCGGACTCATCCAGCTTGAGCTGGGTGCGGCCGAGGCACAGGACGATATGACCGCCGAGGAGTGCCTGGCGGCCTATGACAAGCATGCCAATGAGGCAGTGGAGCTGATGCTGCGCAAGAACCATGACTATGGCGAGGCATGGAGGCAGATGCGCATAAGCAGTTACACCGATCTCATCCTCATGAAGGTGATGCGCACTAAGCAGATAGAAGATCTGGGCGGTGACACACTCGTGTCAGAGGGCATCGATGCCAATTACATGGATATGATGAACTATGCCGTATTCGGCTTGATCAAACTGACATTCGGTGAGGACAAGGTGGAAGAGTAGGCTGCTGTGGCTGGCGGTGAACGTGGCGCGCCTCGTGGTAGTGGTCACATTCACCTTCTCGGGCGCGGTGAAACTGAACGACCCGCTCGGTACGGCCTACAAGTTGCAGGACTACGCCCAGGCCTTCGGGCTGCAGGCACTCATGCAGGGGGTCACTCCTGTGGTGCTGTCAGTGGTTCTGGCCATGCTGGAGTTCTCGGTGGGCATCTATCTGCTGTTCGGCATACGCCGCCGCCGCACCAGCATCCTGGCACTGGCCTTCATGCTTGCCTTCACTCCGCTCACGCTCTATCTGGCCGTCGCCAATCCGGTGAGGGACTGCGGCTGCTTCGGTGATGCGCTGGTGCTCACCAACTGGCAGACGTTCTGGAAGAATGTGGTGCTGCTCGCAGCCGCCATTCTGCTGGTGTGCAAGACGCGCCTCATGACACGTCTCATCACCGAACGCCACCAGTGGACAGTGTCGCTCTGCACCTGGGCCTTCTCGCTCATCTTTGCGGGAATGAACCTTTACGGACTGCCGCCTATCGACTTCCTGCCCTACCGCATAGGGGTGAACCTGAGGGAGAAGCTGGCAGAGAGGGACGCGGCACAGGGGCAGACCAAGACCTACTTCATCATGGAGAAAAACGGTGAGCGACGTGAGTTTGCCACCGAAGACTATCCCGACAGCACGTGGACCTACATCGACACACGTGTGGAGGGAACACAGAGCAGTGCAGAATCGCCCTACGCCGACTTCTGTATGCAGACAGCCGACGGCGAGGACCTCACCGGCGAGGTCATGCAGGACACCTCCTATGTGTTCCTCCTGCTTTCGCCCTATCTGGAGCAGGCCGATGACGGGGTGCTCGACATCATCACCTCGGCCTATGACTATGCGCAGGAACATGGCTACCGATTCTATTGTCTCACCTCCAGCGGGAGGGAGACCATTGCCACGTGGCAGGAGATGACGGGAGCCGAATACCCCTTCCTGTTTACCGACGGCATCGTGCTCAAGACGATGATACGCTCCAATCCCGGCCTTATGCTGCTGCATGACGGACGGATAACAGGCAAGTGGCCTTCAACGGGGATGCCCGACCTCACCGAGGAAGTGCGCCCGCTGGAGCAGACAGAGTGGGGTGCCCTTGAGGGGCCGTCGCGCATGGAGCGGTTGCTCACCATACTCTTCAGGTATGTGCTCCCGCTTCTGGCGTGCACCCTGGCCGACCGCCTGTGGGTGGCATGGAAGCTTCGTAAACGACATAAACCAAATACAAACTCTAAATAAAAGCATTATGAGAAAGAAGATTGTAGCAGGCAACTGGAAGATGAACAAGAACCTGCAGGAAGGTGTGGCGCTGGCCACCGAGTTGAAGGACATTCTGGCAGCCGAGAAGCCCAACTGCGAGGTTATCATCGGCACACCCTTCATCCACTTGGCTACCGTTAGCGAGCTGCTCAAAGACAGCGTGATCGCCGTGAGCGCCGAGAACTGTGCCAACCACGAGAGCGGTGCCTATACCGGTGAAGTGAGCGCAGCTATGGTGAAGAGCACCGGTGCTGAGTACGTGATACTGGGCCACAGCGAGCGTCGTGAGTACTATGCCGAGACTCCCGAGATACTGAAGGAGAAGGTGGACCTGGCACTGGCCAATGGTCTGAAGGTCATTTTCTGCATCGGCGAGAGCCTGGCACAGCGCGAGGCCAACGAGCAGGAGGCTGTGTGCAAGGCCGAACTGGCAGGCAGCGTGTTCCACCTCACAGCCGAGCAGTGGAAGGATATCGTGATTGCCTACGAGCCTATCTGGGCCATCGGCACCGGCAAGACTGCCACCGCTGAGCAGGCTGAGGAGATCCATGCATACATCCGCAAGTGTGTGGCTGAGGTGTATGGCGAGGCTGTGGCCGACGAGACAAGCATCCTCTATGGTGGCTCTTGCAAGGCCAGCAACGCTCCCGAGCTGTTTGCCAAGCCTGATATCGATGGCGGTCTGATAGGCGGCGCTTCTCTGAAGGCTCCCGACTTCAAGGGCATCATCGACGCTTGGAAGTAATCCCTACCTCACAACATCAGCCTTGCCGGTACAGCGGCAGCCACGCGGCATGCCGCCGGCCGGCAAGGCCTTTTACAGTAATTCACAAGACATGCGCATATCCCTTGTCATACTCACCATGCTTGCCAGCTTTCCGCTCGTGGCCCAGCAGCGTTATACCGACCTGCTGCAGAGGTCCGTGGAGGGGCAGGGCAAGATAACCCTGTACCAGAGCGAGAAGATCACCGCCCTGGTCAACGGCACCTCACAACCCAAAGCCTCCGCAACGGCAGGCAAGCGGGTCACGCAGCCCATCCAGCCCACCGTCACTCACCGTCCCGACACGGTGGATACCGCAGTGGCTCCTGTGAGACATACAGGGCAGAAGATGCGGGTCAACGGATACCGCATACAGGTGTATTCAGGCGACAACTCGCGCAAGGGCAAGATGGAGGCAATGGCCATGGGGCAGCGTGTCAGGGGTATGTTTCCCGAACTGCCTGTATATACGCACTTCGTATCGCCACACTGGATATGCCGCGTGGGTGACTTCCGTACCTACGAGGAGGCCAACGAGTACTTCCGTCAGATGAAGGAGTCGGGCCAATATGCCGAGGCGGTCATGGTGCGATGCAAGGTGATAGTCTATATTGAACCATAGGTCAGACGATGATGAACGAAGAGATGATGGACTTTGACGGAGAGGAACTGGCGAGTCCTGCAGGTGCATCCGCTGCGCCCGGATGCCAGTCGGATGCTGTGGAGCAGGAACTTTCGGCCCACGTGCACCGCATATTGGAACTGATGGGTGAGAACCCCGGGCGCGAAGGATTGCTCAAGACACCACTGCGTGTGGCGCGTGCCATGCAGTATCTGACCAGCGGCTACGGGCAAGACCCGGTGGCGATACTCAACTCCGCCAAGTTCAGCGAGGAGTATCGTCAGATGGTCATCGTGCGTGACATCAACTTCTATTCGCTCTGCGAGCACCACATGCTCCCCTTTTACGGACGTGTGCATGTGGCCTACATCCCCAATGGCGAGGTGACGGGGCTGAGCAAGATAGCCCGTGTGGTGGATTGCTTTGCGCGCCGCCTGCAGATCCAGGAGCGCATGACCAAGCAGATAAGAGAGTGTATCCAGGAGGCGCTTCACCCGCTTGGAGTGATGGTGGTGATAGAGGCGCAGCACATGTGCATGCAGATGCGTGGTGTGGAGAAGCAGGGTAGTCTGACCACCACGAGCGACTTCTCGGGTGCATTCAACCAGGCCAAGACCCGCGAGGAGTTCCTTCAGCTCATCGGCCGTCGCTGAAGCAGAAGCTTCCTCGTACCGCTTTCAAGAGCGGACTTGCATAGTATGATATTCCAATGGCAGGCGCAGCAAAGCCTGCCATTCGTGTTTCCTGACCTCATCCGCAGCTTTTCGCTCGGCCTCTTGGCCCGCTCCGTCCTCTCGCCCGTCTTTCTCCGTTCGGTCTTTTGTCTCGCTCCGTCCTCCCGCCCTTCTTTCCTCGGTCGTCCTCTTGGCTCGCTCCGTCCTCTTGCCCGTCTTTCTTTTTTCGGCCTTTTGGCCCGCTCCGTCCTGTCGCACGTCTTTCATCGTTCGGCCTCTTGGCTCGCTCCGTCCTGTTTTTGAGTTCCTTGTATTCCTTTTGACAGCCTGTCGGTCGGTCCCGAGGAGCCGGCACAACAGGTGTTTTTGGGGGATAAGAGGCAGGGTTCCGATGGTATGGACGGGTGGGAGAGGCGTGGTCTTTGCAGACCGATGGGCGGCTGTGGGGTTCGGTTGTTGGGTCCTTCTTGCCTCATGGGAATGGTTCGGGTGAAATGACGTAGTGCAGTGCATCGTCCATCGCAGCGCACTGCATCGTTCATCGCAGCGCGCTGCGTTTGGCTTTGCAGCGCAGTGCGTTTGTCGCATGTCCCTCCTGCTATCA
>OGGW01001989.1_pt1 | contig 13942 bp, 15 predicted proteins | sample 1571291 | NCBI WGS metagenome assembly OGGW01 (sample SAMEA2582028, study PRJEB24529) | metagenome | biome: Human gut stool | place: China | collected 2011 | reverse complement strand
TAATAGGTCTCCAGGATGTCCTGGTTGTACCACTCGTGGAACACGTTGCCGTTGACGTCCTTGGTCTGCAGTACGTCGGCGGTGATGTTGCCGGTGTCGTGCTCGATTTTGGCCTTGGAGAGCACTTCGTCAGTCTTCAGATCGGAGACCACCAGATCCAGGCCGGGATAAGCGGCCTCAAAGCCCTCTTCCACCTTCATCATCTTGGAGGAGGTGGCGTAGACGTTGATGGTGGTGTCCTCCGTCAGGGCTTCTTCATAAAGCTCGTCGTCGGTCTTTTCGCTCCAGTCGTCATAGTAGGGGCCGTAATAATTTTCACCGGTGTTAAGGTCATAGCCAAGGTGCAGGTCGCTGGCGGCAGCTTCGCTGCCGGACTGGGAATCGTCGGAGGGCTGGTCGGTGCTCTTGCCGCCGCAGGCGGCCAGACTCAGCACCATGGAAAGCGCGAGAAGCAGTGCAGAAAACTTCTTCATATTCATCGGGACTCCTTTCATATTTTGACCGCGCCGCAGACACGGCCGAGTGGGGGACCTATCAAAACACGGCTTATACCGCACGTTTGATCAACCGGGTGGTTTCCTTGTTGTAGATGTTGATCTTATCCTGATCGATAATGGCCCAGACCTTCTGATCCAGATCGTAGCGGATCTGGCCGATGTCCTTGGCCAGGAACTCGTCGGTGCCGGCCTTCAGGGTGGTGATGGTTTCAGAGCCGGCGGGCTGGTTGGCGTAAATGGTAACGGGAATGGCGCCCTCCACCGGCTGGGTGGAGATGGCAATCTGCTCGGGACGGATGGCCAGCACGCAGTCGAACTCGCCGCTCTTGGGGAATTCCTCACTGGTAAGGTGCTCGGCGGGGAAGGTGTGGCCGCCCAGATCGCTCTTAACCACCAGCTGGCCGTTGATAACCTCGGCCTTGCCGTCCAGCAGGTTGATGCGGGGATTGCCGATGAAGTCCGCCGCTTCCAGATCAATGGGGTTGTTGTACAGTTCCGTGGGGGTGGCCACCTGATTCAGCTCGCCGGCCTTGAACAGGGCGATCTTGGTGGACATGGTCAATGCCTCGGTCTGGTCGTGGGTCACATAGATGATGGTGGTGCCCAGTTCCTTATGGAGGCGCTGCAGCTCCGCACGCATATCAATGCGCAGCTTGGCGTCCAGGTTGGACAGCGGCTCGTCAAGCAGCAGCAGCTTGGGGCTGGAGGCTACGGCACGGGCGATGGCCACCCGCTGCTGCTGGCCGCCGGAAAGCTCCGTGGGGTAGCGATCCTTATACATATCGATGCGCATCATCCGCAGGGAGTCCATCACCCGGCGGTCGATCTCCGCCTTGCTCATCTTCTGGATCTTCAGGCCGAAGGCGATGTTGTTGTATACCGTCATGTGGGGCCACAGGGCGTAGGACTGGAACACCAGATTCAGCCCCCGCTTGCTGGGCTCGGCGTAATAGGCGTCGTCTGCGTTGATCATCTCCACGCCGTCGATGGTCATGGTGCCGTTCTGGGGTTTTTCCAGTCCGGAAACCACACGCAGCGTGGTGGTCTTGCCGCAGCCGGAGGGCCCCAGCAGGGTCATGAAGTCGCCGTCCTCAATGGTGAGGTTGATGTCCCGCAGGACGTGGTTGCTGCCGTAAAATTTATCAATGTGCTTCAATTCAATGCGGCTCATATCATTTTTCCTTTCTGTTCTGTCACAATTCCGGGACTTACATACTCTTGTTGAGGTCTGCGCCGAAGCGGTTGGCCACGGTGTAGCACACCAGAATGAAGGCCAGCACGCAGACGGATACCGCGTCGGACATCTGGTTGTAGCCCTCCTGCGAGTAGGTAAAGGCCAGATAGGACATGGTCTGGGTGGAGGGAGTCATCATGATGATGACCAGATCCAACTCCTTGGCAATGGAGATGAAGGTCAGCATGAAGCCGGAGATGAAGCCGTTTTTCGCCAGCGGCACGATGATGGAGGACATCCGCTTCCAGAAGCTGGCGCCGGCGATGTCCGCCGCTTCCTCCAGCTCCACGCTGATGGAGAGCATATTGGCGGTACCGGACTTGCTGGCGAAGGGGAAGTGCTTGACCACCGAGGTCAGCACGATCAGGGTAAAGGTGCCGTACAGGGAGGGCATCAGTCCGCCGAAATGCGGCCGGGAGAACATGGAGAAATACATGGTGGAGAAAGCAATGCCGCTCATCAGGTAGGGCACGAACACCATCTGCTCCGTCAGGTCGCCGTACCACTTGCCACGGCCCCGGGAACTGATATAGCCCAGGAACTGGCCGCAGATGGCGGTGATGATGGAGCCGATGAGGGTCAGGCGGATGGTGTTCCAGAAGGCACTGAAGAACTTGGGATTCCGGAAGATGCCTTCGTAGTTGGTGTACTTGGCAATTTGGCCGGACTTGCCGATCCAGTTGTAGAGGGTCAGGTTATCCAGCCCGTAGCCGGCGCCGGTGGTGATCTGGAAGGTCTCCATAATCAGCACGAAGAAGGGCACCACCATGGCCAGGAAGAGGAATACCATCAAAAATGCCATCAGAGGCTTCTTGGCCTTGCCCAGAGGCATCAGCGTGGCGCGGCCGCCCTTGCCGCTGACGGTGGCATAGGACTTGCGGACGCCTACGATCCGCTGGTTGGAGAAGATGATGACGGCAGCCAGCAGCACCAGCACGATGGACATGGCGTAGCCCACGGCCTGGGGGCCCTGGTCGATGAAGTTGCGCATCTTGGTGGCCAGGGTATAGTAGCCGATGCGGTTGCCCAGGTTGGCGGGCACGCCGTAAGTACCGATGGATTTGCTGATGGTCATGACGGTGGCGGACAGCACGGAGGGCAGGATCAGGGGCAGGGTGATGTGCCGCAGGATCTGCGCCTTGCTGGCTCCCTGGATCTCCCCCATCTCCTCCAGCTCGGAGTTGATGGAGCGGAGCGCGCCGGAGACCATGATGTAGGAGAAGGCGTAATAGTGCATGGACATGCACAGCACGATGGCGATGGGGCCGTATGCCAGCCAGTCGGGGATGGGAATGCCCATGCCGGCCAGGAAGCCGTTGGCGCCGGAGGTAGAGTTGCGGAACATGGCCAGCCAGGCCAGAGCCTTGGTCCAGGAGGGGATCATGTAGGGCACTGTTACCAGCAGGCCCAGGACCTTCTTGCCGGGGATGTCCGTGCGGATCATCAGCCAGGCCAGCACGGAGCCCAAAGGCACCGACACCAGCACCGTGAAGAAGCCGCAGACAAAGGAGTTTTTCAGCGGGCCCCACAGCACGGCATTTGCCATGGTGCCGGTGAGGATGTACTTCCAGTAATACAGGGTGAAATCACCTACATGGCCCTGTACCCGGCGCAACTCGCCTTGAGCCAGCGTAAAGGTGCTGGAGATCATGGTCAGCAGAGGGATGATGATGAGGCAGAACAGGATGATGAGACTGACCAGCACCACCATGTTAAAGGGGTTTTTCAGCACATTCAGGATCAGGTTCTTTAAACGCCGCTTGGTCAGGGGTTTTCTGGGTAATCCATTTTTCGACACGATAACACCTCTTTCTGAAGTCTGCCGGGGATTGCAGGGACAGCAGATTGCTCTCTTTTCTCAGTTCTGTGCGCAGTCTGACCGGCGGTGTGCCGTCCTCCGGTCGCAAACGTTTGCACTTCCTTGCTACCATTATAAAGAATTCTTAACGGAATTGTCAAGGAGGATTATGGCTATTTTCCCATGATTTTTTTATTCAATTTCACGTACACTGTGTAAAGTGCACAAATAAAAAGGCCGACCTTTGGTTGTTATTTTTGGAGGAAGAAAAAACGAATTTGACGCGAAAACGTATACGTTTTCGTAAAATGAAACGAACGCTCTGATGCTGTCGAATGAAAACGAACGCAAAAAAGGAGACAGGCTCGTCCTGTCTCCTTTTATATAGACTGTGAAAAGCTGTCAGGCTCTGAGGGCTTGGTCATCCTCCAGGGTCAGCCGTTCTGCCAGCAGGGCAATGAATTCCGCATTGGAGGGCTTTCCACGCTGACTGCTGACGGTGCAGCCGAAGTATTTGGGGAGTGCCTCCGGCGAAGCCCGGTCCCAGGCGGTCTCTATGGCGCTGCGGATACATCGTTCTACTCGAAGGGCAGTGGTACCGTAACGCCGGGCGATCTCAGGATAGAGGATCTTGGTTACAGCCTTGTTCAGTACACTTGGATCGGCGGCGGTGATCAGGATCGCTTCCCGCAGATACTGGTAGCCGGAGATATTGGCAGGCATACCTGCATCATGAAGCATGTGGGTGACGCGGGCTTTCAGAGAGGGGCGGGTGGCTTTCGGCTTTTCCCAGAACAGGTTCCGCATCCGGTCCAACAGCGTGTCCATCCGAAAGGGTTTTGGCAGAAAATAGGCAGCGCCCAGCTCCGTTGCTTCCGCCAACGTCTGGTCGGAAACAAATGCGGAGGTCAGAATGGTCATGGGAGCGTAGCCAAGCTCCTGCAGCTCCCGCAGAGCGCTGAGACCGTCCAGCCCCGGCAGGATCACATCCATGATCAGAATATCCGGTTCCTGCTCCTGAACTTTTTCCAGAACTTCGTCACCGGTTTGAGCTACATCCACCCAAAATTCTCCTGTTTTTTCCATGGCTTCCCGCAGCAGAATGCGGAATTCCGTGCTGGTATCTGCCAGCAGCACCGTTCTGCGCTGTTCCATGTTCCCACAACTCCTTCCCAATAAGAATGTGCCCGCAGATATCACTGCGGGCATGATCTTGTGTGTATTGTCAAAATATCATAAAATTCCATGTTTTACAAGTTAAAAACTGGAAAACAGGCATAAAATATCCGCAAAGATTTTTGATGGATTGCTGAAAGTCCGCAATTTTTCCGGATGCGTCTCCGAAACTGGCCTGCGGTCCTGCTATTGACCGGCTCCGCTGCCCACAGGCTTTTCCAGTTCTGCCCGCAGCTTTTCCAATGCCCGCTTCTCAATACGCGATACATAGCTCCGGGAAATGCCGAATGTGGAGGCGATCTCCCGTTGGGTCAGGGGGACGGTGCCGCCAAGACCGTACCGCAGACGGATGACCTCTGATTCCCGCTGGGTCAGGCACTCCTTCACCAACCGCCGTAGGCGGAGGGCGCTGTCCCGGTCATAGAGATCCTCCAGCATGGTGTCATCTACACCGATGACGTCCATTAGCTGTAGGGCATTGCCCTCCCGATCCGATTCGATGGTCTCCGACAGGGATACCTCTCCCTGCAATTTTTTTTGAGACCGGAAATACATTAAAATATCATTCGCTATCCTCTCCCAACGGATACATAGGTTGCTCAACAGGGGGCAAATCCGCCTCTCCATCCTCCGCAAAGAGGTAAACATAGGCATTTTTGCCGTCCCAGACCACCTTTTTGACGATGGTGCGCAGCAGGCGGCGTTTTTCCTCCAGCGTGGCAGAATCCACCGCGCTGGCGAAGGATTCGATCATCTCCTGATGGAAGGCGAACTCCTGATGCAGCATCCGGCTCTGCTCGGTGAGCGCTTCCAGCTCGGCAAGGCGCAGCTGCTGTGTCTCGCTCTCCTGATGGAGTGCGTCAATCTGCTCCATGACGTACTTCGCGGAGGTCTCGCTGGCAACGGACAGGGATTCCACCAGCCGTTTGATGCGCTCTTCCGTCTCGGTGTGCTTTTCCCGGAGCAGCGCCAGCTCTGCATCGTAGCCCTCCTTGCTGCCGCTGATGACCTTCTTGGTCTGCGCCAGCAGCCGGGTAAGGGTCTCCTTGTCGGCGGAAAGCTTGCGGATCTCCTTGATGATTTTAGCGTCCAGCGTGTTGCCGTTGCAGTTTTTCATAGAGCAGACTGTACCGTGGCTGCGCTCCTTGGTGGAGCACATGTAGGTGTAGATCAGCTCGCCGTCCGCGGTGCGGCGGTTGGTCAGCTTCGGGCGCATATAATCGCCGCATTCGCCGCAGCGCAGAAGCCCGGACAGCAGCGCCACGTTGCTGCGGGGTCTGCGGTAGCTCTTGGATTTGTTGACATCCAGCATGGCCTGCACCCGCACCCAATCGCTGCCCGTGATGATGCCCGGATGCTTGCCCACCGCCACGATCCACTCCTCCATGGGGCGGATCTGATTCGCCTTGCCGGGGCGCTGGAGCGTGCGGTTATATGCCATGATACCGTGCTCGCCGTCGAATTCCGAACGCTCGGCAAACAAATCCACATTGTTCTCTTTCAGATACTGATACGCCGTGTCGTCGGCAATCATGTAGACTGGGTTGGCCAGAATGCCCCGGATGGCAAAGCGGGTGAATTGCTTGCCGCGCTTCGTGACGCAGCGGTGCTCCAAAAGATACTGGTCGGTCTTGCTGAGAGAGCCGGTTTCCATGAACACCTCGAAGATCGTCTTGACCAGCTGGATTTCCTCCGGAATGGGTTTGAGCTTGCAGGCCTTCTTCACCTTGCCGTCCACCGTCACGCTGGACAGGCTTTCTGAGGCGTAGCCCGTGGGCGTTGTGCCGCCCAGCCAGCGCCCGGTCTTGGACAGCTCGTGCATGTTGTCCCGGATGCGCTCGGCGATGGTCTCCCGCTCCAGCTGGGAGAACACCGACGCAATGTACATCATGGCGCGGCCCATAGGCGAGGACGTGTCAAACTGCTCGCGGATGGAGATGAAGTCAATGTGCCGGTCGCCCAAGTCCTCAATGAGCTTGGCAAAGTCGCCGATGTTGCGGCTGATACGGTCGAGGCGGTAGACCACGATGGCGGCAAAGGCGATCTTCTGCGAGTCCTTCATCATTTTCTTGAACTGCGGGCGCTCCAGATTGCCGCCGGAAAAGCCCTCGTCCTCGTAGACCAACACATTTTCCGCCGCTTCCTCGCCAAAGTGCATGGCGATGTACTGACGGCAAAGCTCGATCTGATTCTCGATGCTCTCGCCCTTGCCGGTGAATTTGGATTTGCGGGAGTAGATGACGTATTGCTTCGGCGTATCTTTCGTTTTCATGGTAGCACCTCGCGTTATTCGTTAGGTTGGTGGATATATTATAACGGATTGGAATCCATTTGAAAAGGTACCCAAGGGAAGAATCTGAAAATTTCTGCGGGAGGCAGGGGTTTTCGTGCGCTGATCGTGCCAGTTCGGAGCGCATCACTCATGTGCGTCGAGAAAATGATTGATGGAATGAGCGATGGATGCTATTTAGAACATTATTGTTTTCGTCATCGACTGCATTCGTACAGTCTCGCCGCACGATTTTTGCGTATTGCTACTTGTCATACGTCAAGTAACTTTTGTTTTAGAACTTGTCATATGACAAGTACATCCAACTTAAAACCTGCATAAAACCGCCGCCCCGATTTTTCAGTCGGGACGGCGGTTTTGTCATGCAAGGCTCCGCAAATATTCTTCCACATTCTGATACTGAATGCCCTCAACCACTTGGCTTTCCCCGCGATAAAGGACAAACTTTCCGGTGATTGGGCCGTAGCGGTGCTCGGTCTGGGCGCATTTTTGCTCGTCGATCAGATGGCGGTACTGCTGCGGGACAGCTTCCTCACTGTGCTTGATCTCGAAAATCCGGCAGGAGCCTGCCTCCGGGTCAAACACCACCATGTCAAATTCGCCCACAGGGAATTGCAGGACAAACACCTGCTTCTTGGGGGTTGCCAGCTTGGTTTCCAGCAGGACGATATCCTCCAGCATCCGCCCTTTGATCTCGGTCAGGATGCGTTGCTGCACGGCGGTGCGCTCCGCAAGAGACAGGGCACTGAACGTTTCATCCAACAGCAAACTGCGAATCAGCGCGTCCGCCTGCGCATAGCGGAGTCCCGGCTGTGCGATCACCGTGCGGCTGGATTTCGTGCTGACATCCGGCAGGTGCAGCACATCGATCTCCCGCGTTAAGTCCAACAAGTCCAGATACTCCTTGATCTCCGCCGCGTGAACATCGTCCAGCGCCACGGTCTGCTCTGCCCTGTTGCGGATCTCCAGCAGCTTCCGCAGGCTGTCGGTGACAAGCGCAAGGTCGATGCGGTCGAGGATGTCCGTCGGCTTTTTCCGATCCCGACGCAGATTGCTGGCAGAAATGCCAAGGTCGTGGGACTTCCAATCCTGCGACAGCACCTCCAGCGTGAAGCGGTGGTTGATGTCCTCCACCACGCGATTGATAGCGCTGGTCAGTTCATTCTTGTCATACAAATCCCGCAGATGGCGGAAATGCCCCTCATACTGATAGCAGCGCAGGGAATGCTGGATGTTGCGGGCGATGGCCGTGTCCACATATTCGTCGGTGCTTTCCTTGCTGGCAAAGGTGGAGGTCTCGTTGTAGTGGACGCCGCCGAGACTCATGGTACCGCCGTAGCGGATGTACTCGTCGATGCCGTGGATGCCGAGGACAGATTCAAACTCGCGGTAAGGGATGAATGTGGTGTGCAGCAGGATGCAGCGGTCATAAAGCTGCTCGTCCTCGGTAAAGAGGAAGCCCAGCGAGTCCGTGCCGGAGAGCACGATTTTCATGCCGCAGGCCGCAAACACGTCAGAAAACAGCGCTGCGCCCTCGATGAAATCCTCCATCAGCGTCACTTCGTCGAGGAACACATAGCGAAAGCCCTGCGCTTCCAATGCCTTGAGGTCGCGGTTCACGTCTGCCAGCGTGTCTTTTGCGGTGATCTGAATGAACGCAGCCTTGGCAAGCTGCGTGTCGCTCATCTCCGCGAAAATCTGGCGGATCATGGTGGTTTTCCCTGTCCGGCGCAGGCCGTAGAGAATGAACACCTTGTCCTGCGGCTCGCCATAGACAAAGTCGTGCAGCTGCCGGAAGCACTCGCGCCTGTGATAGCCGCGAACAGACGCCGCAAAGGACCGCAGCGCCTCGCCGGTGCGGACATTGGTGGTAAACGCGGAAGGGTTCGCAGATTTCGCCTTGGGCAGCTGCTTTTTCAGCGCCTTCAGCTCCTGCTCCAGTTCCTTCCGCCGCTCGATCTGCGCACGGAAATTCTCCAATTCGTCAGCAGGAATATACTTCTCCCGCCGCTTCTTGTTTTCTGTCCAACGATGGTAGAAATAGTCCTTGCCGTTGACGGTTTTCTTCGTAACAGAGCCAGCGGGCAAAGCAGAAATCTGCTGTTCCAGCTCCGCCGCCCGTGCCTGCATTTCGGATAAGTCCATAGCGCACCTCCTGTTCATCGGTGGTATTCTACGCAGAATTATACCCCATTATGTCCTCGAAATCAAGGGTATAACGGGGTATAATTTTGATATGTTCTTATGGATTGCAAAATATTGTTTATGGCTGCAACAAAGCAGATTAGGTCTCTTCAAGCATCAATAGCAGAGTTTCCTTCTATAAGTCGTGCCACATCATCCAACTCAATAAACATAACCTTTTTTCCACCTAGCTTTGCCAAAAAACGCAGTGTCCCCTTAAAAGAATTATCGAAGTACTGTGGAGCAATTACCGCAATAAGGTCAACGCGATTATCAAGATGTTTTTTTACATAGCATCCATTTAATAAGTTGGCGGAGTCTGCGTTTCTCACATAAGAAAGCAAGTGAGATTTGCCGTCTCCCGCACTACCACAGAGCAAGATTAGAGTTTTTTTATTGACAGCATTTACCCTGTTCAAAAGAGACCGAAGTTCTTCTTCGACAGGTCGTAACACATGTAAATACTTTTTAAAGTCATCAAACGAAGCCGTATTTTCGACAGACTCCATCGAAAGCTTTCTTAGCTTGCTCAATACTGCAATGAAATTACAGGCCATATATAAAACCTCCTAAAAGTGACCAAAATCAATTATTTCTCTTCCGGCACAAACTCCATCACATCTCCGATATTGACATCTAACACAATGCAGATTCTATTGAGCACGGACAGCGTGACTTCCTCATCCCGCCGCAGCCGGGTCATGGTATTAGGCGCGATGCCTGCCGCTTTGCGTAGATCAGCCTTGCTCATCTTTTTATCAACGAGCAGTTTCCAGAGCTTATTATACGAAATAGCCATTTCCGTTCGACCTCCGGCTACAAATATTGTTCTTATTATACATCTTTCTCGATCACAAAGCAAGCGAGCTTCGCATCATGTTGCGAAACTCTCTAATTTCAAAAACAGCTTGCACGAAAGACTCTCACGCATAGATCGTTCGTATATCTTGGCAGCAGTTTTACTTCTCATTTTCCGCTCGGCGTCAATATCATAAGGGCTTGGGATTATCCCAAAATCGCCGTGTGTCCGGACAGCGGCTGTGCTTGCTATTCTCTCAAATCTCAGTTTTCTCCGTCCCAACGTCGCTCTTTCTCTCCACCGAAATCTGTGCTATACTGTAAGAAAATCAGCGGAAGGAGGGCTTTCTTATGGCACTCAAACGGGTATTTGCCGGGTTTTATACACGGTACGACGGAAAGCCCATCTTCGTTGTCCGGGTGCTCAAGGACATCGACACCGGCGAGTCCATCGTGGTCTGCAAGGATGCCAGCTTTTCCAAAGAAGACAACGAGCATTACTACCTCATCCGGTACACTTCCTTCTGCGAGCAGATCGAAGTCGATGGTGTGCTGCGGGATAAATACGTCCGCCAAACTCGGCGCGAGATTGACGAAGGCACCGTCCGCGAAGTGTATGAGGACGGCTTTCCGGAGCCCAAGAGCAAGCCCTTCACTTATGTTGATGACGAGTACGCGGAGCGCGCCATCCGTTGTAGCAGAACCTACTATGAATACGCCAAGGACATCTGCGAAAACTACCGGATGGATCTGCGGCGATACAAACTCATCCGGGAACGGAAGCAGTACATCGGCGTATCCAACCGCGAGGCATATCAGGCCATGTGCGAGGATCTTGCGTTTGCCCAGCAGTCGCTCAAAACGGTGCTCAACGACTACGCCGATCTCTTCCGGAAACGCTTTTCCGAGGGGCTGTCCATCCGCAAAGCAGCGGATGCCATGCAGCAGAATCGCGGCGTGATCGAGCGTCGGCAGGCTGCACTCTACCGGGCGTTTGCCCAGCTCTTACAGCATCGGGATGAGGCAGACGGTGTCTGTCGGCTGATGCGGAAAACTGAATACGATCAAAGGGATATAGAGGATTTGCTCGAATAATTGATGCAAAACCAAAGCGCTTGTCGTAGTGGCAAGCGCTTCTTTTTTGTCCTTGTTATGACAAAACCGTGACTCTCCGCATCATTTTGTCCGTTGGAAAGTAGAAAGGCCAATTTGAAGCAATGCACAGAGATTGTTTCGCCGTCTCCGAAACTTTTTCGAGAAATCTGGGACAAAACCGGTCTCTGATTCTCTTAGCTAAGTAGAGGGGGAATCAGGAGCAAGAAAAGTTTTTTGAAAAAGGGTGCCAAGTTTTTGGGGAAAAATGTCCGTTGTAAAGTAGATAGGAAAACGTCTGTGAGACAAAATCGTGACACTCTGATTTATTTTGTCCGTTGGTTATATAGAAGGGGAAAATAATTTTCTCTCGACCCCTGTTTTTCTCTTGAAAAATGTCCGTTGTAAAGTGAAAGGCAAACAGCTTCGCTTCCAAGCCGCCCTTCAAACAAAGTTTTTCAAAATCGAAAGGAGAACCACTATGATCACTTACTACAACCACACCCACATGACCGCTGTACCCACCCGCCTCCTGCTGGATACGAACCTCTCCGCAGAAGCCAAGCTCACCGGCGCGCTCTTGTACACCTTCGAGGACGGCGGTCTGAGTGCGCAGGAACTTGCAGATGTTCTGGGCCTTCCGCCCGAAAAAGTCGCTCCGGTTTTTGCTGAACTCACCGGCAACGGCTATCTGGAAATTCTGGAAGAAAACGGCGCCTTCGGGCTGCACCTGAAGGGGTGAGCCTCATGCCGGATCGCACGCGACCCATCCGCAAGGAAATCTGCCTGAACAAGCAGGAGTTAAATCTCGTACAGCACAAGATGCGCCAGTTGGGAACACACAACTTCGGCGCGTATGCCCGCAAGATGCTCATCGACGGCTACATCATCAAGGTCGATTACACCGAGCAGAAAAAGTTAGCTGCCGCCGTCAGCAGAGTCGCCTCGAACATCAATCAGATTTGCCGCCGCATCAACAGCACCGGGCGCTGCTATGAAGACGACGTTGCCGAACTGAAAGCACGGCAAGCCGAGATCTGGGAGCTGCTGAAAGCGCGGCAAAAGGACGAGCTTTGACCACAACGGGATTTTCCATGTGTGGGTTTTCCGTCACCGGTTTTTCAGACGGTGGACAAGCTGACGCTCCGGAGCGTTCCGCAACCGGATTTCAGGACGACGGTTTTCGTGCCCTCCATCGGGGCTGAAATTCATCCTCTAACTAATAAGAAATAAATCAAGATACAAAAAAATCATCCATCAATCAATCAACACAAAAATGGATGGATTGATGGATGGGATAGGAGGTCAGATGAAAACTTTTTGCAAGCTCACGGCGCAGAGCCCGGCGGCATCCTATGTGCCGCTTCCAAGGTTCCTTCTCCAAGATGAAGCCCTGCGGGACATCAGCAACGACGCCAAGGTGCTCTACGCGCTGCTGCTGGACAGAGCAAGCATTTCCCGGCAGAACGGCTACGTCGAGCCGGACGGCACGATCCGGCTGTACTTCACCTTGGAGCAGGCGCAGACCAAACTCCACCGCAGCCGCCAAAGCGCCACACGGATTTTCCGGGAGCTGGAGTACAGCGGCTTGATTATCCGAAAAAAGCAGGGCTTGGGCAAGCCCGCCCTCATTACGCTGAACTACCCAGCGGACGCAAAGCTCATCACAAAGGAGGGTGAAGATGTACAAGCTTGACCCCATCGAGCGCCTGCCAGATGGCACGCTCTTTCGCTTGACACCGGGGCAGCTCCGCAGCGTGCGCGGTCTTACAAAGCGCTGCTGCAACTTCTTGGATGGCGACTGCCTGCTGTTGGACGGCGTCTGTCCGCAACACATCTCCCGAAGTCTGCTTTGCCGGTGGTTTCGCCGCGCCGTGCTGCCCCAGCAGCCCAAGCTGGAACAGGCCATCCTCAGACCCAAGAAGCTGCGCCGCTGTGAAGTCTGCGGCACGGGCATCCTCGCCCGCTCCGGCAGGGCAAAATACTGCCCCGCCTGCGCCAAGGAGGTTCACCGCCAGCAGAAGGCAAAATCCGCCCGCAAACGGCGCTCGGGCGTAGACAATTTGGAGGCGAAAAGCCCTTGAATTACAAGCATTCCCGCACCACCAAAGCCGCGTGGCAATACGATTTCCCTCGCGGCCGCGAAATCGAGTTCTATTTGTCTACATAGCAGCCGGAACACACGCATAGATTGAAGAAGAAAACGCTCTGGAAAGGAGGGCAGTCATGGAAGTATTTCTGATCTTCCCGAAATCAAAGCAGGCGCAGCAGGAGCTCGGGCAGGAGCTGGCGAAGTTCCAGTCCGAGCAGGCGCTGAAATCCATCCAGAAGCTGCCCTGCTCCACGGAGCAGAAGCTGGAACTGGTGGACGCCGCCGTGAAGCATCTGAAAGCGTAGCAATAATACATAGCAGACGAGCAGACCAGCCTCAACAGCCGGTCTGCTCGTTTACTGCTATGGTTATGTCTACTTGAAATACTTCTCCCATGTGGACTTGAAAATTTGCACGTTTCCCTGTTCCCATCGCTTGAACTTTTGCAGCAGGACACCGAGCTGCGCGGCATATGCCTTCTGCGTCAAGCCGAGCTTCAGGCGAATAGCTTTGATTTGCTCCCCCTGTCCCCGCAGCAAAAACAGGTTATAGTCATCCAGCAAATCTTCCAGCGGAACTTCAAACAGCTCCGCCAGCTTCTCCATATGCTCTTTCGGATAGTAGTCCCGCCCTGTCTCTTCATAATGAATATAGGTGCTGCGGTCAATGCCCGCATAGTCCGCCACGTCACGCTGATAAAGCCCTTTTTGATAACGATGCCACCGCAGTTTGTCCGCAATTTCTGTGATCTCAGATACGTCCGAAAACCGCAGATTGAACT
>OGGW01001975.1_pt1 | contig 13986 bp, 8 predicted proteins | sample 1571291 | NCBI WGS metagenome assembly OGGW01 (sample SAMEA2582028, study PRJEB24529) | metagenome | biome: Human gut stool | place: China | collected 2011 | reverse complement strand
GGGTAGTACCTTTGCTGGTCGAAAACCGCCTGTCCGGACAGAGGAGATAAGGGGAGGTGGCGGCCTGCATCTGGCGGCGCGTTTCCTGCTGAATCAGCGGGTGCAACAGCGCATTGAGCCAGGCTTTTTCCTCCACGTGAGCAAAAATTTTTTCCCGCAGCAGGCGGCGGTTCAGCGTGCCGTCGGGGGCAATCATCTGTGGTCCAAAGTGGCCGACAATGGCCTGGAGCGCCGGGGTACCGGGCTCGACCACCTGACGGGCGATAACATCGGCATCGATAACCTTAACCCCAAGCTGCGCGAAGGCGTCGGCGACCGTACTTTTACAGCTTCCGATCCCGACTGTAAACACGACTGTGTACCCCATATCTTCTGACCCTGAAACGGATTGCTCGTATTTTTTGCAGGCAGACAGCGATGACTGGCAGCGCGCCGGGGAGGCGACAGTGAGCATGTCGTGAGGGCCCCGCGCCAACCGGGATCGCCGTCCGCTATACTGTTTGTTTTAATCAAGCAAATCAAATGGTTAAAAACAATACTCCGGCAGGGGAAGGCATAGGCGCCTTTTTCTCCATTCACCAGGTAAATTTATACGATTGTAGCGTAAAAAAAGTGAAAATCGCAGTCTTGCGCGGGCCTGATTCGCGCGTATGATAACGTCACTGGAGTTGTGCTCTCACATTCATGCCATTAACCCCAGGAATTCGCACATGCGTATTGAAGAAGATCTGAAGCTTGGTTTCAAAGACGTTCTTATCCGCCCGAAACGCTCTACCCTTAAAAGCCGTTCTGATGTTGAGCTGGAACGTGAATTCACCTTTAAACATTCAGGCCTGACCTGGTCCGGCGTGCCGATTATTGCGGCTAACATGGATACCGTCGGCACCTTCAGCATGGCTAAAGCGCTGGCCACTTTTGGTATTCTGACCGCGGTACATAAGCACTACACCGCTGAAGAATGGCTGGCGTTTACCCAGGGCACATCCGCAGACGTACTCAAGCATGTGATGGTTTCCACCGGCACGTCCGATGCGGATTTCGAAAAAACCCAGCAGATCCTCTCTCAGAACCCACAGCTGAATTTTGTGTGTATCGACGTCGCCAACGGCTACTCCGAGCACTTTGTACAGTTCGTGGCGAAGGCGCGCGAAGCCTGGCCGCAAAAAACTATCATCGCCGGGAACGTGGTCACCGGTGAAATGTGCGAAGAGCTGATCCTCTCCGGCGCCGATATCGTCAAAGTTGGCATCGGCCCGGGATCCGTCTGCACCACCCGCGTTAAGACCGGGGTCGGCTATCCGCAGCTCTCCGCCGTGATTGAGTGTGCCGATGCGGCGCACGGCCTTGGCGGCCAGATCATCAGCGACGGCGGTTGCACCATGCCGGGCGATGTGGCGAAAGCCTTCGGCGGCGGCGCTGATTTCGTGATGCTTGGCGGCATGCTGGCGGGCCATGAAGAGAGCGGCGGAACCATCGTTGAAGAAAACGGAGAGAAATTCATGCTGTTCTACGGCATGAGCTCCGAGTCGGCGATGACCCGCCATGTGGGCGGTGTTGCGAAATACCGCGCGGCGGAAGGCAAAACCGTTAAGCTGCCTTTGCGTGGACCAGTGGAGAATACCGCACGTGATATTCTCGGCGGCCTGCGTTCTGCCTGCACCTACGTTGGCGCCTCGCGTCTGAAAGAGCTGACCAAGCGTACGACCTTTATCCGCGTTCAGGAACAAGAGAACCGGGTATTCAATAGCCTGTAATCGGCTGCATTGGCGCCTGCGCGGCGCCAGTGTTTCTCATCCTCCCGCCCCGCCAATGGCATCGCCCAGGTGAAAAACGGGCAAATACATTGCCACCACCAGAATCCCGACCAGCGAGCCGGTTATCACCAGCATCATGGGTTCAAGATGCGCAGCCAGACTATCGGCTCGCTGATAGGTTTGCTCGCGATGGTGATGCGCCAGGTTTTCCAGCATCTGATCCAGCGCTCCCGCGCTTTCCCCCGTGCGGATGAGCTGCAGGCACAGCGGTGTAAAACCGCCGCAGCGGCTTAACGCCTGCCAAATCGGCTCCCCCTGAACGATCAGCGCGCGGGCCTGCGCCAGACGCTGGCGCCATAGCGGGCACGACAGGGACTCTTCAACGCTTTGCAGCCCCTGCAGAAAGCTAATACCGGCGCTTTGGGTTAACGCCAGGATGGTGAAGATCAGGCTTAGCTGTTGTCCGCCGATCAGGGAGCCAATGAGAGGGAGCGCGTTAAGCAACCGCTGGCGGCGCAGCAACCAGTCGCTGCGCCGCCGGATCAGCTGGTTGAGCAGCAGCGGGCTCAGCAGCAAGGCCAGCAGCAGCGGCCAGCCGCGACTTAGCATGTCGCCTGCCGCAACGACCATCCGCGTCAACAGCGGTAACGGGGTACTGAACGTCTGGTAGATGGCGGTGAACTCGGGCAGGACAAAATAGAGCATCCCCAGCACCACCAACAGCGCCAGAGAGAGCACGATCAGCGGGTAGCGCAGCGCTTTTTTGACTTTGCTGGCGAGCCGCTGCTGCTCCTGCTGCTGATTCGCCAACTGCAGGCAGCAGATATCGAGCTTGCCCGTCAGTTCGCCGGTGCTAATCATCGCCAGATATAGTGGCGGAAAAGCCTGGGGCCACTGCGCCAGCGCGGCAGAGAACGCCACGCCCTGGGCCAGCTCGCGGCCCAGCGCCTCAAGCAGCGCCTGCCACTGGGCATGCGACTGCTGCTGCGCCAGCAGCGATAACCCTTCCGCCAGCGGCAGGCCGGCCTGCAGCAGGGACGCCAGCTGGCGGATCGTTTCGCAACTGTAGCGCGGGTGCCAGAGGCTCTGCTTCACCGCACAGCGGCGTACGGCCAGCGGTATAACTCGCTGCTGTTGGAGGTGCTGCAGGACCTCCAGACGCTTGGTTTGCCATAGCATCCCCTGACAAGGGGCGCCCTGCACATCGATACCGCGCCAGCGCCAGAGACGCTTAGTCGCCATGGGGGATCCCCAGCACCCGCACCACCTCTTCGAGGCTGGTCAATCCCTGTTCGATAGCCTGACAGCCGCTTTCAAAAAGCGTCATCATCCCTGCGGCTCGCGCTAGAGATTCAATCTCAATGGCGTTAAGTCCCTGGACTATCCCCTGGCGTAGCCCGGGGGTAACAGGCAGCACTTCGAACAGCGCCAGCCGGCCGTAATATCCGTGGTAACAATGTTCGCAGCCCGCTGCCTGCCAGCGTGGCAGCGGGCGGGGCCACAGGCTGTGCGGCAGGTCGGCGGCGCTGCCGGCATTACGCCGACAGTGGGGACACAGCTTGCGAACCAGACGCTGGGCGATGACCAGCGAGAGCGCAGAGGAAATCATCCAGCGGGCGATGCCCATTTGCTGCAGGCGGGTCAGGGTTTCGCTGGTGGAATTGGTGTGCAGGGGGGAGAGCACCAGATGACCGGTCTGGGCGGCTTTGAGCGCGATTTCAGCGGTCTCGGCATCGCGGATCTCGCCCACCATGACAATATCCGGATCCTGGCGTAACAGGGCGCGCAGCACACTGTGAAAAGTGAGTCCGGCGCGGGGATTGATTTGCGTCTGGTTCATCCCGGCGATGGGGATCTCCAGTGGATCCTCCACGCTACAGATATTCACTTGCTCACGGTTTCTGGCCTGCAGGGCGCTGTAGAGGGTCACCGTTTTCCCGCTTCCGGTTGGGCCGGTGACCAGCAGCAGACCCTGCGGCTGGTTCAGCGCCTGGCGAAAGGCCGCCAGCTGGGAGGATGAGAGTCCGAGTGCTTCCAGATCCAGCGCCTGGTCAACCTGATGCAGAAGGCGCAGGACAATCTTTTCGCCATAGCGGCAGGGCAGAGTGGCGATGCGAAAAGAGAGCGGTCGTCCCGCAAGATTCAGCGCGAACTGGCCATCCTGCGGTAAACGGTGCTCGGCGATATCGAGACTGGCCAGGACCTTGAGTCGCGCGATAACCGGTGCGGCCAGTTCGGGAGCCAGCAACGGTAGGGCGTGAAGGACGCCATCGACCCGCAGGCGGATGCGTAAGTGCGTTTCCGTGGGCTCGATATGAATATCAGACGCCCGCTGACGCAGGGCCTGTTCGAGGATCTGGTTGACCCGTTCGGCGATATTTTCCGGCCCGTCGTTCTGCGCCAGTTGCGCCTGCTTTTCCTGGGCCTGCAGACGCTTATCCATCTGCTCCTGGCTCCAGCATTCAATGTCGATCCGCTTTTGCGTCGCGAAGCGTAGCGCCTCCATTAACTCCGCCGGCGGGGTATTAACCACCGCAATAGAGATTGTCTGTTCATCGCTATGCAGCAGCATGGCGTGGTAGCGACGGCAGAGAGGGATCAGCTGTTCTGTTTTCATGCATTCGCCCTCACTTCACCCGGAAAACGTCTTCGCAGGCCTGCTGAAGCGCGCTATTGCCGGTGATTGTGCAGACGCGCTGCCAGCCGGTGACGCCCTCGGCATTGTCCCAGGTCGGCGTCAGGGTGACCCCCAGTCCGTTCAGACTCTCCTGACCGGTGAGGGTGACGACCCCTTTGGCCACGCTCATGGCGGAGAGGTAGCGCGTGGTTGTCGGCGAGGGAATGCCGTTGCTGCCGCCGTCGCATGGCGTTAGGCCGCCATGATCGAGCGCGCAAAGTTCGATGGCTGTCCGGTAAGGGACAAAGGTCTGCAGCAGGTCGGTGAGGGCGGCTTTACGCAGGTAGTTCTGGTAGGCCGGGATGCCGATGGCGCTAAGAATGGCGATGATTCCGATAACCACCATCAGTTCAATCAGGGTAAAACCTCGTTGTTTATCCATAAGTCGCTCCTTGTTGTGACAGGAGCACTGTGAAGGGATTGAGGGGCGCAGGCGAGGGGGCGAAAACGATCCGGGAAAGCGGGTTCCAGGGTTTTTATCTGGATTTCATGGTGAGCACGGGCGACTGCGAGGCGGGCCGCAAATTCAGGCCTTCACGCCCGGAAGCGTGAAGGCCTGTTGCTCAGCGGAAGCGCATCGACAGGTCGAGCGCCTGCACATGTTTGGTCAGGGCGCCGACGGAAATATAGTCGACGCCGGTATCGGCGAATTCGCGGATGGTGTCAAAGGTAACGTTGCCGGAGACCTCCAGCGCCGCCTGGCCTGCGGTAATTTTCACCGCCTCGCGCATCAGGTCGGTGGTGAAGTTATCGAGCATAATGATATCGGCCCCGGCTTTTAACGCCTGCTCCAGTTCATCCAGGGTTTCCACTTCCACTTCCACCGGCACATCAGGATGCAGCCAGAACGCCTTTTCCACTGCCTGACGGATCGATCCGGAGGCGATAATGTGGTTTTCTTTAATCAGGAACGCGTCGAACAGGCCCAGTCGATGGTTGGCGCCGCCGCCGCAGAGTACCGCGTATTTCAGCGCGGTACGCAGCCCTGGCAGCGTTTTGCGCGTATCCAGCAGTTGGGTTTTGGTGCCGGCGAGCAGGTCGACATAGCGACGGACGACGCTGGCGACGCCGGAGAGGGTTTGCACAAAGTTCAGCGCCGTGCGTTCGCCGGTGAGCAGAATACGCGACGGGCCTTCCAATTCGAACAGCGGCTGGTCGGCTTTGACCGCATCGCCGTCGGCCACGTGCCAGGTGATATTCACGTCGTCACCGGCGAGCTGAATAAAGACCTCTTCCACCCAGCGTTTGCCACAGAAGACGCCATCTTCACGAGTAATGACCACCGCATGGGAGCGTGCATCCTGCGGCAATAATTGCGCGCTAATATCGTTGTTGGCGTCGACTTCGCCGCCCAGATCTTCCCGCAGGGAGTGTGCGACAGCATCGGTAATATCGAGATTAATACGTTCCAGCAGCACGTCACGGCGGCGGTCGGGGTTGTAACGACGAGGCGACATGATAAAGCTCCAGATAGATAAGATTCAGAAGTGGGAAACATGCTAACCTGAACGACGTTTCAGTACCATACACACTTCATCCTTTGGGCCGGCGTGTGGCCCGGAAGCATGAGTTCGCGAAAGGAGATCCCGCATGCAGTTGAACGAGGGGTGGTTGGTCGGCGCGCGTCGGGTTCCCTCGCCGCACCATGACTGCCGTCCGGATGAAGAGACCCCTTCCTTACTGGTGGTGCATAACATTAGCCTGCCACCGGGGGAATTTGGTGGTCCGTGGATTGATGCGCTGTTCACTGGTACCCTGGATCCGCACGCGCATCCTTTCTTTGCCGAGATTGCTCATCTGCGCGTTTCGGCGCATTGTCTGATTCGCCGTGATGGCGAAATCGTGCAGTATGTGCCTTTCGATAAGCGGGCGTGGCATGCGGGCGTCTCCTGTTATCAGGGACGCGAACGCTGCAATGACTTTTCCATCGGCATAGAGCTGGAAGGCACCGATACTCTGGCGTATACCGACGCGCAGTACCGGCAGCTGGCGGCGGTGACGGATCTGCTGATCGCGCTTTATCCGGCTATCGCCGAAAACATTGCGGGCCACAGCGATATCGCGCCCGTGCGGAAAACCGATCCAGGACCGGCCTTTGACTGGATAAAATACCGTGCGCTGCTCAGCGCCCCGTCAGAAAAGGAGACCTCATGACGCTGTTTACGACGCTGTTGGTGCTTATCGCCGAACGGCTGTTTAAGCTGGGCGAACACTGGCAGCTTGATCATCGGCTGGAGGTGGTGTTTCGCCGGATAAAACATTTCTCGTTACCGGGCACGCTGCTGATGACGCTGGTGGCCGTCGCGGTCGTGTATATCATTCAGCGTCTGCTGCAGGGGCAGCTGTTTAACATACCGCTGCTGGTGTTCTGGATTTTACTGGGCCTGCTATGCATTGGCGCCGGCAAAGTTCGGCTGCACTACCATGCCTATCTGAAAGCGGCGTCGCGCAATGACAGTCGCGCCTGCGATGCCATGGCCAGCGAGCTGACGCTTATTCACGGCGTGCCGCCGGGCTGTGATGAGCGTGAGTACCTTAGCGAACTGCAAAATGCGCTGCTGTGGATTAACTATCGATACTATCTGGCGCCGCTTTTCTGGTTTGTCGTGGGGGTCGCCTGGGGCCCGCTGACGCTTATCGCCTACAGCGTACTGCGCGCCTGGCAGACATGGCTGGCGCGCTACCAGACGCCGCACCACCGGTTGCAGTCCGGGATCGATGGTATCCTGCATATTGTGGACTGGCTGCCGGTGCGTCTGGTGGGGGTGGTCTATGCCCTGGTGGGCCATGGTGAAAAAGCGCTCCCGGCGTGGTTTGCTTCGCTGGGCGACCGCCATTCGTCGCAGTATCAGGTGTTGACCCGCCTGGCGCAGTATTCCCTGGCCCGTGAGCCGCACGTGGATAAAGTAGCGACGCCGAAGGCTGCGGTATCGATGGCTAAGAAGACTTCGCTGGTGGTAGTGGTGATTATGGCGCTGCTGACGATTTACGGTACCCTGGTTTAACGGCCTGAGCCCGCGCGCTGCCTGCCACGATGTACGTACCTGCGGGGCTTTTGTTGCCTGATGGCGCTGCGCTTATCCGGCCTGGCGAGTCACCCGCAGGCTCACGTCACGTAGGCCCGGCAAGCAACAGCGCCGCCGGGCGATATATCAGACGCCGTGCTGGTCATGTTGCCGGGCGGCGGCTTCGCCTGACCCGGCCTGGAGAACCCGCGCCAGCGGGTAACATTCCGAACCGCTACAGCGTATCCGCCGGTGGAATACCGAAGTCGGGCATCCCGTCTTCCCGCCAGCTGACCAGCTTTAACCGCGTATGGCGATTGGGATCATACAGCGGGTCGCCTTCTATCTCGGTGTAATTCCGCGCGTGATACACCAGCACATCTTCCCCTTCCGGCGTTTGGGTAAAACTATTATGACCTGGGCCATACTGGCGGTTTTCATAGCTGGTGCGGAACACCGGCTGCGGAGCTTTATGCCAGTTTGCCGGCTGCAGCGGATCGGCCTGCCGGTCGATCCATAACAACCCCATGCAGTAGTTTTCATCGGTGGCGCTGGCGGAATAGCTGATAAATAGCTTATCGCCATGCATCAGTACCGCAGGCCCTTCGTTGACCTTAAATCCCCGGCACTCCCAGTCGAACTCCGGCTTGCTCAGCATGACCGGCTCGCCTTTTAACGTCCACGGGTTAGCCATTTCGGCGAGATACAGGTTTGAGTTGCCTTCGATATGCGGGGATTTTTGCGCCCACAGATACCAGCGTTTCCCCTGATGGGTAAAAGTGGTGGCATCGAGGGCGAAGGTATCGAAAGGCGTGACCACCTGGCCTTTTTCCTGCCAGCGGCCGGTCAGCGGATCGCTGTCAGCGCACTCGAGAACGAACATGCGATGCTGGAACATCCCTAGCGCATCCAGATTGTGAGTATGGGTGGCGGCAAAATAGATATACCACTTACCGTCTATTTCATGCAGCTCCGGCGCCCAAATCAGCTGGCTCATCGGCCCGCTTTGCGGCGCGCGCCAAACCACGACCGGCTCAGCATCGCGTAATCCTTCAAGGGTTACCGCGCGCCGGATCTCCAGCCGGTCGTATTCCGGCACCGAGGCAATAAAGTAGTAGTGGCTAAGATGGCGCAGGATAAAGGGGTCTGCACGCTGTTCAATAAAGGGGTTTGGCCAGTTGTTCATCAGGCTTTCCTTACGTGTTCACTGGTTTTCAGTTCCTGGTATTCGTTCAGCTCGCTGTAGTTGCTGCGGCGCTTCTCCAGATCGCTCTGAATCTGGCGCATCAGGGTACGGTCAACCTTCAGCAGGCGCACCACGCCGGCGGTGATCAGATAGCCGACGCCGGGAATGACTGAGAATAGCAGCACGATACCGTTCAGCGCGGAGGCGCTTTGCGCTTTCGCGCCGGCGTCGTAGCCGTACCATGACAGCAGGAAACCGACCATTGCCCCGGCGACCGCCAGGCCGACCTTCAGGAAGAACAGATTACCGGAGAAGCTGATACCGGTGATGCGCTTGCCGGTTTTCCATTCGCCGTAGTCGTCAACGTCGGACATTAGCGACCAGTGTAGCGGGGAAGGGATTTGATGCAGAATGTTGAGCAGGAAGTAGAGCACCATAATCAGCGTGGTGGCGTGTGGATTAAAGAAATAGAAGGCGCAGGAGAACACGGCCAGCACGATATTGGTCCAGAAGAAAACCTGCAGTTTGCACCAGCGGTCGGTCAGGACTTTCGCCAGCATGCTGCCAATCATCATCCCAACTACGCCGAGGCTGATAAACAGGGTGGCAAAATGGGTGCTTTGTCCCATCACCCAGGTGACGTAGTACATGGTGGCGGCCATGCGGATAAAGCCCGGACAGACGTTGCACAGCGTGAGCAGCAGGATGCGCACCCACTGGTCATTTTTCCAGACGTCTTTCAGATCTTTTTTCAGTTCGTCATTCGTCTGCACCGCCGGGCGGATACGTTCGCGCACGGTGGCGAAGCAGAACAGGAACATACACATACCGATAAAGGCCAGCACGGTCATCGCCATCTGGTAGCCCTTCGCTTTATCGGCGCCGCCGAACCAGTCGGCCATTGGCAGCAGCGTCAATGACAGCAGGAGCGTGGCGATACCCACCATGACGAAACGATAAGACTGGCAGGCAACACGCTCTTTCGGATCGGCGGTCATCACCGTTCCCAGCGAGCAGTAGGGAATATTAATCGCGGTATAGGTAATCGACAGCAGAAAGTAGGTCACAAACGCATAGATGACTTTGCTATTGTAGGTCCACTCAGGAGTGGTGAACATCAGGACGCTGAACAGGGCGTAGGGGAAGGCGATCCACAGCAGCCATGGACGAAAGCGACCATATTTACTACGGGTGCGGTCGGCAAGAGCGCCCATGATAGGGTCGGTTACCGCATCGATGACTCGCACCGAGAGCAGAAGTACGCCGACCAGCGCCGGCGCCAGTCCGAATATATCAGTGTAAAAATAGTTCACAAACAGCATGATGGCGCCAAAGATAATATTGCATCCGGCATCACCCATCCCGTAACCAATCTTTTCTCTTATTGAAAGCGTGTTCTCTGCCATGTGCGGTCTCTCCGTTGCAGTATGGAGAGAATTATTGGCTGCGGTTGGCAGAAATACGTTGCAGGAACTCGTTGACGATATTGTGCTTTTATGGTGGCGGCGGCTTTCTCTTTAAACAGGTAGCCCACGCCCAGCACCGCAATCCATACCGGGATCAGCCAGACGGAAATCGCCATCCCCGGGGTCATCAGCATAATCACCAGCACCGCGGCCATAAACAGCAGGCACAGCCAGTTGCCCAGCGGATAGAAGAGGGCCGGGAAACGCGTGACCACGCCCTGCTGCTTTTTGGCGCGACGGAATTTCATATGCGCGAGGCTGATCATCGCCCAGTTGATGACCAGGGCCGAGACCACCAGGTCCATCAGGAGACCGAAAGCAGATTCAGGCGCCAGGTAGTTGATCAGCACGCACAGCGCAGTGACCAGGGCCGAGACGAGAATGGTATTCACCGGCACGCCGCGTTTGTCGACGCTGAGCAGCGCTTTTGGCGCGTTGCCCTGCTGAGCAAGGCCGAACAGCATACGGCTGTTGCAGTAGACGCAGCTGTTATAAACCGACAGCGCTGCCGTCAGCACCACCACGTTCAGAGCGTTTGCCACCAGCGTATCGCCAAGTTCATGGAAGATCAGGACGAACGGACTGGTGTCCGCGGTGACGCGGGTCCACGGCAGCAGGGAGAGCAGCACCGCCAGCGAACCAACATAGAAGATCAGAATACGGTAAATAACCTGATTGGTGGCTTTAGGAATGCTTTGCTCCGGATTATCCGCTTCCGCGGCGGTGATCCCCACCAGCTCCAGGCCGCCAAAGGAGAACATGATGATCGCCATCATCATCACCAGCCCGTAAAAGCCGTGCGGCAGGAAGCCCCCCTGGTCCCACAGGTTACGTACCGTCGCCTGCGGGCCGCCGTTGCCGCTGAACAGCAGCCAGCCGCCGAACAAAATCATCGCCACTACGGCGACCACTTTGATAATCGCGAACCAGAATTCCATTTCACCGAACACTTTGACATTGGTCAGGTTAATGGCGTTGATGGCGATGAAGAAGACCGCCGCCGAGGCCCAGGTAGGGATTTCCGGCCACCAGAACTGGATATATTTGCCAACGGCGGTCAGTTCCGCCATGGCCACCAGGACATACAGTACCCAGTAGTTCCAGCCGGAGGCGAAGCCGGCAAAACTGCCCCAGTATTTGTAAGCAAAGTGGCTAAATGAGCCGGCCACCGGCTCTTCCACCACCATTTCGCCCAGCTGGCGCATGATCAGGAAAGCGATAAAACCGGCGATAGCGTAACCAAGAATGATACCCGGGCCGGCGGACTGAATGACGGACGCGCTCCCCAGAAACAGGCCGGTGCCGATAGCCCCGCCCAGCGCGATGAGCTGAATGTGACGGTTTTTCAGGCCGCGCTTCAGCCGATCGCCGTGCTGTTGACCTTCCATATGAAACCTCGTGTGTGGTTATTTTTTGTGTACGTCATCCGTCAGGTTGCTGCTTCACTGCTGTCCCTGCCTGAAAGCATAGCCAGCGAAAATTTGGGCGAAGTGGCCCACTTTTTACCCGAGTGATGGCGCGCACATATTGTTGTGTTTGTGTATTCAGGAACTTCCGTTTCTGTATTGTTTTGTTTACGGAAGGCTGTGTGGTAATTCCGAAAAAGGCCTTTCGTCTCCGGCAGAATAGTGGTAAGCGCGTTTGAATGCACCTGCTTTATGAAGGGATGATGACGATGTGTCTAAAAAGACATCAATAGTCACAATCTGTCGTATTTTGATGCATGCTGCTTTGTCATTATTTATTCGCTTTGAGTGACTCTGTATTCATTTATTGCAGCGTTGAATCGGTTCAGAAAGCGTAATTTTTCGTTTCTATAAAGTTAAGGCTACCTCTTTGTGAGTAAACGTAACATTTGTGCAAGGTTACATTTCTGAAATGTTATTTCTGTAAGGTTGTTAAAATGTCCCAGGTTTACTGATTTCAATCAAAACCTGTATGGACAGAAGGTGAATACTTTGTTACTTTAGCGCTACGAACTTTAAATTGGTAAGACCAATTGACTCCGGGCTAATGGCAGAGACAGGGAATATGGCCTACAGCAAAATCCGCCAACCAAAATTATCCGATGTGATAGAGCAGCAGCTGGAGTTTCTGATTCTTGAGGGGACCTTGCGCCCCGGTGAAAAACTCCCGCCAGAACGCGAACTGGCTAAACAGTTCGACGTTTCCCGCCCCTCGCTGCGTGAGGCGATTCAACGCCTCGAAGCCAAGGGCTTGTTGCTTCGTCGTCAGGGAGGTGGAACGTTTGTTCAGAGCCGCCTGTGGCAGAGCTTCAGCGATCCGCTGGTTGAGCTGCTGTCCGATCACCCTGAATCCCAATTCGATCTGCTTGAGACCCGTCACGCGCTGGAAGGCATCGCGGCCTATTACGCGGCGCTGCGCAGCAATGATGAGGATCGCGACCGTATCCGTGAGCTGCATCAGGCTATTGAACGCGCTCAGCAGTCGGGCGATTTGGACGCTGAGTCCGGCGCCGTCGTCCAGTATCAAATCGCCGTCACCGAGGCGGCACACAATGTGGTGTTGCTTCATCTGCTAAGGTGTATGGAGCCGATGTTGGCGCAAAACGTGCGTCAGAACTTTGAATTGCTGTATGCCCGGCGGGAAATGCTCCCGTTGGTCAGCAACCATCGCACTCGCATTTTCGAGGCGATAATGGCCGGGGAGCCGGAGCAGGCGCGTGAAGCGTCGCACCGTCACCTGGCGTTCATTGAGGAAATTTTGCTGGATCGTAGTCGTGAGCAGAGCCGTCGAGAGCGCTCACTGCGTCGTTTACAGCAACGAAAGGACGAGAACTCCGGTTCTTAAGCGCCATTTTTAGAGCGCGGCAACTAAACGCAGAACCTGTCTTATTGAATTTTTGGTTGTTCCAGCGTGAAGAACGAAGAGTTCAATGGGACAGGTTCCAGATTAATCAACGATTAGATAGATAAGGAATACCCCCATGTCAGAACGTTTACACAATGACGTGGATCCGATCGAAACTCGCGACTGGCTACAGGCGATCGAATCGGTCATCCGTGAAGAAGGTGTTGAGCGCGCTCAGTATCTGATTGACCAACTCCTTTCTGAAGCCCGTAAAGGCGGAGTGAAGGTTGCTGCAGGCGCTTCCGCCGGCAACTACGTCAACACTATTGCCGTTGAAGATGAGCCGGAATACCCGGGCAATCTGGATCTGGAACGTCGCATTCGTTCTGCGATTCGCTGGAACGCCATCATGACCGTTCTGCGCGCGTCGAAAAAAGATCTCGAACTGGGCGGCCACATGGCGTCCTATCAGTCTTCCGCGACCTTCTACGAAGTCTGCTTCAACCACTTCTTCCGTGCGCGCACTGAGAAAGATGGCGGCGATCTGGTGTACTTCCAGGGTCACATCTCTCCGGGCGTATATGCACGTGCGTTCCTGGAAGGCCGTCTGACCGAAGAGCAGATGGACAACTTCCGCCAGGAAGTTCACGGCAAGGGTCTGTCCTCTTATCCGCACCCGAAACTGATGCCGGAATTCTGGCAGTTCCCGACCGTATCCATGGGTCTGGGGCCGTTGGGCGCTATCTATCAGGCCAAATTCCTGAAATATCTGGAACACCGCGGTCTGAAAGACACCTCCGAACAAACCGTTTACGCCTTCCTGGGCGACGGCGAGATGGATGAGCCGGAATCAAAAGGCGCTATCACCATCGCCACCCGTGAAAAACGGGACGACCTGGTCTTCGTGATCACCGGCAACCTGCAGCGTCTGGACGGCCCGGTCACCGGTAACGGCAAAATCATTAACGAACTGGAAGGCATCTTCGGTGGTGCTGGCTGGAACGTTATCAAGGTTATCTGGGGCGGCCGTTGGGATGAGCTGCTGCGTAAAGACACCAGCGGTAAGCTGATTCAGCTGATGAACGAA
>OGGW01001972.1_pt1 | contig 14004 bp, 19 predicted proteins | sample 1571291 | NCBI WGS metagenome assembly OGGW01 (sample SAMEA2582028, study PRJEB24529) | metagenome | biome: Human gut stool | place: China | collected 2011 | reverse complement strand
GGGATGCCCGCTGCGCACCGGATATGCAGGAGATCCGCCTGCGGTTGGGGCAGCCGATACAGTTTACGATCCGTGGGCGGCTGTGCCCCGCTGCAAAATTCCTGCCGGGTGCAGGGCTTCCCGCTGCAATGGAGGCGGACCTGCTGCAGGACTGCTTTCTGCAGCTTTGCCGCCGTTCGGTCTACGCATACGAGGACGAGCTGCAGCAGGGCTATTTCACCGTGCAGGGCGGCTGCCGCATCGGGGTAGCAGGCTGCCGGGGGCCGGGCGGCTTTTCTGCCGTGACCTCGCTGAATCTGCGCATCGCGCGCTGGGTGACCTGCCCGCTGCCGCCCGCGCTGGAGGAGGCCGTGGCCGCCCGGGCCGGGGGACTGCTGCTGGCCGGCCCGCCGGGCAGCGGCAAAACAACGCTGCTGCGGTCGATCGTACAGCGGCTTTGTGAGAGTGACGCCCTCGTCAGCGTCATTGACGAGCGCGGCGAGCTGATGGCCTGCGAGACCGGAAGCCTGCCCCGTGCCGCACAAATCCGCTGCGATGTCTACGCCCGCTGCAACAAGCCGGAGGGCATTGCCATGGCGCTGCGCTGCATGAACCCGCAGATCCTCGTCTGTGATGAGCTGGGCACAGCGGAGGACGCACAGGCTGTGGCGCAGGGGGTTGCCTCCGGTGTTGTGTTTTTTGCAACTGTACACTGCGATACCCCGGCGGGTCTACATAAAAAGCCCCCGCTGGCCGCACTGCTGGCCACAGGCGCCTTTGCAAAAGCCGCCTTTTTGTCTGGGCGTGCCCACCCCGGCACCGTGGCACAGTGGGTCACACTGTGACTGTGCTGCTGCACGCTGCGGGCGGCATTCTTCTGCTCTGCGCAGGCACGGGCTTTGGCTTTACGGCGGCAGCCCGTATCCGGGACTGCCAGCGGCAGCTGCACAGCCTGTCCCGGCTGTTCGGCTATCTGGCAGAGCTGCTCAACGCACAGGCGCTTGCAGGGCCGGAGCTTTTGCACCGCGCAGCGCGCCGCCCGGAATTTGCAGACTTCTGCCCGGCGGGTACGGCAGCCCTGGCAGACCTGCAGCTTCCGTCCTGCCTGCCCGAGGCCCTGCGGTGCGAAGCCCTGCAGACGCTTCGCAGCGCTGAGGAATCCCCGCGCCTGACCGCCTGTGCGGCGCTGCACAGGCTGGCCGCACTCTGCGAGGAGGAGGCCTGCAGCCGGGCAGAGCAGTACCGTGCCGCCCGGCTGCTTTGGCCCCGGCTGGGGGCCTGTCTGGGCGTACTGACCGCCATTTTGCTGTGGTAAGGAGTGGCCTCATGGACATTGACCTTGTTTTTAAGATTGCGGCCACCGGCATCATTGTGGCCGTATTGAACCAGCTGCTCATCCGCTCCGGCCGGGAGGATCAGGCCATGATGACGACCCTGGCCGGGCTGATCGTAGTGCTGACAATGCTGGTGCGGCAGATCAGCGACCTGTTTGTTTTGATCAAAGCATTGTTTGAACTATGACCTATGATCTTATTATGCAAGCTGGCCGCCGCCGTGCTTGTGGCGGCCGTGTTGACGCTTCTTTTAAAAAAGGACCAGCCTGCCTTTGCGCTTTTGGTCTCGGTATGCACCGCCGCCGGGCTGCTCGCTGTGGCAATGCGCCAGATCGAGCCGCTGCTCGATTGGCTGCACACACTCGAGATTTACTTTCAGGGGCAGAGCCCGGCGGTGCTGCTGCGCGCCCTCGGCATTGCGCTGGTCGCGCAGTTTGCCGCCGACACCTGCCGCGAGGCCGGTCTTTGCGCGGCCTCCACCGCCATCGAGCTCTGCGGCCGTGTGCTGGTGCTTTTGCAGGCTCTGCCGCTGCTGCGGTCGCTGCTCGGCTCCTTTGCGGACTATTTGCAGTAATTTTCCTGTTGGCGGTTCCGCCCCCTGCCTTTGCGGACGAGCTGCCGCAGGAGGTGCAGGACATTCTGCAGGACAGCCCCGCGGACATCACCGATGCCGCCGGGTGGACCCTTGCCGACATTGCAGCGCTGCTGGGGGACTGGATCGTCAGCGGCTTTCAGCCCACACTGCACTTTGCGGCGCAGTCTGCCGGGTATCTTTTGCTGGCAGGGCTGCTGGGGCTGCTGGTCGGCAGACCTGCCGGCGCTTATGTTGAGATCCTTGCCGTGCTGGGTTTCGGCTCGCTGAGTCTTTCCACCGCGATGCAGCTGACTGCGCTTGTCGGCTCGACCGCACAGGATTGCAGCACCTATCTGACCGCCTTTGTGCCGGTATTCGGCGGTGTGGCTGCCGCAGGCGGGCAGACCTCCGGGGCGCTGGTCTACAGCGGGATGTTCTTTGCCATGTCAGGCTTTCTGTGTGCGGTCATCCGGAAGCTGCTGCTGCCCGTCATGCAGATATACTTTTGTTTTTCGGTCTGCGCCTGTCTTTGGGGCAACCGGGGCATCACCGATGCCGCCACGCTGTTTGCCCGCTGCATGCACTGGCTGCTCAAGGTCTGCGGGGCACTGTTCAGCCTTGTGCTGGGGCTGCAGAATACGCTGGCCGCCACGGTGGACAATGCCGCCCTGCGGACCGGCAAGGGCCTTTTACAGGGCGCGATCCCGGTTGTGGGGGATGCCGCTGCCGCCGCACTGACCGGAGCGGCAGCGGCGCTGCAGCTGCTCAAGGGTTCCCTTGCGCTGGCCGGGCTTCTGGCGCTGGCGGCGCTCTTTGCACCGGTCTTTCTGCAAAGCATCGCCTATACGCTTGTCTTTGCGGCAACCGGTGTCATTGCCGGGGCTACCGGGCAAAAGTCCTGCGCCCAGCTTTGCCGCCTGTACTTTGAGGGGGCACGCCTCTGCGGATCGGTGCTGGTGCTCTATTTTTTTATGATCTTTCTGTCCACGGCGCTGTTGCTGCTGGCAGGGAACGGGGGATAGCATGGAATCATTCCGCCATCTGGCACTGGGTTGCTGTGTGCTGTCGGCACTGGCAGGCATGCTGCGGCTTTTCTGGCCGGACAACGGCTTCAAATCCGTCATAAATGCCGTGCTGGTGCTGTATATTTTAACAGCGGGTATCCAGATGCTCGGCGGTATTGACTGGGACAGCATCGTGCTGACGCTCCGCAGCCTGCCTTCCGGGCAGAGCCGCCCCTCCGCTGATTTCTCGGCCTACAGCCGCGAGCTTGGCCTGACTGCCTCTGTGGAGGCTGTACGGGAAGTCCTGCAGGGTGCGGGCATCCGCGCCGCCGTCAGCTGGCAGGACGGCAGATGCGTCATTACACCGGTAGACATCCGCGACCGCGCCGCGATAGAAACCCTGCTGGCCGTCAACGCCGGTGACCTGCCCTGGTGCATAGCGGAGGGCACACCATGACCGCCCGGGCGTATATCGCCCCGCTGGCCGCAAGGCTGCGCACCGCACTGGCCGATGAAAAGCAGCGCGTCAATCTGCTGGCCTTTATGGGGCTGGCAGGTCTTGTGCTGTTGCCGGTTTCCGCGTGCCTCCCAGCAGACGATGCGGCGCAGCCCGCCCCCGCCGCTGTGCAGGAGACGGCCGCCGACTACGCCGCCCAGCTGGAAAGCCGCCTGACCGCACTGATCCGCCGTGTGGACGGCGCAGGCGATACCGCCGTCATGGTCACGCTGGAATCAGACAGTGAGAGCGTCTACGCAACGGACACGGACCGCGATGGCGGCTCCACCCATGTGCTTTTGGGCAGCGGCGGCGCGGACGGACTTGTGGAGACCGTGCAGACACCCCGCGTGCTGGGCGTAGCCGTTGTCTGTGAGGGCGGCGGCACGGCAGCGGTACAGAACCGCGTGACCGCGCTGGTGGAGGCACTGACCGGCGTAGGCGCCAACCATATCACCGTAGCAAAGATGGCATCGACCAACGAAGAGGAGGGCAAACCATGAAGCAACTTACAGCCAAGCTGAAAAGCCGCGGCACCACAGCCGCTGTCCTGACACTGGCGCTGGGGGCCGCCGTATATCTGAACTGGTCCTTCTCCCGCGGGGCACCGCCCAGCCTGCTTGTATCCAATACCACTGCCGATGCGGTGGAGACTGCCGCTGCCGCCCCTGTCACCGACCCGTTGACCGTAGAAGCCTCTGCGGGCGCTGAGGACACAGAGGCCGCCGCTGTTGATGACGCCGACAAGAACTACGGCGAAGCACAGCTTGTCAGCGTAAATCAGGATTCCGGCACAGAGTTTTTTGAGTCTGCCAGACTGACCCGCAGCAAGGCCCGTGACGAAGCGCTGGACACCTTGAAGACGTCCCTCAAGAATGCCGGTCTGACTAAGGAGGAAAAGGACGCCCTGACCGCCGAGCTGAGCGCACGCATCAGCAACATCACACTGGAGACAAAGCTGGAGACCCTCATCAAGTCAAAGGGCTTTCCCGACTGCGTGGTCAATCTGGAAGGCAGCAAGGCCAATGTGACCGTCATGACTGAAAATGATGCGCTGACCGCCGAGGAGGTCACCCGTGTCCGGGATGCCCTGCTGAGCCAGTGCAAGGGCCTGACCGCGCAGGACATCACCATTGTGGAAGTAAAATAGCGCCAATATTTTGTTGCAAACAGCCCCGTTTTGTGGTACACTGATTTATATTAGTAGAACTATGGCCAAATGGCCGTTTGCAACGGGAGGGTACACACTATGGATGTACACAATACCATCGGCGGCAGCTTACAGATCTCGACTGAGGTTATCGCAAAAATTGCGCGTCTGGCCGCGCTGGAGGTTGACGGCGTTGCCGATGTAGCCACCGGCACCAGCCAGAATGTCCGCTCGCTTCTGGGCCGCACCGGTCTGCAGAAGCCGGTCACCGTCGTCATGGAGGACGGCATTGCCACCGTGACGGTGCATATCACCGTTGTGTACGGCAACAAGGTCATGCCGTTGTGCGAAAAAGTGCAGGAGAATGTCAAGCAGGCGATCCAGAACATGACGGGCATTACCGTGGCCCGTGTGGATGTGCTGGTCGTGGGCCTGACAGAGACCCCCGCCGAGAAAGAATAAGACAAGATAAGGAAAGACAGGAACTTTGAGTATGGAGAAAAAGCTGACCCGCCGCGAATCCCGCGAGACGGCCTTTCTGACGGCCTTCGCCGCTACCTTTGAGCCCGAGGAGCCCACCCTCCCTGCGGAGGAGCATCCCGCGCCGGATGCCTTTGCAAACCAGCTGCTGGCTGCCATGAATGACCATGCCGCCGAGCTGGATGAGATCATCACCGCCCATCTGAAGGGCTGGACGCTGCCCCGCGTACCCCGTGTGAGCTTGGTTGCCCTGCGCCTTGCGCTGGCCGAGATGCTCTACGGCGAGGAGCAGAAGGCCGGTGTTGCCATCAATGAGGCCGTGGAGCTGGTCAAAAAATACGGTGCCGAGGATGACTACCAGTTCGTCAACGGCCTTTTGGGTGCCGTTGCGCGTGAGCGCGGCGAGACCGATGAACCCAAATGCTGACGCTGGGCATTGACACCAGCAATTACGCAACCTCTCTGGCAGTGTTTGACACAGACGCCGGAGAGGTTGTTTGCGATTGCAAAAAGTTTTTGCCCGTGAAAGAGGGCCAGCTGGGTCTGCGCCAGAGCGACGCCCTTTTCCACCACACGGCAGCTCTGCCTGCCATGCTGGCAGAGCTTGCCACACGCGCCGACCTTACTGAAATATCTGCTGTGGGTGTTTCCGCCAAGCCCCGACCGGTCGAGGGCTCGTATATGCCGTGCTTTCTGGCCGGTGTCAGTGCCGCCACGGCGTTTGCGCTTTCCCGCGCGCTGCCGCTTGTGCAGCTGACACATCAGCAGGGGCATATTGCGGCGGCGCTGTACGCCACGGGTCAGCCGGAGCTGTTCAATCAGGAAACACTGGTGTTCCATGTTTCCGGCGGCACGACCGACCTTTTGCTCTGCCATGGGGCTGAGCGCATCACGCCGCTGGGCACCAGCAGCGACCTTTATGCAGGGCAGGCCGTGGACCGGCTGGGCGTAAAGCTCGGCTATCCGTTCCCGGCGGGTGTCTATGTCAGTGAGCAAGCTGCCCTCTGCACCGAAAAAGTCCGCCCCAGAGTCAGCGTACACGGCCTCACCTGCAGCCTGTCCGGGCTGGAGAACCAGTGTGCCCAGCTGCTGGCCGAGGGACGGGATGCCGCGTATGTCTGCAAATACTGCCTGCTTTGTGTGGGCGAAACGCTTGTGCGCATGGCCAACAACGCGCTGGCCGAGCATCCGGGCCTGCCTGTTGTCTTTGCAGGCGGCGTCATGAGCAGCGATCTGATCCGCACCTATGTGACAAACCGCGTACCGGGGGCGCATTTTGTGCCGGGCCGGTTTGCCAGCGACAACGCCATTGGGATCTCGATTCTGGCGGCAAGGGAGTGTGGCGCATGGCCGACTACATCAATGTAACCAGCCTGAACCGACTGGCCAGACAGGTATTAGCCCAGTGCGACCCCCTCAATGATCTGATCGTCTGCGGGGAAATTTCCGGCTTTACCCGCCATTACAAGAGCGGGCATCTGTATTTTACCCTGAAGGACGAAAACGCCAGCATCAAGACTGTGATGTTCCGCTCGCAGGCGCAGCTTTTGAACTTTGAACCGCAGAACGGCATGCTGGTGCTGGTCTACGGCCGTGCCACGATTTATGAGCGGGATGGTGCGTTCCAGCTGTATGCCGATTATATGAAGCCGTTCGGCGCAGGGGCTGCCCAGATGGCCTTTGACGCCTTGTACAAAAAGCTGGAGGCCGAGGGACTGTTTGCCCCCGAGCGCAAGCGCCCGCTGCCTGCCGTGCCGCGGTGCATCGGGGTCGTGACCAGCAAGACCGGTGCTGCCTGGCAGGATGTACAGAACGTCATCCGCCGCCGCTGGCCGATGGTAAAGCTGCTGCTCGCCCCTGTCAGCGTACAGGGCATTGAGGCCGAGAGAAGCATCACCGAGGGGATACGGCGGCTTGACCGCGCCCCGCGGCCCGATTTGATCCTTGTGACCCGCGGCGGCGGCAGCAAGGAGGATCTGTGGGTCTTTAATGCCGAGCGTATGGCCCGTGCCGCTGCTGCCTGCCACAAGCCGGTCGTCTCTGCTGTCGGCCATGAGATCGACACCTCGATCCTTGACTATGTGGCCGATTTGCGCGCACCGACCCCCTCTGCCGCAGCAGAGCTGTGCGTGCCTGACCAGAGCGATGTCCGGCAGAAAATATTCATTTTACAGCAAAATATTCAAAAAAATATACAGAATCGCTGCAAACTATGCTATAATAGATTTGATCAGCTTGCCACCGCCCAGCTCCTGCAGCGCCAGCATCAGCAGCTTGCCCGCCGTGAGCGGGAGCTTGCCGGCCTGCAGGCCGCTGTACAGCAAGCCGCACAGCACCGTATGCAGGACGCACAGCGCAACCTGCAGCACGCGGCATCGGTGGCACAATCGCTGAGCCCCTACGCCGTGCTGGCCCGCGGCTATACGCTGACTGAGCGCAACGGCGTACCCTGCAGTGTAGAGGCACTGCACCCCGGCGAGGCCGTCACCCTGCGCGGTGCAAAGGCAGCCGCCGAATGCCGCATAGAAGCGGTGCATAATTTGGAAAAACAGACAGGGGAGTGATGCCCGATGAAGCAGCCAAAATCCTTTGAGGAGGGCATGGAGCGCCTGCAGAGCCTTTTAGGGCAGCTGCAGGACGAGTCCACGCCGCTGGCGGATTCCGTCAAGCTGTATGCGGAGGCCGCCGGGCTGATCCACTACTGCAATACAGCGCTGGACAAGGCCAAGCTGCAGGTCGAGGAAATCGATGCAAGCCTGACCCCGAACGCGGAGGTATCCCATGAAGCATGAGGAATACAAGGAACAGTTTCATGCCTGGACGCAGCTGACCGAGCAGCGCCTGACGGAATTGTGTGACACCTATCTGCCGCAGCAATCCGAGTTGGGCCGGGCTGCACGCTACAGCCTGCTGGGCGGCGGCAAACGCATCCGCGCCGTGCTGACGCTGGCCGCCTGCCAGCTGTGCGGTGCCGATGCCGCCGATGCGCTCGACTATGCCTGTGCGCTTGAGATGCTGCACTGCTACTCACTCATTCACGATGACATGCCCTGCATGGACAACGATGATTTCCGCCGGGGACGCCCCAGCTGCCATAAGCAGTTTGGCGAGGCAACCGCCCTGCTGGCCGGTGACGCCCTTGTCACGGCAGCATTTGAGGTGCTTGCCAACGCCGGTTTGTCTGCCGAAAGCCGCATTGAGGCAGTCCGGCTTCTCTCCCGGGGCGGCGGTGACCGCGGCATGCTCTACGGTCAGGAGCTGGACAAGCATTTTGAGACGGTGCGCGCAAGTGAGCAGGAGCTGATGGCCCTGCACGCCCACAAGACCGGTGCGCTCATCACGACCGCAGTGCATCTGGGCTGTGCCGCTGCCGGCGTTGCTGCCGATACCGATGTGCGCGGCGCGCTGGCCCACTATGCGGCGGAGATCGGGCTTGTTTTCCAGATCATTGACGATATTCTGGATGTCACCTCTACGACGGAAGAATTAGGCAAGCCCGTCGGCAGCGATGCTGACAATGACAAGACCACCTTTATCACGCTGTACGGCCTGCAAGGCGCCCACGAAAAGGCGGAGCGCCACAACGCCGCAGCGCTGGCCGCGCTGGATGCGCTTGGCCCCAAAGCAGACTTTCTGCGCCTGCTGGCTGCGGAGCTGCTGGAACGTAAGAAATAAGGATGTGATTCCTATGCCACTGCTGCGCGCTGCGCTGAGTTGGAATTTTGTGCTGGTAACAGCGGTCTGTGCATCGCTGCTGGCACAGCTTATCAAAGTACTGTTGAATCTTTTTATCTTCCACCGCTTCATCGCCGAGCGTATGTGGGGGGCGGGCGGCATGCCCAGCTCCCACTCGGCCACCGTCTGCGCCATGGTTGTTGCCACCGGGCGGTACTGCGGTGTAAGCTCGCCCACCTTTGCCATTTCGGCTGTGCTGTCCATCATCGTTATGTACGATGCCATGGGTGTGCGCTATGAGACCGGCGAGCAGGCAAAGGTTCTGAACCGCCTTTTTACCGAATGGATGGACCAGGGGATCGAGCAGTTTCAGTTTCCCCATGGCAAAAAGCTCAAGGAAATGGTCGGTCATACACCGATCGAAGTTCTGACCGGCGCGGCGCTTGGCATTGTGCTGGGCTTTGCCATGCCGATGGTATAAAAACGAGGTGCGTATATGAGCTATCCCTTGCTGGAGCGTATCAATGCGCCCGGAGAAATTAAAAATCTGCCCGCAGACGAGATGCCCGCCCTGTGCGAGGAAATCCGGCAGTTCCTGATCAAAAGCGTTTCCGAGACAGGCGGCCACCTGTCCTCCAATCTGGGTGTTGTGGAATTGACGGTTGCCTTGCACCGTGTACTGGATTTCCCGCAGGACAAGCTGCTGTTTGATGTAGGCCACCAATGCTACACCCACAAGCTGCTGACCGGCCGCCGAGCCGGGTTTGCGCAGCTGCGCCGCAAGAACGGTATCTCGGGCTTTCCCAGCCCGGAGGAGAGCAGCTGTGACGCTTTCATTGCCGGGCACGGCAGCGCTGCGCTGTCTACAGCCATCGGCATTGCCCGGGCCAAAAAGCTCAAAAACGAGCCGGGCAAGGTCGTGGTCATTGTGGGCGATGGTGCCTTTACGGGCGGCATGGTCTATGAGGGCATGAACAATGTCAGCAAGCTGAACAATCTGATCGTCATTTTGAACGACAACAAGATGTCGATTTCCAAAAATGTCGGCCAGATGGCCAACTATCTGACCAAGCTGCGCACCGACCCGAAATACTCCCATGTCAAGGCGCACATGGAAACGGTGCTTGAGCGCATCCCGGTCGCCGGTGATGCCATGGTCAAGGTGCTGCAGGGCGGCAAGCAGCTGATCCGCCGCGGCATCTACAAATCCACGATGTTTGAGGAGATGGGCTTCCAGTACATCGGGCCGGTGAACGGCCATGATGTCGATATGCTGACCCACACCCTGACCAACCTGCGCGAGCAGTATGCCCCCATATTCCTGCATATCGTCACCCAGAAGGGCAAGGGCCTGAAGCCTGCCGAGGAAAACCCCGGAGAGTTTCACGCCGTATCGTCCATTGATCTCAACCATCTGACCAACCCCGAGCTTTCGCCGAAGGACTCCTTTTCCTCGACCTTCGGCTGTGCGCTGGCCGATCTGGGCGATGACGAGCCGCGTCTGTGCGGCATCACCGCCGCCATGAAGTACGGCACCGGCCTCAACTTCTTCAAGCACCGCCATCCCGGCCGCTTCTTTGATGTCGGTATGGCGGAGGCGCATCCCGTCATCTTTGCGGCAGGTCTTGCCAGTCAGGGCCTGCTGCCGGTCGTTGCGATCTATTCGACCTTCTTCCAGCGCGCCTATGATCAGATCATCCACGATGTAAATCTGATGCAGCTTGATGTTCTTTTTGCCGTGGATCGCGCGGGGCTTGTGCCCGGTGACGGCGCTACCCATCAGGGTATTTACGATGTGGCGTTCTTCTCCAATGTAAACATTCCTGTGTTTGCCCCGGCTAACTATGCTGAACTGCGCTACTGGCTGACTTATCTTGTGCGGGAGGCCCGCGGCCCCCGCACGATCCGTTATGCCCGCGGGGAGGAGAACCCCGCTCTGGCTGCGCTGCCCTGCACAGGCAAGCGCTTTGACCTGTTGGAGCCTGCCGCCGGTGCGCGCATCGCACTGGTCAGCTACGGTGCCGAGACGGAGGAGATCATTGCCGCCCGCGATCTGCTGGCCCAGAACGGGCAGCAGGCAGACTGTGTAAAGCTGACCCAGATCTACCCGCTGCCCGATGGACTGTGCGATGCACTTAAGCCCTACGACACGATCCTCTTTGCCGAGGATTCCGTGCGGACCGGCAGCATTGGTGAGCAGCTGGGCTTTGCCCTGCAGCAATGCGGCTGGCAGGGCCGCTATCTGCTGCATGCGGTGGATAACACCCATCTGCTGCACGCCAATGTGCCTGAGCTGCGCAAGGATCAGCAGCTCGATGCAGCCGCGCTCTGCACGGATATACTGAACCATTTAAAGGAGAAGCAGGCATGAGCAAGATACGCCTGGATCAATACCTGTGCCAGAACGGTCTGGTGCAGAGCCGTGAGCGCGCCAAGGCGCTTATCATGTCCGGCATTGTCTTTGTCAATGAGCAAAAGGCGGACAAAGCCGGGGAGATGATCGCACCCGATGCCAAGGTCGAGGTGCGCGGCCACGATATCGGCTATGTCAGCCGCGGCGGCCTCAAGCTGGAGAAGGCGATGCAGGTCTTTCCCATGCGGCCGGACGGCAAGGTCTGCATGGACATCGGTGCCTCCACCGGCGGCTTTACGGATTGTATGCTGCAAAACGGCGCGGTCAAGGTCTATGCCGTTGATGTCGGCTAAGGCCAACTGGCATGGAGTCTGCGCACGGACGAGCGCGTCGTCAACATGGAGCGCACCAACATCCGCAATGTAAAGCCCGAGGACTTGTCAGAGCCGGTAGCCTTTTTCAGTGTCGATGTTTCGTTCATCTCTCTCAAGCATATTTTCCCGGTCGCAGATACGATCTGCACGCCGGAGGCTGTCGGCGTATGCCTCGTCAAGCCGCAGTTTGAGGCCGGCCGCGAAAAGGTCGGTAAAAAGGGCGTTGTCCGTGACCCAGCCACCCACCGTGAGGTGCTGAAGATGGCCGAGGGGTACGCCATGGCAAACCACTTTACCCCGGCAGGTCTGGATTTTTCTCCCATCAAGGGACCCGAGGGCAACATTGAATATCTGCTGTATGTCCAGCACTGCGAGACCCCGCAGCCGCTGCCGGACGGCCTGATTGAAAAGGTCGTGGCAGCCTCCCACGAGACGCTGGATAAGACGCCCAACCACCACTGAGAAAGGAACCTGACGTTATGTCGGTTTTACTGATTCCCAACCCGACCAAGGACACCGGGCTTGCCGTTACGCGGCAGGCCGCTGCTGTGCTGGCCGGGCGGGGCATCCCGGTTCTGATGCCGCAGGCCTTTGCGGCGGCCGATGGGCTGGATGGTGTGCGCTTCCTGCCGGAGGAGCAGGCCTACCGCGCCGCCGAGCAGGTCGTGACCATCGGCGGTGACGGTACCTTGCTGCGCGCCGGGCTGGACTGTCTGGCGCACGGCAAGCCCGTTCTGGGCGTAAACCTTGGCCGCACAGGCTTTCTCGCCACCTGTGAAGTAGGAGAGCTTGCCACCAAGCTGAACCGACTGGCGGCAGGGGATTTCACCCTTGTGGAACGCGGACTGCTGCATGCCCGCGTGCCCGCCCACGACTGGGCGGCCGATGCCATCAACGACATTGTGCTTTTTGGCAACACCCGCCTGCATCCGATGGATTATAAAGTATACTGCGATGGCGCCTTTGTAGGCGGCTACCGCAGCGATGGCATGATACTGGCCACACCGACCGGTTCCACTGCGTATTCCTTCTCGGCCGGCGGCCCTATTTTGGACGCGGCCGCCGATGTCATGGTTCTGACGCCGGTCTGTGCTCATAACGCCCATGTAGCCCCGCTGGTGTTTGCCGCCAGCCGAAAGCTGGAGATCATTGCCGATGCCGAAAACCGTGACGGCAGCTTTGCCTGTGCCGACAGCAGCAACCAGTGCGGCCTGCTGCCCGGGGAAAGCCTGCTGGTGACCGGCGGCGGGCAGCATCTGCAGCTGATTACATTTGATGACGCCGAACAGTTTCATGCCATAGAAAACAAATTGATGAGGAGATGATCCCTGTGAAAAGTGCACGCCATCAGGCGATTTTGGACCTGATCGAACAGCATCCTATCGACCGGCAGGAGGATCTGCTGGCACATCTGCGGAAGGAAGGCTTTGATGTAACGCAGGCCACCGTATCCCGCGACATCCGTGAGCTGCAGCTGGTCAAGACGGCTACCGCTGACGGACGCTACCGCTATGTACCGGCCTCTGCCTCCGGCAAGGTGACACACTCGCCCAGCCGGTTTGAGATGATTTTCCGGGAGTCCGTCCTCAAGGTGGACTACGCAGGGCATATGGTGCTGGTCAAGTGCTTTTCCGGCATGGCCAACGCCGCCTGCGAGGTGTTTGACGCCAAACAGTGGGACAATGTAGTCGGCACCCTTTCCGGTGATGACACCTTCTTTATCCTGATGCGCAATGAAGAGGATGCTGCCGTCATCTGCAAGCAGCTGCAGCAGTATACCCGCCGCGGGTAATTTGAACGACAGGGAGGAGCCGCCCCATGCTGGCAAACCTGAAAATTGAAAATGTTGCGGTTATTGAAAAGGCCGAGGTCAACTTCACCCATGGCTTTACGGTGCTGACAGGTGAGACAGGTGCCGGTAAGTCCATCCTGATCGACTCCATCAATGCTATTCTTGGTAACCGTACCTCCCGCGAGCTTGTGCGCAGCGGTGCTCAGAAGGCGTGTATCTGGGCCACCTTTGAGGCTATACCGGCATCCGTCAAAAAGCAGCTTGAGAAGTGCGGCTATGAGGCCAGCGATGACCTGCTTTTGTACCGTGAGATCAACGCCGAGGGCAAGGGCAGCTGCCGTATCAACGGTATGCCTGCCACCGCTGCCGTCGTGCGGGATATTTCCGCCGGACTTCTTTCCATTCACGGCCAGCACGACAGCCAGAGCCTGACAAACCCGGCCTTGCATCTGGATCTGCTGGATCAGTACGCCCAGAACCGCGAGCTGTTTGCCGAGTATTACCGCCGCTACCGCGAGCTGGTCACGGTAAAGCGCCAGCTGGATACCGCAAACGCCAGCGAGGCCGACAAGCAGCGCCGCATAGAAGCCCTGACCGCCGAGATTGATGCCATTGATGCCGCTGCGCTGCAGCCCGGCGAGGAAAAGACCCTGCAGGAACGCAAGACGGTCATCACCCATGCTCAGAGCATTCTGGAAGGCATCACCGCCGCCCCCCTTGCACTGGCCGGGGATGAGGACGGCGAGCAGGCGGGTGCAGCGGACCTATTGGGCGGTGCCGTGGACGGACTGCA
>OGGW01001958.1_pt1 | contig 14093 bp, 8 predicted proteins | sample 1571291 | NCBI WGS metagenome assembly OGGW01 (sample SAMEA2582028, study PRJEB24529) | metagenome | biome: Human gut stool | place: China | collected 2011 | reverse complement strand
TAGTTCCTATCAGTCTTTCGAGTATCTCATTATCTATATATGACATAATTCCAATATTATAAGTGAATAAATCGATACTCTTTTCGTGCGCACTCAAGAGTATATACTCATAATAGTGAGAATAACATGCCAAACAGATAAAGAAGATAAAAACATTTTGTATACATCTGTTAATCAGATATATAAATTTACATCTTGATTTTTCTGCTGTAAACCGAAAGTGTAAACCATTTAAAGCATAGCTATTACCAAGTTTACATTTCTATAACGACTACTTATTATACTTTGAACTGAGCTTTTAAGAGAGGTTTACTAATAGCTTTATAACGACTCAAGGTACAGAATTTAATGCCATACAGAATGTGGTAAACTATAAAACGGGAAGAATATTTGCAGTCATAACAAAGAAAAACTCTTAGTATGACTGCAATCTACTAAAAATAGCTACTAAAATTATTAAGTTTAAATAATAAAATATACTTAATCCCTATCTTTCATGAGATACTTTTATGCTTCCTGTTACTTTACCTTCTTCATCCAATGTATAAACACCACTCACAACAAGCCACATAGGAAAATTTGGAGTTCTGAGATAATTATGCAATCCTATAATGTTTTTCTCACCAAGTACATACCACATTAATTTCTTGTGATGTGTTTTGAGATAATCCAATATGGTATCTTTCCGGACTAAAAGATAGTTTTTTGACCTTTCTATAGCTCCAGCATCAAAACAAATCACCTCACCTTCTTCATTCAAGAAGATACCTTCCTTATCAGCGTATCGCATATTTAGACCATCAAATAACTGTTTTGAAGGCATGAGGATGTAAAAGGATGTTTTTTTAGAATAGTCTTCTTCTGCCTCCCACAAATAACCTATTGTAGTAATATCTACATGAGCTATAAACTGATTCATTTCCTTATCACATATATCCCTCTTTGTCAATCCTTCAATATCATAATATTTATATGCTGGTGACCAATAATACTCACGATAAAATAATTCATATCTATTACTACACTCCGGCATCCATCTTCCACCAAAATTTTGTTTCATGATCCATTCATAAACTAGAGAAAAATCTTCTTCATCAACAATAAAACTCCTTATTTGATACCATAATCTTTTATATATGCTATCTTTACTATGAGGTTCATTCCAGTCTGGATAACATTCTAATGCAAGCCAATTACATCCATTAGGATCTGTTAATTCTATAATTGGTACTGCTGATGGTATATCATCCTCTATATTAAGCCAATCTGACATTTCATACTCCCAGTTAGCATATTGTCCTCCACACCACCAAAAATCATCTTTGAGGTCTGAATCTTGATAATACTTATCTACTCTAACAAGAGTTGTTGGATCTATATCACGTACAGTAGGTTCCCAAGTTCCCTCATAATCTACGACATTATCACTCCATGAATGTTCCAATTTTTTAAAATTATCTGCTACACGAGCTAATAATTCATGTAAGGCTAACCACTGATATTTCTTACCAATTCGTTCATTGGGTACGGTTGAGCGTCCTCTTCCAGATCCGATTTTCTGATCGAATGTGCCATGCTTATCTTCTCGGTATCCATACTTGTCAATAATGAGTTTTATAGCTATATTACTCAAGCGTTCTGCATCAATTTTCCAGTTGCTCAGTGCGCTTTGAAATGTATATCTTCCAAAATCGCCATAAAGCCCTATAGTTGAATGCTCTGTAAACATGGAAGTAAGCATATTACACATACCTGGAGAATTCTTGTATTCCCCGCATTCGTCTAATATTGACTTTATTTCTTCGTCAGACACAGGTTGATAATCAAAAGAACTATTATAGGGCGGTCGTACCTTATTAACATCAAAACTCAATTTTTCTCCTATAGAAATAGCATATTCTATAATTCCCCGCGCATAGTCACGAAGCAATATATGAGGATAAACTTCACCTTTGACATTAAATATTGATAGATAGATGTATTGGCATAGGCTAGCCAAATGTTCTTTTGATTTTGATATTAATACACACCCTAACGCTACGCCATAAAGTCTTTCATGGATATATGGGTCATCTACCTTGGAGAACTTCTCCAAAAGCGGTATAAGTATCTGCATTCTATTATGCAGAAGTTGTACGAGGGCTTTTGTCGCAGTATCGCGTAGTTGTCGATTGGTACTTGCCAAAAACCAAGATAGTAAAGTAGCTCCTAGTTCCACTGACTTCTCATCAATATAAACCTCATTGCTTTCATCCCATACCCAGTTAATAGTTTCTTCTATTATATTATCTCGACTATTATAAATACGATATAATATAGGTACCCACATGGCGTCCCTATCGGGTAACTGCATTGATAAAAGCATTTTATGAAGATAATCTGCATTATAGTAGTTTCCCGAATTAAAAGAAATCTCCATGATAGTTCGAATAAAACGGTATCTGAATTGATCATCTTCCATAAATTCATAAAAGTATGCATCAAGATCTGAGTCTATAGTATTCTCATCTCTCCATATTAAACTAGAAAGGACCGCATTAACAATAGCTGCATTATTACGCAATTTAGGGAATAAATCATATAATTCTATACCTTGACGTTCTGGCAATAAAATTGCTAAAGATTCCAATAAACCACCAACCATATAAAGAGACTCTATCGACCGTATATATTCCTCCAATGATTTATCATCAAGTTGCAATTCATTTATAAGATATTCTGCTTGAAGAATATTTTCAAATCTCTCGTATGTAAAATAAATACATTCCTCGTATTTCCCTACTTTATTTTGAAAAATATTTTTACTAAAAACTCCTTCAGATATCAAATAATCCAATAATTCACCATCTTTAAACACACGATTATAGATTTCTGAAAAGATTTCTACTGCCGTTTCTATTGGCATTTCATGCCTTCTTTCCTTTACTATGTATTTTATATACTCACAAACAGCTTTATTTATACACTTAATTGATTGAGAATACTGTTTGAATTTTCTAAGAGATTTCTCAATACCATCGAAAAACAAATTCATTACTGATGTTATACCTTTTATTCCATCCGGTATCTTCCTATAACCATTATTCTTCATACCTTCACAGAATAAATGCAAAAACAATGGATTCCTAAATTCGGGATTAAGGAGTGGAACTGAAGGATACAATATGTCGTATTCCTTAAAAAAGAGTTGTACAGCTTTTTGCGTATTAGCTCCAAATCCATAATGTCTTGCCCACACACAATAATCATTCCCAAATTCTTCCCATGGAAGTATTGCTGGCGAATATGATGTACGGATACTTAAGACAAGTCCAAGCCATGGATGCTGTCTAATTCTATTAATAAAACTACGAATATTATTTTGCCAAATAGTAAGTCCATGTCCTTCATTTATCGCATCAATGAAGATGATGATGCGGTTCCCCGTAGTTTCAGCTTTAGTTTCAAGCATTTCTAACAATTCATTTGAAGAACCGCTGAAGTTAAGCATTCTCATCATCTGAATGAAAGGTTCTTCATCAGTGATAAATTTCTGTCCCAAGAAAAGTAAACTAAACAGGTTTTCTTTTTGCCTTTTTTGAACAGTATCAGCCATCAAATGTGACTTACCGACTCCAGCATCTCCTTCAAGTATTAAAATAGGGTCATTTACTAACCTCATAATATCTTGATGTAAATCGTTGTAAACACGCAAAATATCTATACCTAGTTCAAACAGGTTATTTGATGTTCTGTTTTCTTCTTCTGTTACTCTTTCTTTTTCAACAATACTATTGGCAATATCTTGAACAGTTTCTCCCAATAACATCAATGCTGACAATAATTCATTAAGAGATATTCTATCTATACCTGTGATATTAGTTTCATTAATTTGTTTAATCGCATTGCGGACATTTTCTACTAGATTAAGAATATTTTGACAATACTTATTTTTCTCTATTTTTCTACATGTATCCTCAGCTATCATCAACTCCTTGTCAAAAAAATACCTCAATGAACTTCCTCGTGAAAGCACCTCAAAATATTGAAAAGCCTCAACTTCAACATTAAGTTTAGGTGTATATCGTTTACCTAGGTCATTTATGGATTCTTCATTAAACCTAAAAAAATCCCTATCTGTAAATTCGTATTCGCCAAACCAAAATCGAAGCATACATTGATTGAAAGGTTTTTGGAGTCTTTCTACCAAGTCTGAAGCCCACCAAAAATCAAAAATGACATGAGGATTTGTATTTGACCATCTTTTCACATACTCATCAATCCGCTCTTTCATACTCTTCTTACCTGCAACATGAGCATTTGATGGATCTATGGGCACTACTATAATATAGCGCCTCAATTGAGGATAAGATTTTAACGCCTCATTAACCGACCTATTAATTTGTTTATACTGTGAATCATCAAAAGCCTTACAAAAATATTTGGCTTGCCAGGCAACAATACTTCCATCTTCAAGAACTTTATAACATTCCACGCCTCCATCTGGTTTTCCGCAGCGTTCAAATTTCTTTTCACATGGAATTTCCTCTTTACGTGCCAACTGACAAACGAATTCTTCAAACCCCTCATTTGCAGCCCCCTTAATGGATCTGATATTATTAAAATCTATATTCAGCATATTTTATTATCCCCCAAAAGTCACATACAATATTATTTAATTTAACCTACATCTTTCAGCAATTTATACTTCTTGATAATAGCTTATAATCACTCTTTTAAGAGTTTTACTTGTAATGAATAATCACGAGTTTCTGTATCTAAATAAACCTCATATTCTTTAATTCCTTTTTCCATCGCTATTTTGTGCAATCTTTCCTTATTTTCATATTTTATATCAGGTCCATAGTATATAGCTTTTAGGCATTCAACATCAGGTATAGAAACATAATCATTATCATCTTCAATATTATAATATAACATACGCCATTCACATTCATGACTATATTCTTTTCTATCTTTATACAAATATGCTTTATAAAAATACAATTGATTAAAGGGACAGTTAATATCAAGCATATATGACCAAACATTATTTACGTCCAATTTACTAAAACATTCCCGTACATATAGATTTCCTTCCTCCAATGTAAAATCAGGTAAGATATCAGTATATATCACGGGAAATAAATTGACATTTAAATTTATATTGGTATATTTATAAATACATTTTCTAAAATCATATTCAAGGGCAAATCCTTTATATCCATCCGCATATCTGTCCCACATATATTTAGACTGAACACTTTCTGTGAAACAACCTATTTTTGCATTGCTACATGAATTACGTAAGCGAGTTTCTCGCTTCTTCATATCATTTTTTATATCATCTATAAAGTTGGAATAATTATTGTATAATTTTTCTATTATTTGTTTCTCGCTTAATCCCAATTCTCTATAATAACAAATTTCCGAAGCTTTTTCTGTCTTTAGAAATGGAGACTTTTGCGTTACATCTTGTAAACAGTTTTGCAACGCATTTTTTAATGCAAATTCTAAATCTTGATGAATTTTATTCCTGTCTACGTATATGTAAGAATCATATTTATCGGGAAACATTCCAGCATGACATAATGATATCTTTCCATTCTCAAAATCAGATAAAGAATATTCATTAAAACTTCTATACCTATATAGCTTCTCTGGAATATTAGGTATAAGTAAATTATAAATATTATGCCATGCCTTAGTTTTCACAACGCTGCTAGCAGTAGATGGAATAAATGTATGTTCTATCAATTCTTTAAATTTTTCCTTAAAATCTACCATATCTATTTCTATTTATAAATCCTATAATAGTTTCTAATTTGTCGAAGTTACACAAATATTCCATAAAACATTCTCCCATCTAATAATAATCTATTGCATTTATATCATACAGAAACAAAGATAATAATTTATTGCACAAAATTCTACGTATGATATCATGCCATAGAATGCTAATCTATTTTCAAATAAAAATGGTCTATTCATTTTACCGATATAGAATCTCGAAGATTTTATCTAATTTTGTAATAGTCGAAGAACAATTAATGAATGTAAGCTTTTAGAATTATGGCAAATAGCGGTTTTAAAACTCCAATTAGTATCAGCGATGCGATAGAGTATATTGAACAAAGAAAATTCTTACTCCCTGCAATACAAAGAAAATTTGTATGGTCAAGCGAACAGATAGAAGTATTGTTCGATAGTATTATGAGAGATTATCCTATTAATTCATTTATGATATGGAATGTTACAAGTAGTCAAACCAAAAACAACTACAAGTTTTATGAGTTCCTCAAAGAATATAGAGCTTTTTTTAAAGATGAAAACCCATACATACCTACAAAAGGCTACTCTGACTTTATGGCTGTTATAGATGGCCAGCAGAGATTGACATCGTTATATTTGGGGTTAAAGGGTACTTATGCATATAAAATGCCAAGAAAGTGGTGGAAAGATAATGAAGATTGTTTACCTACAAGACGGCTTTATATTAACTTGTCATCGCAACTTCCAAAAGATGACGAAAGAAAGATGATTTACAATTTTAAATTCCTTGCGGATAACGAGTTTGCCAAACTAAACAAAACTGAGGATTTATTTTTGGTTGGCAATATATACGATTACAGGGAGGACGAGGCTCTTGATGATTTTATCGACTCAATCCAGTGGAAAGATAAGAAATATGCAAAATCAACTTTGAGAAAATTGAGAAAGGTGATTTTTGATAACAAACTTATTAATTATTATCAGGAAGAAAATCAAGATATAGACTCTGTACTCGACATATTCATTAGAACTAACAGTGGTGGAGAACCTCTTAGTTTTTCCAACCTATTAATGTCTATAACAACAGCCAATTGGAAGAGAGATGCACGAAAAGAATTTAAGTCACTAGTAGATGCAGTATATAATAACAATTTTATTATATCCGCAGACTTAATTCTAAAATGTTGTCTGGTATTGTTCAACGATAATATAAAATTTCAGGTAGCAAATTTCAATTCGGATAGTGTTAGTGTGTTTGATAAAAATTGGGATCGAATAAAAGAAAGGATTGAAGTAGCATTTGAATTGTTAAAGAAATGGGGCTTTAATGACTCAAGTCTTAGAGCCAAAAATGCAATTATTCCTATTGTTTACTATATTTATCACAAAAATCTTGAAAAAGAGATATTAAAAGACCATATTCACCAAGAAGAAAAGATGAATATGCGAAAATGGTTGTGCATTTCATTGCTCAAAGGTGTATTTGGTGGTCAATCAGATAGTGTATTGTCCCGTATTAGGAAAGTTCTCAAAGATAATATTATAGAAAACAGATTTCCTTTTGAGCAAATCAAAGCAGAGTTTGCAAGTGACGATGCCAAGAGTCTGTCATTAAGCGATGAGGTAATTGACGATATATTAAAAACTCAAAAAGACGCTCCTGACTGTTATACAATTTTAACATTACTTTATTCACACCTACAATATGATAAAGTTATATATCATAAAGATCACTTACATCCTGCAAGTAAATTTAATAAGCTAAAAGAAAGTGATTTTTCTGATTCAAATAAATATACTTTTTATAAAAATCCCGAAAACTGGAATTCTATATTAAACCTTCAATTACTTTCCGGTGCATCAAATGAATCAAAAAATGATGAGGATTTAAAAGATTGGGTAAAGGATAATAATATAGATTTAGCATCGCATCTTATTCCACTAAATACTAGCTTGGATTTTAATGATTTTGTAACATTCATAAATGAAAGAAAAAAATTATTATTATCGACTCTAAAATCCATAATTGGAGGATGATAATATTCTCACTGAGCAATATTTTCTGTAAAGAGAGAGGGATATTCAGTAAATAGCATAAGATCACGCCAACTAATTCATAAACAAAGTATTGCGAATTAGTTGGCTAATTCTATAATATTTACTGAATCTCCCTTGGGTATAAGGCGTCCGCGCAACAAGTATGCGGATGTGACGGAGTCCTATTTGTCCTACTGCAAGAAAAGAAAGAGAAAGGCTTCAGGGAAAAGGATGCTCAAGCGTCTATTTAGAACTAATAGTCTTTGCTGATTTATTAAATACTTTTTATATATTCTCACAAAAAGTTCAAAAGAAAGGTTCGAAATCGAAGTACAAAAAAGAATATATATTTAGAATTCTGTACAAGACTTATTATGGTGTACTTTTAAGATTACGTCGTAACAATTGATTATCCTTTGTATAGATAATGTTCACAACCCACTGCTTTTATTATATCAATCCATTTCTTTTCATTAGTCCAATATTTATCGCCTCTTCTCACATAAGCTAAATTGAATAAATCAAAAAGGTCATTTCTCTGCCATTTTCTTTCACCAGTCTCTAAATCCTTAAAGAATTTATCTAAAACTAATATAAGCAATTCATACTCTTTTAATGGCATTTTTTTTAAACAGAACTTATTATCTGTTGCTTGACAAGCCATAAAATCTAAATATTTGATTGTTAGATAATATGTATTCATCTGTCTATGTTTTTTATAGTTCTTAATTCTATTTTTACACTCAAGAGCAGTTCTATTAAAATCATCAGCAATCTGTTTAAGCCGTTCTTTAGACTGTTGAATATAATGATAAAATTCACCTTTTTGTTTCTCATCAATATAATATCCATTGGCTATTTTTTGCGTAAAAAGTAACATTTGTTCTGTATATACTCTCATTTTTACTCTATATTTTTTGTTTGCCCTGCTTATTAGATATTTCAGAGGTTCGGCAATAATCATCTTTTTAGAACACAACATTGCTTTTCTTATTCCATTTCGTACCATATCTGGTCTATCATATAATGCCCCAGTATTAGACATTTCCCACAAGTTATTATAAATTGGCGTAAGTTTATCTTTTACTTTGTTAAATAACACATCATCTTTGCCTAATTGATACCAAACATTAGTATCAACTATAATACGTGGAACAAAGATACTTTTTCTGTGATTTTTTCTTTTACAATGAAGTTTCTTTTTGTGAAAACTCCACTTTTTATGATTTAGTTTTCTATTCATTTTCTTTATTTAGATAAAACACAAAAACATGATACAAGACAAAAATAGAATTTTTTATTTAGAAAAAATAAAGTCCTAGAATTTTAGAATTATAAAACTGGGACTAAAAAATTATATCAATGTCCAAAATACAACAATAAATGTCACCACGAAAGGGAATCATGATTTACTATACAGTCCAGCCATGAAGTATACACTGATTTAGGACATAGAGATATCATACTGGGGCAGAACTTACACAAAGGAGGGAAATACGGGTAGTGTAAAATAAACTGTGTCACGCATTATTTTTCTCTATAAAACTCATCGGTCGGAGAACGGCCAACGCCAAGGGGCGGGACTACCCGTCCCGACGAGCGTAAAATTAATTGAACAAATCAATCTTTTCAAAAAGATTTGTATCCTTTGTAAAAGGAATGATTTTCTTGTGTTGCAATCTGCCTACAATAATTGCAGGATGAACATTAAACTTCTTTGCAAAGTTACAGATGGATTTTATCGAAAAATCATTACTTTCAATAATTTCATTTTCTTCTGCCTGAGACAAGAGAATTTTAGATGCAAATAAATCTGCTTCTGCTTCTTTTTCCAATTGCTTGTCTGAATATTCAATATCCTCTAGGAAAATATCTTTTTTACCATGCAAAAGGATGTGTCCCAATTCATGGAAGAAAGAGAACCAAAATATATCATTTCTCTTGTGTCTTCCTGTAACCTGAATACATGGTGTATCGTTTATCCATCTGGTTGACCCATTAATTGGAGCTTTTGGCAAACATGGAGTATAAATCAGTTTGACGCCTGCTTCTGCACAAATTTCCTGTAACTTAGTAGAAAAATCTTCCGGGTGTTCAGAACAAAGCCCTTTCATTATGGGTATTAATTCACGCAATCTCTTTTCTGAATATTCTTTAACTTGCATTTCTGAAGCTTGAATTTCTCCCCGACGTAACCATGCGGAAATTGCATATGGTTCTTTTGTGTTAGTAAGTGAAATGCGGAATGCGACCTTCAGTTGCTGATTCATATAATAATCCTGCCATGCCTTGACTGTACTTACTTGGAAATAAGAGAACAGCGATTTTACCTTATCTTCCATCGATTTCATATTCTCTATCCACCCCATTTGTGACATGCTTTTTAATGGAAACATACGCACCCATTCGTATGCTAAAACTAATTGTTCTTCTCTCTTTTGACGAGCTACATACTCATCAAAAGCACGTTGTTTATTCAGCCAAAAGTGGGCCGGAATCTTTGTTACGCTCTCAAAAGCAACAGCCATATCCGATGTTACCGAACTCTTGCCACTTATTACAGCAAATATAGTCTTCTCAGGCTTGGAAGTACGAACAGCGAACTCTTTTACTCCCATTCCCATTTCTTCCAATTTAGCTGAAAGTGTTTTGCCTGGATGAAACGCTACTGGCGGAACAAATTTTTTTGAAGTTGCCATAATATTTTTATTTACCGTGATAATTAGTTATTTCTATAATTTCTACTCCTTTAATTTCAATCCAAATATATTTACCATTGTCATCTGTGGGTATAGGGTCTTCATGTGGTTCAAATATTAATCTGTATGGTTGATCCAAATCACATGCCCATTGTCCTTTTCTATCTCCTGTCAATTCATGATAGTGACCAGGTAAATAACGAACATCTTCAAGAGTCAAAGCCGCATCAAGATCTGATAAACGTTGAAGAAACAAATCAGCTCTTTTCTTGCCGAACTCTTTCAAGCACTTCCTTTCATTTGATGCAATCTTCTCAAGTTTCTTATTCTGAAAAGATATTTCCATATTACTTTTAACTTACACTTTGTGTTCCTTTTTTCTCGGCACAAAGATAATGATATTTTTTCATATACCACTTAGTGTAATAAAAAAAAGACTTATATCTCTTGTTTTTTATTAAATAAAGGAGATGAAGGAGGGAAAGAAGGGAGGTAAGAATGAAGAATTTCTGGAGGATGTAAATTAAGCTGTGTCAGAAAAGTTAATATTTTATTCTTTGTTGACACAGTTTATTTAACACCACCTAGAATTCAGTTATAAGTTCTTCTCTTATATCTGGATTCTATTTTCAACTTAATTTAAACCATCAGTTCTGAAAAAGGGTATCATTTTTCATCTTTCATAAGTAATAAAAAATAGTATTCACAAATCTGATTTTTCTTCTACATGTTAATTTGTAGTATTTAATACAAAATATTTTAACATCCATTTAGAGCACATTAATTGCGATATAATTCAATTGACATTTTATTTTATTGTTATTTTTAATTTTGTGGAAGCGGTTCACAAAATGTTTTATTAACGACACGATCCCTCATAAGTTTCATATCAGTAAAACTCCTTGATACATTTTGAATAATGTTCAAATAATTATCGGAACCATCTTCTTTTTGGTAATAATAAGGTTTTATTGATACACAATTTTTGTGTTCAAACAAAGTATTAAGTAAAGTTCGATCTGAATTTCCACAAGAATGTCCCATAACGAATATTTGAAATGGAGAAGATTCTATAAATGACAACATTTCACGATACTTATTAGATTCCAAGTACTTTATAGATTTAATATTCTGCAAACATTCATTATCATTCAACTTTACAATTTCATTATAATGATCTTCCAGTTCATCACCATATCCAAATATGACACTTTCAGTGCTATCAAGAGCACCATGAATCTGATTGTGACCAAAACCCATATTAGAAGTTAAATAAAACTTAGATGTCGGAGTATAATTAAAGTCCAACAGCATTATATTATCTGGTAATAATATTTCTTTAGGGTATTGACCTCTTAAAATAAATTCCAGAATTTCCCCACTGAAAGAATCTTCAGAGAACTTATTACAAAATTCAACATTCTTCTTGATTAATAGATCATTTCTCAGGAGATTATATTGTGAAAAACGATATCCCCACTCCTTATCTCCCTTATTAATCCACGATTTAAAATGATCAACAAGATGTATCATTCCTTTTATAGAAATATCATCAGGATTAAAAGGTGCATATATAATTTCTTTTATTTTATAATTGATTATTGTCTCATCTATGTTTAAACTACTAAGATATTCTATAAGTTTTATTTTTAAGAAATTCATTTGTCTATTCAACTCAGAACAAGTACATTCATTGTTTTCTGGATATAAAGCACATGATTTTAATATCTCATAATATTCAACTTCAATATCTACCCATCCCTTAGACTCAATAGATTTACATATACGCTGAAAAAGAATACTATGACAATGAAACTCACAAACCTGTTCATCATTACAAACCAAATCTACGATATCTCGCAGAGAGAGAGATTTCGTAATAATTTGATAATGCCATGCCCAAACTAAATACCAACCAGCAAGTCCTACTTCATCCTTAAGTCTAAAAGAACAAATACCATCCTCTTCTAGTTTTTTCGAACTGCGAAGTAAACGAAGCCCCCATTGTTCCCAATACCAATTTATAAAATCCTCGTATTTGGTAGAAAGCCCATGGGCTAAATCAAAACCATTTCCTATAAGTATAATCCTATTCATTATATTCCTTGTAATAGCTTTTATAAGACATCCAAAAACATGAGAAAATATATTACCACCCTCTTACTTTTCTAATTTAAATTGGGCCTCTTTCTCTTTAATAAGCAATAAAGATATATCAAACAAGACCTTTATAGTATTATTCAATCCAAGAGAAGAATCTTTAATCGAAGTGGTCATCTTATCAACATCATCATAGTATGAAATAATTTTTCTATCTAATCGTTCCAGTTCAATGTTTACTTCCTGAATCTCTTGCTGAAGCGGCTTTCTTTTTTCTACGTCTGGCGTTTGTTTACTTAATTCCAATAAGATATTTTTTCGATGTATATTATTCTCTTTTATTTGAATATCATATCTATTTTGATTAATACGTTCTATAAAAGAGAGTTCTTGATCTAATAAATCAGATAGTCCTATACGTGCTTTAATCCAGCATTCTTCATAAGTCTTTTCTAAATTTGTTTTCTGGCGTTGTACATCTACTTCAAATACATATCTATACTGTAAATCTGTTGTATAAATTCGACCTTTCATTTGACATATGGCCGATTTGGATAATGATAAATTCTGATGATCAATACCAACAGTAATTCCCATAACATCTACTATATTAAGTAAAGCCAAATTATTTTTTAGACAGTTATTATACTCATCCAACTTTTTAATATTTTGTTGACGAATTTGGAAAGCCGTCTTGTTGAGTTGCCCGTGTTGGCATCGAATTACTATAGTAACGTGCATATGCTGGGGAACCGGGTATATTATAACCGGGGAGGCCGCACGCTGATTTATGATCTGAACGGGAAGAAAGAAACCGACACGGGTGGGGACATAGAGTTTTCTCCCGGTTACAAAAAGGCTATCGTTTCTTCGGGGGCCGCGTTCCAGGTGGAGGACCTTCCGGTACTTTCCGCTAACGTGACTTCTCCCGTTCCCACGAAAGGGGTGAAACGAGTGATTGATTACCATCAGGAATGGATGCAGATCTATAACGAGAGCTGGCGGCAGATGCGTGATTTTTTCTATGCCAAGAATATGCATGGCGTGGACTGGGATCACGTGTACGAGAAATATAAAGTGCTGGTGCCTTACGTGAATCATCGTACGGACTTGACTTATATTATCGGGGAGATGATCGCGGAATTGAGTGTCGGACACGCTTACTCCATTAACGGGCGGGTCCCGATGCCCGAGAGAATTGATATGGGGCTGCTGGGGGCTAAATTCGTGAAAGATAAATCCGGTTATTTTAAAGTGACCGAGGTGATCGAGGGAGCCAACTGGGATGCCTCTACCCGCTCGCCTTTGACCATGCCGGGCGTGGAGGTGAAAGCGGGTGACTACATTCTGGCTATCAACGGGAAATCGTTGAAAGAGGTAGATAACCTGTTCTCCGAGTTGATCGATATGGCAGGAAAGACGGTTGAATTGACCGTGAACACGACCCCGGCCGAGAAGGGTGCCCGTAATGTGCTGGTTGTTCCGTTAGCTGACGAATCAAAATTA
>OGGW01001956.1_pt1 | contig 14104 bp, 15 predicted proteins | sample 1571291 | NCBI WGS metagenome assembly OGGW01 (sample SAMEA2582028, study PRJEB24529) | metagenome | biome: Human gut stool | place: China | collected 2011 | reverse complement strand
AAACATTACAGAGAATAATTCCTAAACAAAAAGCGTTAGTCTTTGTAGAGTTTGAGTGATTTCAGAGACCCAGAAAAGCCTGATTTTACTGGGTTTTTGAGGGGTTAAGGCCCTTCGTGGCAACGATTTGGCAACACTTTTTCATTATTCATAAAAAGAGAGCTAACTGATTTTGATTAGTCAGTTAGCTCTCTTTTTCTTTATATCATCCCAAAATGTCGGAACGCCTCTTTGATGTACGGCATTTTTTCAGGGGGACAAGGTTTTTCGCGATGGGAGGGAGAGATTCTGTTGGGCGCGTTTTTTATAGGGATACCGCAAAGCTCTTTCATGTGAGCAATCCAGCAGGTTTTTGGTAAAAACCCGTAAGTCTCTTTGACATAACCTTGAATTTCTTTATAAGTGGCCATTCAGACACCTCCTGCACACAAAAATTCATGTTTTCAAGTGGCCTTTGCAACAAACAGCCTTTCCCGTGGCCTACAAGTGAGAGGATCAAAAGAGGTCCTGGGGTGGCACCTTCACATAGTTCTGGGTCTTATCAAAATCCGGATAGCGGTAGCGCCACTTGTCATAGTCCTCTTTGGAGATTTCACCCGTCTCCAACATGGCAGCGGCCTGTTGCCAGGAGCAGAGCATCTCATGCAGCCGGGCGGCGTCCTTGTTCTTTCGCACATCTACCTTCAGGCAGATTTCTCCATCCGTCTCGCTGATCTTGAGCCCGTAGTTGTCCTCCAGGGTAAACAGGGTGTGCATCAGCCCTACATAGGAGTCTATATCCGGGACAGAGAGGGCATGGGGCGATACATCCAGCACCTGGGCCAGAGCAGCGGTAAGATCTGCTTTAGGGGTTCTTGACCCTGTTTCGTACTGTGCTAGGCGCACATCGGCAGACTTCTCCGGGAAGCCCAGTGCCATACCGAGATATTTCTGTGTCATCCCCCGCAGGAGACGGAAAAAGTGAATCCGTTCGCCAATCGCCATATCATCCACTCCAATCGTTGGTTGTCTTTAAGAAAAGCATAGCAGAAATGCTTAGGAAAGTCAAGGGAATCCTAAACAATTTTATTTAATTTATTTTGCGCACTCCGATTGACATAAGCTATTATGCTTAGTATAATGACAATAGACTAAGCATATTGGCTTAGAATCAATAAATAAAAAAGAACTGCCGCAATCCCTGGTTATACATCGCGGGAAAAGGTGGCGGACGAAAGTGAGGAGGCATTTATGGAACACAATATCCAGCCGCAGCAGCCATCAATGAGGAAAGGAAGGTATTATCCATGCAAGCACAAAACTTTATGCGCGTGGAGGAAGTGGCCCAGGAGCTGGGCATCTCCAAGTCCCACGCCTACAAGGTGATCCACAAGCTCAACGCCGAACTCCGGGAGAAGGGCTATCTGACCATCTCCGGGCGGGTCAACCGAAACTTTTTCATGGAGAAGTTTTGCTATGGCAAGACGGGAAAGGAGGGCTAATCATGGCAGTCTATAAGGAAGAAAAGACCAACACCTGGCGGGCGGTCTACCGCTACACGGACTGGAACGGCGAGCGCAAGCAGACCCAGAAGCGGGGCTTCAAGACCAAACGGGAAGCACAGGCCTGGGAGCGGGAACAGCTCAACAAGACCAGCGCCGATCTGGACATGACCTTTAAGAGCTTCGTGGATCTCTACACGGCAGATATGAAAACCCGGCTTAAGGAAAACACCTGGGCCACCAAGGACCATATCATCCGCACCAAGCTGCTGCCCTACTTCGGCAGGCTGAAAATGTGCAACATTACTGCCCAGCAGATCATCACCTGGCAGAACGAGATGCTGAACCACAAGGACGAAAAAGGACAGTCCTATTCACCTGTTTACCTTAAGACCGTTCACAATCAGCTCAGCGCCATCTTCAACCACGCAGTTCGGTACTACAACCTTCGGGAGAATCCCTGCAAAAAGGCAGGCAGTATGGGCAAGAAGAAAAACCGGGAGATGATGTTCTGGACCAAGGAGCAGTACCTGAAATTTGCCGATGTGATGATGGATAAACCGCTGTCCTTCTACGCCTTCGAGATGCTCTACTGGTGTGGTATCCGGGAGGGGGAGCTGCTGGCCCTGACCCCAGCAGACTTTGACTTTGAGAAGCGCACCGTCACCATCAATAAGTCCTATCAGCGGCTGAACGGCCAGGATCTGATTACCACTCCCAAAACCGAAAAGAGCAATCGGGTCATCACCATGCCGCAATTTCTGACCGAAGAAATCCAGGATTACATCAAGATGCTCTACGGGATCGGGCCGGATGACCGGATGTTCACCGTCACCAAGAGTTATCTCCACCGGGAGATGGACCGGGGAGCCAAAGAAGCCGGGGTGCCGCGCATCAGAATCCACGATATTCGTCACAGCGCGGTTTCACTTCTGATCGACATGGGCTTCTCTGCCACGGCTATCGCGGACCGGGTGGGCCATGAGAGCATTGACATTACTTACAACTACGCACACCTGTTTCCGTCCAAGCAGGCGGAAATGGCAGACAAATTGAACATGGAAAGGGGCAATTAAAAATGTCAGCAAAGAATTTGGACAAGCACAACCGTTGGAGAAACAAGACCGTGGCCTTCCGGGTCTCCCCGGAGGAGGACGCTCAGATCGAAACGGCGGTGAAGCTCACCGGCCTGACCAAGCAAGATTATATCATCCGTCGGCTGCTCTGCCGGGATGTGGTGGTCCAAGGCAATCCCAGGGTCTATAAAGCGCTGCGGGACCAGCTGGCCGCTGTGCTGGACGAGCTGCGCAGGATCGAAGCTGGACAGGGCGTAAACGATGAGCTGTTGGACACCATCCAGATGATCGCCATCATTATGAACGGGATGCAGGAGGATTTTGCCTATGACCGATGAGAAAAAGAAAATGACCACCCATGGCTCATCTGTTGGCGCAGATGATGGGCAGTCAATCTCTCAAAATACCAAGACCACTATACCAGACCCAGAGGAAAAAAGCAATTCCCCGGAAAGAGATTTGGAGGAACTTTACTGGAAGATGCGCCGCATGAGCGACCCGGCTTACCTGCATACTGTGACCCTGGACGAACTGATGGACAATGTGTTCCAGGGCAAGTCTGCGGTGATCGAAAACCTGCTTTATACAGGAGCATACATCCTTGCCGGAGCGCCCAAAATCGGCAAGTCCTTCCTGGTGGCGCAGATCGCCCACCATGTCAGCACCGGGCAGGAATTGTGGGGCTACAAAGTTCATCAGGGAACACAGCGATACCAAGCTGATTATCGTGGATACCCTACAAAAAGTCCGGGAGGCGGTGAGCGACAGTTACAGCTACTCCAGCGACTATGAGGTGATCGGCAAGCTGAAGCAATTTGCTGACCGATATGGTATCTGTATCCTGATTGTCCATCACACCAGAAAGCAGCCTGCGGGAGACAGCTTTGAGAAGATTTCTGGCACCACCGGACTGTCGGGCTGTGCGGATGGGGCGCTTATCATGCAGAAAGAAAAACGGACTGATGGAAAGGCCACACTGGAAATCAGCGGACGGGATCAGCCGGATCAGCGGCTGTACCTAAGCAAAGATCAGGAGCGTTTGGTGTGGCTCCTTGACCATGCGGAGAATGAACTTTGGAAACAGCCCCCAGACCCGGTGCTGGAGGCTGTAGCGAAGATCGTATCCGCCGAGAACCGGAAATGGGAAGGCAGTCCCACCGAGCTGGCCCAGGTGACTCAGACAGATATGGCGGTAAACCGGCTCACCAAGCATCTGAATGTGAATGCCAGCCGCTTGCTGGAAGAGCATCAGGTAAAGTACGAGAACAAAACCAAACACGCCGGACGGCGCATCCGGCTAACCTACATGGTGGTGGAAGCGCCTGCGTTTGAAATAATCGAGTAAAGCGCGACGCTTGCAACGGTCGCGACGGTGTTTTGAGGGGTACTCCCAGCACCGTTGCGACCGTCGCCACCGTCGCGGGAAGGAAAACTGAGGTGGTGTTTTGCCACCACCTTCTAGGAGGCACCCCATTTTAGGGCACCCTGAAAGTACCAGAGGATGTCCCGATTTACGACACCCTATACCCCGAAACAGGGCACCGGGTACAGGGGCAAAAAGCGTTCGGAGAACGCGCAGCCACAGAATGAAATTCTGTGTTCAAAAGGGGCTTGGGGGCGCTGCCCTCAACAAGCAGACGGCAGGAAATGTGAGTGTGTATTAACACTCGCATTGCTTGCTGGATTTGTGTGTGGCTATCCACACGCATTGCTTGCCGATAACTAAAACAACCGAAACGGCCCTTGTGCCGCTGCGGAAAATCAATCAAAATTCAAGTATTGGGAGGTAACGACTATGAGAAAGATTTTGTCCTGCGAGTTCAACCTAGACACCGCCTGCGTGGAGCTGCGTCTGGTGGATGGGACGCTGCTCTCCATCGACTGTACTGCCGTGGAGAACGAGGTAGCAAACAGTATGTACCAGCGGTCGGAGCTGGACTGGCTGATCTACAACGATCCGCTGGCCTATGCTGAATTGATTTTGAACGGTGAGCCGGGACTATACCTGAAGGTCGTGACAGAGAAAATTCTACGAGATTGAGGGCTTGTAAATTTCGACTTCTTGCAATATAATAGAATTGGATTGTTATAAGTAGGAGGGATTACTGTGCTTGACTATCTGACTGTGAAAGAAGCTGGAGAAAAGTGGAATATATCTGGCCGCATGGTAACAGTGTATTGCAACAACGGAAAGATTAAAGGCGCGGTGAAAAAAGGCAATCTATGGTTGATTCCAGTAGATGCCGAAAAACCTCTGGATGGAAGGACGATTGCAGCAAGGAAAGCGAGGGGTGAACATGAACAAAAAACAGATGTCTGAACAGGACATTAGAACAAAGTATATTACCCCTGCAATTCTGGCTGCCGGCTGGGATCGCGACTTGCAGATCAGGGAGGAAGTTTCCTTCACAAAAGGCAAGATTACAGTACGCAGAAAAATTGTGAAGCGTGGAGAGCAAAAACGCGCAGATTATATTTTGTATTGGAAACCAAACATCCCACTGGCAATCGTGGAGGCAAAAGACAATAACCACAATATTGCGGATGGCATGGAGCAGGCTTTAAACTATGCCGAGATTTTAGATATCCCCTTTGTGTTTACATCTAATGGCGATGGATTTTCTTTTTATGACAAGACGGCTGAGCATAATATTCAGATAGAATTGGCCTTAGATCAGTTCCCTTCGCCGGAAGATCTGTGGGCTCGTTACAAGAAATTTAAGGGTATCACAGAGGCAAGCGAAAAAGTTGTAGCGCAGGATTATTACTACAATCCCAATGACGATAGAAAACCCCGATACTATCAATGTAACGCGATTAACCGGGCCGTTGAAGCGGTTGCCAGTGGGCAAAATAGGTTGTTGCTGACGATGGCAACCGGTACTGGTAAGACCTATACAGCGTTTCAGATTATTTATAGACTTTGGAAATCTCGGACGAAAAAACGAATTTTATTTTTGGCGGATCGGAATGTACTTGTGGATGACCCCATGCGTAAAGATTTTAAGTTCTTTAACGCTGATAGCAATAATCGGAAAATGACTAAGATCCGTGACAAGAAAGTAGACAAGGCTTATGAGGTCTATTTTGCAATCTACCAGGGGGTAACAGGGCAAGTAGGCTTTGCTGATACATATAAAGAGTTTTCTCCAAACTTTTTTGATTTGATTATCGTAGACGAGTGCCATCGCGGCAGCGCAAAAGACGATTCTGCTTGGAGAAAAATTCTGGAATACTTTAAGAACGCTACGCAGATTGGTATGACGGCCACCCCTAAAGAGACGAAGGACACCTCCAATATTGAGTATTTCGGAGAACCGATCTATACCTATACTCTGCGTCAGGGTATTGAAGATGGTTTCCTTGCACCATATAAAGTTGTCCGTGTGGGAATTGATAAGGATTTGGAAGGTTATCGTCCCACAAAAGGTAAAAGGGACAAGTATGGGATTGAGATTGAAGATCGAGAATATAACATCAAGGATTATGACAAAAATCTGGTTCTCGAAAAGCGCACAGAACTTGTGGCGAAACGAGTATCTGACTTCTTGAAGAAAAACAATTCTCGCTTTGCTAAGACGATCTTTTTCTGTGTAGATATCGACCATGCTGCCCGTATGGCCCAGGCCCTTAGAAACGAGAATGGAGACCTGGTAAGGCAGAATCCTAAGTATGTAGTGCAGATGACCAGTGGCAGTGAGGGCGTCAAAGAGCTGGAAAACTTTATGACCGCAGATGAAGCATATCCTGTATTGGTGACTACAAGCAAATTACTGACAACAGGTGTAGATGCAGATACCGTAAAGTTCATTGTTCTGGATAGCAATATCAACAGCATGACGGAATTCAAACAGATTATTGGTCGCGGAACAAGAATCAATGAAGAGCATGATAAGCTTTATTTCACTATTATTGACTTCCGCAATGTGACCAAGTTATTTGCTGATAAGGATTTTGACGGCGATCCGGTGAAAGTCAAAGAAACCGATGGTGACATTCCTACGGAAGAAACGGAAGATACACCAACCGAAGATATTCCGCAGGATGAAGTACCCACGGAAGAGGGACAGGAGGTCCCACCGGATGTTACCTTCGATCCGGATGACGATCCCCCCAAACGGGTTAAATATTATGTCAATGATGTGCCTGTGTCCATTATCAACGAACGGGTACAATATTTGGACGCAGACGGCAAGTTAATTACTGAAAGCCTTGTAGATTACACCAGAAAGAATATCCGCAAGGAGTATGCCACACTGGACGAGTTCTTGCAGCGGTGGAACAGTGCGCAGAAGAAAACGGCCATTGTTGAGGAACTGGAGCAAAAGGGTATCTTCTTTGAAGAACTGCGTGAAGAAATCTCTAAGGATTTGGACCCCTTTGATCTTATTTGCCACATTGCCTTTGATATGCCGCCGCTGACACGAAAAGAACGGGCCAACAATGTGAAAAAGCGCGGTTATTTTGGAAAATACAACGAGGTTGCAAAACAGGTCTTAGAAGCGTTGCTGGACAAATATGCAGACGAAGGACTGGCCAATCTCGAAAGCATGGAGGTTTTGAAAGTACCCGATGTCGCCCGATTTGGCACGCCGGTCGAAATACTGAAGTGCTTTGGCAACAAGAAAAAATTTATGGAAGCTATTGCAGAACTGGAAAACCAGCTGTATGTAGCATAGGAGAATCATTATGAGCATATCGGCTACAATCAAATCAGTGCAGGATATCATGCGGCAGGATGCCGGTGTAGATGGTGATGCACAGAGAATATCACAGCTTGTGTGGATGTTATTCTTGAAGGTGTTTGACTCCAAGGAAAAGGAGTGGGACGCATTATCGGATGACTACACCTATATTATCCCTGACGGCTTGCGCTGGTCTGATTGGGCTGAAGATGACGAAGGTATTACCGGCGATGAACTGATTGACTTTGTAAACAATACGCTGTTCAAGACTTTTAAGGATTGGCAGTTGACAGAAGCCAGTGATCCGAAAGCAGTCTTAGTGAAGTCTCTGTTTGAGGATAGCTATAACTACATGAAGTCTGGAACTCTGATGCGCAGCGTCATCAATAAACTCAACGAGATTGACTTTGACAAGGCTTCTGATCGTCATTTATTCAACGATATTTACGAGAATATCCTGAAGGACTTGCAGAGTGCCGGAAATTCCGGCGAATATTATACCCCTCGTCCCGTTACCCAATTCATGGTGGACATGGTTGATCCGCAGCTTGGCGAGCAAGTGCTGGATTTTGCCTGCGGCACTGGCGGCTTCCTCGTCTGTGCGCTGGAGCATTTGCGCAAACAGGTCCGTAATATTGATGATGAAGCACAACTCCAGAACTCTATTCTGGGTGTAGAGAAAAAACCTCTTCCTCATATGCTCTGTACCACAAATTTGATTCTGCACAATATCGATAATCCGCAAATTAAGCATGATAACTCGTTAGGCTATCCGGTCAAAGATATTAAGCCCAAAGACAAGGTTGACATTATCCTGACCAACCCTCCTTTTGGCGGCATTGAAGAGGACGGAATTGAGGACAATTTTCCTTCAAACTATAAGACAAAGGAAACAGCGGACTTGTTCTTAGTGCTGCTGATGTACAAACTGAATCAGACCGGCAGAGCGGCAATTGTTCTTCCAGACGGCTTTTTATTCGGTGAAGGCGTCAAAACCGCAATTAAAGAAAAATTGCTGAGCGAGTTTAACCTCCATACGATTGTCCGGCTTCCCAATGGAGTTTTTGCACCCTATACCGGCATTAACACGAACTTGCTCTTTCTGGAGCGTGGAACAACACAGGAAATCTGGTTTTATGAACACCAGCTCCCGGAAGGGTATAAGAACTACACAAAGACGAAGCCAATTAAGTTAGATGAGTTTGAAGCGGAAAAAGCATGGTGGAATGCCCGAAAAGAAACAGACTGTGCATGGAAAGTTAGTATCGATGAGGTTAAGGCTCGAGGGTATAATCTCGATTTTAAAAACCCCAATCGAGAAACAGGAGAGGAAATAATTGATATTGATGAAGTATTAAAAGGATTGGAGAGCAGTTTTACCAACGCACAAGGGATACTAACAAAGATAAAAGAGGTGTTAAGCAACAATGATTGAAATAGGTAAATTGTTTAACATCGAGAAAGGATCTTTGCAAAGTTCAAAATGTACCCCAGGACAGTATTCGTTTATTACCGCAGGAGAAGAGTGGAAAACACATATTGAGTACACGCATGATTGCGAGGCGTTGGTTTTTGCAATGGCGGCGTCTGGATCTTTGGGAAGAACCCATTATGTAAATGGAAAATTTATAGCAAGTGATCTGTGCTTTATTTTAACCCCTAAAAAAGAATATGTTTCAAAAGTTAATTTGCGTTTTTATTCTTTTTATTTTAATACATATAGAGAAAGAATTGTTAAAGCAACTGCAACTGGAACATCTAAACTTGCCATTAATCGAAAAAGCTTTTCAAACTATCAAATATATCTTGTAGATATAGAAAAGCAAAATCAATTATTACATAAACTTGATAAAATGAAATCCATTTCTGATGGGCTTCTTCAAACCATCCAGCAACAGCAAAAATATGCTGAGATGCTTCGTCAATCCATTTTGCAGCAAGCAGTAGAAGGCAAACTCTGTGAGCAGGACCCCAATGATGAGCCAGCCAGCGTGCTGCTTGAAAAAATCAAAGCTGAAAAAGAGCGTTTAATTGCCGAGAAAAAAATCAAAAAGCAAAAGCCACTGCCTCCTATCAGCGAAGAGGAAAAAACTTTTGATCTGCCGAAAGGCTGGGAGTGGTGTAGGTTAGGAGAACTGGTCACTTCTGTCACAGATGGCCCGCATTATAGTCCGGAATACCACGATAAAGGAATACCATTTATTTCAGGGAGAAACATTACTTTAAAGGGAATTGATTTTTCTACTGCGAAATTTATTTCGCCCCAACTTCATGAAGAGTTATCAAAGAGGTGTAGACCAGAAACAGGAGATATTCTTTATACTAAAGGTGGCGAAACTGGAAAAGCGGTGGTAAATGATATCGATTTTGAGTTCAATGTTTGGGTACATGTTGCTGTTTTGAAGCCAAGTACATTTGTTTATAATAAATATTTGGCTCTGGCGTTGAACTCTCCGCATTGTTATGCACTATCACAAAAATATACTCACGGCACAGGAAACCGGGACCTTGGACTAACTAGAATGATTAAAATTCCAGTGCCTCTTCCACCAGCGCATGAGCACCAAAGCATTGTTCAGCGAGTTACGAAACTAATGGGGCAATGTAATCTTTTAGAACGCGAACTCTCTATTTCAAAAAAATATGCCTCACAACTTATGGAATCAGTTCTACAAGAAGCGTTTAGCGTACAAGAGACTGCAAAACCTGCACAGGTTATTGAATTCCATCCGGATCAAACAATTCCGGAAACTGAATTGTTGGCAGCTGCCCGTGGCAAGATTCGGGAGGACACCTGGGAGCATCTCTGTAAGCGAGCGCTGGAGATTGCTGGTGAGGAAGGCTGATGGACTGGAGACGCAAACGACAAATCAGGAATTTAGTCGATGGAATTTTGGAGTTAAATACCCTGCATCGTCCACCAATAGAGCTAATTCCTGCTATAATGAAACAGCGGGGGATCGTATTCGAGGAACGAGACGAGGATGATGAAGAGTTCTGCGGCGTATATATGGTGGTGAAGCAGGCAAAAATCATCTTTGTCAATGCCAATCTTCGAACATCCCGTAAACACTTTACCATTGCCCATGAGTTGGGTCATCATTACTTAGGGCACCCATTACAAAACGGCGCTATTATCTGTGATAGTGATAGCGTTTTTGGAAAAAATAAGCCGGAACAGGAAAAAGAAGCAGACTATTTTGCAGCTTGCCTCCTGATGCCGGAAAATCTGGTCAAACGAAAGCGGACAGAGTTTTTTAATCATTGTCCGAAGCAGACAACGCTGTTCCTGGAAGATCAGCAGCTGGAACAGCAGCATCAATTGCAGCGATATCTGAGTGACTACTTTCAAGTGTCAATGGAGGCTATGGGATATCGCTTAGACGAATTAAAGCTGGTATAGCACCAGCGATAGAGGAGGACACACAATGAAGCTAACTTTGAAAAACATTGGCAAAATAGGGACAGCTTCAGTTGAGATCAATGGTATCACGGTAATTGCCGGTGAAAACAACACCGGCAAAAGCACGGTTGGCCGCGCTCTTTTTGCAGTGTTTAACAGTTTTTGTAATGTTCAAAAGCAAATTGAAAATGAGCGAGTCGATAGTGTAGAGAATTTGCTTGATCGGATGTATATGAATGCCAGCGCAAGATTTGCAAGGATTGCGAATACTGCCGATGTTGCGAGAACAATTGTTGCTCATATCGATGAGTATAGACAAATCGAACTTCCTGATATGCAGAAAAGCATTATAGATTTGCTTTCGCAATATGATGATGGGAAAATTGAATCTTTTGATGAAAATATGGTTGCAGACACAGTTTTTCGCATTAAAGATGTGCTGAATGTATCAGATGTTGATTTTCTCAAGTCTGTACTTGAGCGAAAGCTTGACGCGGAATTTAATGAACAAGTTTGCAATATATTTTCTGAAGATGATGGTGAAATTCAGCTCCAGATTAAGGATACCGTCATAACGGTTTCCGTTGAAAATGAAGGAGCGGTAGATATTCAGAATCCGGGCAATATCTCACTTCACACAGAAGTAGTTTACATTGACGATCCGTTTGTGCTGGATGATTTAAGAATGTTCTATCGGCGTATGCCAGGAGCTTCTTCAGATCACCGATATCATTTGCGTACCAAACTGTTTTGGCCGGATTCTGAAGCAAATGTTTTTGACGAGATCATTGCCAAAGATAAGCTTAATAGTATTTATGAAAAAATATCCTCTGTTTGTAGCGGTGATGTCATCCGGAGCAAGCGATCTGTAACGGGGTATCAAAGAAAAGGTAGCGACAAGGTTTTGAATGTTCGAAATTTGTCTACCGGTCTTAAGACTTTTGTTATCTTGAAGATGTTGCTCACAAGTGGAGCGATTGAGCGTAATGGTACAATTATCTTAGATGAGCCGGAAATTCACTTGCACCCAGAATGGCAGCTCTTGTTTGCTGAATTGATTGTATTGATTCAGAAAGAGTTTGGGGTCCATGTTCTCTTAAACACACATAGCCCATATTTCCTGAACGCCATTGAAGTTTATACGGTAAAATATGGCGTAGACGATAAATGTAAATACTATTTAGCATTTTCAAAAGATGATATTTCCAACATTGAAGATGTTACGGATAATATTGAGGCTATTTACAGTAAATTAGCTAGACCTCTGCAAGATTTAGAAAATGAAAGGGGTCAGCTATGATTAATTTAGAATTATACCCGATTCTCTTGGATAATAGAAAATCGCTTAGAGAAACCTCAAAAGATGATAGCGACCCGAATGACATTCAATACATGACATCTTCAGAAACGGAAGTTGTAAATTTTGATTTGGTTAAGAGGCGTTATGTAAATGGGTTTGGCCTTTCAGAAGATGTCATAACATCAGTCGATGCGATTGTGCCCCTTGAGGATAGAATATTATTCGTCGAATTTAAAAACGGACAGGTTAATAATCGCAACATTAAAGATAAAGCGCGAGACAGCTTATTGGTTTTTCTTGAGATTATTGGGGAAAATATAGCTTTTTCTCGCAGCAATATCGATTTTATTGTGGTTTACAATCTCGAAAAGAATCCTTTACCAAGGCAAGTTCAAAAAGGGCAGTTGCAAGAAACTCCATCAAGAGTTTCTATAGCTGATCACTTTATGGGAAAAGCCAGAAAAGAATTTATCCGCTTTGACTTGGAACGGTATGAGAGACTATATTATAGAAACATTCATACATATTCCAAGGAAAAATTTGAAGAATATTTGCAGGCCTTGAAACTTGGCTGATAACCAAATTGTGAAATTGATTCTATAGCGAGCGAAGCAGATATACAATTGCTGCATGGTATGAAGGTGAGGGCCTCTACTGCTGGCAACACCATGGCAACAAAAAATCAGATAGCCCCTACTATCTGAATAATGAAAAGAATGCCAATACTCTGAGATAAATCCCATAAGCAAATCCGTTTAGAAAACTTCTGACAGGAGCGAGTGGGAATAATCCGAACGATTTCCGAAAAACCATTGCAACTCAAAAAGACCTTGCTCATCTGCTTAGATGAGCAAGGTCTTTTTTTATGTCCTTTCTTCTCCTGCCCTTTTCCAATACTCCAGCTGAGGCAGCAGCTGCCGCAGATAGGCGCGCACCTCCTCCTCTGTGTATGTATCCTGTGGCATATTTTTCACGCACACCTCAATCAAATCCTCCATATCGCGATACAGATATACACCATCGGCGTAGCACCATTTGCAGTAATCCTCATTCAGAAAGCCATCTGCTTCCCTGCTGATGCTATCATCCGCAAGCGGCATGCCGCAGCATTGGCAAATCAGCTCTCTCGGCGAGCCAAGCAATGTGTTGATGGACACATCGAACAGCTTGGATAATCGCTTTAATGTCTCGGTATTCGGAATCGTATCTCCCCTTTCCCAGCGGGATACCGCCTGTCTGGTCACGAACATCCTTTCCGCCAGCTCATCCTGCGAAAGCCCCGCCTTTGTGCGCAGCTGCAATAAAATATCCTTTGTTTCCATGCTTTTTGTTTCCATATCCTTCACCGCCTTTTCTCCAGTATACTCGAACCGCCGCCTTGGCGCAAGCAACGCGCAGTTGCCGCGGAGGGATTGCCCTACACCACGCCCTCCTCTCTCGTTCTGTAGTTCCGCCCTTCGCCCCATCCGATTTTCAGCTTATATTTGCCGCACCGCTGATAAATTCTGCTGCCCATGGCTTCGTCAAGCTCCATGATTTCATTCAGCCCTCTTTCCCCCGAAAAAATCGTCCGCAGGGTGCGATTATTATACCGCGCGTTGATGATTTCAAACGCAAGATTGATATCCCCAGCGGTCGGCAGTGCGCCGTTTCGGGTTTTCAGAAAATCGTCGATATACAGCACCTCTGCCGTTTTCCATTTGTTGATTTCGCGTGCATAATTTTCATCATCCGTCTTGAGGGCTTTTAGCTTCGTGGCTTCCTCCGTCCAAATCATGTAGCGCACGCCCTTGCCCTGGAGCATCAGTCGATTCGCAATGGCGGTGCAGATGTGCGTTTTCCCTGCCCCGACCTGTCCGCCGATGTAAAACCACCCTTCCCTTTCCTCGCAGAAGCACTCCGCCGCCGCAAGGATGGATTTCTGCCAGCTTGTTTTCGCCTCGTAGGTCTCGAAGCGATACCGCTCCGCCATGTCCTGCAAGCCGCTTTTTTGCAGTCTCCACTTGCCCCTGCGCTTCTCCATGCACTCGCACTCCATGGTGTATTCATACCCATCCTTCATCAAAAACACAAACCCCTTGTTGTGGCAAATCGGGCAGTCATACCCCATCAGGTCGCCCCTTCTGCTGTTGTATAACGCCATCCCCTCCTCACAGGAC
>OGGW01001954.1_pt1 | contig 14111 bp, 6 predicted proteins | sample 1571291 | NCBI WGS metagenome assembly OGGW01 (sample SAMEA2582028, study PRJEB24529) | metagenome | biome: Human gut stool | place: China | collected 2011 | reverse complement strand
GCAGCACCCTGCGCAACTACTGCGTCAAGTGCGGCGCGTTCTACGATGTGGACTTTATCGCCAACAGCACCGGTGTGCCGCGCTGCCCCAAATGCGGCGGTATCATCAAGCCGGACGTCGTCCTCTACGAAGAGGGGCTGGATGAGCAGGTGTTGTCCGGCGCAGTCTCGGCTATCCGCCGCGCTGATACCCTCATCATCGGCGGTACCAGCCTTGTGGTCTACCCGGCGGCGGGACTCATCCGGTACTTCCGGGGCGACCACCTCGTGGTCATCAATATGCAGCCTACGAATGCGGACGCCGAGGCCGATCTGTGCATTGCAAAGCCCATCGGACAGGTGCTCAGCGAGGATGTTGTGCTGGACGATTGAATGATAAAAAATAAGAGGCCGCTGCAAGCAACCTCTCCGTCACGGCTTTGCCGTGCCACCTCCCCTATCGAGGGGAGGCTTTGGCATGGCGGAAAGCCCCATCTCTTCGCCAGAGGCTCCCCTACTAGGGGAGCTGTCGAGCGATAGCGAGACTGAGAGGTTGTACTTTGCAGCAGCCTTTTTGTTTTCTGCTACTATATATGAAAATCAATCAATGGTCGTCTTGGTTCGTCCAACACCCAGCACGGCGGTGGAGATCTTTTTCCAGCTGTTGCAGCCGCAGACGCCGTCGACGCGCAGACTGGTGCGCCGCTGGTAGCCCTTGAGAGCTTCTTCCGTCCGGCTGCCGAAGATGCCGTCGATGCGGTTCCCGGTCTGGTAGCCCAGCGTCGAGAGGGCGTCCTGGAGGATCATGACGTAGCAGCCCCGGCTGCCCCGGCGAAGGGTGGGGTAGCCTGCCGTGGTGCCTCTGCAGGCGGGTGTGCCGTAGCGCCGGTCGAAGTGGACCCAGGTGGGGGTCTGGCTCAGCGGCTCGACATAGCCCCACGCTCCGGTGGAGCGGGCAGCGTTGTAGATGGAGGTGCGCTGGGTCTGGCTGAGGCTCTGCCCCACGTCGAAGGCCACGCCGGCATAGTGTTGGCTGCGGGTGCCGTGGCCTCCCTCCCAGATGCGGCGGAAGGCGTATCCCACCGGGATGCCCCTGCCGTATTTGCGGCGGGTGAGGTTCCACGCTTCCATTGCCGCGATGGTCGTCCAGAGCACCGGGCTGTTCGATTTGCCCCGGAACTCCCGCACGGTCAGAGTCCTGCCGGTGCTGTAGGGCATGGGGTCGTTCTCGCGCAGGCTCGAATAGGTGTAGACTTTGTTCTCGTAGGCGTCATAGACCAGTAAGCGTGCCATCTCTCATCCCTCCTCGGTGCAGTTGTCGCAGGCAGTATGGCTCTGGGCGCGGAGTGCGGCCCAGGTGGGCCGGTCCACGACGCCGTTTGGCTCAAGGCCCGCCCGCTGCTGCGTCTCCTTCACAGCGGCGGTGTCCTCCGGGCCGAAGACAGCGTTGTCGGCGACGTAGTCCTCCTCGCAGTAGAGCTGGGAGCGGCCATTGAGCCAGCCCTCGATGAGGCGGACGTCAGGCCCTGCGCTGCCCTCCTTCATGGCCCGTTCCGGGTAGTCCGGCCCCTGCTCGGGATGCCGGTCGGGGTTGGGGGTGAAGGCCGCCAGCTGTAAGCTCAGGGCTTCCACTGCTGTCCACGTCTCGGCGTCTGCCACGCCGGTTGCGGGCAGGCCCAGAAGCTCCTGCGCGCTGGCGGTGGCGTCCGCGGTCTCCTGTGTGTACTGTCTGGAAAGCGCGGGGGACGCTACACTGTCGTAGTAGTAGGCGATGCGCTGCAAAAGCAGGGTGTAGTAGAGCACGGCGCTGCTGTCGGTGCCGACGGTGAGCGGCGTGCCGGGGTAGGGGAGACGCTTGAGGGTGACCACCGGCCCGGACGAGCGGAGGGCCGACGCTTTGCCGTAGAGCGAATCCCATGTCTTCCGTCCTACGATGCCGTCCACCGTCAGCCCGGCGAACCGCTGGTAGGCCCGCACGGCGGCCTCGGTGGCCGCGCCGAAACGGCCATCGATGGAGACAGAGGGGATGCTGCTCTGGTAGGCGCTCATGAGGTAGAGATAGAATTGCAGCTCCCGGACGGCGGTGCCGGTGGAGCCATTGCGCAGCACGCCCGGGTACTCGCCGGGCCGCAGGCTGGGCGAAAGCAGGCGGTTGGCGATGTCGTTGTAGACTTCGTAGAGCTTGTTCCATGTCGTCCGGCCCACGACGCCGTCGCTGGTGAGGCCGAAGTAGGTCTGGAACCGCCGCACGGCCGCTGCGGTAGACGAGCCGAAGATGCCGTCCACGGTGATGTTGTTGAGACTGGAATAGACCGTCCGTGCGATCTTCAGCCAGAACTGCACCAGCCGGACGTTCTGGCCGCTGCTGCCCTGGCGCAGGGCGGTGCCGGGGTAGGCGTTGGGGGTGCCGTTGTCGGACTGGATGCTGCGGAACTGGTCGTACAGTTCGGTCCATGTGGTGCGGCCCACGATGCCGTCCACCGTCAGGCCGTAGCGCCGCTGGAACGCCCGGACAGCCGCCGCTGTGCCGCTGCCGTAGACGCCGTCCACCGTGACAGAGGGGATGCTGCTCTCATACTGAGCCAGCGTACTCAGCCAGAACTGCACCTGCTCTACCTCGCTGCCGGTGGAGCCCTGTTTGAGGACGCTGCTGCCGAAGTTCCATGAGCCGTCCGGGAGGGTGCCGCTGAATGTCTCGCCTTCACTGGTCAGCTCGGCGAGGTCCTTCACCGAGACATAGATATAGCTGATCTTATACCAGGTGCTGCGGCCCACCACGCCGTCGGCGGTGAGGTTGAACTGCTTCTGGAACTTTTTGACCGTCTCGGTCATCTTGCGGCCGAAGATGCCGTCCACCGTCAGCAGGCCGAGGAAGGGATAGTCCTTGGTGATGCGGTTGAGCTGCCGCTGCAGGGTGAACACCGCCGCTCCGGTGCTGCCCTGCCGCAGAGGGCTTCCGGGGTAGCTCTGGGGGATGGACTGGATGTTGTTGGTGCGGATGATCTCGATGTTGTTGCCATAGTAGTATTTGAGGATGCTCAGTGCATTGCGGCCCTGATTGGCCAGCGTGACCGTCCCCCACTGCTTGAGGCCGGGGCAGGTGACGGATTTTCCGTCGCAGTACTCGGCGTAGTAGGGGTTCACGGTGCCGGTCTTGCGGATATAGGTGTTGAAGATGTCGTCTGTCAGCCGCACCATGACGTCGAACACCGTCCGGCCATGGACGTAGTATTGGTCGTAGCTGGTGGAGTTGGTGATGTTGAAACTGTAGCCCTTGCTGGGGTACCACTCGGTGTAGATGCGGTTGAGAGCCAGCGAGATCTGGCAGTGGATGTTGGCCCGCAGGGCCTGCTCGGGCCACGGGGAGCAAAATAACCCAACAGGCCAAAGCTGCCTTTTTGTCAAGGGATAATAATAGAACATAAGCAGTATCAATATATGAAATTTTATTGAAAATCCATCATGGCGGTGGTAAAATAATCCTATAGTTCTGTCATGCTGTATCGATGCTTTTTTGTGGTATTCAGGATCGCAGAACGACAGCTGCCCAAGAGTTGTGAGGGGAACGATTTGATGAACAAAAGAACATTGCACCGCCTGTTTTCCGCGCTTATGGCACTGGTGATGGCGGTCTCCCTGCTGACCGGCTGCGGAACAAAAACCGCCGAAAATGTGGAAAAGCAGGAGGATGCTCAGACCATTCAGGTGTATCTGTGGAGTACAAGCCTGTACGAGACCTATGCGCCTTATATCCAGTCCCAGCTGCCGGATGTAAATATTGAATTCATCGTGGGAAACAACGATCTGGATTTTTACAAGTTTTTGGAGGAGAACGGCGGTCTGCCGGATATTATCACCAGCTGCCGCTTCTCGCTGCACGATGCAGCTCCCTTGAAGGACAGCCTGATGAACCTTGCCTTGACCAACGAGGCGGGCGCTGTGTACAACACCTACCTCAACAGCTTCAAAAACGAGGACGGCAGCGTGAACTGGCTGCCGGTCTGCGCGGATGCCCACGGCTTTGTGGTCAACCGCAGCCTTTTTGAGCAGTACGGTATCCCCCTGCCCACCGATTACGAGAGCTTCGTTTCGGCCTGTCAGGCGTTTGAGAAGGTGGGCATCCGCGGCTTTACCGCCGATTATACCTACGACTACACCTGCATGGAAACGCTGCAGGGGCTTTCCGCTGCCGAGCTTACCACGACTGATGGGCGCAAGTGGCGCACTGCTTACAGCGACCCTGCCAGCACCGAACGGGTGGGTCTGGACGACACCGTGTGGCCGGGGGCGTTTGAGCGGATGGCGCAGTTCATTCAGGATACCCACCTCACGGCAGACGATCTTGCGTTGAATTACGACGATGTGATCGGGATGTTCCGGAACGGAGAAGCTGCCATGTACTTTGGCAGCTCTGCCGGTGTCAAGATGTTTCAGGATGAGGGCATCGACACGATCTTCCTGCCCTTCTTCAGCCAGAACGGCGAAAAGTGGATCATGACCACCCCGTATTTCCAGATCGCTCTGAACCGTGACCTCGAGCAGGACAACGCGCGCCGCGAAAAAGCCATGAAGGTGCTGAACGTCATGCTCTCCGAGGAGGCGCAGAGCCGCATCGTTGCCGACGGGCAGGATCTGCTGAGCTACAGCCAGAACGTCCCCCTGCGCCTGACCGAGTACATGAAGGATGTGCGCGATGTGGTGGAAGAAAACCACATGTATATCCGCATCGCCTCCAACGATTTCTTTGCCGTCTCCAAGGACGTTGTCTCCAAAATGATCGCGGGCGAGTACACGGCACAGCAGGCTTATCGTGCGTTCAATGCCCAGCTTCTTGCCGAAGAAACGCCTGCCGATGACGAGATCGTGCTGACCTCCGGGAAGAGCTATTCCAATGTCTTCCACGCAAACGGCGGCAGCGCCTCCTTCTCCGTTATGGCGAACACGCTGCGCGGCGTTTATGGCACCGATGTGCTGCTTGCCACCGCAAACAGCTTTACCGGCAGTGTGCTGCAGGCAGATTATAACAAGAAAATGGCCGCTTCCATGATCATGCCCAACGGTCTGATGTCCCGCCAGCGCACCATGACCGGCGCAGAGCTGAAGGAGACCGTCCGCGCCTTTGTGGAGGGCTGCGAGGGCGGGTTTGTGCCCTTCAACCGCGGCTCTCTGCCGGTGGTCAGCGGCATTGCCGTGGAGGTCAAAGAGGCAAGCGGCAGCTATACCCTGACCGGCATCACCCGGAACGGACAGCCGCTCCGGGACGACGACACCGTTACCGTGACCTGTCTGGCAGCGGAAAATCAGATGGAAGCGCTGCTTGCGAGCGAAAGCGGCACGTCTTTGGACGGAGATACATGGGTAAAAAACAGATGGCGAGATCATCTCTCCGGCGGCGGCGCAGCGCTTGCAGAGCCTGAAAACTACATGACACTGAGGTGAGCGGGATGGAAGACGAAAAGCACGAATCCAAACGAAACTGCCATCCCCGGCAAAAGTGGCTCCCTGTTGCTGCCATCCTTCTTCTGGTCTTGCTGATAGCAGGTTTCAGCGTTCGGTACATCTCGTTTGTGTCCCAGACCATCTATCAGGAAAGCACCTCGCATCTGGAAGAGGTGCTGCATAAATCCAATAATATGCTGAAAGAGATGGTGCGCAAAAACCTGACCTACCTGCATCTGTACAACGGCTTTCTGGAAAGTACCTCGGATGAGGCCGAAATACAGGCGTATATCAGGGCGGCACAGCAGAAGGCTGGGTTTGCCGAATTCTACTTTCTTACCTATGACGGCAACTACATGACTGTGACCGGGGAAACGGGCTACCTTGGCCTGCAGACAAATCTGGACGAAGAGCTTGCCAGCGGTAACGATATTGTGATGAATACGGCTCTGCCCGGCAAAACCCAGATGCTGGCGTTCATCTGTCCCGAAACGCAGGGCAGCTACCGGGGTTTTGCCTACGATGCCGTTGCCATCACCTATTACAATGATGAGGTGCTGAGATTACTGGACAATTCTGCCTTTCAGGGCAATGCCAGCAACTATGTCATCTACCCGGATGGGCGGGTGGTCATCGACAATTCCGTAAACCGCAAGGAAACGGTCTACAACTTCATTGCGATGCTGCGCGACCATTCCGACCTTTCCGAGGCGCAGATCCTGGATCTGTCCAATGCCTTTGCACAGGGCAGCAGCGGAAACCTGAGGGTCAAACTGGGCGACACCAGTTATTATCTGGTCTACGAGGGCACGGCGATCCAGAGCTGGACGATGCTGGGACTTGTCCCGGTCAAAATCGTCAATGCCAATCTGGATAAGCTGTGGTTCCATACGATACAGATTGTGGCGGGCATCGCCGCAGGTCTTGCGGTGCTGGCCATTCTGCTCATTGTGAGCAGAAGCCATGTCACCCTGCGCCGGAAGGATACCGAGATCCGGTACCGGGACGAGTTGTTTCAAAAGCTCTCGCTGAACGTGGACGATGTTTTCCTGATGCTGGACGCAAAAACCTCCCAGACGGATTACGTCAGCCCGAATATTGAGCGGCTTCTGGGCATCCCGTGGAGAGAAGTCCGGCAGGATGTCCATGCTCTGGACAAGCTGGGCGCCCCGGAGCAGGGCAAAAACTTTCTGGATGGGCTTCTCAGCGGGCAGCAGCGGGAATGGGATCTCGAGTTTGAGCATCTGGAAACCAAAGAGCGCCGCTGGTTCCATAACATCGCCATAGGCAGCGAGGTGGAGGGCAGGACCAAATACATCCTTGTCATGTCCGACCGCACCGCCGACAAACAGGTGAATCAGGCGCTTTCGGATGCCGTTGCCGCTGCCGAGACTGCCAACCGCGCCAAGAGCACCTTCCTTTCCAATATGTCCCACGACATCCGCACCCCCATGAACGCCATCATCGGCTTTACCACACTGGCGATCAGCAATATCGACGACAAGGAGCGGGTGAAGGATTATCTGGCCAAGACCCTTGCTTCCAGCAACCATCTGCTCTCGCTCATCAACGATGTGCTGGATATGAGCCGCATCGAAAGCGGAAAGATCCATCTGGAAGAGGTGGAAGTCAACCTTTCGGAGGTGCTGCACGATCTGAAAACCATCGTCAGCGGGCAGATCTACGCAAAACAGCTGGAGCTTTATATGGACGCGATGGATGTGACCGACGAGGATGTCTACTGCGATAAGACCCGGCTGAACCAGATCCTGCTGAACCTGCTGTCCAACGCCATCAAGTTTACCCCGGCGGGAGGCACGGTCTCGGTGCGGGTACGCCAGCTTGCCGGGCAGGTGCGCGGCTGCGGGCAGTACGAGTTCCGCATCAAGGACAACGGCATCGGCATGAGCCCGGAATTTGCCAAAAAAATCTTTGAGCCGTTTGAGCGGGAGCGCACCTCCACGGTCAGCCGTATCCAAGGCACCGGCCTTGGCATGGCCATCACCAAAAACATCGTGGATATGATGGGCGGCACCATCGAGGTGCAGACAGCGCAGGGCAAGGGCAGCGAGTTTATCATTCGTGTGCCGCTGCGGGTGCAGGCAGAGCACCGCCCGGTGGAAAAGATCACCGAGCTGGAGGGTTTGAAGGCTCTGGTGGTGGACGACGATTTCAACACCTGCGACAGCGTGACAAAGATGCTGGTCAAGGTGGGAATGCGCGCGGAGTGGACCCTTTCCGGCAAGGAAGCGGTGCTGCGCGCGCGGCAGTCCATCGAGATGAGCGATGTCTACCACGCCTATATCATCGACTGGCGGCTGCCGGATATGAACGGCATCGAGGTCACCCGCCAGATCCGCAGCCTGAACGACGATACCCCCATCATCATCCTGACGGCCTACGACTGGTCTGACATTGAGGTGGAGGCAAAGGCCGCCGGTGTGACCGCCTTCTGCTCCAAGCCCATGTTCATATCCGACCTGCGCGAGACCCTGATGAGCGCCCTCGGCCAGAAGCTGACAGATGCGTCGCAGGAGCTTCTGCCGGAAAAGAACGCCGACTTCAAAGGCAAACATATCCTGCTGGTAGAGGACAACGAGCTGAACCGCGAGATCGCGCAGGAGATCCTGCGCGAGTACGGCTTCCGGGTCGATACGGCGGAAAACGGTGCCGCAGCAGTGGAAAAGGTGAGCACCGCAGCGCCGGGCAGCTATGATCTGGTGCTGATGGATGTGCAGATGCCGGTGATGGACGGCTACACCGCCACCCGGAAGATCCGCGCACTGGATGACCCTGCCCGGGCAAAGCTCCCCATCCTTGCCATGACTGCCAACGCCTTCGACGAGGACCGCCGCAACGCATTGGAAAGCGGCATGAACGGCTTTTTGTCCAAGCCCATCGTGATCGGTGACCTTGTGCAGGAGCTGCGCAAAATTTTGTGAGCCAAACGCCTGTCAGACAGAAAATAAATAAAGCACCCGCAACATTCGCTTCCAGAGGTCAAGAGCCTCTGCGAAGCCTGCTGCGGGTGCTTTTGCTTTTGTCGGCTGGCAGCCGTTATAATTTCAGTACATCTGCAAGGACCTGCAGCAGATGCGGAATATCCAGCGGCTTTGCAATGTGGCCGTCCATACCGGCCTTCAATGCATTCTGACGGTCTTCTTCAAAGGCATTTGCCGTCATTGCAAAGATGGGAATGCCTGCCTTTGCAGCATCCGGCAGGGCGCGGATCTGCCGCGTCGCCTCGTAACCGTCCATCTTGGGCATCTGGATGTCCATTAAGATCAAATCGTACTGCCCGGGGGCCGCCTGCTTCATCTTCTGGACAGCGATCTCGCCATCCTCAGCAGTGTCTACCGCAAAGCCCGCTTCCTTCAGGATCTCCAGCGCGAGCTCGCGGTTCAAGGCATTGTCCTCCACCAGCAAAAGTTTCTTTCCCCTGAGCTCGGCGGCATCTGGCTGCGCTGGCTTACAGGCAGGCTCTGCACCGTACGGTTCTGCCAGCACTCTGCGCAGTTCGGAAAGGAACAGCGGCTTTTCGCAGAAGGCGGTCACTCCGGCAGCGCGGGCTTCCTCTTCAATATCCGTCCAATCGTAGGCCGTCAGAATGATGATAGGGCAGCTTTTCCCGATCACCTTGCGGATCTGCCGCACGACCTCGATGCCGTTCATATCGGGGATGAGCCAGTCGATGATGTAGACGCTGAATTCGTCGCCCTGCTCCATGGCGTATCGGGTGCGGATCACCGCTTCCCGGCCGGAGATCGTCCACTCCGGCCGCATCCCGATCTTGGACAGCATGGTGCTGACGCTCAGGCAGGTGTCGGTATCGTCGTCTGCTACCAATGCGCGCAGCCCTTCCAACTGCGGGAACTGCTTGGGCTCCACCTTTTGTCCGCTGAGTGCGAAGCAGAGATCTACGATGAATTCGCTGCCCTTGCCCGGTTCACTTTCGATCGCAATGGTGCCGCCCATCATATCCACAATGTTCTTGGTGATGGACATACCCAGGCCGGTACCCTGAATGCCGCTGACGGTGGAGCTTTCCTCCCGGCTGAACGCCTCAAAGATGTGCTTCTGGAACGCTTCGCTCATACCAATGCCATTGTCCTTGATGCGGAACTCATAGCAGCCACGGCCCTTGGGCGCACCGTTCTTCTGGGCAATGCGGATGCTGATCGTACCGCCTGTGGGAGTGAACTTGATGGCGTTGGACAAAATGTTCAGCAGGATCTGATTCAGCCGCAGCGGGTCGGTGATGATGTCCTCGTTCTCCACGTCCATGGTATCGATGAAAAGCGACAGCCGCTTTGCCGAAACATCGGGTTGGATGATGGAGCGCACATCGTGGACGAGGTCCGGCAGATGCACCGCTTTCTCTTCAATTTTTACTTTTCCGCTCTCGATGCGGCTCATATCCAGCACATCATTGATGAGGGAAAGCAGATGCTGGCTGGAGGTAGAGATCTTTTTCAGGTAGTCCAGCACCTGTTCCTTATTATCAATATGGGTCGCAGCCAGCGAGGTGAAGCCGATGATGGCGTTCATGGGGGTGCGAATATCGTGGCTCATATTGAACAGGAACTCCCGCTTGGCACGGTTTGCCGCACCCTCGTGCTGGAGTGCGATCTCCAGTTTGCGGTTCTGTTCCTCCAGCTGAGCCTGATACTTCTTCTCCTGCTCTTTCTTCTGCTGCTCCATCTCCTGCACGGAGCGTCTGCGCAGCACCCGAAGGACCATTACAAGCAGGATGTAACCGGCCAGCGCCATCAAGATCAACGGAATCGATTCATGGAAGACGGATTTTTCATCCGTATACGCGTAGAGATCGAAAGACCTTCCGTGGCAGTACATTCCAACATAGCAGCCGGAGCCGTTCCAATCGTGGGTATGGGTCAGCGTTTCGGCAGCCCCGGCTTTGCGGATCTCCCGCACTGGCGGACTGTCCGCAGCATCCTGCCCGATGAGCTCCGGGCGGTTGGAGGCAATGACCTGATTGTTCTGCACGATGAACAATGTGCCGCTGGTCTCGACCGAGTAGCCGTCCAGTACGCTCTGGATGGACAAGGCCGTTCCCTCTATAAATTCTGCCGGGGTATAGCGGTAGGCAAGCAGGATCACCTCTTTGCTTTCTGCCCGGTGTGCCGCAACATCCACGGCAGACCCATCCTCCAGCAGGACCCGCTTCAGGTAGGTCTTTTGCGGGTAAGAGAAAACGTCCAGAACGGCATCATTCTTGAGCTGCTCTCCAAACCGGGCATAGCCGATGCCGTTCGTTGTGGATTCGCACAGGAGCGTACCGTCCGGAGACAGAACCGAAATACCTGTGAGCCAGAGCAGCTCTGCCTGCCTGTTCAGGCATTGCGGGTCGGAAAGGTCGAGCGCAGGGGCCTGTGCCAGCTGATGCACCGATACCGCCGCGCGGCGGAGCGCTTTGGCCACGACCGTATCGTTGTGCTTTTCAAAGCTGGTGGACTGGGATTTGACAAAATCAAGGATCTGGCAGAAACGAGCCTCCGTTGCACGCAGTGCCTGCCAACTCGAGAAAAAAACGACGCCGGCCATAAAAAGCACGCCGATGACCAGATAGAGCCCCCATCTCCATGTATCTGAGATGGGTTTGTTTTTACGCGCCAATGGTGTCCACCTCCAGATACTGCGAAGGATGTTCAAGATACTTGCCAAGGATCTGCTCCAGTGTGCCGTCTGTGCGCATCTGCGCAAGAACAGCGTTCAGCTGGGTGTCCAGCCTGCGGCTGTCGTTTTTGGCAAAGGCGATGCCCAGCCCGGTGACCAGCAGCGGTTCTTCGAGGATGCGGAACTCCACGGAATTGTCCTTCATGTATTGCAGGATGGCCGTCTCATGGGCAGCGATGGCATCCACATAGCCGCAGGCCAGCATCGCATACTGCACGCTGCGGTCTTCGGTGCTGAACACCTCGACGGTCTGCGGGATGCGCGGGTCGGAGCCGCTGAGAAAGATCTCCTCCGGCTTGCCGGTGCTCTGCACGGCGATGGTCTTTCCGGCAAGGTCGCCGAGTGTCCGGATGCTGCTGTCGGCATCCACCGCAGCCACCTGACGGCTCACCATGTAGGGTCCCGCCCAGCGGTATACCTCCTCGCGCCCATCCATGGAAAAGCAGCCCCAGATGCAGTCGATGGTACCGCTTTCCACCAGAGCTGTTTTTTGCTCCCAATCGATCGGTTCAAACCGGGCAGCATATCCCATGCGGCGGAACGCTTCGGTGGCGATCTCCACGTCGATCCCGGCGGGAACGCCGTCATTGTTCAGATAAATATAGGGCGGATAGGTATCACTTCCCACAATGAGCTGCGGAAGACCGCTGTCCTTCGCGTTCGTTCCGCCGCAGGAAGTCAGACTGCCGACGGCAGCAGAGGCCGCCAGCAGCGTGCAGCCGCGCAGAAATGCACGGCGTGAGATTCTGTGTTTCATTTGGGCTTTTTGTTCTCCTGTTTTATTGCATCCATTGCTCAGTTGTGCTGCTGTAATTCTTCTTTCAGATCAGCCTGAATATCCGTCAGGCACTGCAGCAGCAGCGGGTTGAACGCTCCGCACTCGCCGTTCAGGATCATCTGCACGGCTTTTTCGTGGGAGAAGGCTTTTTTGTAGCAGCGTTCGCTGGTCAGAGCATCGTACACATCAGCCAGCGAGACCAGTTGTGCGCTGATGGGGATATCATCGCCCTTCAGCCCATCCGGGTAGCCGCGCCCATCCCAGCGTTCGTGGTGCCAGCGGGCGATCTCGTAGGCCGTTTGCAGCAGCGGCTGCTCTGCAAAATTGTCCAGATCATGCAGCATCTTGGCTCCCAGCATGCTGTGGGTCTTCATGACCTCGAATTCCTCCGGGGTCAGTCTGCCGGGCTTGTTGAGAATCTTTTCGTCAATGCCGATTTTTCCGATGTCGTGCAGGGCGGAAGCCAGCGGGATTATATCCTGCTGTTCCGCAGTGATCGAGTATCTGCTGCTGAACTCCAACAGACGGCGGAGCAGCAGCTCGGTGATGATACGGATGTGCCGCACATGGGCGCCGCTTTCGCCGTTGCGGAATTCTACGATATGACTCAGTACACCCACCAGCGTATCCGTATTATTTTCACGGGCGCGGATCTGCTCTGAGACCATCTGCACCAGCCGCCGCTGCTTGGCGTACAGCTTGATGGTGTTGGTCACACGGCGGTACACGATACGAGCATCGAAGGGGCGATTGACATAATCACTTGCGCCAAGCTCATAGGAACGCCGGATCGTCGCATCGGAGTCCTCGCTGGAGATCATAATGACCGGGATATCCTCGATGGTGTGGTTGGCATTCATGGCTTTCAGCACTTCAAAGCCGTCCATAACGGGCATATTGATGTCCAGCAGCACCAGTGCAATGTTTCCGGTTTCGGCCTGCAATTTTTCCATGCAGTCCCGTCCGTTTTCGGCTTCCAGAATGTGGTAGCTGTCTCCCAGGATCTCTGTCAGTATCATACGGTTCATTGCGGAGTCATCCACAAGTAAGATCTGTGGCTTGTTCTGCAAAAGTTTTTCCAAAGCCGCCAGGCCATGCCCCGGAACCTCCACCATGACGGCATTCTTGCGGCCCTTTGCCTGATACATCAGCCGATCCGCCCGGCGAACGATACTTTCCATCGTATCAGTGATGGACTGTATCGTTCCGCCAATGCTCAGCGAGATACGGAAATGCGAATAGCCGGGTACAGATGCCATCTGCGCGGCGGTGCAGATCTGTTCCAGTTTGGTCTGCAAAAAGTCTCCCGGAATGCCGGGTAACACCAGCAGAAATTCGTCTCCGCCATAGCGGATGAGCAGGTCCGACTCCCGGATGCAGGACTGGATGGTGTTTGCCACCGTTTTCAGCGCCATATCTCCGGCGTAATGCCCATAGGTGTCGTTGCAGATCTTGAAATCGTCCACATCCATCAGCGCGATGCCTGCGGGGCCGACGATACGGGATGCGATATCCTCATAGTAGCGGCGGTTGTATGTGCCAGTCAAGACATCGTGGTAAAGTTTTGCACGGTAGCTCTCTGTTGTTTCTTGAAGCTTTTCCTCGGCTTCGGCCTGCATCTTTTCCATGCTGGAGCGCTCTAACTGCCATTGCAGGCGACCGATCAGCAGAATGTTCGCAGCGATACCAAGGCCGATCACGATAAGCTTTTGAAGGTTCAAAGAGGTGTAAAGAAAAAAGCTGTGGTCGGTAGAAAAGAAAAACGCGGAGTATAGGAATGCAATGAGGCCGCTTACGATTCCTGCTGCATAGCCGTATTTCACGAGCACAGCAGAAAGAACAACAAAAAGCAGGATATTTGGATTTGGAATATGAAAATTCCAGACGATCAGGCAGGCGCTCAACTGGGCAAGTGCCGATAGCAACATAGGCAGGATTTTATTTGACTGTTGTTTCATACGCAATACCATCCAATACTTTGATTCATCATGATTGCTCTCTCACAAAAAAGAGCTGGGCTACAAATGGGCGGCCATGCTAGGTCGTGGGTGCCGGTCATCTGCGAAAACGCGCTTTTCCGCTATTTTTTAATGGGGGGGTAACGCGGAAGCGTTTTACGGTCTGTTCCAGTGCTGCAATGTCCACGGGTTTGGAGAGATGTTCATCCATGCCGGCTTCCTTGCTCTTTTGCATATCCTCAAGGAAGGCGTTGGCGGTCA
>OGGW01001938.1_pt1 | contig 14187 bp, 10 predicted proteins | sample 1571291 | NCBI WGS metagenome assembly OGGW01 (sample SAMEA2582028, study PRJEB24529) | metagenome | biome: Human gut stool | place: China | collected 2011 | reverse complement strand
GCACCCGTTTGGCGGGCTCCGATTATCCCATGGACACAAAATTTCTGACGCTCTCCAGTAGAGTTGCTCCCGCTCTAGCGGAATACTGAATTTGCTCCAGAGGGCAAGGCCTACGCAACAACGCGCCTTGCCCTCTCTTTGGTTCGTGACCGCCGAGACCTTGCCCTCAAGGTGCCGCCTAGCGGTCAATCACTTGAGTTCTTCAACGTCGCGCGGGAACAACACGCCTCAAACCCCGCGCTTCTCCCAATTCTTCTGGTACATCTCGGCCATTTGATCCATAACGCGCTCGCCAACATTCTTCTTCATTTGCCATTGTTCACAACCTGGAAATTGAGGATTCGAAAGCCCTTGGTCAGGAGGGGGCTCTTGGTCGACTTACACATCAGACTAAACCAAAGTGCCCTTCCAGCTTCAATCCGCCTTCTTTCCAAAGAAGCTCTCGATGAATTCCTGATCGCCCTTCCCTGACGATGATGGCGCCAGAACGCTCTGGCTTCGAGAGCGCTTCCTTTCGAGGAATTGATGGAGCGTCACGTCGAACGGACTGTCTGCGGGATCAACTTCCTCCCTGAACACAGCGAGCGGCACGTGCACCATGACGTCCTTCGTCTGGCCGATGCGGTAGACGCGATCCGAGCACTGATCCTCAACCGCAGGATTCCACCAGCGCTCGAGATGTACGACATGGTTTGCGGCCGTGAGCGTCAGCCCGGTGCCTGCGGCACGTCCCGTCAGGACGACCGCGTCGAATCCGGGTCTTCCGTTCTGGAATTCGGTCACTACCCGCTGACGAGCTGCGGGCGGCATGGTGCCGTTGATTTTGCCCGGCATGTGGTCGAGACCGTAGCGGGCGCGAATCGCACGAGCAACAACGTCCTGCACGTCGAAGTGCTGGACGAAGACCACAACCTTCTCGCGACGGGCAGCGATGTCGTCAAGTATCCTGAAGAAGGCCGTAAGCCTCCCCGAATCCGCGATCATCGAGTCGGTGAGCTCCACGTCTTCGAAGAGCGGAACGGGCGAGAGGGAACAGTTGGCGAGCCTCTGCAGCACGGCGATCGGGATGTTCTCCTTTCGTTCCCGATGAAGCTTCATATCGGAGAGGATTGCCCGATAGGCGTTCGCCTGCTGTTCGGGCATCGGACACGCCACGACATTCTGCGTCTTGACGGGAAGGTCCTTCATGCGCTCGGTCTTGAGGCGCCGAAGCATCAGTCTCACGGACTTTCCCTTCTCGCCATCCATGGAGGCGCCGGTGAGCGCAGCATTGAGCTCTGCGCCCGCCTCTTCGATGTCGGCGTCGCCGCCGTAGCGTCTCATGAAATCGGAGAGAGAGCCCATGAATCCCGGCACCGCCGCATCCATGATGGACCAAAGATCCTGAAAGGAGTTCTCGACGGGCGTCCCCGTCATCATGAGCGTGAAGCCGCCTTCGAGCGACTTGGCGGTTTCTGTCATGAGCGCGACGGGATTCTTGATCTTCTGCGCCTCGTCAAAGACGACGACGCTCCAGTTGACGGAGCCGAAGAGCTCGAACTTGTCGCGGACCGTCTCATAGTTGGTCAGCACCCAGTCGGCGGACTCAAGTCTTGACAGAAGTTCAGGTCGCGGGAGCCTCAGCGCGGCCGCTGCCTTCTGGCCCGTCAGGATGTCGGGGCTCTTCAGACTGCGGGGATAGTACTTCTCGGCTTCGAGCCTCCAGTTTTCGATGAGGCCCACGGGTGCAACGACAAGCGCGGGACGAGGATGGTCCTCCGCCTCAAGGCCCTGAATGACCCAACGGATGAAGGAGAGGCACTGAAGCGTCTTACCGAGGCCCATGTCGTCGGCAAGAAGCGCTCCCGGAACGCCGCGGTTCCAGAGATCCTTGAGCCAGTCGAGGGCTTCCGTCTGATGAGGCAACAATCTGTACTCGGGACTGAGTCCCGTGAGCTCGTGCGTGAATGCATCCCTGCGATTCCTCGAAGCAACGTACTGGAGCACCTCAAGGTTGTCCTGAAGAACAGGACCATAACGAACGGATCTGACGGGTTCATCGAGGATCTCCACATCATCCTCGGTCTCGTCCGTGATTCTGGACTGATTTTCACCGCCATCCTCGTTCTTCGTCCTGCGGTTGACACCGTCGGCAAAGGCCTTGAGCTTCTCGAGGTCTACTGCGTCTGCGGGCACCTGTCGCCCGGCAACGTCAACCATGGTCTCGCCGGCTGCCACCGCCTTCTCGACGCTCTGAACGAGGGCGTCGATCTCGGCCTGCGTGCCCGTGAAGAATTCACCCCCCACCATGACGGTCCAGCGGTTCACTTCGTCGCTACCGAACCATGACGCACTGCACGGTTCAACGAAGCCGAGCGATTTGGGCGACCAGGGACCGAAAGCTTCAACACGGTCGCTCAGAAATTCGGGCGACTCAATGAAGGCATCGTCGACAAGAGCCTCCAGCTCAGCTTCGGGGAGCTTTCCCTCAAGGCGCCTCATGATCTCGCGGTGCGGGTTGGCGAGGAGCCTCGTCTTGTCGGCAGGCGTACCGTTGCGGGCAATAGACTCTACTGCCTCAAGGACAAGGCGCGTTTCATCAGGGATGAAAAGATAAGCCCCCTGCCCGAGGATGAAATAGCCGGGCACCTTGCCGTCAGGGGCGATCTGATTTCGGACCCTTCGACCCTGCGTGTCGGAGATCAGGGATTCGAAGTTCTTGCGCTCGCTACCCGGCGTCGAATTGGCCCTGAGGAAGTACGGACGAATCTCACCCGTCTTCTTGTCGATGGCAAGCGAGATCTGCCCCGCCGTAAACATGCGGGTGGATCCGGCAGCTTCGCTCAGTGACCTGTCGCCTGTCTCATGGAGCCATTCACTCAAGCCTGCCCAGGCGGCTCGGCATTCGTCTTGCGACGAGGCTGCAGCAATCTGTGCGCGATAGCGATCAATTGCATCGACGGTGAAGAAGAACCTGGGGGAATGAGAAAGCGGCGGCGTCCCGTCTTGAGCAGCATGCCTTCCGCCTCAGCGCCGAGAAGACGCCTGCGGTTGTGCATCCAGGACATCGTGACCGTTCGCGAAGCCGTTCCGGGAACGCCCGTCTGCTCGAGAGCCAGTGCAATATCGCCCTGATTGACAAAATCAAGTCGCCTCAAGTCGGCGGCGCTCAGGCCCGAGAGCACGATGTCCGACACCTCGACAGCATCTGCATCACCTTCACGAACAAGAACGGCAAGCTCGTTGTCAACGAGGTCAAGGAGCCTCGCTGCACCTTCATGGTTTTTCGCCCATTCGCCGACAGGCAATTTTCGCCCGTTCTGCTCCAACGCAACCACGAACGAATGCCGACAGTCAGTGAGACTGAGAAAGCGGCGGTATGCTGCGCGCGGATCCTCATCGGGCGCCGCCTCCCAGGCGGAGGCCTTTTCGGCCTCAAGCGCGAGAAGGTGCCTCCTGAGCACGGCAAATGCTTCAGGCTCCATGGTGCCGCGACGAACATAAGCGAGCGTTGCGGGTTCCTCCTTGCTGGAGAAACCGAAAATCTTCTTTAAGCCAAACATCTGTCTTCTTTCCTTTCCACCTTATCGAGGAACTCTTTCGTGGGTCAATTCCTCGATGGCAGCATCAGCCTGCTGCTTCCAATCACCGGAATGGTTAAAGTCGTACTTTACGTACTCTTTGGACAATAGATCCCACCAATGGATGGTACCTCTGGTCGTGGTGATCTTGGAAGTTCTGTAGCCGACTCTGACCTTACCCATGTCAGAAAACTCAGAAATCACCACATCGCCCCGAAGTTCGAAAAGGAACATCAGGAACGATGGCCCGGTGCGGCCGTTCAGAACTCCAAGCCGGCTGATCAGCGAAGGATATTTGTTTTTGAACCGCTTGACGAGCTCCGCATGGCGCGTTGGGGAAGCCGCATAAACCCTGCATTTCTTGAACCGTCCGGCTCTCCAGTAGCGAAGCCAGAATTCACGGCGTTCGGTCCAGTGCCGGGTTGCAGTTGTATTCGAGTCGTACGCGCTACCACCCTCAACCGCATCTCGAGCAAAGTCGAACAGGTTTTCGAGCTCCAGCCCCATTTCCCAGAAGTCGAAGAGCTCCGAGACTTTCCCTGCAATCGGGTGCCACCTGCTGGCGTTGATCGGATCCTTGCGCGAGCCGAGCAGGCGGTCGAAAATCCACATGATTTCCTGCCGAATGCCGGCGCTCGGGACATCTTCGGGGAATTTGAAAAAGTGGCCGAGCATTGCATCGGTGAACTCTACCAACATGGTCGGATCCCTCAGTTTTCCGCCCTGGTCGATCGAATCATCGGTAATGAACTTGAGGACCGCCCGCATTTCGTCATCGGTTTTGTGCACGCCGCGCGCGATCATGTCGCTGTAATAAGGAAAACGTTCCACCCATACGTATCGGGTGAATCGGGACTCGGCCGTGATGAAGCCTGCGCCCACGCGCACAACGCCCTCAGACAGGTTTTCATCCTTGCGGAGCAAGTTGGCGGCTCGAAAGGGACCGCCCTCGGAAAAGAAGCCGTTCTGTGCCAGAGGCTGAACCTTCGGCACGGATGCGACTAAAGCATCCATCGAGTTGCGCCCTCCGAGCGGCACTCTCCCGGGACCGGGATAGTAGTCAAACCACTTCCGGAGGAAGTCTTCCGATTTGTCCGCCTTTCCACGCTCACGAAGGGCATCCACGACAATGGACAGCGCTTCAGGGCTGTCGATCAGCGGCAACAGGCCATCCGCAACCGTCGTGAAGATGACTCGCCAAAGGTTGCTCAGCTCACGATCGTTGAAGACGGCAGCCCTGCGCTCACGATAGAGCTTGAACCAGAGTTCCTTGAGACTGTTATGAGTGAGTGGAACGCCTAGCCCCCAGTAATGCACCGCCAGGTCATGAGATTTCTGAATGCGATACATTTTGGGCGTGGGACGCCTGAAGACGTCAAAGCTGGCAAGCATCATTGCCTTCTTTTCATCCGTGAGCATGGTCAGCTCCCGTGAACCGTCTCTGCGTCCGATCGAATGAGGCGGCTTTCCTCTTTGCTGATGGCAGGCGGCGTCATGATGAAGCGAAACTCGATGCGACGGTTGGCGGGATCGTTCGTCGGGGTCGGGTGCTCATGACCGGGCAACGGGCGGGAGGCACCGTAACCCGAGAGCGAAAAGAGTCTCTCGTTCCTGATGTTCGTAAGCCCCTCAAGACCGGGACGCCCCACCACCATCGCGTCGAAGACCGCACTCGAGCGGGATGTCGAAAGCAGTCGATTGCGTCGCCCCGTCAAGTCGCCTCTATAGGTCTGGTTGTCGGTATGGCCTTCGATGAAGACGGCGTCGAGCGTATTCCCATTTGGGTTCATTTCCAGACAATGCGGCTCCTTCATGGACAAAGGCTGATAGCAGGGAAGCTCCTTCTCAAGAACGTTGCCGATTATCTTGACCTTCTCAAGGTTCGAGTCGTCAAGCGTATTGAGGCCAACGCCGAAGGTGACGGCGGATTCAGGAACGCGGAGCACGCCGCGCACCGTATCGATGTCGACCATGATGCCCTGCTCTTCGAGCGACGTCTTCAACTGCTCCAGGAACGCCTTAAGGGCACGTGAATTGCCTTCCAGGCGTTCTTCAACGATTGTGAGGCGTCCCTGAACCTGATTGAGATTCTCAAGCGCAACCCTTGCTCTTTCCGCAGCCTCCTTCGCATGTCTAGCCTCCTCATCCGCCCTGCCGGCAGCCGTTCTGGCTTGAATGATGGCCACGGCCAGGGTCAAAATGAAGACGAAGAGAAGGGCCGACATGAGGTCGGAAACGCTGGCGAGGTAGTTGACGCGTTCGGGCCTGCTGTGCTTTTTTCGGACGGAACGGATCATCAGGCATCCTTTTCTGTCTTCTTGGCAGCCGCCTCAGTCGCATGACTGAGCTTTCCGACGGAACCGCCGAGCGTCCTGGCCGCTTCTGCAATCAAGTCAACGGACTCCTTGAATTCAGCGGTGCGTGCCGAGAGCTTCTCGGTCGCGTTTTCCTGCATGCTCGTCCATTCCTTGAGCGCGGAGCTCATGCTGTCGATGGCCCCCGAAAGGCTCTGGTCCGTCACGGACATGTTCGTGCTGACGGCGTCATTGAGCCTCATGAGAGCGGAGCCAAGACGTTCCGTGCTTTCGAGCAGCAGCTTTTCAATGTTTTCGGCATTGTTCTTGAGCATGTCGGCCGTCTGAACGAATTCCGTGAGAGACGTCGTGACCTTCTTGAGGGAATCCTCGGAGGTCGTGGTAATCATCGAGCAGACTTCGCGCGCTCGATCGAACATGTCGCGGGAAATCTGTTCGCCGTCTGCCTGAAGCGTGGTGGACTTGTCAAGCACGTCAGTGCATCGCTGGATGCAGAGGGAAAGATCGGAGGCAGCGGTCCTGACTTCCTTGCCTGCCTCGATGATTTGCTCGGTGAGCGCCCTTTGCCGGTCGTTGAGTTCTGCCATGGCCGAGCCGAAGTCCGAGACGCGCTCGTTGATCGCTGAGAACGTTTCGCGGATCCTCTCTGCGCCGTCCACCGAACTTCCGACGATCTTGTCGGAGAATTCCTGTGCGGCTGCGCCCATCCTTTCGGTGACCGTGTTGCCGGCCTGTACAAAGGCTTCATGCACGACGCCACCGGCCGACTCAACGGTCTTGACCAAGTCGTCACCCGCACCCTGAACCTTGTCTGCAAAACCCGTGACCGCCGTGTCGACCTTTTCGGCAAAACCCGTGCCTGCGGTCTCGGCCGATTCGACAAGCGCAAGGCCGACAGCTTCAATGCGTTCGGCAATCTCAGCCGAGTGCCTGTTCATGGCCTCAAGGTGTGCTTCGATCGAGGCCGTCCTTTCGGCGACCTTCTTGTCAAGCGCATCCACCTCCTGAGAGAAGGCCTTCATCGTGTCGCCCACTTCCTGAGACACGGAGGTCATGACTTCCCTGGTGCTGGAAAGCACGACGTCAAGTGCCTCAACCGACTTGCCGACGCCCTCAGCCGATTGAGCAAAGGACGCGGTCATGTCCTGCATGTTTTTGCTCAGCATGACCGAGAACTCTTCCATGGCCTGACGAACCTCATCAGTAATGGCCTGAGACTGCTTTTCGGAGAATTTATCGAATGAATCGCGCAGCGCATCAATCGCGCCAACGAGAGCCGACGTCTGGGCAGTGGACTGTTCGTTTAGGACATTACCGAGCTTCTCGATGAACTTGTCCGACATCATGTCCCAGTGTTCGGAAAAGCTGCGCATGAGCTCCTCCTGGCGGATCGTGCGCATCGTGCGAATGAGCGCCAGTCTTTCGGGATCGGCATGGGTGATGTAGCTCGCAAGCTTAGCGTTCAGCTTTTCGATGCGGCTCAGAACATTATGCTCGCAGCCCTGAAGCCAGGAGCTGAAGAAAAACGAGATGAAGAGACCGACGATCGATGTAATGAAGGCCTGACCTGCGCCATCGAGAAGATTGCCGATGGACTTCAGCAGTTCGGCGACGTTCATGGAACCGATGCCAGCGGCAGAAGCGGCGTCCGCGGGCAGGAGACCGCGAGTTGCAAGCGAGACGCCGGCAGCAAGGCCTACGAACGTGAAGAGAATGCCCAGCCCCGTCAGGATGCCGGGCACGCTCTGGTAGAGCGGCACATTGATGCGGCTGTAATAGAGCGTATCCTCATTGAAGAAATCGGCTGAGGGACGAAGCGAAACGAAGTCGGTGAGGCCGTCCATGTCGACCTTGGAGAGCTCGGACGAGCCATCCTCCCTGCGAAGCGGCCGTACCGAGCGCGAGTACTCGGCGTAGAGCTCAGGAAAAGGTTTGCCGAGAGTTGCAAAACCTTCTTCAAGCGCCAGGAAATCGATGCTTTGGCCGTCATTCCGAGCACCAGACACCATTTTCTCGGCCTTCTCGAGCTCATCGCAGAGGAACTTGTAGCGGAAGAAAAAGAAGACGGCGGCTATAAGCCCCACCGCTGCAATCAAGACGGAGAAGAAGAACGTCCCCTGGGCCGAAATAAGCGTCTCAAGAGTTGATTCGGGGAAGCCGTGCTTGAAGACGAGAAGCTGACAGAAAATGAATGCGCCGATGAAGGCAAGCATGAGCCAGGGACGGCTCGTCAACCAGAAGTTCGGCAAATCAAGGTACGCAGCCTTGTTTTTTTCTTCTTTTTCGGTTTCAGTCATGAGGGAAAAACGGTGAATGTAGTTAAAAATTGTTTTATTTTACCTTCAACCGCTATTTTTGAAAACTGAGGACTCTGCAACAGTGCCTTCCTCGCAACAGACTGCTTGCACGGACGTCTTGACATCACGCCTCGAGCCCCTTCTCCTCCGCCCCCTCCTCTCATCTGGATCCAGCTCTCAAACAGCGCAGCCCGGCTCCCTCTGTTGGGCACCTTCGTTGGAAAGCATCAACTGAAACCCGTCCACGAAAGAAAGTGTTGTAAAAACGCATCATCCATAACACGTCCCCATCTAGGGTGATCACCTAGGTGGAAATACTAGCTTTAACTTTTTTCAGGGCCGCAAGCTATTTCCTACTAACCACTGGGTAAATAGTGTATTCGTTGTCAAAGCCTGAGCCACTGCCGAAGTTAAGCGATCGCTAACCAGCAACCAACTCATGAAACACTCTGTTAATCACAACCTCAAAGCTGTCTAAAAGGAAGTAACCGCTGCCCAGTGAGTTTGATCTTTGTTTCACGTTGTAGTAGAGTGCAATCACTGACCGGATGACATCGACTCATCCGCGCCGAGACGTATTTATATTCACATTTTATATATATACAAAACCATTCTTGCATCGACCATCATCATGAACAACTTTTGCCCCCTCCCGATACAACCACTGGCACCTCCCCGTCCTTCTCAAATCTCTCCCGACAGGACGAGTCTCCGCAGGCAGCACCTGCGCACAACGGCCGGCGCACAGCCCGGCATTCATCCGACGGATACACAGTCGTTTTAAGCCCACAATGCCCAAATTGCTCCCGGTGCCGTCTCGTCATTTCGACTTCGCTTCTCCTCCCATCAACCTAATCCTCAGTAGCTCCATGTTTGAACTGCCTACTCTGAATTCTCTCGACGCCATCGACCGTCAACAGATTCATTACGCGACCATCCAGTTGAACGGTCCCAGGTTCCCGATTGATACCGCCGACTACTTCAACCTGGTCATTCATCGTGCCCTGCATGAAGCTGGCCTCACCGTTGAGATGCTCTGTCAGGAGCTTCGCCTCGACATGTCCGCGGTCGAGGACATGCTCCAGAGCAAGGTCTTTTCCCCGGATGAGCTTGCCCTCATAACCTTCCACCTCCGTCTCGACACGGCCTTCATGATGGAAGCACACGCGGCGCTCACGTTGCCCTCCTGCTCGAAGCCCGACACCGTCGTCGCCAAGCCCGCCGACACTCTTAAGGAGTGCGTTGTCAAGCATGGCTACAAGACGCTGAACCATTTCAGCGAGGTCCACGGCTTCGACCCGATCGCCATGAATACGATCTCTCTCCATCGCTGCTGCACGGACACGACGGGAATGAAGCTTGCCAATGCCCTGAAAGTATCCCTTGAAGAAATCAGGACGGTACTTGTAGCCTCGGATTTCGATCCCGTCCCCAAATCTCTTAAGCTTCTCATCAAGAAGCGCAACTACACTACGTATAAGGAGTTCGCCGCAGCCGCAGGCCTCACGGAACACCACATCATGAAGATTGCCAAAACCCGCACTTGCACCAGGACGTGCGCCGTCAAGTTGTGCAAAGCCCTCGGCATCACCGAGGACGAACTGGCAGCTTCGATCCTGATCGCGGAACCCAGGCATAAGCACGGCTCAAAGCTTGAGACGCCCAGCAAAGAATCGATGGAAGAGGTGGCTTCTACGAAGGCCCGCCGTAAAAAAGACGAGTCTGACACAGAGGAGGAGTGCGGAACTTCCACCGTCTCGCTCAAGCGCCCCAGGCGTTCATCCAAGTAATCGGTCCCCTCAGCAGACCAGAAGGAACGCTCCCTCGCATCGCAAGGTCGCGAGGGAGCAGCTCCTCCCTTCTTCCGCTCCCTTGACTTTTTCCCACTGCAACCCTCGATGCGGCTGCGCATCTCTTCCCAGTTGACTGAAAGTCTGCTTTCGTCAAGTTGGTCAGGATGTTGCGTCCAAGCCGCCGACGGCATCGAATTCGAGGTCGTCAAAGAACCCTGCACGCCTTCAGTTCTGCGCCGGCAAAGACTGCTGCAGCGAGACGAAGGTACGAAATCGACTCTTTGTCACAAGCTTTCTTGGAGTCCATATCATGGCTAGAAAGCGCCCCCTGTCAATACTCGACACATCGATCGCATACGAAGCTGTTGGCCTCGACATGGCTCTTGCAGCGTTCAACTCTGATCTCAAGGAACCCTATCTCATTGACCGCATTGCCTACGACAAGCGTTATGAATTCGCTGCGGAGTCGACTCAAGTTCGAAGACGAATCATCGCAACTTACTTCTTACAGTTGTAGTAAAATTTACTTCAGACGCCTGCGGTGAGTTTTACTACATTGTTTGGAAGCAAACCAAACTCCGCCATTCGCAAGCGCACTTCACTGCTCACCCCCAAGCCGGATGTCCCTACGATGACTCAATTTAACTTTTATGGACGCAAGTCCGAACTTCAGACGCTGTCGGCGTTTTACGCAAACGCGTCGACGAATCTTGGCGTGATTTACGGCCGTCGGCGTGTGGGGAAAAGCCTCCTGATCAAGGAATCGCTCAAGCGCTCTGGGTTGCCCTTCATCTACCTGGAGTGCAAGCAAACGTCGGAAGAAAATAATCTCCGTCAGCTGATGTCGTTGTTGGGTTTGAAGTTGGGCATTCCGCCTCTTGCAGTTGACAACTTTGAGGACGCCATCGACTTCTTGTTCAAATTCTGTAAATCTGACGCCACCGTTTTAGTCTTCGACGAATATCCCTTCCTGCGGGATTTGATTCCCGGTTTCGACAGTATTCTTCAAGCCTTGGTAGATCGATACAAGGGGGAATCGAAATTAAAAATAATCCTCTGCGGATCTTACATTGACATTATGAAGGGGATACTCGCCTACAAAAGCCCCCTCTACGGCCGCTCTTCGTTCGTCATGAATCTCCATCCGATGGATTATTACGAATCAGCTGAATTCTATGCCTCTTATTCCAACGAAGATAAAATAAAGATTTATTCAGCATTGGGCGGCATCCCCTATTACAATTCGCTCATCGATCCGTCCATTTCCGTTGAAGAGAACTTCATAAGGCTCTTTCTGTTGCCTGAGGCGATTCTCTCAAACGAGGTCACGCTGTTCCTCGCTGCGGAAGTTTCCAAGGTGAACAACGCCAATCTTGTTCTCGAGGCTCTCGGACAAGGCGCCAGCAAGTATTACGACATCGCTACGTATACGAAGCTCCCCGGCTCCTCGCTTGCTTCTGTTCTGAATCAGTTGGGATCCCTGGATTTGATCTCGAAAGACTATCCCATCAATGCGCCCGATAATCTCAAAAAGGCTCAGTATGTCTTCCGAGACAACATGGTGCACTTTTACTATAAATACATTTACAAAAACATCAGCCATATGGGATTCATGAATCCCGAAAAGTTTTACGACTTGTTCATTGGCCCCGATTTGGACACCAAACACATTCCCAAGCAATTTGAAGGCATCTGTCGGGAATTCCTTATTCGATCCAACAAATTAAACAGGATCACCCCTCCATTCTTTAAAATCGGAAGATACTACTATGACATTCCGAAGTTAAAGAAAAACGGTGAATTCGATGTTGTTACGGAAGATCAAACAGGATTCACATTTTACGAAGTGAAATGCCGAAATCAGCCTATGACACCGGCCCAAATTGAGGCCGAGATTGAGCAGGTGAACGCTTCGCCGCTTAAAGCGATTCGTTACGGCTTCATTTCAAAATCAGGGTTTAAGAAAGCTGAATATAGGAACGATCTTGTTCTTTACGATCTTAACGATTTATACGCTGACGAGTTGAGAGGGTAACCGTTCTGTTTCGGGAACGGAAATTGATTTTTGGCGGCTTACGGCTTAGCCCGATACTGCCGGCGTGCACACCCGGCGGGCCTTTCTTCAACGCTTACGGTCGGACTCAAACCCTTCCGTCAGCGAAGCGTAATCCGAAGCCCGAGCCCGTCGTCCTCCCAAGCGCGGCCGCCTGAGAGCGCCACGCTGATTCCGAATGCCGTAACCTGATCGAGCGCAAGCTCAAGCAGGCCGCCTTCGTGACGCACGGCCGGGAACCCCTTTTTTACCCTCACGACACTGTTTTCATGGCGAAGCGTGAATTCTTCGCGTAGGAAAAGCACCTTGCACAGCATCCGCCGGAAGTGCTCGAACCCGGATTCGCCGAGCTCGAGCACCGTTCGTCCCTGCGCATCCCGCGTGATTTCGAAGTCGCCTTGGAAATCCGTTGCGTCCTTGAGGCCGCTCTCGTCCGCTTCGATGCAGGCCGCCTCGATTTGCGGCGTAATGATGGGCTTGCGGCAGAAGTTCGAAAGGCCGTGAGGCGTCGTCTTTTCCCAAAGCACGGCGGAAAAATAGTCGGGATTGCCCTTCATGCAGAGCTCAAGCTCCTCGCGCGTAATGAACTGAGCGGCCAGGAACGCGACACGGCCGTTGGGCGTTTGGACTTCCGGGAGATCGCGGTCGTCGCAAAGCAGCAGCACCAAGTCAGCAAGATGCCTGCCATTGGCCCTTTTGACGCTGTTGACGACGGCAAAGCCCGAATGCACGTGCTCGGGCGCGCGGCGCGCTGTGCCGATCAGGTTGGTCAGCATGGCGCAGACCTTGTCGGACGGGCTCCGCTCCTTGTTCTTGGCCGGGACGCGAATCGAAAACTCAAAGCCGTGTCCGTCGATGCCAAAACGAGTCACGCCCTGATGAAGGCCTCCCGTCATGGCGTACGTGACAATGAGCCAATAGGGACGCTGTCCTTTCACCTTCCAGGAAATCAGATAGGCTTCGCCCTCCGCCTCCACGATCGCCGCCGGCCCTTCGACGAAGTCGAGCCCGCGGCTCTTGAGCAGTTGCTCCCAGGCATCATGAATGGCTGAGAGCGTCGCGGTATGCAATTGGGTGATCTTGGTCGTCATGTTTGTCTCCATCAGCTTCTGCATTCTCATTATACGTGTAGCGTATAGCCGTTCTGTTTCCGAGCGTGCCGACCGCCCTCGACGAGCACCTTCGACACCTTCGCGACTTCGGACATGTTCACGGGAATCGTGACGACGCTGTTCTCCCTTCGTGCTTCGCCGCCCATCTCGAACGTCACGACGTCCGTGCCGTTGTCAACCCGCATGGGCTCCTTGAGCATGATGCAGCACCCGAATGCTTCGGCGAATTGTCCGCGCGAGGCCGCCGGCACCGTGAGCCGAATCTTCCCGAACTTTTCCACCACTTCGAATGCAGCGTGCCAAGTGCCGAATTCGCGACCCGACTCGGCCGCTTCTTCGCGCAGGCGCCGGGAAGTCTCGGCATTGAGATGGCTCTCCCGCTCAAAGTCCATCAGACCGTGCGGCGTGCTCTGCACCCAGAGGAATTCCAGCACCTTTTTCGCCTCAAGCGCGAACATGGCTTCGGTTTCGTCCTTCGTCATCCCGAAGAGGCTCACGAATTCGAACTTTCCATCCCGGCAACTGAACGCGCCGAGGTCAGCATCCCTGCAAAAGCAGCTCGAGGCAATCTTGCTCGGCGTGCCGTCAAGCTTCTTCAACCCTTCCTGAGGACAGGAGAGGGCTGGGCTCATCCTGCACGGCTGGTGTTCGAGCGCCTCCAAAAATTGCGAAATCATGTCCATGGTCCATCCGGGCACCCGATCCGACTCGGACGCGGGTGCGCGAAGCGAGAATTGGTACCGGTTGCCGTGCTTGTCGGTGAGCGCGCCGACGGTCGTCACGATGAGCCAGTAGGGCCTCTCGCCTCCAACCTTCCAGGCCAGGCATTTCGTCGCCGCGATGAAGCGCGAGTCAACAGGTACAGGTCGAGGCAAAGGCGGCAAGCGTTGCGACGGCGAGAAGAGAGGGAACGAATGTCTTGGCTTCCATATAGCTTCCTCCTGAAGTTTATAAGCAAAACCATCATCGAATCACCGCCCAGCACCGCAATTGGATCATTCCGTGACTGCTCCCCGTCCGATTTGAAAACAAATCGGGCGAGGCTTCCTGCTTCTTC
>OGGW01001930.1_pt1 | contig 14230 bp, 10 predicted proteins | sample 1571291 | NCBI WGS metagenome assembly OGGW01 (sample SAMEA2582028, study PRJEB24529) | metagenome | biome: Human gut stool | place: China | collected 2011 | reverse complement strand
GACGGCAATGTCTACGCGGCGGTGATGCAGTCGGAAGCCGCCGGACGGGACGGCATGTCGGAATGGGAAGCGGATGTGTTCTTCACCTTCCCCAACAACGTGGACGTCAGCAACGACGCGGAGAGAACCGATCTGTTCTTCTTTGAAGACCTGATGGGGTACAGCGGCTTCACAGTCACCTACAGGGACTACCTCTCCGGCGGGCCGGGGCAGGGTGGCCAGATCGGCGAAGTGACGGATTACTACTATCTGGACGGAGACGGCGTCCCCTGTCTGCTGGCCCATGCCAAGGGGGACGCCCAGCTCATCGACCTGGACGGGGACGGGGAAAATGAGCTGTGCGCCGCCTCCGGCGTTTCCGGGCAGTTCTTCTTCCTGCGGGACGGCCGGTATTACGAAGCCGACGTCAAGGCTCTTTTGCAGGACATCTGGCCGGAAATGAACTACTGGGATCACGCCAGCTGGGATCTCAACTACCGCCGCCTGGCAGTTTCCGGCTTTGTAACCATGCCGGAGTGGGCCACGGCGGAGCATCCCCAGCCCAACGCCGATTTCACCCGCTATCTCTACTACCGGGATGGGGCGCTGCTGGTCTACAAGCCCGATAAGGACAGCCAGACAGCGGATCATGTAGTCGGAACGCCCGATGTGCCGGAGCCGGTGCTGGCCGCCGCCAAGGCCGCCGTGCAGAAAGCCTATCAGGACTACAAAAACGGCGGATACGATTCCGGCGCCGACCTTGATGACTGGCGGGTGGAATATGTGGCGGAGGACTGGTACAGGGCTTATCCCAATGGAATGCTTATCGCCTATAACCTGAATTATGAGTATCATGCCCAAAAGCCCGCCAACGTCACGCTGGCCGGCGGGGCCTATGTGGACGAGGACGGCTGGCTCATGCCGGATTACCCCTACTGCCATTATCTTTTCTTCACAGAAACGGATGGACAGTACACCTTCCTGGAGGAATGGATGCTCAATGACGGCGGTCCCGGCTCGAAGGTATTTGACGCGGAGATGCAGCGCTGGGCGGTGGAACTGGGGTTGTCCTCCGTGGCGGATGCCACGCCGGAGGAATTGCTGCACCAGCTTTATGACGGCATGGGCGGCCAATTCCTGACCCAGCTCAGCACCATGAGCGAAACGGACCGGCAAACCGTATGCCAGAAGCTGGATGTCATTTTGCAGGAGGGCACAGCGGAGCAGCAGAGCCTTTATATGGACGCCGTTCAAAGCCTGTCCTGGTGCGCTTACTCCTTCAACGATGCCCAGCAGCAGGCGTATGACTACTTTTTAGAGTACTCCGCCCGCTCGTCTCAGGCGGCCTACCGGGCGCAGGCTGTGATGGACGCACTGACCGGCGGCGGAGCGGTGCAGATGCGTCTGGAACCTGCCGACGGCGTCCGGGGCGGCGACTATACCGTTGGCGTTTCCGACGGCAGCGGCGCTGTCCGGGCGCAGGGCTTTTCCGGCAACTTTTACTGGGCCACGGCCTCGGACAGCGATCCCTCCGGCAGCAGCATCACCCTGCAAAGCCCGGACGGACGCTGCACCATTACCGCGTGGGAGAATTCCTCTATCGTGCACTGTGAGGAACCGGGGGAAACCGCATGGCTGATGGCGGCCTCCACCTCCTCTGCCCCATATGACGGCAACACCGTGTTTACCTATCTGCGGAAGTGGTACGATGAGGCGGAATTCAACGCGCTGGTGGACAGATTGATCGTTCCGGCGGATGGCCGGAACCGGGAGGAACTGGCCCAGAGCTGGCTGGACGCCGTGGGCGATGTGACCATCCATCAGGTGACGCCGGGCAGCAAGTATGAAAATTCCTTCGTGCAGAACCGGGTCACGGTGGAAAGCGCGGAACCGGCGGCCGGTCTGTATGACCCGGAACTGCTGGCAGGCCAGCATTTCACCTTCACCAACGAGCGCATTTTCGTGCCGGGGAACTACCGTTCCAAGGAGCAGCAGACGGTGAACAGCAGCGCCAGAGCTTATCATGGCGAATATGGACCCATGCCCGGCGGCGGGGCCTTTCTGGATACCCGCTCCGGCCTGCTGTACCAGACGGCGGACGGCTGGAAGGGGACGTTTGCCCCCTGAGGGGGATCTTTTCAGAAAAGTCTGGCAAAAATAAAAGAACATAACCGGCGTATTCATTGACTGATTGGACGGCCGCAATGGCTGCATCCAATGAAAAGGAAGTATATGGAAAGCATGAAGCAGAAATTTTTCCGCGCCGCCGTGCCGCTGGTAATGCTGGCGGTGTCCGCGGCCCTGAGCGTATTCGTTTACCGATTACCGCAGCCGGTGCGGGACCCGCTGCCGGTCCTCATGTATCACCACATGGTCCCGGACGGGCAGGACTGCAATGACATGACCGTGACCCCCGGCAAGTTCCGCGCCGACTTGGAGACCGTTCTGGCGATGGGCTATACGCCGGTGCTGCCCCGGGAATTGGCCACCGGGGACGCCCTGCCGGAAAAGCCCATCCTCATCACCTTTGATGACGGCTACCGCAGCAATTACGATCTGGTGTACCCCATTTTACGGGAATACGGCGTAAAGGCCTGCATTTCCATCATCGTCCTCATGCCGGATCTGCCTACGGACAACTTCTGCACCTGGAACCAGCTGCGGGAAATGACGGCCTCCGGTCTGGTAGAGATCGGCTCCCACAGCTACCGCCTCCACAACTTAGGCGGCGACGGCGGCAATTTTGAGTCCGGCGGGGCCAACGGCGTGGAGCGCCGTCCCAACGAGTCCGACGCGGATTTTCAGACCCGTGTGCTGGATGACATCCAGTTGAGCCATGACCGGATCGCAGAGGAGCTGGGCGGCGTCACCTGCTTCGCCTATCCCTTCGGCTGCTCCGACCCGGATGCCAAAGCCCTTGTGGACGAATTGTTCCCGGTGACTCTGATGACCATGCCCAAGTGTGCCGATCTGGCCAAGGGGCTCCACGATCTGCCCCGGTTCACCGTTACCATGAAGACCGATCTGGAAAAACTCCTGCACTGACCATACATCGCCCGCCCGCCGCCTGCGCTTCTACGCAGGCGGGCGCTTTGTTTTCAGCAGAAGTCATTTTTCCCTCGCGGCGTATTTTTTACTGCGGACAACTATTGTTCCTCCCTTGACTTTTTGTCAGCAAAGCTTTAAAATAGTAAAGTAGCCTCCCTATGAGGGGTTTGTTTCCCCCGGAAGTCCGGGATCAGATAGAAGCCGATAGCACGGGCCCCGATCCCGTGCGGTTTTTTTACGGCTGGATGGGAGAAAAACATGGAACACAAGAAAAACACCAAGAGCTTTGCGAGCCGCTGGGGCTTTATCCTTGCGTCCGTCGGTTCGGCGGTGGGTATGGCCAACGTCTGGGGCTTTCCCAATAAAATGGGCAGCAACGGCGGCGGCGCATTTTTACTGATCTATCTGCTGTTTGTTTTTATTTTCAGTTATGTGGGCCTTCCGGCGGAGTTTGCCATGGGCCGCCGTGCCGCCACCGGTACGCTGGGCGCTTACGAAAACGCTTGGGACACTCGCAGCAAGTCTGCCGGCAAAGTCGGCGGTCTGCTGGGCTGGCTGCCTCTGGCTGGCTCCCTGTGCATCGCCATCGGCTATGCCGTCATCGTCACCTATGTGCTCAAGGCTCTGGTGGATTCCCTGCTGGGCACACTGCTGACCACGGACACCGCCGCCTGGTTCGGTGCCTTCTCCTCCACCCCCTACTCCGTGATTCCCTATCACATCGTTGTGGTGGTAGGCACGCTGCTGACGCTGTTCCTGGGTGCCCGCAGCATTGAAAAGACCAACAAGGTCATGATGCCTGTCTTCTTTGTGATCTTCCTGATCCTGGCCGTGCGGGTGGCCCTTCTGCCTGGTGCCGCAGAGGGATATGTCTTTATGTTCACCCCCCGCTGGGAGGCCCTGACGAATCCCATGATCTGGATCTGGGCTATGGGGCAGGCGTTTTTCTCCCTGTCCGTCACCGGCAGCGGCATGATCGTTTACGGTGCGTACCTCTCCAAGGACGAGGACGTGGTGGGCGTGGCCCAGCACACGGCCCTCTTTGACACCATTGCCGCCGTGGTAGCCGCTCTGGTTATTATCCCCGCCTGCTTCTCCTACGGTCTGGACGTGGGCGCCGGTCCCAGCCTGCTGTTCGTGACCCTGCCCACCATCTTGCAGGACATCCCCATGGGCCAGCTTTTCGCCATCATCCTGTATATGGCCATGATCTTCGCTGGCGTCAGCTCTTTGCAGAATATGTTTGAGGTGGTGGCGGAGTCCCTGATGCACAAGTTCCCGAAGCTCAACCGCGTTACCGTCCTGGTACTGCTGGGCGCGCTGTGCCTGGGCTTCGGCATCGGCATGGAGACCATCAGCAAGTGGGGTCCCTGGATGGATCTGGTGTCCATTTATATCATCCCCATCGGCGCTACACTGGGCGCGGTCTCCTGGTTCTACGTGATGAAGAAGGACGCCCTGCTGGACGCCATCAACACCGGCAGTACGAAAAAACGCGGCAATCTCTGGTACAATGTGGGCCGGTATGTGTATGTTCCTCTGGCAGTCATTCTCTGCTGCGTGGCCCTGTTCATGCACGTTGCCTTCTGATACCCACAGAAAATTCCCACGCATATAGCCAATAAAAAGGACCCGGCGGCTGAAAATCAGCTGCCGGGTCTGTTTCGTATAAAAGGTTTCATCAACCGTAGCGCAAGCTCAAGGTAGTGGAGTCCTCGCCGTTCCGCAGGAAGGGCATCCCCTCACCGATGCGGGAGCGCTGGAAGTACAGATACTCGCCGGAGGGGGAGATCAGCACTGGGAAGCTGCCGCTGAGGGAGCTGCCCACCCCGGCGGACATATCCAGCCGCAGGCAGTCATCCTCCATGAGCCATACGCCGAAGAATCGCAGATCCATCCGGTCGTCATAGCACTCGTACAGATTAGCCAGCCCCGCATAGTCCGGGTCACAGTCGCCGTAATGCAGCTCCAGCGTCCACTCATCGCAATCCCACGAGGTATCGGCCAGCCCCAGATCCGTAGGGGGCCACCACCAATCGTCACCGGACGGCTCCCAGCCTTCGGGATGGTCGATGGCGATGGTGTTCGTGTAGATGGAGAAGTCGAACAGCAGCAATCGGCCCTCCTCGCTGGCAGGCAGGATGAGATCGCCGTACAGGTCCTCCTGCGGATACCAGTTCACCACCGTGCCGTCATCGGCCACAAGGTTGACCTCCATATCCGGCTCCTCCGGGTTCACGAACAGCAAAACAGGCTGGGTATATTCCTCCCGGTAGAGGACTTCGTCCGCCACCGGATGCAGGCCGTTGCCCTGAGACTGCCATGTGATGTGGTTCACGGCAAGGCTGGTGTTCTCTCCCCGCGGAATGACGCAGAACAGCTTGCCGTACCCCGGACCGAGGACCCGCTCCGAGGGGATGGTCAGCATGACCGGCATCTCCGCCGTCAGGTCAAGGCAGTTTTCCAGCATCCAGTCCGACAGCTTGGAGGTGTCCCCCTTCTCCCGGTAGCCGAGATAGGCCGCGGCGCCGGGATAGCCGCCGTAATCCAAATCAAAGCCCAGCTTGTCGAGACATTCCTCCACCAGCTCCGGGTCCACCTCCGCTTCCGGTTCGGAAGGCTTCACAGGATCGGCCTGACCGGTCTGATCGGTCCTGCTGTCGGAGATCGTCTCCTTTACGCCGCCGTTTCCCGCTGCCGGGGCCGGTTTCTTTTTTCCTCCGCAGGCAGTCAGGCTCAGAGCCAGCGTCAGGCAGAGAAGTGCCGACGCCAGCCGGTGCAAAGTCAAGCGCTTCATGATTCTGCCTCCTTCTCAGAATTTTCCGCTGCGGCCGTGACCTCCGCCGCCGCTGCGGCTTACAGTTCCTCCGCTGCTTCTGCCACCGCCGCCGGAGTCGCTCTCGATCTTACGGCGGGTCTCGGTGGTATGGGTGTAGTGGTCATAGCTGTCCGTCAGCTTCAATCCACCGCCCGCCGTGGTATACACGTTGGCGTCAACGCCCTTGCGCACGGACTTCATCTGTCCCTTCAGGATCATGCACACCAGAAACGCGATCAGGCAGGAGACTGCCACCGCAATGCCGATGGCCGGCAGGGGGCTGGACCGCACAGGTTTTCCGGCCTCAGCCAGCTCCAAAAACTCATCGCAGGCGGTGAGGTAATTGGATATGCCACCATACCAATCACCGTCGCTGAAGTAGGACAAAAACCGATTCTCCAACTGCTCCGCGCCGTATCGGTCAAAAGCATACTCCGCCCATTCGCCGTAGACGAACATGGCGTAGTCCCGCTCTTTCATGCTCAGCATGATGATGACGCCGTTCCGGTCCTCGCCCACGCCAAGTCCTTCGGCGTGGTAGATCTGATAGAGGGCGGTATAGGGATCGTCACCGTAGCCGTAGGCCGTGAAGTCATCTACAAAAAGGGTATAAATGCCGCAGCTGCGGCGGAGGGCGATATCCTCGGCCCGATCCTCCATCTGTTCCCGCTCCCCGTCGGAGAGCATTCTCCGCAGATCGAACACATAGTTCATGCCGGTGCTGCCCAACTCCGGAGCTTCGCCGGACTGGACGGTCTCGGGCTGCTGCGCCTCCGTTGGGAAGTCTGCGGAGAGATAGTCCGCCGCCGTCGCCGCCATGGCGTTCACCGCCTGACAGAGCGCATCAGCGCTCACGGTCATATCCGTGCCGTCCCACGCCCGCGCCGTCATATACGGCTCCACCGCGTCATACACCAAGCCGGAGAGTTCCTGCCCGTCGCCCCGCGTCTCGCTCAGCACCGCGTAGACGCACCAGTCGGTCTCCGCCAGGGTGTAAGAACCGTCCGCCAGAGGCTCCATCACCAGCGTCAGCGAGATGCCGTCCTTTTCCTCGCCCCAGCCGTAGCCGGAATCTTTGTAAACATATGTGGCGATATCTCCGGCGGTGGTACCCTCGCTCACATCCTCATTGGTAAATATGTCCACCCGCAGGTCAAGGTGAAGCGCCTCCGTCAGCTGGGGCAAAGTGTACTGACCCAGATCGGACAATTCGTCCGAGCCCAGCGCGTCGGTCTCATCGTAGATCGCGCCGTATTCCGTCCACGCCAGAGTGGGGACGCACAGAGTCAGCGTCAGCAGGAGCGCCGTCAGCAAAGCTGTGACTTTTCTTTTCATGTCCGTCCCTCCTTATCGCATCAGCAGGACGATGACCGAACTCAATACGGACAGCGGCACGGCAATGGCGGCAAACATCCCCCAGAATCGCCCCTTATCCACAGGCAGGTCTCCTACCAGCTTTCCGGTCTGGCCGTTCATGGCGAAGAGGAAATCCTTTCCCTGCCACTTGGTATTGAGCAGCCACACCGGCAGCAGCGCGTAGTGGACCTTGCCCCGCTGGATGTCTGCGTGTTCGCCCCTCGGGAAACAGGTCACGTATCCCGTTACGGTGCCTTGCAGCGCCTTTTTCAAGCTGCCCAGACAGCGGACATCGGCCCGTTCCCGGCTCTTGTCCGCCGACACGTCGAACTTATCCGCCAGGAAGCCCGGCAGATACGCCGTGGAGAAGGGTTTCAGGTCATCGTAATTGTAAGGCTCGATGGAATCCATGTGATCATCCGGCATTTTAGTCGAGGCGTCCACCGGTACCTTTTCAAAGGGCATCGTTCCGGCACGGTACACGTCAAAGTGCTCCGTCTTTATCACCTCATACTCACCCTCGGTGCGCTTGTGGGACCGGGTGCACTCATAGTGGGCATTGCCCTCCGCCTCACCGCTGAACAGCCAGAAGGGTACATAGACCCCCTGGATCTCCTGTAAGTGATTTTCCTTGGAAAAGCTCTTGGGAAGGAACACCTTGCCCCTGTAATGCTTCTTGAGCTCGCGGATGGCGTCCTCGCGGCTGAGCTTGAAGGGGATCACGAAATCCGGCTTCAGCGTTCCCGCAAACTGCCCCGGCACCACCGTTGGGTTGCCGCAGTAAGGGCAGGAGGTAGCCGCCGTGCTTGCGTCACAGATCAGCTCCGCACCGCAGCTTGGGCAGCTGTAAGCCTTCATGCCGTCGCCCTCTGCGCCCCAGTCGGCGCTGAGGTCCGGCAACTCCCAGCCGCCTTCCTCGGCAGCCTGCCGTTCCGCTGCCGTCTTTTCCTCAGCAGACTGCTGCGCCGCCGCGGCCTTTTCTTCCTTTTCCGCGTAAAGCGCCTCGATCTCTGCTACATCATAGGTACTACCGCAGTAATCGCACTCCAGCTTGCCGGATGCGCCTACAAAGTGCAGCGGGCCGGTGCAGCTTGGGCATTGATAGTTGGTCACCTGTGCTGCCATGCTTGCTCTCACCCTTCTTTCTTCATTTTCCGTTCAGCGCCCGCCCGTAGACGGGCGGACGCTGTTGAGCCGTTTTCTCCGATCTGTTTCCCTTATCCTCTGGGCGCGCCGCAGTACTCGCAGAATTTTCCGTCATTCTGTCCGCCGCAGGCGGGGCAGGTCCACGGACCGGCTGCTGCCGGAGCGGGAGCGAAGGTCTCCTGCTGCTGCATGGGGGCCTCCTGCTGCATGGGGGCTGTCTGAACTGCGCCGCCGCCACGGGCGGTCTCCATCACCTGAAGCAGCGCCGCTCGGATCTCGTCGCCCATTTCGCGGTACTTGCGATATTCCCGATTGCTCTCCGGATCGAAGCCGGCAGCCATGGTATTCATCCGGCCCACAGAATTCATCTGTCCCATCATGGGGCGCTGTGTCATGCCGCTCTGGGGCCGACCTGCCATAGGACGCTGGTTCATGCCCGGCTGATTCATCATAGGCCGCTGACCCGCCATGCCGCTCTGAGGACGGCCCGCCATAGGACGCTGGCCCATCATACCCTGCTGCCCCATCATGGGCCGCTGCATGGTGTTCTGCGGCTCGATGTACACAGAACTGTTGTTCAGGCGGAACTTCATTTCGTCAAAGTAGGGGTTATTGACGGAAATGATCACTTCAAAGTCATAGGAATACTCGTAGCGAGGCGGGTTGTAGCTGACCTCCTTGCCGTCCGGCCCCTCCCGCTTCTGCTCCGTGCGGCTCTCGTCAATGTCCACGCGGCAGCCGGTCAGCGCGGTGTAGTCCAGAATATCCGGGTTGGCGTCCGCCAGATCCCGGGCACGGGTAACGGTGAACCAACGATGCTCCTCGTCCAGCAGGACCTTACAATCCTCGCCGTAGGAGCGGGTGGTGCGGAACTGGGACGCCCTGCCCCGGTTTTCCTCCCGGTAGGCCAACTGCCGCTTGATGTCCTCCACCGTAGAGCGGCGGCGGTCACTGAACCAGGGAGAGAGCTGCTTCGCGCAGTCCTTACAAAGGTTGCCGTCTTCCAGTTTCCGATTGCCCAACAGTCCGATCTTCTCGCCGCAGATGTCGCAGTATTTCTTATCAAACAATCCCATAATAGCTTCCTCCTGTTGTTTTCAGCCGCCGTAACGGCTCACATTGCATTGTCACCTGGAACCGGGATCTTGTCCCAGGCCGTGGCTCCCGCGGCCGGGGACGGTATTCGCCAAAAAATCCGCTATTCGCTCTTATTCTTCAGCTTTTTGAAGCTCCACCACTTTGTCCGCCGCTTCCGACCAGTCCACCGTCAGCTCCAGTCTGCCGCTGTCCTCGCCGGCCCCGGCGCAGTGGTAAACGTCCAGGATCTTCCCCAATTCCGTGCCGTCCGCCTTCTGGAGAACACGGTTGTCTAACATCAGCCCCGTGTCCTGTATCTTTTTACGCGGGATGTAGGTGAAGTCCAGCGGGGTTTCCAGAACGGTCTCGCCGTCCAAACGGAGGGTCAGGCCGTCCTCTTCGCTGATGACCGCCTGCCAGCCGTCCTCCGGACTTTCCCATGTTCCCTCCAGCACTGGCCAAAGGAGGGAATTGTCCACATAAGTACCGTCCCCGTCCAGCAGGAACAGGTTTTGATCCGGATTCTCCATGCCGTTGCCCCCATCCATGATCTGGTCCGTGACAAAATGCTTATACAGGCCCGAAAGGGCGATCCCTACCAGCGCGCCCGCCAGGAAAATCCAAATCATCCGCCGTTTCATTACACGATGTCCCCGTCGTCAAAGGGGTCGCCGCACTCAGGGCAGAACTTGGGGGGATGCTGCGGGTCGGCGGGCTCCCAGCCGCACTTGTCACACTTGTACTGAGGAACTCCGGCAGGCTTGGGCTTGCCGCACTCGGCACAGAACTTGCCCTTATTCACCGCGCCGCAGGTGCAGGTCCAGCCGTCCGCTGCGGCGGCGGGCTTAGGCTTGCCACATTCCGGGCAGAACTTTCCGGTGGCGGTGGCGCCGCAGGCGCACTGCCAGCTGTCCCCGGCAGGCTTCGGCTCCGGCTTCTTGCTGCCGCAGTTGGGACAGAAGTTGCCGGTGATGCCGCTCTGGCCGCAGGTGCAGGTCCAGCCCTGCGCCGCGGGAGCGGGGGCGGGCTGCGCCGCCTGCTGCTGGGCCTGTTGCTGCTGGCCCATCTGGAACAGGTTCTGGGCGTTCATGCCGCCCATCTGTCCGGCCATGCCCATGCCCATAAAGGCCATAGCGGGACCGGCGCCGGTGTTGGCGGCCGCCGCCTTCATCGCCTCGCCCTGAGAGCCGACGAGATGCGCCGCCGCGCGGGTGGGGTCCATAAAGGCCGCGTTGCGCTGCAGCTCCTTGATCATCTGCTCGTCTTCCTCATTGGCCTTCACGCTGGAAACGCCGAAGGAGACGATCTCCATGCCGCGCAGATCCCGCCACTTGCTGGAAAGCTGCTCGTTGAGGGCGTCAGCCAGCTCCAGAGTATGGCCGGGAAGGGCGGAATAGCGGATGCCCATTTCGCTGATCTTGGCGAAAGCGGGCTGCAAAGCCGTCAGAAGCTCCGTTTTCATCTGACCGGCGATATTTTCCGTCTTGTAGTCCTCACTGACGTTGCCGCAGACGTTGGTGTAGAACAGCAGGGGGTTCTTCAGCCGGATGCTGTACTCGCCGAAGCAGCGGATGCCGATGTCAATGTCGATGCCAGCCCGCTGATCCACCACCCGGAAGGGGACGGGGCTGGGGGTGCCGTACTTGTTGCCCGTCAGCTCCTTGGTGTTGAAGTAGTAGACCCGCTGATCCTTGGGGGCTTCGCCGCCGAAGGTGAAACGCTTGCCGATATTCTGGAACACGTTCTTCACGCTCTCGCCCAGGTCGCCGGAGAAGATGCTGGGCTCCGTGGACATATCGTAGGTGTATTCGCCGGGCTCGGCGCAGACGTCCACCACCTTGCCCTGCTCCACGATGAGCATGCACTGTCCGTCCGCAATGGCGATCAGGCTGCCGTTGGTAATGATGTTGTCATCGCCCTTGGTGTTGCTGGAACGGCCCGTGACCTTCTTTTTGCCCTTGACCGCCAGCACGTCAGAGGGGATCGCTTCGCAATAAAAGTATTCCTTCCACTGGTCGGCCAACACGCCGCCAGCCGCGCCCATTGCCGCTTTGATCAGTCCCATAATTTTACTCTCCTTTTCCTGTTGTTGTATTTGATTTCAGCATTCGCTTTTGATCGCATCTTATAAAATCGCCTGTTTTTTAGGGAAAACAAGGCCTCAGCTCCCTCCCGTCAGGAAAGTGTCTCCACTGACATAAAACGGAGCCTGATCCGTAATGGGCCAGGTGAACCAGCTCACGTCCCAGGGCCGCTTCATAAACAGGCACACCCGCGCCGTATCCTCTGGAATGGTGAGGGAGAAGAACATCGGCTCATTGATCTTGATTTTCCCCTCATACACCATCTTCTCTGAGATCCAGCTCTGCTGGGTGCCGTCATCGTTCAGCACCGGCGTTCCAACGCTGAATTGGATGTCCGTTTCGTACCATCGGCCCACCAGCAGCAGCTTATTCTGCCCGTTGGGTTCCAATGCGTTCATGGGGATCACCGACAGCGGCTCCGTCACCTCGGTGGGCGGGTCCCGCCAGTAGAAGATCAGCGATTTCTCCGGCTCCCCTGTCATGGCGTTCTCCAAGGTCGGCGGCAGAAAGCCGCTGGAGCGCATATAGGTGACGGTACGGACCCCCTCGCCCCCGTTCTTTTCATAAGGCATCCACACAAGCAGGCTATTCCGGTTCGTCAGGGCGGCGAAAAACGCCGCGCCAGTCTCCTCATCGGTCAGCCGCACGCTCCAAGTCTCATTGGACAGCCCCGGCATCAGCGGTTCCTCTATCTGCTCCGCCAGCAGATGCTTTTCTGACCGGTATTGCGGGGTGTCCGTATCCAGCCCGGCGGCGTGGTACCAGTCCGCCCGCATCACGTAGCCCTCCAACAGATCGGACCACAGGCAATCAAAGCACAGCATAGAGGCGATATGTTCCTCGTCGGCTCTGTATTCCCGGCCGTCCTCCTCATAGTGGGTCATGCGCCACGTTCCGTAGAGGTCCGCGATCCCCATCTCTCCGCCGGGGCCCGGCCGCTCTGCCGGGGCAAAGTAGAAGGTATCTCCGTAAGGGGTCTCGATCGCCAGAGAATCGGTGCTTTCGATCCGACCGTCCAAGGTCAGCGGCTCGCCGGTATTCATCGTTCCCGTCAACCGCAGGGTGCTGTCCGCGCCCAGCCACCAGTTTCCGTCGAGCAGGCTGGTATTGTAGTACGAGCCTAACACATCCCGAAACTGGGCCGTTCCGTCTTCGTTGAGATAGAGGTCCGCCCACCACGCCTCCGTGGGCATAGCACTGGTTTTCATGCAGTCGTTCATGGCATCATAGCTCTCGTGCCGCACAGCGGTCCAGTAGTCCGCGCTGAACGGTGCGGAGGTCTGCTGCCGGATATCCTCGGCAGCAGAGGGTGGCGCATCCGTATTTGTGTCCGGCCCCGGTGTTTTAGGCCGAGCCCCAGGAGAAACGCCAAGAAAAACGCGGTCCATCTTTTTTTCACAGCTGTGCCTCCTTTACGCTCAACAGTCCTGCGTCACCGGAATACGGATGCCGCCAAGAGGATTGGATTATTCCCGGAGGGGCCGTTCGCCGGTAAAGGGCTTGAAGCTCTGCCAACGGGACGGTCTTTAAGCGGGTCCTGTCGGCTCCCTATCGTTTTTAATTCGCAGATCATATGGCCTAACTTCTGTATACCATGGAATCCCCGTTTTGTTAACCCTAATTTCCCCAAATTAGGGTCCCAAACATGAAATTTCCCGGAAAAAGCCGAAAAAGCACTGCTCGTTCACGAACGCCCGTTCCATTTTATGGTTCTTCTTACAAAAAGCGTATGTCAGCCCGGCGGCGGTTATCCGCCCTCACTTTCGCTCCCTCCGGCTGTTTTTCCCATACCCATAGGAAGAAAGAAGCCGGAACGATTGCTCGTTCCGGCTGGAAACTATATGGCAGGCGCAGCGCGGTTTGCCCCGCTCAGAGCGTCTCCTTCTGTAAAGCCTGCGCCAGTGGGAGTACCACTGCGCCCAGATCCTCCATAGCGTGGGCGAAATCGAAAAACTCCTCCGTCTGGCCCTCCCGGAACAGATGATCCGACACAGATTTGACCGCCACGAAGGGCACATTGTTCCGCAGGCACACCTGGGCGATCGCGCCGCCCTCCATCTCTGTCAGCAGAGGGTGGAACGTGTCCCGGATGAAGATTGCCCGGTCGCTGCGGACAGCAAACCAATCTCCGGTGGCCACCCGCCCCAGCGCCGCCTTGCGGCCCAGTGCTGCCAGCAGTTCCACGCACCGCTCCGGCTTCCAGGTGGGGAACGACACCCGGTTCACCGTGGATACCAATCCTACGGGATCACCGATGGCAGAGGTGTCCACATCGTGCTGCACAAAGTCCTCGGCGACCACCAGGCTGCCGGTGGGAAGCTCCGTCAGGCATCCGGCCACTCCGGCGTTGACGATCATATCCACACCGTACTTCAGGCACAGGATCTCTGCCGCCATGGCGGCATTCACCTTGCTGACACCGCCGGCGCAGGCAATGATCCCCGGTGCAGCCTCGTAGAACGGCACACCGGACACGGTCTCAAATGCCTTCAGCTCCTTGGCCCCCGGCAGGGCATGAAACTCCGCAGGCATGGCAAATTGCAATCCAATTTTCATTATATTACGCTCCTTTTTACCGTCTCATCAGGCTTTCTCCAAATACAGGCCCTTGTTCCCGAAGGGTATTTTTGATAAAACCGCAAATTCAAAAACAAGAAACCAAAACTTTTAAAAGCAAAAAGAAAAGGAATTCAAGCAAAAGCCTGAATTCCTAAACTTTCTG
>OGGW01001928.1_pt1 | contig 14234 bp, 11 predicted proteins | sample 1571291 | NCBI WGS metagenome assembly OGGW01 (sample SAMEA2582028, study PRJEB24529) | metagenome | biome: Human gut stool | place: China | collected 2011 | reverse complement strand
TGGTGCGTGCGACCTTTTCTGCCTCAGCAGTGTGCAGAAGACCGAGGCTTTTGGCATCGTGCAGATTGAAGCCATGTCGTGTGGCAAACCAGTGGTAGCCACCCGCATCCCGCAGTCGGGAGTCGCTTGGGTCAATAGCGATGGCGAATCCGGACTCAATGTGGAACCTTGCGATGCACGTGCTCTGGCCCATGCCATCATGACTGTCTGTTCCGACGATGCCCTTTACCAGCGCCTCTCAAACGGCGCACGTGAGCGTTTCGACAAGATATTCACTTACGACAAGATGATTGATAATACACTTACAATATATAACCAACTATGGAAAAAACAGCAATAGCAACCCGACCGAGTGAGGCGGGAACAAAGGTGCAGACCTGTAATCGGGAGATTATCAGCACAAGGACCAGGATGGTGAAGCGTGGGCTTGATGTTCTGGCAAGTCTTTGTGGCATGATTGTCTTTTCGCCTCTTTTCTTTATTGTCTGGCTGGCCGTACGCCTTGAGGACGGTGGGCCTGCCATCTTCTCCCAGCAGCGAGTGGGCTACAGGGGACGTGAGTTCACACTCTATAAGTTCCGCTCCATGGTGGTCAGCTCGGAGGCTGACGGGCCGCCTGCCCTTTGCCAGAAGAATGATGCCCGTCTCACCCGCGTGGGCCGATTCCTGCGTGACCATCATCTCGACGAACTTCCGCAGCTCTGGAATGTGTTGCGCGGTGATATGTCCTTTGTGGGTCCACGTCCGGAACGCCGTTTCTTCGTTGAGCGCATCATGGCTGTCAACCCCGACTACGAGTTGCTCTACCAGCTTCGTCCAGGCCTCTTCTCATTGGCTACGCTCTACAACGGCTACACCGACACACTGGCCAAGATGCTTGAGCGCCTGCGCATGGACCTCGAATACTTGCACAACCACTCCTTGTGGCTCGACACCAAGATCATCTTCATCACCGTGGTCACTATTCTCACGGGCAAGAAGTTCTGATGTCTGCCGGGATTCAACCAATCAGGAATCGAGTATGAAGAGACGCACCAACCTGACGCTCCGCCGAATGGGGCGAAGATATATGATGGTCAATGCCGCATCGGCAGCGCAGGATACGGCCGATGTATATACGCTCAACGAGACTGCCGCCCGCCTGTGGGAGCAGTTGGGCGATGATGAAATCTCCCTGCCCTCGCTGGCCAGTTGGCTTGCCGGTGAATATGGGATAGCCTACGACGATGCTCTGGCCGATGTCACCACACAGGTGCAGGAGTGGCAGGAGTTCGGACTGATAGAATAGGGTAGCCCCCCGATACATATACGTGCGTGCGCACACGTGCATGCATAATATAATAAGGTAATATAGAGTCCAGGAGGAACAAACTTGGATGGAATGACCTGCAAACTATGACCAGCCGTGAGGCTCGTCTTGTAGGGTGTTTCTCCTGGCTCTTTTCAGCACAATGCTCCCCTGTGGAGATGGCTTCAAGCAAGCATCTGCGCCGGTGAGCAGCAAGAAACACAAGCAACAGGAGGATAGAGTGAAGAGAGACGACAGCCTGGGCACCAGTCCCAATATTCCTTCGGCCGCATGCCGTACAGCGCTGCTGCAGTTGTTGCAGTCGGCTCTGTGGGGACGTGCGCCACAGGAGCAGGCTTTCCAAGGGCTTACACGCGCCGACTGGCAGAGCATCTTCCTCACAGCCCAGGCACAGACGGTGATGGCGCTTGCCTTCCAGGCATTCGAGTTCCTGTCTGATGAACTCCTGCCCGATGATGCACTTCTCACCCGATGGATGGTGCAAGCCGAGCAGGCCGGGCAGAACAGCCGCCACATGAATGAGGCGCTCACTTCGCTCTGTGAGTTCTTCACCACACGCGGTCTGCAGCCTGTGGTGCTCAAGGGCCAGTCGATAGCCCGCCTCTATCGGCATCCTCTTGCCCGCGAGTGTGGTGATATCGACCTCCATTTTCCCATCCACGGGCAGGCTGCCCAGGCACTTCGTGCCCTTCGCGATGCCGGTGTGCATCCCCAAGCCAAGCCCGATGGCAGTTACCTCTACAGCTGGCAGGATGTGCCTGTGGAGCATCATCCCCGGCTCACCGACCTTGCCAGCCCCTTTGCCCGCAGGCGTCTGTCAGGGATGCTCAGCCGTTTTCCATCCCAGAGTGTAGCCCTTGGCATGGGCACTCATGCGCAGATTATGGTACCCGAGCCTACTGTTTCGCTCTTCATCCAGAGCACCCACATTCTCAAGCATGCGATGGGATGGGGGATAGGTTTGCGTCAGATGGCCGACCTGGCAGTGAGCCTCTCCTGTCAGACTTCGCAGATTGACGGCCGCGCCTATCAGCGGGTTTGCTCGCAGGCACATCTCCTCCAGTGGAACGGCTTGCTGCATGGGTTTCTCACCCAGTGTCTGGGATTGCCCCTCCAGCGGCTTCCCTATGCCGACCGTCTCTTCGACAGCCAACCCTTGCAGGAACGTGTGTGGAGGGACGGAAACTTCGGACTGCTTCACACCACCCGCATCGCTTCGCAGTCTTCCTGGCGCAGCAAGTGCCGCACGGCATTCTCCATGCTCCGGCATGCACGCTTTGGTTGGACCTACGCTCCTGCCGAGACCTTTTTCACTGCCCTTCAGTTGGCAGCAGGACAGTTCCCTTGCAGGAAAAAAGATACTGAATAGTAAGATGAGTGATACTCAATCCACATACAGTTTCAGGGTGGGAGGTTTCCTCTTCAGCCTGACTCTTCCCCAGTGGCAGGATGTCAGTTTGCTTCTGCCTTCGTTCAGCGCCTTCCGTTGTGAGCCAGAGGCAGGCGAACCTCTGCTTTTCACGTTCACCACCGAAGGCCGGCCTCTCTGCCTCACTGGCAGAGATCAGATGATAGAGCAGAGTGAGAGCGACTTGGGGCTGGTGAGCCTCTGGCGCAGTGCTGACGGTTACATCATGCAGGTGCGTCACACAGCCGATGCTCCCTCTCACACGCTCCTTTGCAACGATGATTTCACCCACATGAGCGCCACTCTGCATTGGGCCGATCCTATGGTCTCATCGGTGCTCAGTTCTATGTTGCGTATGGCTTTTGCCCAAGCCATTCTGCCTCACGGGGCCATCTCGCTGCATGCAGCGGCAGTGGTGCTTTCGGGCAGCGCCTATCTCTTCATGGGACAGAGCGGAACAGGCAAGAGCACCCATGCACGGCTGTGGCAACAGTGCTTCCCCGGCTGCCTGTTGCTCAATGATGACAATCCCATGCTGCGCCTGCATGACGGGCAGGTGTGGGCCTATGGTACTCCTTGGAGCGGCAAGACTCCTTGCTACCGTTCCGAACGCTATCGGGTGCAGGGGATAGTGCGACTGGCTCAGGCACCCCACAACAGGTTCCTGCCTGCCGCCGAGGTGGAGGCATTCAGCCTGCTGTTGCCAGGCATCTCGGCCATTGGCCAGCACGAGCGCTATTACCAGCTCATGGCCGACACGCTGGCCCAGGTGGCACTCACCGTCAGGGTAGGCGCACTGGAGTGTCTGCCCGATGAGGCTGCCGCCCGTCTCTGTGCCGCTTCGCTGGCATGAGCAGTTGGCCAGCACACATTATATATATAGAATTCTATCCAACAACGAAATAATAGCATAACTACAACAATGATGAAGAAAAGAGAGATTCTGATAGGCTGCGTAGCAGTCCTTATGTTGTTTCCATCCTGCGCATCACGCAAGGATATTGCTTACTTCAGCGATATGCAGCAGGGTCAGGGCTATGAGTATGACAGCCGTTATGAAGCCACTGTGCACACCCATGACCGCCTAAGCATCGTGGTGAGCTGCAAGCGTCCCGAATTGGCACTGCCCTTCAACACCCATGCCAACAGCATCCAAGTGGGTGCGGACGGCACTGTGTCCACCTCCTCAGGCAGCTCCCAGGAGAGGGGGGCCAAAGGTTATCGTGTGGATGTGGATGGCAACATCGACTTCCCCATCCTGGGCACTCTGCATGTCGAGGGACTTCGCGTGAGTCAGGTGACCGAAATGATCAAGAACAAGATAATAGAAGGCAACTACATCAAGGACCCTCAGGTGTCGCTCGAGTTTCTCAACTTCCGCTACACAGTGCTGGGCGCTGTGGGCCATGCCGGCACCTTCTCGGTGGATGATGACCGTGTGACACTCCTCGATGCCATTGCCAATGCCGGCGACCTCAAGTCGAATGCCAAGTTGGGCTCCGTGGCAGTCATCCGCGAGAGCAATGGCGAGCGCAAGATATATGTACACGATATCCGCAGCAAGGAAATCTTCCAGTCGCCCTGCTACTATCTGCAGCAGAACGACATCGTGTATGTGGAACCCAAGCACAAATCCCGCGAGCGTGAGGGTCGCATCTTCCAGATAGGCGGCATCGTACTCTCACTGGCCAGTGTGGTGGCTTCCATGCTGTGGGTACTCAAGAAGTAACAACGAACTCATTCTATCCCTATGACATACGAACAAGAAAAGAACAGCCAGGACATCAACCTGAAGGACCTCTTCTTCTATCTCCTGGCTCGCTGGCAATGGTTTCTCGTCAGCATGTTGATCTTCGGTGGACTGGCTTGGCTCAAGTATGCACGCACTCCGTTCACCTATTTCCGTCAGGCTACGGTCATCATCAAGGACCCTTCCAACAAGACCTATACGGCAGGGCTTGACCGTTATGACAACTATATCAACAAGGTCAATGTGGCCAACGAAATCTTGCAGTTCCGTTCCAAAAAACTCATGCAGGAGGTGGTTCGCCGCGTGCATGCCGATGTGAGCTACCAGTACAAGGACGGACTGCGCACGAGCGAACTCTATGCTATGGCTCCTGTGGCTGTATGCTTTCCCGATGCAACGCCCGAAACTTACATCTCGCTCAATCTGCGCGTCGAGGATGCCAAGCATGTGCGCATCACCGACCTCTGTAGTGCAGGCGAGGGCGATTCGTGGGTGATAGCCATGAACGATACTGTCAAGGTGGGCGGCATTCGCATGGTGGTTTCTCCCACCGGTTATTGCAACCGCTCGTGGTTTGGCAAGGAAATCAATGTGAGCAAGCGCCCGCTCTCGGCAGTTGCCGCCTATTATCTGGCCAACTTGGGTATCCGACAGGAGGAGGATGCTTCCAGCATTCTCACCCTCTCGCTCAAGGATGCTTCTCCCTCACGTGCCGAGGATGTGCTCAACATGCTCATCACTGCCTACAACGAGGATGCTATCCGCGACAAGAACCAGGTGGCTGTCAATACCGCCGACTTCATCAATGAGCGTCTCATCATCATCAGCCGCGAACTGGGCGGTGTGGAGAGCGAGCTGGAGACCTACAAGCGCGACAACCGCATTCTCGATATCGACAATACCGCCAGCGCCTATCTCGACGAGAGCCGCAAGTCCAACAGCGAAGCTCTGGAGATGGAAACCCAGCTCAGGCTGGCCACCTACATCAAGGATTATCTGGAGGACCACACCAAGGACGGCGACCTCATACCCAGCAACACGGGTATCGACAATGCCAGTGTGGAGAGCCAGATAAGCCAGTACAATGCCATCAAGCTCCGTCGCGACAAACTCATAGAGGACAGCAGCAACAGCAATCCCGTGGTGGAGGAGCTCAACAACTCGCTACATGCCATGAAGCAGAGCATCATACGCGCTGTGGATAACATGATAGTGAGCATCAACGTGAGGAAGCGCGATGCGCAAAGCCGTGAGGTGAGAGCACAGTCGCGTGTGGCTTCTATCCCCACCCAGGAGCGTGAGATGCTCTCCATCGAGCGTCAGCAGAAGATCAAGGAGGCTCTGTACCTGTTCCTGCTCAACCGCCGCGAGGAGAATGCCATCACACAGGCTATGGCCGACAACAATGCACGCGTCATCGATGGTGCCACTGGTAGCAATGCTCCTATCGCTCCTGTGCGTTCACGCATCATGCTGCTGGGTTTGCTCATCGGTTTTGCCCTGCCTGCCGTGTGGCTCATGGTGCGTCTCTTCATGGACACCTATGTGCACAGCCGGCGTGACCTCAAGGGCAAGGTGAGTGTGCCTTTCCTGGCCGAGATTCCTCAAGGCCGCGACAACTCACGCTCCAAGGGCAAACGACAGGAGATGGTGGTAACAGCCGATGGAAACGATGTGACTTCGGAGGCATTCCGCATCCTGCGTACCAACATGGAGTTTATGGGCCGCAAGGAGCATCCTGCCAAGGTCATCACCTTCACCTCCTTCAATGAGGGAGCCGGCAAGACTTTCATCTCGCGCAACCTCGCACTCACACTGGTATTTGCCAAGAAGCGTGTACTGCTGCTCGATATGGATATCCGCAAGGGTACGCTCAGCCATCACATGCATGGGCATGGGCGCCAGATGGGACTCACCAACTATCTGGCCGACTCCAGTGTGCAGATTGATGATATCATCCGTCCCGTAGAGGGAGTGGATGGGCTGGACATCATCCCTGCAGGCACAGTGCCTCCCAATCCTGCCGAACTGCTCATGGATGAGCGTCTGGACAAACTGGTGGAGGAGTTGCGCCGGCGTTATGACTATATCGTGGCCGACAGTGTGCCTGTGGGCATCATTGCCGATGCATCCATTGCCAACCGTGTGGCCGACCTCACTATCTTTGTAGTGCGTGCAGGCAAGCTCGACCGACGCCAGTTGCCCGACATCGAGAGCCTCTATCAGGAGAAGCGCCTGCGCAATATGGCTCTGGTGCTCAATGGTGTGGATATCGCACATCGTGGTTATGGCTACGGATATGGATATGGTTATGGCCGTTACGGATATGGTTATGGCTATGGATATGGTAAAGGAAAGAAAAGTAAAAAATAAGATAATTAAGTACTAACCTTAAAAGAGTGAATGATTATGAAAATGGTAAGACAGTATGAATCACCGCTCACCGTGCGCACTCAGGTGCAGCTGGAGAAGGGCTTCATGAAAGCTTCGGTGACAGTCAAGAACGACAACACGGACAATGGACGTGTGGAAGAGCATCAGGTGAACACGAATTTTGACTACACGCTGGACGGCGGCAATACGTGGAGTAGTAACAGTAACTAAACCTCATACATTATATATATATACCATTATGAGAACGTATGATTATCTTCTCGGCCTCTCCCTGCTGGCTTTGGTAGCCTGCAATCAGGAGAACATGCCCGAACGTCCCACCCCTACACCAGGTGCAGAGGTGAAGTTTGGCGTTTCGCTCAACAAGACTGATGTTACCCGCACCATCTACGGTGATGAGAACAACAACGCCTTCCCCATCTATTGGGTACAGGATGACAAGGTGCTTGTCACCTCTCCCCAGTGCTTGAACGGCCGCAATACCGCTCAGTACAAGGTTTCTGTAGCGACTGACAAGCAGCAGAACTATGCTACCAGCCTGGACAAGACAGGTGCAGCGGGTATTCAGTGGGGTCAGGCAGACAAAGCCGATTTCTATTCGGTTTATCCTGCTGACAAGGCCAGCGTGCTGGGCACTACATTCAGCCTCAAGATGCCTAATGTGCAGCGTGAAACTCTGGAGCTTAGAGGCAATGACCAAAAGGCTTATGCTGACATGAACGCATGCTTCATGGGGGCAGTCAGAAAGAACGTGCCCAGTGGTTCTGAAGTGAACCTCACCTACACTCCTCTCTCCACCGCCATTCGCTTCACCTTGCGTGGTCCTTCGGCTGGTGTTGGTGAGACAGGCAGTGAGGTGACTATCAGCAAGGTGGTGCTCAAGGCCGACAAACCCATCGCAGGTGACTTCACTGTGGATATGAGCACAGCGGAGCCTACTGTGACACTTGGCTCAAATACCTACAACGAGATTACGCTCTACGCCTATTATGCTTCCACGGGCGGTTATCTGACGCTGAAGGTAGGCGAACAGGTGGAGTTGAATGCCTTTGTTATCCCTTACGAGGACCTTGCTGTCAATGACAACTGGAAGCTGGAGGTGATCACTGCCCAAGGTGATGTCTATACCACCTCTTTGAAAGGAACTGGAACTGGTGACGGTAAACTGATGCCAGGCAAGATTCATCGCTTCAAGGGTCAGTTGCCATCTCTTCCTGCTCCCACCAACGAATGGGATCCCTCCAACTGGATGGTCAATATCCCCCGCAACGTATATCTCTCCGAGATTTCCATCCCTGGTTCTTGGAACTCGCTGAACAAAGATTTCCAGTATGCTGCGGATGGCAAATCTAAGTTGAATGTGAACTCTGTGGAGGCGCAAGTGGCAGCGATAGATTCTCAGTATAATGCCGGTGTACGTGCTTTCCATATTGATACGAGGTGGAAGGGAAAATATGAAGCTTTTAAAGGATATGTAATGACGGACTTGTCTGTTGCCAATGGTGCAGATGCCAATACGATAGGGTTGACTGGCCCCAAGTATATGCCAAAAGATAACATATCCTTTGCAACTGTCCTGAAATGCATCACAGATCATGTGAAGTCCAATGAGTACATGATGGTATTCTGCACCTTTGCTCAGAATAGTTATGAAGAGACTGAAGGTGGCTGGATGAAGGCTATTAGTGATGCATGTGCAGACGATAGGATAATCGATGCACGCACGATTTCTGCCAATACTGTGGTGGGCGATGTGCTGGGCAAAGTGATTGTCATTGTGAACTGTGCGAAGGATCCCCAAACAATCGATAATCTTCCTACGGGCAGCAAGTGTCTCTTTACTTACACTCCTTTGGAGTTGGACAAGAACCAATATACTAATCCTAACTTTCTGTATTATACGGGTGCTATTGTAAATTGTGCAGATGCTTCTTTGAATATGTTTAGTGCGCAAGCGCAGATAATGGCCAGTCCGATGGATGCAACTAAGGGATATACGGTTTCCGGTCGTGGCTATGCACCCACTTGGGAACAACGCAAGCAGAAGACGGAGAATATTCTCAAGTGGTCGCTGGACAATTTCCAGAAGACAAATTATGCACATCGTGACTGGCTGTACAATGGACTGGGAGGCTACCTCTGTACAAGTGACGGAAAAGAGGTCAAGGATTCTCAGAAGGATGTTGCCAAGAAATTTAATCCCTGGATAGACGACAAGATAAAGAAAATGTCTGCCCATCCTAATGCTGAACAGACCCGCTACTATCCTGTAGGCTTGGTGCTGATGAACTACGTGACTGATAAGGTCTATGGTAAGCCAGTGTTGCTGGACATCCTTTCGATCAACAACAAGTTCCGAAAGGCTTATGACCCCAACAAGGATCCCCTTGACCCATCCAACAACGGGTCTTCGTCTGATGTGAAATCCGCTGCCCCTGGTTATAACTCGGGCATGAAGGACAGTGGTACAGATGCCATTGGCTGGACACGTTCGCATTAAATAGTTCCCATCCCACTTGGGAGACGTGCTTCCACCCTCTGCTGAGGGGAGGCACTTCTCCCAAGCGGGATTTTCTGATTATAACAACCTCTCATTTTTTTTTATCCATCCATGCTGACTTGCAGACAATCGGCTTCCCTCTGGAGGAAAAGCGCACGATTGGCTTTTCCGTGTTTTTGTTGAGGCCGAAACAGAGCAGCATACATATACTTCCATCAGTACACATCACATTATGAAAAAGAAAGTCTTTTACGTTGTATCGGCGATGGCTGCCGTTCTCCTTGCTTCCTGCTCACAGGAAGAGTATAACCGCACTTCGCCCAAAGACAACATCGTGGCCACCATCCATCCCGCAGCCACAACCCGAACAGCCGTTGACCAACCCGTAGAAAGTGCCCAGGCAGTGGGCATCGCTTGGACCGACGGCGACCAGATAGGTGTATTCGACCACGAATCTGTCACCCAGCGCTGCTACCGCAAGGTTGGGGCAGAGCGTGAGGCATTGGCCAGTTTCACTGCTGCAGGTGAGGCTTTTGCCGAACCCACATACGCCTATTATCCCTATGATGCAGCTAACGACAACAAGGAAATCACTTCACTCACAGGCAACCTCCCCGCTGTGCAGAATATGGACAGCGGCATCCTGCACGGCGACTATAAATATGGTCGCGCGAAGGGAAGCGGAGCCAGCGGACATGAGTTCGCCTTCACCCACATGTTCTCACTCGCACGTGTCACTGTGGATGCTTCAGGCACACCGCTCGCAGGTGAAAAGTTGCGCGAGGTGAGCGTAAGCGTCACACGCAATGATGCTCCTGTGGCAGTGGCAGGACAGTTTGAGTTCAATGCCCGCAATGGTGTGTGGACACAGACCGATGCAGGAAGCGGCACCGTGAGCCTGCAGTGGACCGATGGTCCCCAGCTCAACAGCATCCTGACAGCCTACATGAGCATGTTCCCCACAGTGAAGAGTGGCGACACCTTCACCATCACCGTGAGCACCCAGCACTATCGCGCCAGCTTCTCTGCACAGAGCCGTGCCGACTTCCAGCGCGAGAACATCTACGGACTTCCCCTCCTGCTCAAGAACTACTCTTCGCTGGTGGTATATGACAACGAGGGCAATCTGGAGTATCCCACCGAAGGCGTTGAGACAGGAACCTTCACCTGTGCTACACTCAATGTGGATGGTTTGCCTCAGACGATTAACCTTATTCCTATAAACAAAGAAGGCCCAGGAGCAGACGGCACAACCAAAATAGGCCAGGCTGTGAACAACCTGGACTGGGATTTTCTGGCCGTGAGTGAGGATTTCGAATATCATACACAGCTTGCTGCAGCCATGACCAACTATGAGGCAGGTAAATGGCGTGGGACGATAACCAGCAAACAACTGAGCAGTCGTGCGGATACTGATGGCCTTTGCTTCTTCTGGAAGAAAGGGCTGAGCGCCACTGGTGAGACTATGGTTCAATATACAGCCGAGATAGGCGATCTGTTTGCTGGAGCCAACACCTGCATCAAGAAGGGCTTCCGCCACTATGTAGTTGCAGTGGCCGATGGGGTAGATGTAGATGTCTATATCACTCACATGAATACCTGGAGCGATAAAAACCCGTCCTCCTTCGAAGCCGTACAGATAGCCCAGCTGTGCCAGTTGCGCGACTATGTGCTCGCACAGCTCAAGCAGAACAAGCGTCCGGCCATCGTGATGGGCGATACCAACATGCGCTACACCCGCCACAAGGTACAGGACAACTTCTTTACTCCCATTGCACAGGCAGGCTACGAGGCCATCGATCCCTGGGTGAAGTTCCACCGCAATGGTGAGTTCCCCACGTGGGGAGGCAAGTCGTTGATGATCCGTAGCAACTTCAAGGGCGATACCAAGAATGACATCTGCTGCTCTGACGACCAGAGAGGCGAGGTGGTGGATAAGGTGTGGTACATCAATCATCCCCTGTCCAGCGTGCAGTTGCAGGCTGTGGATTGCCGGAATGATGTGGAAAACTTCGTGAAGAGCACAGAAGCGGCTGAGTATAAGGGTGTGGACACCGAGGATGCCAACGGCAATATCCTTACCAACCAGACGGTAAGCTACGAGAGAAAGATAGGATTGGCCGACCACTTCCCTGTGGTGGTTGATTTCAAATATACTATAATAAAGAAGTAATATGAAGAAGATGTACCTGCTGGTGGCCATCGTGGGTGTTGTGCTGCCGCTCTTCTGCTCATGTGCAGGAGATGAGACAGTGAGCAGTGGGCAGCCTCAAGTGCAGACCATCACTGCAGCTATAGCCGACCCTTCGGCGCCCGAACAGACACGCACATGCATCGACATGAGCGATACAGGCAATGGCTATTTGGGCTTGCTCTGGCAGCCTGCCGACAGCATAGGCGTGTATGGCAAGGCTGGTACCCGCAATGCTCTGTTTCTCAGTGAAGCGCAGGGCAGTGTACCACAGGCGGACTTCAGCGGAATGATGAACGGTGACGACCAGCCCTATCGGGCCTATTATCCCTATAGCGTCAGCAATGACGGTGCTGAGATAACCGCCTTGAAGGGTCATCTGCCGCAAGTGCAACCCTTTGATGGGACTTCGGGCCGGCTCACAGGTGACTATAAATATGGTGCGCCTGTGGGCCAGAGCCGTCGCTTCAACTTCCGTCACCTGTTCTCCATGCTTCGTGTGACAGTGGATGCCAGCGGCACCTCGCTTGCCGGTGAAGCATTGGATAGGGTGGAGCTGACCGTTACCGACGGGCAGGGAACTCCGCGTGGCATCTGCGGAAGCTTCACTTTCAGTGCCATCGACGGCACTTGGGGCAATGTGACAGATGCCTCCGGCAGCGTGAGCATGGTGTGGACAGCTCGTCCGCAGCTGGCCGAGGGCAGCAGCCATCAGGGGTTCATCACCGTGATGCCCACCGTGAAAAAGGGCGACAGGATAAGCGTGAGTGTGCAGACAGAGGCACATCTGGCCACATTCACCGCCATCTGCCAGGCCGACTTCGAGGCTGAAGTGGTGTACAACATCCCCCTCAGCCTGAAGAACTATGCCGCTCAGGCAGAAACCTTCGGCTATAAGGAGAGCAAACTGCCATCACTCAGCCAGTTTGCTTTCTCAGTGGAGCAGAATGCGGGCAAACTGCTTGGCAACAAGCTTGTGTGGAACAGCCGCAACCAACCGCAGTTCAACAGCGTGAGCACCTATCCTGCTACGATAAGCGGCAACGAGGTGAGCCTCATGATTCCTTATCTCTATGACTTCCATCTGGTGCCCACCTTCACTGCCAGCGAAGGTGCTACCGTGAGTGTGGGAGGGGTAAAGCAGACCAGTGGAGTGACAGAGGTGGATTTCACACAGCCTGTAACCTACACGGTAGAGTCCGACGGCGTGAAGCGTGACTATGTGGTGAGCATCACCAACACCGGTTTGCCTGTGGTGGTGGTACAGCAGTCGGCATCGGGTGACTTCCGTCCCGTAACTTCCGGTGGTTTCCTGGGTATTGGCAGCACTACAGTCAACCAGTTTGTGGATTTCATGGTGCGCGACAAGGACACCGAGTGGGTACAGGACGACCAGCTGACCATCTACAATGCCGACGGCACACTGGATGTTCCCACTGCGCTGTGTGGTGTCCGTCTTCGTGGAAACACCTCGAAAGCTTTCCCCAAGAAACCCTTCGCTATCAAACTGGTAGAGAAGCAGAAGGTGCTGGGTATGCCCAAGCACAAGCGCTGGGTGCTGCTGGCCAACTGGCTCGACCACTCCATGATACGCAATGCAGTGGCTTTTGACCTGGCACATGCCTTCGAGCGTGCCTGGAAGTCGGGTGCCATCGAGGAGGGTATTCCATGGAACGTGCACGGTCAGCCTGTGGAACTGGTCATCGACGGCCATCATGTGGGCAACTACTATCTGTGTGAGCAGATAAAGATAGGTTCCAATCGACTCAACATCCAGGACAATTATGAAGATGCCTTGGAGAAGACGCTGGAGAAGTGCGGCTATCTGATGGAGCTGGACAACAACTATGACGAGACCTACAAGTTCATCACCCGCCATTACTCCGTACCCTTCATGTTCAAGGACGATGTGCTGAGCGATGATATATTTGCAGCCGTCAAGGCAAAGGTACAGGGGATAGAGGATAATATCTACAACGGGAATTTCGCTGCTGCCTATGAGAACATGGACATCTACAGCGTCATCGACCAGTGGCTCATATGGGAACTGACCATGAACCATGAGTTCCTTGACCCCCGCTCGGTGTATTACTTCATGAACGGCAACGGCAAGCTGTCGGCTGGTCCGGTGTGGGATTTCGACCGGGCAACCTTCCAGAACGTGGAGAATGCACGCAGCCAGGGCAGTTCGGGCGACCGCCTGAAGCCCTATGACCAGTGGATATGCTGGAGTGCCAGTCCTGTGGCAGGCGGTACAGAGAAAAGTATGCAGAAGAGTACCTCGTGTGTCTTCTACCCCGCATTGGTGAAGGATCCCATCTTCCAGGCTGCTGTGCAGAAGCGTTGGGCTGTGCTCTATCCCTATCTGCTGAGTGTGAAGGACGACATCAGCGCCTACGGACAGAAGTTGGAGCGCTCCTATGAGGTGAACAGCCAGATGTGGCCCACCAGCAAAGCTGCCATCCAGAAGTACAAGAACAACTTCAGCGACTGGAGTGGTGACGAGAACATCTCGGCCTACAAGGATGTGATAGACAACTTCCTGACGGTGTATCAGAAGAGGCTCGACGGCATGAACATGCTCATCACCTCGGGACGCTTCGCCAAGTAGGCAAGGCGGATTCAAGAGGGTGAGAAAAAGAAGTAGTACTGCATGGGCGATAGAAGATATACTTCGTTGGC
>OGGW01001925.1_pt1 | contig 14251 bp, 14 predicted proteins | sample 1571291 | NCBI WGS metagenome assembly OGGW01 (sample SAMEA2582028, study PRJEB24529) | metagenome | biome: Human gut stool | place: China | collected 2011 | reverse complement strand
TCTTTTGAAAGAGAATCTCCCCCTTTGCCCCGTGCAGCGCCATCGGCGCTGCCTTTTCCCTTCGGTTTAGCCGAACAAAACCGGCTTAGTAACCTCCTTGAGCCATTCCAGCTCATCCCCACTCAGATACGGCGAGATCGCCGCAAAGACCTTAGCGTGATAAGCATTCAAAAGCTCCACATCGCGCGACGAGAGCAGCGACAGATCGATCGCATCGCGGTCATACGGCACAAGCGTCAGCGGTTCGAGCGCAAGGAAGCGGCCGTACTCGTTGACCTCAGCCTCGCGTACAACGACGAGGTTCTCAATGCGCACGCCGAACTTGCCGGCAAGGTAAATGCCCGGCTCGTTCGAGAAGATCATGCCCTCTTCAATGACGCAGTGGCGCTTCTGGCGCTTCACATCCCAGTGTACGCGCTCAGGACCCTCATGCACGCCGAGGACGAAGCCTACGCCGTGGCCCGTGCCGTGGTTGAAGTCGAGGCCCGCTTCCCACAGCGGCGTGCGGGCCAGCATGTCAAGGTTTTCGCCCATGCAGCCGTGCAGGAACTTGGCCGCGCCCAGCTGTATGTGTCCGCGCAGGACAAGCGTGTAGATGCGCTTTTCCTCGTCCGTGAGCGGCCCCAGCGCGATGGTGCGGGTGATGTCGGTCGTGCCCTCCAAATACTGCGCGCCCGTGTCGGCGAGGCAGAGGCCGCGCGGCTCCATGGGAATGTCAGTCTCCTCGGTCGGCTCGTAGTGGACGATCGCGCCGTGCGCGCCGTAGGCGAGGATGGGGTCGAAGCTCTGCTCAAGATAGTGCTCACCCTCGGCGCGAAGAGATTCAAGCTTTTTCGACGCGCTGAGCTCGGTGATCGGCTCTTTGCCGATCGTGTGCTTGAGCCAGTAGATGAAGCGCGTGACGGCCACGCCGTCCTTGATGTGGGCAAGGCGCTCGTTCTCCTGCTCCGCGGGCGTTTTCATCGCCTTCATCAGCTGAATGGGGCTCGTGCGGTCGAGGACTTCAGCGCTCTCTGGCACGCTTTGCAGAATGCGGTAGTTGGCGCGCTCGCCGTCGAGCAGTACGCGGGTGCCCGTGGGCAGCGCCGCGACGAGACGGTAGATGTCGTCATAGGGAGCGAGCGTTACGCCGTCAGATTTCAAATGTGCTTCGATCTCTGCACTCACGGCCTCTCTCTGCACGCAGAGCGTGGCCTTGTCCTGCTCAAGCAGCAGATACGAGAGGAACACGGGCGTGAAGAGCACGTCGTTGCCGCGCAGGTTCAAAAGCCACGCGACCTCGTCGAGAGAGGGGATGACGAACACGCTTGCGCCCATCTCCTTCATCTTGCCGCGCACCATTGCGAGTTTTTCCCTGCGCGTCAGGCCTGCATACTTTACGTCCAGCTCCCACACCGGCTCGCACGAGAGTGCGGGGCGGTCCGCCCACACGAGGTCGACAAGGTCCTCGTCGCCCGCAAAGCGGATGTGCTTCTCGCGCGTCTTTTCGCCGATCGAACGGGCGAAGTCGTTGCTGATCGTGCGCGAGTCGAAGCCGATCCAGCCGTTTTCAGGAACGTGGTCGCACAGGAACGCGGGGATCTCAGGCACGCCGGGCTGGCCCATGCGCATGAGCTCAATACCGCTGCCCTCTAACTGCTGCGAGGCCTGCAAAAAGTAGCGGCCATCCGTCCACAGTGCGGCGGCGTCCGGCAGCACGACGAGCGTACCGGCAGAGCCGGTGAAGCCGGAGAGAAATTCGCGCGCCTTAAAGTGCGCGCCGACATATTCCGAGGTGTGGAAGTCGTCGGTCACGACGACGTAGGCGTCCAAGTGGCGCTTTTTCATCTCCGCGCGCAAAAGTGCGAGCTTTTCGACAGGATTCATCACAAAATCACTCCAATTCTTTGTTACGATAACGATTGCCTCATTCGGCAAAGCTCTCCGTCAGCGTGACGAGCACGTTCGTCATGGCCTCAAGGCTGTCCGCGGGGATCCACTCGCGCACGCCGTGGTAATTGTAGCCGCCGGTGGAGAGGTTGGGGCAGGGCAGCCCGTCCCAGGACAGGCGCGCGCCGTCCGTGCCGCCACGGATGGGTACGCACTGAGGCTCGACGCCGTTGGCGCGGAAGGCGTTTTCCGCGCGCTCGATGAGGTGGAAGTGGGGGAGGATCTTCTCCTTCATGTTGTAGTAGCTGTCATTGATCTGGGCCTCGGCTGTGCCGTTGCCGTAAATTTCGTCGAGGCGCGCGGCGCAGTCGGCAAAGAGAGCCTTTTTCTCCTCAAAGCGCTCGCGGTCGTGGTCGCGGATGATGTAGCGCAGCGTCGCCTCGGTCACGCTGCCGCTCATCTCGGTCAGGTGGAAAAAGCCCTCGTAGCCGTCGGTTTTCTCCGGCACTTCGTCCTCAGGCAGCATCGCGTGGAAGGCCATCGCTGCGGTCGCGGCGTTGATCATGACATTTTTGGCGCTGCCGGGGTGGACGCCGACGCCGTGCACCGTCAGAACGGCGGACGCGGCGTTGAAGTTTTCAAATTCGATCTCACCGAGCGGGCCGCCGTCCACGGTGTAGCCGTAGTCACAGCCGAGCTCCTGCACGTCAAGCCCGTCCACGCCGTTGCCGATCTCCTCGTCGGTCGTGAAGATGACGCGCACTTCGCCGTGTTTGACGTTTTTCTCAATCATCGTCTCGACCGCGGCCATGATCTCGGCGACGCCGGCCTTGTCGTCCGCGCCGAGAAGCGTCGTGCCGTCGGTGACGATGAGCTCTTCGCCCACATGGCTTTCAAGGCCGGGGCAGAGCGCCTCGGTGAGGGAGACAGTGTCGTTGAGCTTCAGCTCGCCGCCCTCGTAGCGCACGAGGCGGGGCTTGACGTTTTCGCCCGAAGCGTCGGGAGCGGTGTCCATGTGCGCGATGAGCGCGATGACGGGCGCGTCCACGCCCTCGCTCGCTGGGAGCGTTGCGAGCACATTGCCGCAGTCGTCCATGTGGACGTCCTCGAGCTTCAGCGCTTCAAGCTCCTGCATCAGCGCGCGGCCGAGGTCCTTCTGCCGCTCCGTAGAGGGCGAGGTGCCGGTGAATTCATCCGAGGTGGTGTAATAGGTCACATAGCGCAGAAAACGCGATTTGGCAGATTCCATTTTGGGGTACCTCCTTGCAGTCATGCTGCGTGATATTTCACACTCAGTGTACCACAAAAGGGGGCGAACTGTAAAGCCGCGGCGCACCGATCCGCGCAAAAGTGAAACGGTGCAAAAGATTCTTTTGCTTGACAAAGGGCGGCAGTTGATAATATAGTGTGATACATATTAAATAAGAAACTGGGAGGGAAGAGGAAAAATGAACGTAGAAACCATCACGAGCCGGCAGAATCCGCTGATGACGCACCTGCGCAAGCTCGCTTCCTCCCGGTCTTATCGCAAAAAGAGCGGCGAATATCTCTGCGACGGGACAAAGCTCTTGGACGAAGCGCTCAAGTGGGGCGCGCCGGTCCAAACGGCGGTGTTCTCCGACGGTGTGGAGATTCCAACGCTTCCCGATACCGTGCGCGCCGTGTGCGTGAGCGAAGACCTGATGCGCTCGGTGAGCCCGATGGAGACGCCACAGGGCGCACTGTTTACGGTCGCGCTTCCCGAGACGAAGCTGCCCGAAACGCTTGCGGGTAAGCACTATCTCGTGCTGGACAGCGTGCAGGACCCCGGGAACGTGGGGACCATCCTGCGCACGGCGGACGCGTTTGAGTGCGACGGCGTGTTCTTAGTCAACGCCTGCGCCGACCTCTTCAATCCCAAGACGGCGCGCGCCACGATGGGCGCGATCTTCCGCCGCGAGGCGTACAGCGTCACGCCGGAGGAGCTTTTCGCGCTGCTCAGTAAAAGCGGCGTCCCGCTCTACGGCACGGCACTGCGCGAGGACACCGTGCCGCTGTCTGACGCGAACCTGTCCAAAGCCGCTGTCGCCATCGGCAGCGAGGGGCGCGGACTGTCGCAGCAAATGCTGGATGAGTGCGCCAAAACGCTCAAAATTCCCATGAGCCCGCGCTGCGAGTCGCTCAACGCGGCCATCGCGGCGACGGTCGTTTTGTGGGAGATGTATCGCTGAAACAAACAAGGAGGTGCTCTTCATGGCGGGCCTTAAATACTGGGTGTGGCTCTCGGAGGTCAAGGGACTGACAAACCGCTCAAAGCTTCTGCTGCTCGACCATTTCGGCACGCCGGAGAACGTCTACTATGCCGACGAGGACGAGTACCGCCTCGTCGAGGGCATCGAGCCGCGGCAGATCGCACTGCTCGCGGAAAAATCGTTGGAAAACGCCGACCGTATCCTCGGCGCGTGTTCGCGGCTGGGGCTGCGGCTCCTCACGATGCAGGACGCGGACTATCCGATGCGCCTGCGCAATATCTTTGAGCCGCCGTGCCTGCTTTATGTCAAAGGCCAGCTCCCCGTTATCGACGAGGAGGTCGCTGTCGCCATGGTCGGCACGCGCAAGGCCTCGCCCTACGGCATCGAAGCGGCGGAGAAGATCGCCTACGGCCTGTGCAGGCAGGGCGCGGTCGTGATCTCCGGCGCGGCGGCGGGCGTGGACAGCGCATCTCACCGCGGCGCGCTGCGCGCGGGCGGAAAGACCATCGCCGTGCTCGGCAACGGGCTGGACATTGTCTATCCCGCGGAGAATGAATGGCTGTACCGCGATATCGCGGCCTCGGGCGCGCTCATCAGCGAGTATCCGCCCGGGACGGCGGCCGAGGCGTGGCATTTTCCCGTGCGAAACCGCATCATCAGCGGCTTGAGCCTCGCGACCATCGTGGTCGAAGCGCCGGAAAAGAGCGGCGCGCTCATCACGGCGAATACCGCGCTTGAGCAGGGACGCGATGTTTTCGCCGTTCCCGGTCCGATCGACGCGCCGCTCAGCCGCGGCTGCAACCGTTTGATCGCGGACGGCGCGGCGGGCCTCATCACCGACAGCTGGGATGTGCTGCGCGAGTACGAGGCCATCTATCCGCATAAAATACTCGGCGAGCGCGTGGAGCTTCCGCGTACGCTCGGCTATCAGGCGCGCGAGGAGCTTTCTCGCGCCAAGCAGGCCGCGGCGGAGGAAATACTGTCGCTGCCGACACTGAATTTGAAAACCAACGACGCGGGGCTGACCGACGACCAGATCGCCATTCTGCGCACGCTGAAAGACGGCGCGCTGCAGGTGGACGATCTGATCGAAAAGACGCAGATCCCCACGCGCCGTGTTCTTTCCGCGCTGACGATGATGGAGCTTGAGGGCTACGTCGAGCAGGGCAGCGGCAAGCATTTTTCTTTGACCGTCACACTACTGGAGGAATAACATTCATGGCAAAAAAGCATCTGGTGATCGTCGAGTCTCCGGCAAAGGCGAAAACCATTGGAAAATATCTCGGCAAAGACTACGAGGTCAAGGCCAGCATGGGCCATTTGCGCGACCTGCCGAAAAGCAAGCTGGGCGTTGATATCGAGCACGACTTCGAGCCTGTCTATCAGCCCATCCGCGGAAAAGAGGAGCTCATCAGCGAGCTCAAAAAGGCCGCCAAGAGCAGCGACACCGTGTATCTTGCAACGGACCCGGACCGCGAGGGCGAAGCCATCTCGTGGCACTTAAAAGCGCTTTTGAATCTGGACGATGAAAAGGCCAAGCGCGTGACTTTCAACGAGATCACGAAAAAGGTCGTCTCCGAGAGCATCAAGGAGCCGCGCGCCATCGACCAGGACCTGGTCGACGCGCAGCAGGCGCGCCGCGTGCTCGACCGCATCGTGGGCTATCAGCTGAGCCCGCTTCTGTGGAAGAAGATCCGCCGCGGCCTCTCCGCGGGCCGCGTGCAGTCCGTCGCTGTGCGCATGGTCGACGACCGCGAAAAGGAAATTCAGGCCTTCGAGGCGCAGGAATACTGGACACTTGACGCCGACCTCACCGACGAGGCGACGCACAAGACCTTTGAGGCGCACTATTACGGCAAGGACGGTAAAAAGGTCGAGCCGGCCTCCGGCGAGCAGGTGGACGGCATCATTGCCGACATCGGCGACAAGTCCTTTACTGTGACGAACATCAAGCGCACGGACAAGCAGCGCTCCCCGTCGCTGCCGTTCACCACTTCCACCTTACAGCAGGAGGCCTCGCGCAAGCTCAACATGACGCCGCGCCGCACCATGGCCATCGCCCAGCAGCTCTATGAGGGCGTGGACATCACGGGCGAGGGCACGGTGGGTCTCATCACCTACATGCGTACCGACTCGCTGCGCATCTCCGAAGAGGCCATCGCCGCAGCGAAGACGTTTATTTTAGGACGCTACGGGCAGAGCTACTATCCCAAGACCGCCCGCCACTACAAGGCCAAGGCCGGCGCGCAGGACGCGCACGAGGCCATCCGCCCCTCGAACGTCAACCTGACGCCCGAGCAGATCAAGGGCGATCTGACGGGCGAGCAATATCGTCTGTACCGCCTGATCTGGAGCCGCTTTTTGGCCTCCCAGATGGCGAACGCCGTGTATGACAGCGTGAGCGCGCAGATCATGGCGGGCGGACACGAGTTCCACGCGAGCGCGAGCAACCTGAAATTCTCCGGCTACACCGCCGTTTACGAGGAATCCCGCGACGACGACAGCAAGGAGGAAAAGGAGGGCACGCTGCCGCCGCTCGTCGAGGGGCAGGGCTTGACGCTCGAGGCATATACGCCGCTCCAGCACTTCACTCAGCCGCCCGCGCGCTACACGGACGCGACGCTCATCCGCGCGATGGAGCAGAACGGCATCGGCCGCCCGTCGACCTACGCGCCGACGGTCTCGACGATCTTAGACCGCGAATACGTCATCAAGGACGGAAAATACCTGCGTCCTACGCCGCTCGGCGAGGTGGTGACGGGCCTGATGGAAGAGCGCTTCCCCGACATCGTGGACATGAAGTTCACCGCCCGCATGGAGGAAAAGCTCGATACCGTCGAAGAGGGCAAGACTGCGTGGAAGGACGTCATCCGCGACTTTTACGGCGGCTTTGAGCGCGACCTTGAAAACGCCGAGAAGGCGCTTGAGGGCGTGAGACTCAAGGTCCCCGATGAGGTCAGCGAGGAGAAGTGCGACGTCTGCGGCCGCAACATGGTCATCAAGAGCGGGCGCTTTGGCCGCTTCCTTGCCTGCCCGGGCTATCCCGAGTGCACGTTCACCAAGCCCCTTGTCATCGAAATGCCGGGCCGCTGCCCCAAGTGCGGCGGGCGCATGATGAAGCGCACCGGCGTGAGCAAGAAGACGAACAAGCAGTACACGTACTATGCCTGCGAATTCTCCACCAGCAGCGATCCCGAGAAGAAGTGCGACTTCATGACCTGGGATGTGCCGACGAAGGACGACTGCCCCGAGTGCGGCCAGACGATGTTCAAAAAGGCGGGCAAGGGCTTTAAGCGCCCATACTGCATCAACCCCGCGTGTTCGCGCTTTGTGCCGGAGGACCAGCGCGGCTATGTGAAAAAGAAGACCACCGAGACCGCGGAAGAGGACGCGGAGAGCGCCGAAGCCGCCGATGCGGCGGAGACCGCGGCAAAGAAGACCGCCGCCAGGAAGACGACGGCTAAGAAGAGCACCACCGCAAAGAAAACGAGCACAAAAGCGGCGAGCACCAAGAAGACCGCGACGAAGACCGCCGCAGCGAAGAAAACGACAAAGAAGGCCGCAGCCGAGGATGGTGCAGAAAAGCCCGCAAAAAAGACGGCGGCAAAGAAGACCGCGACCACGAAAAAGGCGGCCGCTAAGAAGACGACCGCCAAGTCCGCAGCCAAAAAGACCGCGGAGAAAGAAGAGAACTGATGCAAGTAACTGTGATCGGCGCCGGCCTTGCCGGCTGCGAGGCTGCCTGGCAGCTCGCGCAGCGCGGCATCGCCGTGACGCTGCATGAAATGAAACCCGAAAAGACCACCCCCGCGCACCACACGGCGGATTTTGCCGAGCTTTGCTGCTCGAATTCGCTGCGCTCGGACCAGATCGAAAACGCGGTCGGCCTTCTCAAAGAGGAGCTGCGCCGCCTCGATTCGCTGATCCTTGCCTGCGCGGACGCGACGCGCGTGGAGGCGGGCGGCGCGCTGGCGGTCGACCGCTACGGCTTTTCAAAGCTCGTGACAGAGAAGATCCGTTCGCATCCCAATATCACGGTTGTCCCCGGCGAGGTGACGGACATCCCCGAGGGGAACGTCATCATCGCCTCGGGTCCCTTGACGAGCGACGCGCTCGCCGCCGCCATCGCCGAAAAGATCGGCGACGGGCACACGCTGAACTTTTTCGATGCCGCCGCGCCGCTTGTGACGTTTGAGAGCGTCGACATGGATTCGGCGTTTTTCGCCTCACGCTACGACAAGGGGACGGCGGACTACATCAACTGCCCGATGACGGAGGAGGAGTACGATGCCTTCTGGCAGGCGCTCACGACCGCCGAGGAAGCGAGCGTACACGGCTTTGAGGATAAAAACGTCTTCGAGGGCTGCATGCCCGTCGAGGTCATGGCGCGCCGCGGACACGATACGCTCTGCTACGGCCCCCTCAAGCCGCGCGGTCTGCGAGACCCGAAGACGGGGAAAGAGCCCTATGCCGTCGTCCAGCTGCGGCGCGACAACGCGCAGGGCAGCGTCTATAACCTTGTCGGCTTCCAGACGCATCTGCGCTTTCCCGAGCAGAAGCGCGTGTTTTCGATGATCCCCGCGCTGCATGATGCGGAGTTTGTGCGCTACGGCGTGATGCACCGCAACACCTATCTCCGCTCGCCGGGGATGCTGGACCGCTACTATCGCCTGATCGCGGATGACCGCATCGCCTTTGCCGGGCAGATGACCGGCGTGGAGGGCTATATCGAGTCCGCGGCTTCGGGCTTTCTGGCGGGCATCGAGATGGCAAGAAGACTCGAAGGCAAACCGCCCGTCGATTTCCCACGCGAGACGGCCATCGGGGCGCTGGGGCTTTACATCAGCGATACGACGGTCTCGGACTTTCAGCCGATGAACGTGAACTTTGGTATCATGCCGCCGCTGGGCTACCGCATCAAGGGCGGCAAGCGCGTGAAAAATGCGCAGCTCGCCGCGCGCTCGCTTGAAAAGATCGACGCGATGCGCGAGGACGTGCTGAGTGACAGGAAAGGAGAGTGACCCCGTGAAGATCATCGTCGACGCCATGGGCGGCGATTTCGCCCCGCTCGCGCCCGTCAAGGGCGCGCTGATGGCGCAGGAGAAGTACGGCGTGGACATCGTCCTGACCGGAAAAACGGAAGAGATCTTGAAGGCCCTGCAGCAGTGCGGCTGCAAGGAGCTCCCCAAGGGCATGGAGATCGCCAACGCGACCGAGGTGGTCGAGATCTGCGACGATCCGGCGACGGCCTTTAAGCACAAGAAGGATTCGTCCCTCACCGTGGGGCTCAATATGCTGCACGCGGGCGACGCGGACGGCTTTGTCAGCGCGGGCAGCACGGGCGCGCTCCTCGCGGGCGCGACGCTTCTCGTCAAGCGCATCCGCGGCCTGCGCCGCGCGGCGCTCGCGCCGACCATCCCGACGGCCAAGGGCAAGGCGGTACTCATCGACTGCGGCGCGAACGCCGAGTGCACGGTCGAATACCTGCTGCAATTTGCGTATCTTGGCAGCTACTACGCGCAGAAAGTGCTCGGCGTCGAAAATCCGCGCATCGGTCTTTTGAACATCGGCGCGGAGGAGAGCAAGGGCGACACGCTGCGCCGCGAAACGTATCAGAAGCTCAAGGAAGCGGGCGAGGCGGGGCATCTCAACTTCACCGGCAACATTGAGGCCAAGGAAGCGATGCTCGGTGAGTGCGACGTCATCGTCGCCGACGGCTACAGCGGCAACATCATGCTCAAGAGCATCGAGGGCACGGGCAAGCTTCTTTCCATCAAATTGAAGGAAATGCTGATGCACAGCACCGGCACGAAGCTGGCGGCGCTGCTGCTCAAGGGACAGCTCGGCGATTTCAAGAAAATGCTCGACGCGAACGAGGTCGGCGGTACGGCGCTGCTCGGCATCTCGAAGCCGGTCGTCAAGGCGCACGGCAGCGCGAGTGAGGTCGGTATCTGCAATGCGGTCCGTCAGGCGATGGAGGTCGCGCGCAGCGGTATCATCGACGACATCACGCAAAATATCGACAAGATGCGTATTGAACAGAAGGCAGAATAACGCGAATGCCAAAAAGCGGCAAAATGGGTATTGACAGTACAGTGCCTTTGCCGTATCATTTGGAAGAACCAAAACCGTGAGAGGAAGTATAAGACTTATGAGCCCCGAAGAAATTTTCAAAACGATGCAGAAGCTGATCGTCGAGCAGTTCGCGCTCGACCCCGATGAGGTCACGATGGACAGCTCTTTTGAGGAAGATCTTGGCGCCGACTCCGTGGATCTTGTCGAACTGGTGATGGCCATGGAGGAAGAGTTTGAGCTCGATGAGATCCCCGAGGAGGAGCTCACCTCGCTCAAGACGGTGGGCGACTGCGTGCGCTACCTGAGCACGAAGCTCGGTTAAGAAGAAAAAAGCCGCCCCGCTTTGCGCGGGGCGTCCTTTTATCAGGAGGAAAAACCATGCAGGCCTTGGAAGAAAAGCTGCAATATCATTTCAAAAATCTGGCGCTGCTCGAAGAGGCGCTGCGCCACAGCTCGTATGCCAACGAGCACCGCGGCGCAAACTTTTTCAGCAACGAGCGCCTAGAATTCCTGGGTGACAGCGTGCTCGGCTTTGTGACGGCGGAGTATCTGTTTGCCAAGCATCCTACCGCGCCGGAGGGGGAGCTGACGCGCATCCGCGCGCTGCTCGTGTGCGAGGACAGCCTGCACGAGGTCGCGCAGCGCCTGGAGCTTGGAAAATACTTAAAGCTCGGCAACGGCGAGGAGAGCTGCGGCGGCCGCACGCGTCCGTCTATCCTGGCCGACGCGACCGAGGCGGTGTTTGCCGCGGTGTATCTTGACGGCGGCATCAGCGCGGCCAGCGCGCTCATCCACCGAGTGTTGCTCGATACCGAGCGCGAAGAGGTCGCCGAGGAAAAGCGCCGCGACTATAAGACCATTTTACAGGAATTCGTGCAGCGCACGCCGAACCAGACGCTTTCCTACCGCCTGTTTGGTGAGAGCGGCCCCGACCATGACAAGACGTTCTATTTTGAAGTGCTGCTCAACGGCGGCGCTGTGGGCAAGGGCGCGGGCCGCAGCAAGAAGGAAGCCGAGCAGATGGCCGCAAAAGACGCGCTCGAAAAACTGACGGACCAGCGCTGAAAAGATGATCACCGACTGCTTTGACGATAAGACGGAACCCGTCATCAGCCTGCGGGACTTTTACGGCGAGCAGAAGCACCTTGTCGAAACGTGCCTGATCCTGTTTTCGCAGAAGATCTATCAGCATCTGCTGGACACCTTTCCCAGTGAAAAGATCGGCCTGATCGGTGCGTGCAACGGGAATATCCCCATTTACCGCATGAATTACAAGGGAAAGGACATCGCGTTTTACCTCTCGGGCATCGGCTCGGCGATTGCCGCATCGGAGTGCTATGAGGCGAGCTGGATCGTCGGTGCGTCGAAGTTCGTGATGTTCGGTTCCTGCGGGAGCTTGAATCGGGAGGCGACGAGGGGCAAATTCATCGTCCCGACGGAGAGTTGCCGCGGCGAGGGCTGCTCGTACTATTTCGCTGCGCCGTCCGACTACATCACGGTCGAGAACGCGCGGAAGCTCTCGGCCATCTTTACCGAGCTGGGCGTCCCGCACGTGACGGGGCGGGTTTGGACGACGGACGCCATGATCCGCGAGACTGCGGGCCTCGTCGCGCAGCGAAGAAGCGAGGGCTGTCTCGCCGTGGAGATGGAGCTCGCCGGTGTGCAGGCGGTGTGCAGTTTTTACGGCTTATCGCTCTATAACTTCCTCGAGGCGGGGGACGTGCTGGAGGAGAGCGGCTACGATGTCGCCAATCTTCGCGGCGCGAACCACGACCTCGGCAAGCTCTATATCGCGCTGGAAACGGCGCTGCGCATCTGAATAGAATCGAAAACGCCATGACGAAAGTCACGGCGTTTCTTTTTTGCTGTTTTTCTTCTTTTCAAAGAGGATCGACAGCCCCGCGTAGAGCAGGAACAGCCCGAACGGCTTGCGGAAGACGCTGCTGTCGACCATTGTCGTCAAAAACGCGGCGGCGAGCGCACAGAGCGTGCCGGTCGGGATGGCCGCGCGCAGGACGGCTTTGTCGAGATATCCGTTTTTGCGATGCGCGAAGAGCGAGATGCCCGCGGTTGGCAGAAAATAGAGCAGGTTGATGGCCTGCGCTGTGCGCTGCTCCACGCCGAAAAAGAGTGTCATGCATAAAAGAAGCAGTGTCCCGCCGCCGACGCCCCAGGACGAGAGGATTCCCGTCAAAAGCCCGCAGAGCGCGGGAAAGAGCCAGTCCGTCACAGAAGGTACCTCACCGCGCCATAGAGCAGAAACAGCGCGAAAATGCGCTTGAGCCATGTGTTCGGCACGTCCTTGAAGAGCCTGCCGCCGATCCATCCGCCTGCAAGCCCGCCGACAAGGTAGGGGAGCGCCTCTCCGAGCGGCAGCGCGCCGCGGAACGCGTACACGAGTACCGACACAAGGCAGAACGGGAAGATGACAGCCACGCAGGTCGCAAGCGCCGTCTTGTCGGAGAGCTTTGCCCACGAGCGCAGCAAAAAGACGAGCGGAATGCCGCCGCCCCCGCCGAATAAGCCGTTCACCGTGCCTGCGAGCGCGCCGCAGACGCGGTATTTGCCCTTTTCCGTCATGCTGTCACCGCCTTTTTGATGCTATGTAGCGGCCGCCTGAGGGGCGGCTGCAAAAATTACTGCTTCTTAAAGCTCTGGCAGTCGGTGCACTGGTCCATGGTGGGGTTGGCCTCGTGCGTACCGACCTGGATGGCGTTCAGACCGCAGTACTGGGCGTCCTTACAGTGGTTGGCGCAGTTGGTCACGGCGCAGCGAATAGAGGTGTTGGGCGTGCAGGAGCAGCCGTTATTGGTATGATCGGTCATAGATTTGTCCTCCCAAAAAATTGTTTTGGCGTTTGCCGCGCTTAGTTTGCGCGCATTTTTGCCCGCTATGCAAAAGGAAGAACATTCCAATAAAAAACGTCCGGCTGATATAGCTGGGTGTACGTAAGACAGTATTGCGCTAAGATTGACGAAGCGGCACGAAACCGCATGGAGCTGATCGTGCCGGAGCTGGCGAAGCGAAACGGCGTGACCGAGAAACTGAAGCCGACACCAAATGGAATGGGTACGGCAGATGAACGCTTGCAAGGCACAGGCAGAGGAAATTGTGAAAATCGAATTGATTTACGATTGAGTGAGGAAGTCCGGGCAGAAAACTGTTCGGACTTTTCTCATATATTCCAAAGTTGCGGTAGAATTGGTCACAATGTAGTGGTATAATTTGAATACGAAAAGTGAGCAACAAACTGGAATTTGACAAAGGAGTGTGATTGCATGAAGAAGATTAAAACTATTGTAATCATAGCAGTGATATTACTGGTTCTTTTGGTAGGTTATTTTCATTTTTGTGGAATAGAAATAGACCGTAAGTTCGTTATTACGTCTGTTGCCACAGAGAATGCATTAGATGATAAATTACCCGTCACAATAAAGGGTAAACTTAAATTGAATTTGGATATAACGTGGCAATTTACGGGGAATATTATAATTGATGGATACGAAATGACCCAAAATGAGGCCAAGTATTTGCTGCAATTACAACTGCGACATTCACAAAAGATGCCAGGGCTGTTAGTCGGAGATTTGATTTATATTGCCCCTCAGTTATTATGGATGGAAGGATGTGTTGGCCAGATCTATACGGATTTGCTGTTTAATAAATTCATCTTTCTGCCAGCTAATGAAACAACCATTTATGTAGTTGAATGAGTGTGTATGCCGAGGAGGCGTTAAAAAGAATAAGTTTGGAACTTCTTCAAACCGGATGGAAGTTTTGGACATAACAGAGGATTTTAGAAAAATAGAATGTGATGTAGGAATAGCTGTGACAATTACAGTTTCTGCAGTTATATAACAATTAAATACAAAAACTGACCGTTGACTGGTCGCACTATGCGAAAAGTTGACGGCCTTTTTTATCCCCAAAATCAAAAAAGGAGGTCAATCACAATGACAAAACCGAAAACCCTTGAACAGCTCCGAGCCGAAAAGGAACGAGCCGAGACGCAGCTTGCACAGGAACAGCACAAGCTCAACCGTCTTGAGAACAGAAAGAAATATCTGGAGAAAGGC
>OGGW01001922.1_pt1 | contig 14276 bp, 10 predicted proteins | sample 1571291 | NCBI WGS metagenome assembly OGGW01 (sample SAMEA2582028, study PRJEB24529) | metagenome | biome: Human gut stool | place: China | collected 2011 | reverse complement strand
TTGACAGGCATTACGAAGACATTTGTCCCTTTTTATTCGTCTTTTCCAGAGATTTTGTGTCTCTTTGTATCATTCTGTTCAGGTTGGACTCGAGGAGTAACCTTCCCGTGATAAAAAAACAGAATGAAATGATGAAGGGTGTGTGACTGGCTGTATATTGGGGAGCTTTGAGCAAGAAAACCAGAATGAAAAATAGGCACAGAGAACCTATATATAAGAATAATTTAAACAGGATATCGGTTTTTTCCTTATGCCGGTAAGAAGGAATAAAGTCTGCTAAAAACAACAGTATATACAGAATCAGCGACGTATAGATAATGATCGGATTATACTGTTCCAATTGGGAATGAACAAAGCCGTACAAGAGTACTAAAAGAATTCCCATTCCCCATTTGATTCCATCTAAAACCAGCGTTTCAGATACTTTACCTGCTGTTATCATCGGTGAGTATTTTGTCCATTAATTCCAGTAGATTTTGTCTGAGTATCGAAACGTCGCCGTTATTCAGGATATGGTAATCGGCTATAGCGATAGGACCGCCTTTTTCGATATTCTCGATCTCGGTATAATCGCGCCGGTCGACTTCGGTTTTGGTCAATGGCCTGAATTTCCTTTGGGCGAGTCTTTCATATCTCAATGCTTTATCGGAATGGATAGCTACTACGATAAAGTTTTCCGGATATAACTCTTTCAATATTTTATATTCCGTAAAGCTATAGAGGCCGTCCAAAAGAATGGTCGAATCGGTTTTTGCGATGGTTTCCGAAGCTATTTTGGCCAATACGCCGTTGCCATGTTGGCGCCTTAAATCTTCTCTTACCATTTTCTCGTTTTCATTGTTGATTTCCAGACCCCTCTTTTTGACTTCGTTGAGAACAATACCGCCGAAGTAAAAGAGATCGAAATTAAATTGATCTTTCAGAAAATTAGTCGCTTCACTTTTTCCTGTACCGCTCATGCCCACCAGGGCTATTATTTTTTTCATATTCGCTACTGTAAAGTTTTCTTATTGTCGGATCGTCCGTCGATGATTTTGTATGAATGGTTTATTGAAATTCTTCATACATTTTACTTGCCTGAATGCCTTCGTTATTTTGATATTTACTTTTATACATTTTGGAGCAATCTCCTAAAATCGTATGATAAAATATTTGACATATTTCGACGTTCGGATATATCCGTACCGGTTGAATACAAGATATTTCCAGAGTCCAATAACCCGAAAAACCCACATCTCCGAAACCGGCGGTGACATGTATATATATTCCCAGACGTCCGATCGACGATCTGCCTTCGAGCATCGGGACATGATTCAGGGTTTTGGTATATTCGACGGTTCTGCCGAGATACACGATTCCGGGCTCGAGCACCAGGCCCTCGGGAGGAATCGAGATGGTCTTGGTCTCATTTTTAACTTTCATGTCCAATACATGCGAATCGTATACCAGCAATTCGTTATGTAATCTCAGGTTATAACTATTCGGATTTAATCTCGAGTCGTCGAAAGGCTCGATGAATATCTCCTTGTTCAGCATGTTCTTAATTTCTAATCCAGATATGATCATATGTTCTATTTAATTTATACTATATCTCTGTTTATTTTAAGGCTCGAATACTTTTAACCAGCTTTCCGCAATATTTTCTCTGATGTCGGTAGGGACCGTCGAAATTTTTCCGGGCGCATAACCGGGCAGTCCGTTGATCGCCAATATCATTTCAGCCCTGACCAAATGGATAAAATCTCCCATAACGGCATTATAAATAAAATTAACGGCATTCCCGTCGTTCACCAGGAAAAAATAGTTCATATTCTCATTCGAATATTTGAATATATGTTTTCTTACTTCTTGCTTTTCGTATTCTCCGGTAAATTCCAATTCCAGTTCGTCATCCGAAGACGTGACGGAAAAGATATAACATCCGTTTTTCAATTCCCTGAAATCTTCGATTTTGAGGGATTTGTTGCCTGTGGCAGAAAACAGAATGTCCGATTCCTTTATTATGGAGTCCCGGTCCGGAATCCGGTTAAGTTCATTGAATGCCGATACTCTTTTCAGTGGATTGGTATCGTAAACTGCGGGTTTTACTCCTCTCTGCAAGAGATGGGAGGCGATCGACCGACCGATTTTTCCATAACCTAAAATTCCGCATTTCAGGTATTGGATCAATTTCCCGTCTTCTCTCATCAGGGCATCTGCCGAAAAAAAGACGGACTGACCGACTAGAAAGTCTTCGTTTTCTTTTAAAGGACTTCTGGCTACAGATACGACTTTAAACGGGTAGTTCTGCTTCTTTCGCTCCGAGTCTCCGATCACATGTTCATACTTTTGATAGCCGTTCTCGGTATCTTCGATGATTAAAGCTATTCGTTCGAGGATAGTTACAGGCCAGGTCTCGTGGATGTGGGCGAAATATCCGCCAATATCGAAAAGCAGGATTTTTTCATCCGTGTTTTCCAGGATTCTGATCACTTCGTTTTCTGTATCCTGAGCCATGTCTTCCCGGCATACATGCGAAATTTTAAAATCCTTCCGAACGATCGTGTAAGTCTTTTCGTCGATCGAGTTGGGCTTGGGGACGATCGTTTGAATAGGGAAGATCGTATCGATGGCCCTTAAGTAATGAACGGTATCGGGGATGATATGGGAAACGACGACAGCAATATAATTTTCGCCGGTTGTCCGGGCCTTTGAGATGATATTTTCATAAAATAATCTCGTATTCAAATCGATATCGAGAAGGTCCCATATTTTTTTTACTAATTTCAGGAAGGTGACCTGGCTGGATAAACTGGATACATCACTCCACTTTAAGTTTTCGCTTTCTTCCGTGATCTTTTCTCCTTTGTAAATAAAAAAATAGCGGAGGTCGTGATGAAAGTGTTGTTTTTCGTGTTTGGCCGGATTCTCGGGGATGGGATGCGAGTCGATGTCGATGGGGAATTTTTTTCCGAAGATAGGAGAAATCAGCATCAAATCGTCTTTGGCTATGTTCGTTTCTTCGAAGATTTCCCTGTAAACACCGTCCAGAATGGAAGCGTCCGTTTTTTCAATATGGCCTCCCGGTTGTAACCAACGTTGAAGTATGATGTGTTTGATTAAAAGTACTTTGGAATTTTTGTAATCAAAAATAATCGCACTGCCGGTAATATGGCCGACAAAATTTTTACGGTCGAACAATTGATCCGATTCTGTTTTATCGATAAAGGTTTTGAATTGTTTTAGTCTATCGGTCTCATCCTTATATATGCTGATGTAATCCTGATAGTAACTTTTTATATTTTCGGAAGTTTCCATTTTGTAATCCACTTAAAACAAATCAGATCAATATTATCGATGCACCTGACTAAAAACAGCTATACCGTTCGGCAAATTTAGCAAATATTTGAGAAACAGAACAAACACATCCCCTAAACCTTTGTAATAAATTTCGATATACTTTACTTTTTTTGTTGTGGGCCGCGATCTTTTGAAATTTCGACATCAGTTAAGGGCAGGAGTTGCCTTTTTTCTCCTACTTTTGCAGGTCTGAATTTAGTCGTGTATTATGCAGGATGGGCGTTTATCGATAGAGAGGGTACAGATGGAAGGGAGAAATAAAACACACAGTCTGGTGACCGGAAATATTACATGGGGGATGTTGTGGTTTGCTGTTCCGATGATATTGGGAAATTTGTTACAGCAGTTCTATAATATCGCCGATACATTGATCGTCGGTCGGTTTTTGGGAGCCAAGGCTTTGGCTGCTGTGGGGTCGGCCTATACGTTGATGATTTTTCTGACTTCGGTCCTCCTGGGCTTATGTATGGGAAGCGGGGTTGTTTTTTCACTTCAGTACGGAGCCAGGGATCATGAAGCTTTGAAACGTAGTATTTTTGTCTCTCTGGTATTGATCGGGGTGATTACGCTATTGCTGAATATTGCGGTTTTTGTCTGGATCGATCCTATTTTGCGGTTACTGCAGGTCCCGGCTGAAGTATATATCCTTATGCGGGATTATTTGTGGATTATTTTTTGGGGAATCGGATTTACCTTTCTCTATAACTATTATGCTTCCTTACTCCGGGCTGTCGGGAATTCTGTCCTGCCCTTGGTCTTTCTGGCTGTAGCTGTTGTTCTTAACATTGTGCTCGATTTGGTTTTTATTCTGTATTTCGGTTGGGGAGTCCGCGGAGCGGCATTGGCTACGGTCATCGCTCAGGCGGTATCGGGGATCGGACTCTGTTTCTATAGCCTTTACCGGTTTCCGGATTTCAGGGTTTCCCGCCAGAATATGCAACTAAAGTGGGCTACGGTCAAAGAAATTGCAACCTATTCTTCGCTGACTTGTGCCCAGCAATCTGTCATGAATTTCGGTATATTGATGGTGCAGGGACTGATCAATAGCTTTGGAACGGCTGTTATGGCTGGCTTTGCTGCGGCAGTTAAAATCGATTCGTTTGCTTATATGCCTGTTCAGGATTTCGGAAATGCCTTCTCTACTTTTATCGCTCAGAATTTCGGAGCTGGAAAACACGAACGTATCCGCAAAGGAATCCGGGTCGCCGTTAGGGTTACCCTTATTTTTTGCCTTATTATTTCTGTACTCGTTTTTGTTTTGGCCAGGCCACTGATGCTTATCTTTATTCCGGCACATGAAACGGAAATTATTTCTATCGGTGTCGAATATTTACGGATTGAAGGAGCTTTTTATTGTGGCATTGGTTGGTTGTTTTTATTATATGGTTTCTATCGTGCTGTCAGGAAACCCGGAATGTCTGTCGTGTTGACCGTTATATCCCTGGGGGTCCGGGTGGCCCTGGCTTATACCTTAGCTGCTATTCCGGGTATAGTTGTATGGGGAATCTGGTGGTCTATTCCTATCGGATGGTTTTTGGCAGATATTTTCGGTTGGTGTTATTATCGAATGAAACAAAGAAAATCTTTGGAGTGGTGATCTCTCTTCAAAGGTGATAAGGATTTCAGGAATTATTATAAGCTGTTGTAAGTAATAAGAGGTATGTAATATTGGTAATAAATCAGGTAAAATAGATACAAACCGGATGAAACCTATTTTCTATTTTTGTAACCGAATGAAAAGTGATTCGTGGTGACGGAATATATTCAAAATGATCCAATATCTGAAAATGAAAGTAGTTGATATTTTATTTGCAGTAGTTTTACTGCTACCGGGCGGATTTATCCGGGCCCAGGAGATAAGAGGCAGTCTGCCACAGGGTAGGTCGTATACGATCGATGAGGTGGTAGTGACAGGTACGCGTAATGAGACCGACATTCGCCATTTGCCGATGACGGTTTCGGTGGTGGGGCGCCAGCAGATCGAGCAGAGTAATGAATCTTCTTTGCTTCCCTTGTTGACCGAACAGGTGCCGGGGCTTTTTATTACCTCTCGGGGGATGATGGGATACGGGGTGTCGGGAGGTGCTGCCGGGCAGATGTCTTTGCGTGGAGTCGGTGGTGCTCCGCAGGAGGGGGTGCCGACGACCGGGCTGTTGGTGTTGATCGACGGACATCCTCAATATATGGGGCTTTTCGCCCATCCGATTTCCGATGCTTATCAGTCGTTTTTAGCTGAACGGGTCGAGGTCCTGCGTGGGCCGGCATCGGTATTGTACGGTTCGAATGCAATGGGAGGTGTGATCAATATCGTTACCCGTAAAATGCAGGAAGATGGCATGAAAACCCATTTTAATCTGGGGTATGGCTCTTACAATACCTTGCAGACAGAAGTAACGAACCGACTGAAAACCGGACGTTTTACGAGTGTGGTGAGCGCTTCGTATAACCGGAGCGACGGACATCGGCCGGATATGGAATTCGAACAGGCAGGAGGTTATGCGAAATTAGGATATGAGATTTCGCAGGCATGGAACGTACGGGCTGATGTAAACCTGACCCACTTCAACGCTTCGAACCCCGGTAAGGTTACCGATCCATTGATAGATAATGATCAACGGATCACCAGAGGTATGACTTCTTTTGCACTTGAAAACAATTATGAAAAAACTTCGGGTGCTTTGAGTTTCTTCTATAATTGGGGAAAGCATTGGATTAACGATGGATATGCCGTTGGAGGGGAACCACTGGACTATCGTTTTAATTCACGGGACGATATGCTGGGACTGTCGTGGTATCAGAGTGTACAACTCTTTAAAGGAAACCGTCTCACAGCAGGAGTCGATTTCTTTCATTTCGGCGGGGAGTCCTGGAATCAACCTGTGAATGGTGGTGAACGCCAACCGCAAGTCGATAAGAAGCAGGACGAAATGGCCGGATATGTAGATTTTCGCCAACATCTTTACCGTTGGTTGACATTGGATCTGGGAGTACGTATCGACCATCATTCGCATGTGGGGACCGAATGGGTACCTCAGGCTGGATTGTCGTTCCACTTGCCTGCGAATGCAGAGATAAAACTGATGGCCGGGAAAGGTTTCCGCTATCCGACGATCCGGGAGCTTTATATGTTTCGGCCGGCCAATCCCGATTTGAGACCGGAGCGACTGTGGAATTATGAGTTGGCCTGGTCGCAGCGTTCGATGAATGGGCGGTTTTTTTATGGGGTAAATGTTTTTTATATCGATGGGGAAAATCTGATTATGAGAATGCCGGTCGATGGCAGGCAGATGAATATCAATACCGGAAAGATCGAAAATACCGGAGCTGAAGTGCAGTTTGCTTATCGTTTTTCTCCTGTCTGGTCGGTAGATGCCAATTACAGTTATCTGCATATGGAACAGCCTGTACTGGCTTCTCCCCGGCACAAGGCTTATGCCGGAGCCACTTTTTCCAAAGGCCGCTGGTCTGCCGGGACCGGTGTGCAGTATGTGGCCGGATTATATACCGGTGTAAAAATAGGAAATACGGGAAGAGATATGAAAGAAGATTTTGTGATGTGGAATTTGCAGGGACAGTTTCGGGCTGCGTCGTGGATTCATATCTGGGCCCGGGGAGAGAACTTACTGGCACAACGGTATGAGATCAACGACGGATTTCCTATGCCTAAGGCTACGGTGATGGCCGGAATGAATATTAATTTTTAATCGAAACAGTCGGTAAAACAAAAGATCCGGCAGAGATGTGGGGAAATCTTCCGGTACAGGATGATTTCCTGGAATCGATGGCCGAGGCTGCGAAAGCTATTGCCGACCATTGCGGAGATCGTATTTTGTATATCAGCATTGCGAATAACCTGTAGGTGGATTGTGGTTGTGATGCACATCCGGCTGCTCCTCAGACGGGAGATATCGGTATTTGGGCTTCACTTGCTCCGGGGGCCTGGATCAGGCATGTGTCGATTGGGTGTATGTGTCCGGAGATCCCGGTAAAGTGTACTTGATAGAACGAATGGAGTCGTGTCACGGCATTCATACCCTTGAATACGCCGGAGATTATCGGGCTGGGTAACCGGAAATATGAACTTGTAGAAATGAAATTATAGCGTATTGATTCTACCTGGGTTTATTTTTTCTTTGCTGAAGAAAGAAGTACTTCCCGGGAATAAATCGATGTCTTTCGTCCGGCATAACTCGGCTATTTTCTTTTTTGGATTTTTCGGAGTGAGGAAGGAAACCGGTCTTTAGCTGGTTGTGTGTGATGCGTTGTTTATTCTTAGGTATTCCGGACAGGAAGAATACCCATATTTGGTGATTGTCCTCCCAGCTTACTTCCCATAATTTTGCAATCGCAATAAATTAAAAAGCGATGCTGAAAAATATCTTTATTACAATCCTATTAATTTGTTCTGTATCCGGTGTTTGGGGGCAGAAAAGTGTAAAAGTAAAAGTTTCGGGAAATGTTATAACGACCGATGGTGTTCCTGCTGAATTTATCAATATCCAATTGAAAAATACGTTTTACGGAGGTACTTCGGATGGGAAAGGATATTTTGAATTTATGGCTCCGGCAGGACAATATACGATGATAGTCCAATCCATAGCTGCACATCGCCGGGAATTTCCCGTTACGATCGAAGAGGGAAAAGAGAATCATTTCGCGGATATCGAAATCCGGGAGAATATCAATCAGCTCGAACAGGTAGTGGTTACGGGACAGTTTTCTCCTCAATCGATGCGTAATTCTTTATACAAAGTACGGACAGTCAATAGCGAACAGATCCGTCAGAAAGCGCCGACCAGTGTACAGTCTTTGCTGAATACAGAGATCGGAATCCGGTTATCCAACGATATGGCTTTGGGTGAAACGGATTTCGAATTGATGGGGATGAGTGGAAACAATGTCAAAATATTGCTGGATGGTATTCCATTGATCGACCGGGGAGCGACGAAACAAAGTCTGAGCCAGTTAGATGTGAATAGTATCGAACGGGTAGAGATTGTCGAGGGACCGATGTCGGTGGTTTACGGTACCGATGCTTTGGCAGGGGTAATCAATATCATCACTAAAAAGGGGGATGGGTATTCGGAAGAGAATACCTGGAGAGTGGGAGCCCGGGTACAAGAGGAATCTATGGGGAAAGAGTATGATTTTTTTAAAGATAAGGGACTTCATAATGAGAGTATAGATCTGGGATTTAACCACAAAAGCGGACTTTTTGTCAATGGAGGATATACCCGCAATAATCATGGAGGCTGGCAGGGAGATTTGACCGGTCGGGAGAAACGCTGGCATCCGAAAGATCAGGCTTTGATGAATGGGATGTTCGGATTCCAGAACCGGAATATGAATGTATGGTATCGGTTGGATTTCCTCGATGAGAAGATTTTCGGTCCCAATAATGGGAGTGAGCTTCAGCCGGAAAAAGTTTCCGATAAAGATTTTCTGACCAAAAGGTATACCCATCAGTTACAGTCGGATTGGAAGCTGGATAACCGTCTGGATGTCCATGCAGCTCTTTCTTATCAGGATTATAAACGGCGTACCCGGACGACGGAGAGTGATTTGTCGACCGGAGAGAAATGGCTTTCTTCTGCCGAAGCGAGTCAGGACATTACCCAATACAAAGCCTGGATAGCCCGGGCTACGGTTGCGTGGAATATTGCACCTGAATTCAGTGTACAGCCGGGAGTAGAATATCAGTGGACGCAAGGTGAAGGCGGACGTATCGACGGTACACCGAAAGTTTCGGACCTGGCTTTTTTTCTCTCGGCCGAATATAAACCCTGGGAATGGCTGAGTTTACGGCCCGGAGTACGGACCTTTATCGTTGCCGATTACGATGCTCCGATAGCTATCCCCTCGGTATTGACCAAATTCAAGTTGACCAAACATATGGATTTACGGTTGTCCTATGCCTATGGATTCCGTTCTCCGACTTTGCAGGAACTCTATTTCTCTTTCCACAATGATAATCATGATATAGACGGGAATCCGGATTTGAAGGCCGAATATTCCCACAATATTACGGGGTCTGTTGCCTACCGGGTATTGCATAGCGAGAAAATACATCTGACAACCACTTTGAGCGGATTTTATAATGATTTCAGGGATAAGATCAGTCTGGCTCAGAATGTCGATATTCCGAATTATAATACCTATTATAATATCGACCGTTACAAAACGGTAGGCGGATCTTTGGAGAATTCGTTGAGCTGGGGAGGACTTCGGGCAAATCTGAATGTGTCGTTGATCGGGCGCTACAACCGGTATGCTACCGGGGATAAAAGTATGCCCCGATTCCGGTATTCTCCCGAAGTGAGTACCAGCATCAGTTATCACATTGAAAAGACCGGTACGGATATCAGCTTGTTCTATAAATACACTGGCGAAAGAAAAGAGTATTATTATCATGAATATACGACAGCCGATAATAAGAAAGAAAGTGAAATCTACCTGAGGGGAATGAAAAGCTATCATACCGGTGACCTTACAGTTACTCAAAAACTGACTTCATTTCTCCATCTGAATGCAGGAGTTAAAAACCTTTTTAATCTGACTTCACTCGAGACAATTGCCGAATCTCCTAACGATACGCCTTCTGTCAGCTATTTAGGCTGCGGACGAAGTTGGTCGGTGGGGTTGAGTTTCTTATTGAACGGAAAATTCAATTAGTATCAGTATAAATCAAATAAAATAAAACATGAAAAAAGTAATTTATCTTTTAGCTTGTGTCGCATTTTTAGGATGTTATTCCTGTAGTGATGACGACGATGGTTTGAAAATGCAGGATATCTCCGTAGAGTTTGCCGTATCGGATGCCGGTATGGATGGTACCGGTATAGACCTGGGGATAAAGCTTAGCCGGGCAACCAAGGAGAGTTTGGATGTTACCGTACAGATGATTTCTACGGAGGTATCCGAGTCGGATATTACTGTTACCCCGGCTCTGACTAACGGTCAGGTGGTGGTGAATATCCCTGCGGGGCAGGCTAGCGGCTCGTTTACAGTAGCTAAAGCCGACGGTAAATCTCCGGAGGGCAACGTGAAGTTTCGGATTCTGTCCCTGTCGCTGAGTGAGGGCTATAAAATCGGTACACTTCAGGAAATGAACTTGTCCTTTAGTCCGATTGTTTCTACCGGAGGAAAATTGACATTGGAAGGAAATGACGGGGCCGAAAAATATGCCAATATGGTATATGTCGATCTGAGCAATAACAGTCAGATACAAATTAAAAGAAAAAGCTGGAATCTGGGATTTTATTGCGGGGATGAATTCAGGGTTATTTTAAATTCGTCTTATGCTACGGTAGCTGTGGCATCGGAGAAAACTGACTTTGCAGCTGTGACACTCGAAGATGCTCAAAAAGCTCCTAATATTGCGGCCGGAGCGATGTCTGAAGATTTTTCCGCCGACTGGATAGATGATGTGGAAGGCGATTTGACTAAAACAGCTTTCGGGATGATTGCAGAAAATGCAGCTGAAAATAAAGTCTTTTTTGTCGCTTCTGCCGATAACAAGACCAATACCGACGGGACAGAAAATAGAAGTCTTTGGTATAAAGTGAAAGTAACCCGTAATGGCGAAGGATACCGGGTAGAATATGGAAAAGTAGGGGATACGACACCGAAGACCGTGGAAATAGCGAAAAATCCGATCTATAATTTTGTCGGGCTTTCACTCGAATCCGGTGAGAAAGTGGATGCACAGGCCGAAGGGAAAAAATGGGATATCATGTGGGCCTATGCTGCTGCCGTTTCACAAATGGCTTTCGGTCCTGTGACTGCTTTTTCACAGGATGTGGTTACTTCTAATAGTGTAGGAGGAGTAGAGACTGCCGTGGTCATGGTGGATGAACAGACTACCTACGATAATTTTAAGGTAACGGATATAACCTCGAAGGCCGATTTTGAAAAGAAAGCCAATGTGATCGGTACTACCTGGCGTACACCTGCTATGCCGGGAGTGACGAATGCCGGCGTGAAAACAGATCGTTTTTATGTATTGAAAGATAGTTATGGAAACTATTATAAACTCCGTTTTACGAAGTTCGGGACCGGTACCGATGGCACCGAACGCGGACGGCCTGAAATAGAATATGCATTGTTGAAATAATGTAGGACATGAGCGATCAGATTTGGCTGGCAGATCCGGACTTCCCGGGACTGCCGGCCAAATGGTGTGAAAAAGCGAAATTGAAAGTTTAAATTTTAAAAGATGACAAAAAACAAAAAGTGGATAGGAACGGTTATACTTCTTCTGGTGTTGTTGTGTGGCTGGATGGCTTGGAGTAAATGGGCTTCTACTACCCGGATCGGACTGGTCAATTTTCAAAATTTTCAAACGACCAGCTTAATAAAATCGAATGAAGATCAGTTTATAAAGTATGAAGAAGTCCCTCTGGAGGAATTGGGACGCCTGGACCGGTATGACTTTGTATTGGGTTTCGGTATGGGATTACGGATGACAGCCGGACAACGGGAACAACTTCAAAAGGCTGCCGATAAAGGAACTCCTGTTTATATTTATGCAGCTACGAATCCGGAAAATAATATTTGTAACCTGGATAGTATCACCAAGGCTGATATAACCTCTTATATCGGGAATGGAAATAAAAAGAATTACCGGAATATGGCCCGGTATATACGCCGGCAGATCGACCGGAAGCTTTTCTTCGTCACTCCGGCCGACACTGCGGTGGAGAGTGCTTCGGATGTACTTTTCCACTTAGATGAAAATCTTTCTTTCTCTACAGTGACGGATTATGAGAATTATATAAAAGGACATGGTTTCTATCGGGAAGGGCAACCCAAAGTGGCTATTGTCGGTGGCTTGAACGATCCTTTCAGTGGCAACCGGGATAATATCGACAGTCTGATCGTTTCATTTCAGCGTGCCGGCCTGAATGTGTATCCGATTTCCTCTTATATGAAACGGTTGGCTTTCCTGAAAGAAATCCAGCCGGATGCGGTGATTCATTTTGCCCATGGGCGTATGGTGATGGGGCAGGCCGATGCAGCTGTAGAATGGCTGAAAGAACGGAATATCCCTCTTTTTTCACCTCTGTCGATCCTGCAAACCCGGGAGGAATGGGAAAAAGATCCGATGGGGATGTTCGGCGGATTTATGTCGCAAAGTGTCGTTGTGCCGGAGTTGGATGGAGCGATCTATCCCTATGTGGTGAATGACCAGGAATTGGATAAAGACGGGGTGTATCTGTTCAAAGCGATCCCCGAACGCTTAAAGAATTTTACCGGGATTGTCAGTCACTTTATCCGCTTGAAACAAAAAGCGAATGCCGATAAAAGGGTGGCGATCTATTATTTCAAAGGAGCAGGACAATCTTCGCTGACGGCACAGGGCTTGGAGACGGTACCTTCGCTTTATAATCTGATCAAAAGACTGAAAGCTGAAGGGTATAAAGTAGAAAACCTTCCGGCTACCGAGAATGAATTCGAAAAGTTGCTGATGACACAAGGGGCTGTACTGAGTACTTATGCAGAAGGTGCTTTCGACGATTTTATGAAGAACGGTCATCCCGCTCTGGTGGAAAAGTCGGAATATGAATCATGGGTGAAACAAGCTCTTCCGCAAGGGCTCTATGCAGATGTGGTGAAGATATACGGAGAAGCTCCGGGAAACTATATGAGTACGGTAGAAAATGGAAAGTCCTATCTGGCGGTGGCTCGGATAGATCTGGGCAATGTGGTCTTATTGCCTCAGCCGATGGCGGCTGTCGGGGATGATGCTTTTGCTATTGTTCACGGCGCTAAAACCGCACCGCCGCATACCTATATCGGAGCTTATCTGTGGGCCCGATATGCTTTCGGTGCCGATGCGATGATCCATTTCGGGACACACGGTAGTCTGGAATTTACTCCTCAGAAACAGGTGGCACTCAGTAGTTACGACTGGCCGGACCGGCTGGTAGGCACTGTCCCTCATTTTTATTATTATACGATCGGAAATGTGGGAGAGAGTATGATGGCTAAAAGGCGTTCTTATGCAACGACTATTTCTTACCTGACTCCGCCTTTTATGGAAAGTAAGACCCGGGGACAGTATAAGAAACTGGAAAATGAGATTCAGACTTATTACAAAACAGATGAATCCGGGCAATTACAGGCCTCTTTGGCTGTAAAGAAAATTGCGGTGGACATGGGATTACACCGGGAACTGCGTTTGGATAGCCTGTTGGACCGTCCCTATTCGACCGAGGAGATCGAGCGTATCGAGAATTTTGCCGAGGAGATTGCCAATGAAAAAATGACCGGACAGCTTTATACGACCGGTATTCCTTATTCCCCGGAAAAAATTCGTTCATCGGTTTTGGCGATGAGCACAGATCCGATAGCTTATAGCTTGGCAGCTTTGGATAAACAAAATGGAAAAGTGTCTGATAAACAATTGAATAGTAAGGTGTTTTTTACTCAGCGATATCTGGATCCGGCCAAACGGTTGGTCAGTCAGGTACTGGACGGTAAAAAAGCCGATGAGGCACTGGTTTGTCAGATCGCGGGGATCACTCCTGAAAAATTGAAAGAAGCACATACGATTCTTACTCCTCCGAAAAGGGGGATGATGGGGAAAGGTAAGGCGAAACCGGTAGTGCAGTATACCAATGAACAGAAAGCGGAAGCCCGGGCGATCACCGAAGTGGAACGTACGATTACGAATATTGTGAATTATAAGCTGGCTTTGGAAAATAGTCCGGAGCAGGAAATGCAGTCGGTATTGAATGCTTTGTCGGGTGGATATATCGCTCCCACTTCGGGAGGAGATGCAGTCGCTAATCCGCAGGCAGTACCTACCGGTCGTAATTTATATGCTGTCAATGCCGAGGCCACTCCATCGGAACAGGCTTGGACGAAAGGAAAAGAATTGGTCGAAAATACGCTTGCTCAATAAAGGAAGACTCACGGTGATTATCCTAGTAAAG
>OGGW01001901.1_pt1 | contig 14435 bp, 9 predicted proteins | sample 1571291 | NCBI WGS metagenome assembly OGGW01 (sample SAMEA2582028, study PRJEB24529) | metagenome | biome: Human gut stool | place: China | collected 2011 | reverse complement strand
TCTCTTGGGGGATCTAAAGGGGGCCATTCTCTCACGTGAGAGAATGGCCCCCTTTAACGCACCCCCTGCGCGGTGCAGGGACAAAAGCAGCGCTGCCGCGCTGCATCCCCCCCGCGCCTTAGCGGCGCGCTTTAATTTATAGAGCTCTTCGGCAGCAAGCCGCGTCTTGGCGACCACATCCCCGCCGCCTTGCGGAAAGCAGTAATACAGCGCTTTGTGGTCGCCGATGCACAGCATATCGCCGATCTCGTACCAGAAATAGTCGGCGTACAGGCTGTACGAGGCCTCAGGCTTTTGGAAATAGTCCAGTTTCCCGCCGCAGCCGGTCAGGTGGAAGCCGTTTTCATCGTGGTGCAGCCGGCCTTCGCCCACGCGGCAGATCTCGCGCATGTTGACCATCATGCAGATCTGCACGGGAATATCAAGCTGATATGCGCCGCTTTCCAGCTCCTCGCGCACGCACTGCCGCTCCCAGGTGTACCAGTCCGGCACGTGGGTGAACGCGGCCTCGCCGTTCAAACATTCCAGCGTACCAATCTCTGTCAAGCGGTATTCCTTGTTACAGCTTCGGCAAATGAGTGATGTGCCTTTGCCCTCCATTTTCCCCTCGGCGAGGCAGTGCGGGCACTTGTAGAGCACGCGGTTGAGTCCGTCGGCGCGGAACGGCTCGCTGACGGAGACGCCGTTTTCCTCCTGCCAGCGGAAATTGTCGAAGCGGAAGGCGGAAAAGATGCGCTCATTGATCTCGGCGACGGTCCTCTCTGCAACGTCGCTGGACGAGAGCAGGCACTGCATCTGCGCTGAGACCTTCGCGCGCCGCTTTTGCAGCCCGTTGTAGAGCGGGTCACGCGCGAACGCGCCATAGGTGCGGATCATCACGACTGGCACATTCAGTGCCTTGACGCACTTGCCGATGCTCTCCGGCAGCGGTGTGGCCGTGCCGTCAAAGCTGTAGCTCGCCTCGGGGTAGAGCAGCACAGACGTTTTGAGCGTCCGCACGCAGTAGAGCATATCGCGCACGAGCGTCGTGTCCGAGCAGAACTTGCGCGTGGGGATGCAGCCGACGCTGCGCATCAGCCACTCCTTGCCGACAAAGCCGTCCGACGTGCAGACGATGTTGAACGGGCGCGGGTACAGCACCGCCTCCGCGATTTTGAGGTCGAGAAAGCACGAGTGGTTCATCAGGACAAGGCAGGGCTCATCGCTTTTGATCTGCGCCATGCCGATCTTCTCGCAGTGGAAATGCGTCGCCAGAAGGTCGGGCGCGGAGGCTGCGCGCAGGACCGTCCGGAACAGGAGCGACGGCTTTTTCGGCTTTTTGTGCACCTGCGGCGGCTGGGCAAGCGCCTGTTCATATGTCATATCGACGACTTTAATTTTCATTCTGTTTCTCCGGCACGACGTGGATGTTCAGATGATCGTAGGACATCTCCACGTTGTGCTTTGCAAAGGTGTTGCGCAGGCGCTCGTACATCTTAAAATAAGTGTCCCAGTAGGCGTCTGCCGCCGTCCAGCAGCGGATGGTGTATTCGATGGAGTGGCACCGTAATTCGAGAGATACACCGTCGGCGTGGGTTCTTTCAGCACGGCGGGGAAGGCGAGAACGGCGTCCATGCAGGCCTGCTTCACCTCGTCCGTCGGCGCGTCGTAGGATGCTGTGACCTTGTAGACGATGCGGCGGCGGCCCAGGACGGTGAAGTTGATGATCTTCGAGCTGGACATTTCGCGGTTGGGCTGGAGCACAATCTGTCCGTCCGGCGTTTCAATCTTCGTGTGCGTCAGTGAAATTTCACGCACCGTGCCGGTCGTGCCGCCGACTTCGATCTCATCGCCGAGCGAGAACGGATGCGAGAAGAGAATGACGAGTCCGCCGGCGACGTTGCCGAGAATGTCCTCGGCGGCCAGCGTGACGCCCAACGTCAGCACCGACATGATGGCGGTGAGCGACGAGGTGTTGATGCCGAGCGCCTCGGCTGTGATGATGATGGTAAGCAGATACAGAAGCGTTTTGAGACTCGTGAGGATGACCTTTTGCAGCCGCTCGTTCAGGCGGTTCGCGCGCGAGAGCAGCCGCGAACAGAGCTTGAGCACGAGCCGCACGACGATCAGGCAGATGAGGAACGTCAGCAGCGCGGAAAGGATGCTGCCGATGCTGTAGCCACCGATCGAGCGGGAGATGATCTGGGAAATATTGTCCATGGCGTTTCGCCCCTTTCGATGCCCAGTATATCAGTATTGCCGCGCCTTTGTAAAGAGCACGCTAAGAATCCTCAGAATTCCTTAAACTTTGCCGGTTGAGAAACGGGCGGGAAGAGCGTATAATGCAGCGTGATCTTTTTTGAAAAGGAAGTGCCCGCATGCGCCCTTACGCCCTCATCGACCTCCACTGCGACACGTTGACCGACTGCATGTACGCAGGATCGAACATCATCGACACACTCGACGATCCCGTGCGCACGCTGTCGCTCACAAGTATTCCGAAGGACATCCACTGGGCGCAGTTTTTCGCCGTGTTCGTGCCCGATGAGCTGCGCGGGGAGAAGGCCATCCGCTTTTTTGATGACGCCTGCGCGAATTTCGACCGCCAGATGCGAAAATTCGCAGATCGTGTGTCGCCCTGCCGCAATGTTGCCGATATGGAGCGCGCGTGGGCGGCGGGGAAGACCGCGGCCTTTCTGAGCGTGGAAAACGGCAGCGCATTTGCTGGCGACCTGTCGCGCATCGGGAAGACGAAGCGTCAGGGCGTCTGCGCCGTGACGCTGACGTGGAATGGGGAAAACGAGCTCGGCTCGGGCAATGTGACGGACCGCGGCCTGACGGACTTTGGCCGCGCCGCCGTGCGCGAAATGGAGCGCTGCGGCATTTTGATCGACGTCTCGCACCTGAACGACGCGGGGCTCGCGGACGTGTTCGAGACGGCGGAAAGGCCGTTTCTCGCCACGCACTCCAACGCCCGCGCAATTTGCGCGCACAAGCGCAACCTGACGAACGTGCAGATCAAGGAGATGGTGCGCCGCGGCTGCCTGATCGGCCTCAACTACTACGGGCCATTCCTGCGCGGCGGGGGAGCGGTCAGGAGCTTAGACGACGTCTATCGCCATGTGGCGCACTTTTTCGACCTCGGCGCGCGCAAAAACCTCGCCCTCGGCTCGGACTTCGACGGCGCGGTGCTGCCGCCGTGCCTTGATTCGCCGGAGAAGGCGGCGGATTTTTACGAGTATCTGCTTTCGCGCGGCGTATCGCAGCAGGACGCGGACGGCATTTTCTTTGAAAATGCTCGCACATTCCTGCGGAAAAACCTTGGGTGAGCGCAAAACGCTTGGCAGCGGGCGGTGCACTGTGATACAATCAATAAAAACAGGGGAGGGGAGCACATGGCAAAAAAATCGAGCCGCAACACCAAGGCGCGCATCGTCTCGGCGGCGTGGAAGCTCTTTTACGAGCAGGGCTATGAGGAGACGACGGTGGAGGAGATCATCTTCGAGTCGGAGACGTCGAAGGGCTCGTTCTACCACTATTTTGACGGCAAGGACGCGCTGCTCTCGTCCCTCTCGGTGCTGTTTGACGAGCGGTATGAGGAGCTGATGCAGCAGCCCCACAACGAGATGGACTGCATCGAGCTCTTATGCTGGCTCAATCAGGAGCTGTTCACGACGATCGAAAACACGGTCTCCATCGAGCTTCTGGCGCGGCTTTTTTCCTCCCAGCTCGTGACCAAGGGAGAAAAGCACCTGCTCGACCGCAAACGCACGTACTATCGTCTTTTGCGCCAAATCGTCTCTCAGGGGCAGGAGCGCGAGGAGCTGACCGACACGCGTACCGTGAGCGAGATCGTCAAGGCCTACGCGATGTTCGAGCGCGGGCTGATGTATGACTGGTGCCTTTCGGGCGGGGAATATTCGCTTGTGCAGTATGCGCGCGAGATGATGCCGCTCTTTTTAGACGGCTTTCGCAAAAAATAAAATTCGTTTCAAAAACAGTCTACTAAATCGTCTTACAGAAAATACAGTAAAATCAATCAAAAATTCAGAATTTTGCAGTGCCGTACAGGAATTATTCTGTACGGCGTTCTGTATTTACGTCTGCTTTCTTTTGTGCTATATTGTGCAGGTCTTAACGAAAGCTGAAGGAGAAAATCACATGACAAGCGCACAGATCATTATTGTAGTGACCATCGTTCTCTACCTCGCCGCGATGGTGTTGGTGGGCGTGTATTTTGGCAAGAAGGGCAGCGGCAGCAGCTCGGATGACTTCTACCTCGGCGGGCGCAAGATGGGCCCCGTCGTCACGGCCATGAGCGCCGAGGCGAGCGATATGAGCAGCTACCTTTTGATGGGCCTGCCCGGCCTTGCCTATCTGTTTGGCCTGCCGGAGGTGACCTGGACGACCATCGGTCTGGCCATCGGCACGTATCTCAACTGGCTGATCGTCGCGCGCCGCCTGCGCCGGTATTCGGCCAAACTCGGCGCCATCACGATCCCCGACTTTTTCGCCCGCCGCTTCGGAGATAAGAAGCATTTGCTCTCCTGCATCGCGGCGGTCGTGATCCTCATTTTCTTTATCCCGTACACGGCGTCCGGCTTCAAGGCCATCGGCACGCTCTTCAACAGCCTCTTTGGTGTGGAGTATCATACGGCAATGATCGTCGGCGGCATCGTGGTCGTGCTGTACACGGTGATGGGCGGCTTTATGGCCGTTTCGTTCACCGACCTGATCCAGTCCATCTTCATGACCATTGCGCTCATCGTCATTGTATGCTTCGGCGTGCAGCAGGCGGGCGGACTGGACACGGTCATCGACAATGCCCGTGCGCTGCCGGGCTACCTTAACATGACGCAGGGCTACGATGCTGCGAGCGGCACAGCCGCCTCGTTCAGCACGCTGAGCATCATTTCGACGCTCGCGTGGGGTCTTGGCTACTTCGGCATGCCGCACATCCTGCTGCGCTTTATGGCCATCCGCGAGGAAAAGGAGCTCAACCAGTCCCGCCGCATCGCGACGATCTGGGTTGTGATCTCCATGTTCATCGCCGTGTTCATCGGCGTCATCGGCAACAGCGTGACCGCCGCGGGCAAGGTGCCCTTCCTGGCGACGAGCGCGGAATCTGAGACCATCATCATTAAATTGGCAGACCTGATGAGCCAGCACGGCGTGCTGCTCGCCGTCATGGCGGGCATCATCCTCTCCGGCATTCTGGCCGCAACGATGTCGACCGCGGACTCGCAGCTTTTGGCCGCGGCGTCCAGCGTGTCACAGGACCTCATGCAGCATTCGTTCGGTATCAAGATGAACCAGCGTACGACGATGCTGGCCGCGCGCGCCACGGTCATCGGCATCGCCCTTATCGGCATGGTGCTTGCCTGGGACCCCAACAGCTCCGTGTTCCGTGTCGTTTCGTTCGCGTGGGCGGGCTTTGGCGCGGCGTTCGGCCCCGTGATGCTCTTCTCGCTCTTCTGGAAGCGCGCGAACAAGCAGGGCGCGCTCGCGGGCATGATCACTGGCGGCGCGGTGGTCTTCATCTGGAAGTACCTCATCGCGCCGATGGGCGGCGCGTGGGCCATCTACGAGCTGCTCCCCGCGTTCCTTGCGGCGTGCATTGCGATCGTGATCGTATCGCTCGCGACGCCCGCGCCGGAGAAGGCCGTCACCGATACCTTCGACGAGATCTGCGGCAAATAAAATGGAAGAACAGGCGAGGGCTGCGGCCCTCGCTTTTCTTTGTTAGCCAAATGGAGTGAAATGGAAAAATATGACAAAAAATCCGCATTGACTATTGAAAATGGAATGACTAACGTTTATTATAGATAACATCTATTTATGGATGCTGACATCAGGCGGCGGGATACGTGCATTTGTCCTGCCGGCCGATACTACACTGATGGCAAGCAGTGAAAGGAGAAAACAGCAGTGTCAAGACTCGATATTATGACGCCCTCCCATGCCCAGACCGTCATCGACGGGTTGTACCGCGATGTGGAGCGGCGTATCGCCGCAAGCCCTCCGGGACTGTGTCCGGTGGACCTGGCCAAGAGCTTTCTGGACCTCTGCCATGCGCAGACGTGCGGCAAGTGCGTTCCCTGCCGTATCGGCCTCGGCCAACTCTCTGAGCTGATGGAGCAGGTGCTTGAGGGCGAAGCCACGATGGAGACCATCTCGATCATCGAGCGCGTGGCGCGCGTGATCGTCAACAGCGCCGACTGCGCCATTGGCCGCGATGCGGCGCGCCTGGTGCTTGACGGCGTGCAGGGCTTCCGCGACGACTACGAAGAGCATATTCTGCGCCACCGCTGCCTTGGCGGCATGCGCGAGCCCGTTCCCTGTGTGGCGCTGTGCCCTGCGGGCGTGGATATCCCGGGCTATCTCGTGCTCATCAAGTACGGCCGCTACGCCGACGCCGTGCGCCTGATCCGCAAGGATAACCCATTCCCTTCGGCCTGCGCGTACATCTGCGAGCATCCGTGCGAGGCGCGCTGCCGAAGAAACATGATCGACGACGCGGTCAACATCCGCGGCCTCAAGCGCTACGCGGTGGATAACGCGGGCTACGTGCCGCAGCCCGACTGTGCCGAGCCCACAGGCAAGAAGGTCGCCGTCATCGGCGGCGGCCCGAGCGGCCTTTCCGCGGCGTATTACTTAGCTTTGATGGGCCACAAGGTCACCGTGTATGAAAAGCGCGCGAAGCTCGGCGGCATGCTGCGCTACGGCATCCCCAACTACCGCCTGCCGCGCGAAGTGCTCGACGCGGAGATCGCGTCGATGCTGGCGCTTGGCATCGATGTGCATGTCAACGTCAATGTCGGCGACGATGTGACGTTCGACGAGCTGCGCCAGCAGAACGACGCGCTTTACATCGCGCTCGGCGCGCACACGGATAAAAAGACCGGCATCGAGGGCGAGGACGCTGAGGGCGTCATCTCCGCGGTCGAGATGCTGCGCGAGATCGGCGACGATTACATGCCGGACTTCCGCAACAAGGACATCGTCGTCATCGGCGGCGGCAACGTCGCGATGGATGTCTGCCGCAGCGCGGTTCGTCTCGGCGCGCGCAAAGTGAGCTGCGTCTACCGCCGCCGCCAGGAGGACATGACGGCCCTTCCCGAGGAAGTGGAGGGCGCCGTTGCCGAGGGCGTGGAGCTCGTGACGCTTCAGGCACCAGTCCGCATCGAGACCGATGCGAACGGTCACGCCGTCGCGCTGTGGACACAGCCGCAGATCATCGGCGAGATGGATAAAAAGGGCCGCCCCGCGCCCGAAAAGGCCAAGCGCAGCGAAAAGCGCATCGCGGCGGACGTTGTCGTTGTCGCCATCGGTCAGGGCGTGGAGACCCACGGCTTTGAGCAGACGAAGATCGCCATCAAGCGCGGCGCGTTCGTCGCCGAGGCCAGCGGCCAGATCGACAATATGGACGGCGTCTTCGCCGGCGGCGACTGCGTCACCGGCCCTGCGACCGTCATCCGCGCCATCGCGGCCGGCAAGGTCGCCGCGGCGAATATCGACGAATACCTCGGCTTCCACCACGAGATCGACCCCGGCGTCGAGATCCCCACGGCGCGGCTGAACAACAAGCCGCCCCACGGCCGTATCGACACCACCGAGCGCGAGGCAGGCGAACGCAAGCACGACTTCAAGTGCATCGAGTGCGGCCTTACCGATGAAGAGGCGTACTCCGAGGCGTCGCGTTGCCTGCGCTGCGACCACTTCGGCTACGGCATCTTCCGCGGAGGGAGGAAAGGCAAATGGTAAGAAACGTTACACTGACCATCGACCACAAGAGCGTCACCGTGCCCGAGAATACCACGATCTTGGAGGCCGCGCGCTCGGTCAATATCAATATCCCGACGCTGTGCTACTTAAAGGACATCAACGAGATCGGCGCGTGCCGCATCTGCTGCGTGGAGGTCGAGGGCATGGAGCGCCTTGTCCCCGCGTGCGACAATGTGGTGGCGGACGGCATGGTCGTCTTCACGAACAGCGCCAAGGCGCGCGAGGCGCGCCGCATGAACCTGCGTCTTATTCTTTCGCACCATGATACATCGTGCACGAACTGCACGCGAAGCGGCAACTGCACCTTGCAGCAGCTGGCGAACGACTTCAACATGCGCGGCACGCACTTCCCCAAAAAGCTGCGTCACGAGGCGGTGGATTATTCCACGCCGCTCATTCGCGAAAACGACAAGTGCGTGCAATGCCTGCGCTGCATCCAGGTGTGCGAAAACGTGCAGAGCGTGAAGATCTGGGACCTTCTCGGCACGGGCTCGCGCACGGTCGTGGACGCGTCGTACAACCGCCGCATTCAAGATACCGAGTGTACGTACTGCGGCCAGTGCATCACCCACTGCCCGACGGCGGCGCTGCGCGAGCGCGACGACACGGGTCTCGTCTTCGACGCAATCGACGATCCGAATATCGTCACCGTGGCGCAGGTCGCGCCCGCGGTGCGCGCGGCATGGGCCGAGCAGTTCGGGCTCGACAGCGAGTTCGCAACGCCCAAGCGCATGGCCGCGGCGCTGCGCGAGTTGGGCTTCAACTATGTGTTCGACACCGATTTTGCCGCCGACCTCACGATCATGGAGGAGGGCAGCGAGTTTATCGAGCGCTTTACCCACAAGGACCAGTATCAGTGGCCGATGTTCACGTCCTGCTGCCCGGGCTGGGTTCGCTTTGTGAAGTCCCAGTACCCCGAGCTGACGGACAATCTCTCCACGGCCAAGTCGCCCCAGCAGATGTTCGGCGCGGTGGCGAAGAGCTACTTTGCCGAAAAGGTCGGTATCGACCCCAAGCGCCTTTTCGTCGTCTCGATCATGCCGTGCGTGTCGAAAAAGAGCGAATGCGCGCTGCCGACGATGAAAAACGACGCGGGCGACCCCGATGTCGACGTGAGCATCACGACGCGCGAGCTGAACATTATGATGCGCGCGAATCACATTGAACCCAAGTACCTGCCCGAGGAGGAGTTCGACAGCCCGCTCGGCTCCGCGACCGGCGCGGCGGTCGTCTTCGGCACGACCGGCGGCGTGATGGACGCGGCGCTGCGTTCGGCGTACTTCCTCATCACGGGCAAGAATCCTGACCCTGACGCGTTCACCGCCGTGCGCGGCATGGACGGGTGGAAGGAGGCGACGTTCAACATCCCCGGCGCGGGCGACGTGCGCGTCGCGGTCGTGAGCTCGCTCGGGAAAGCCCGCAAGCTCATTGAGGCTGTCAAGCGCGGCGACGCAGCGTATGACTTTGTCGAGGTCATGGCCTGTCCCGGCGGCTGCGCGGGCGGCGGCGGCCAGCCCATCCACGACGGTACCGAGCTTGCCGAGGATCGCGGCAACGTGCTCTGGCGGCTCGATCAGGGTGAGCTTCTGCGCTTCTCACACGAGAATCCAGATGTCAAGGCGCTCTACAAGGACTACCTCGGCGCGCCGCTTGGCGAAAAGTCGCACCACCTGCTGCACACCGACCACAACGCGTGGCAGATGCCGCAGAAAATGCTGTAAGAATGCAAAAACTCCGTATGAGGATTTCTCATACGGAGTTTTTTATTGCTGAATTTTATCGGGTGTACGTGCCGTACTCACTGATGACGGCGCAGAGCTCGCTGAACACCTGCTGCGCGTCGCCGTCGATCTTGTAGGCGACGGCGCGGTTGGCGTCGTCGTAGATGAAGCCCTCGTCCCAGTTGAGGTACAGGTCGTGCTTCTGTCCGTCTTCGGGGATCCACCAGATGGTGACATAGTTCTCGTTCTGGGTGAAGCGGGAGAGCAGCGATGTGGGCAAACGATAATAGCGCTGCACCGAAATTTCGGACATGGCGCTGCGCAGAGCTGCGGCGGCCTCACTGTCATCCTCTACTCGGCAGTCGCCGGTGTCGAACGTGCCGTAGCCGTCCGGCGTGGGAACAATGGTCGAAATGCAGAAGAGTCCGTCGACGCGGGCGGTCTCAGGCGCGGGGATCAGCTCGCCGAGCGGCTGCGCACGGCGCGGCAGCAAAAAGATAGCCACGACGAGCAGCATCGCGGCGACGGCGATGAGCACGGTTTTTCTCTTTTTATCCATGGGGTTCTCCTTTCCAAAATCAAGCTTACTTTTTGTCGTCCAACAGGGGAGAGGGGAATCGCTTTTCGATAGTTTACCTGAGAAAGAGCTTTTTGGCAAGCCCTTCTTCGGGCGTGACATAGAGTGTGCGGTAATTGTCGTAGGTCACCATGCCGGGGCGTGCGCCCGCGGGCTTTTTGACGAACTTCACGGGGCAGTAGTCGACGGGGACGCTGCTGCTCTCCTTCGCCTGCGAGAAGTAGGATGCGAGCATTGCGGCCTCGCGCAGATCATCGTCGCTCGGCGTGAGTCCCGCGCAGCGCAGGATGACGTGCGAGCCGTGGATGTGCTGGGTGTGGAACCAGTAGTCGCGCTTGTCGGCCTTTTTTGTCAGCTGGTCGTTCTGCACGTTGCTGCGGCCGACGAGGACCTCGAGCCCACTCGAGGTTTTGAATGTGCGCGGGGCGAAGGCGCGCTTGAGCTCCTTTTTGCCGCTCGACTTTCGGATATAGTTTGTCTCCTGCAATTCGCGGCGGATCTCATTGAATTCCTGCTCGGTCTCCGCCTGCGAAAGCTCCTGCAGGACGCTTTCCAAGTACGCGCGTTCGTTTTCCGCCTTTTCGATCTGCTCGCGCAGGTGGAATTCGGCGGTCTTGAGCTTGTTGTACTGCTTGTAGTTTTTCGCGGCGTTCTGCTGGGGGGAGAGCAGCGGGTCGAGCGGGATGTCGATGGTCGGGCAGCCGTCCTCATAGTAGTTTTCCGCATGCAAGACTTTTTCTCCGCTCTTCATGCGGTACAGGTTTGCGGTGATGAGGTCGCCGCGCAGGCGGAATTCGTCGCGCTTCTGCGTCGCGGCGTAGTCGTGCTTTAAGTTCTCGGCCTTGCGCGCCATGCGGTCGCGCGCGACCGTGACCGCGTGCGTCAGCTCGCGGCCGCGGCGGGCGGAGAGCTCCTGCCGCTCACGCGCGTCGTAGAACTCGTCGAGCATTTGCGAGAAGCTCTCACGCGTCTCGACCTGCGTTTCCGCGCCGTACTGCGCGATGGGACGGTAGGTGAAATCCACGGGCTTGCTGTCGCGGTAGAGGATGACGGGCATATAGTTATCTTCCTTTACAGCGTTGGCTGTATCGGAAAATTCCTGCACCAGCGCCCCGCGCTGCGTATCATTCAGCGCGCCGAAGCGCACGTCGGTCTCGCGTCCCGCACGGAAGGCGAATTCGCGCGCGATCAGCGGCGAAATGCCGGTGTAATGGTCGAGCACCCACTTGTCGACAGCCTGCTCCGCGTCGCCGCCGCGCTGCGCGAGGGCGAGGGAGTCCTCCTCCTGCGAAAGGAGCGACAGCTTGTCGAGCGGTGTCGGCAGATGGTAAAAAAGGCCGGGCAGCAGCTGGCGCGTGGCGGAAAGGTCTGCATCCACGCGGCGCAGACATTCGACGATACGCCCCTGCGCGTCGAGCAGGACGAGGTTCGACCGCCGCCCCATGCACTCGAGCACGAGCTGCTTTTGGCTGATCTCTCCGAATTCGTCCGTGCACTGGAGCGTCAGGATCACCATGCGCTCAAGATCCGGCTGCTCGATGGACAGCACGCGCGCGCCGACTAAGTGCTTGCGCAGCAGCATGCAGAACATCGGCGGCTGGGCAGGGTTGTCGCGCAGGATGTTCGTGAGCTGGATGCGCGGTTGGTTTGCGCCCGCGTTGAGCAGCAGGCGCAGATTGCCGCGCAGCAGCAGAACGATTTGGTCGCGCGCGGGCTGCTGCACCTTGTCGATGCGCGCGCCGATGAGCTGAGGTCTCAGCTCGTGTAAAACTGCCCGCAGGCAGATCGCGTCAAGTGGCATTGTCGTCCTCCATCATCCGGTTGAAAAGCTCGTTGATGCGCGCGTGATCGTCGCGCAGATACAGCCAGCCGAACAGCGCCTCGAGGCCTGTGGCCTTCTGATAGTCCGCGCGGTCGGCGTGGTGGGGGATGGAATGGACATTCGCGTTGCGCCCGCGGCGGAACACAGAGGCCTCTTCCTCCGTCAAAAGGGGTAAGAGGTTTTCGGCAAAGCGCGCCTGCTGCGGCGCGCAGACGAGCTCGACCGTCGCGCGGTGAAGGCCCTTGCCCGTCGCCTTGCCGTGCACGCACAGATATGTGCGCACAAGCAGCTCATACACCGCGTCGCCCAGATGGGCGAGGCCGATGGAGCTGATGGCGCGGATGGCGTCGTCGTTCATTTTGGCTTGTGTATAATCGTACATAAAAACTCCTGAGGTTTGAAAGTACACATATTCTATAACCTTGTCGGAATTCTGTCAATCGGCGCGCGCTGCCGCGCGCGAAAAGCCGTTGCGCTTTTGCAAAAATCCGCTATAATGGCAGAAAAGACAAGACCTTTGAGATCGGAGAAGAGAAGCCTATGAAAAAACTGACCACCGTGCTGCTCACGGCGCTTTTGCTGCTGAACCTTGCCGCCTGCGGCGAAAAGGAGCCGGACGACACTTCGTCCGGCTACGACGATTCGCTCATTTCCGAGCTTTACAGCGAGGAGGGCGAGTACACGGACACCGAGAACAACACGCTCGCCTACAGCTACCATGTGCCAAGAATCATGTCGGAAACGGCGGTCGCCGCCGCGCTGAACGACGAGATCGCCGATCAATTCGGCGCGCTCGTGCAGGAGCAGAAGAACATGATGGCCTCCCGCGTTTCGCTCACATGCCTTTCCGTCACGTGGACGAGCTACTGGAACGACAGCCTGCTCTGCCTTGTGGTGCGCGCGGAGATGGACGGCGACACGAGCATGACGGAGACGTACAGCTACGACTTTTTCGGCGGCAAACGCCTCATGAGCGAGGACCTGCTGGCGCGCTGCGAGCTTTCAACGCAGGACTTCATCACGGCGGCGCGCCGCACCGCGGCAAACTACTTTGATGAGACGTACCGAGATGCACTCAGCGGCAGCATGGGCGGCGCGGGCTTCATCGCGTCCTATGCCGAGCGCCGCGCGTGGACGCTCTCGGACGAGAACATCAACGCGGAGATGCGGCTCTATCTCGACGGCGGCGCGCTGCATATGATCGTGCCCATCGGCTCGTTTGCCGGGGCGGAGAGCTACGACGCTGACCTCGCGCTCGACCTCTCCGCGCGCGAGACGGTCGAGAAGACGGCGCAGGACAGCTTTGTCAAGGCCGCGCTCTCGGGCGGCGATTTGACCGTCAGCTTTGAAAAGACGGCGGACTCCGCGTGGTACGCGGAGAATTTCCGCTTTGACTACGAGACCATCTACCCCGTGGAAGGCCTGTATTCCGACTACACGGATGTGTTCGTCGGCCCGGTGGGGCAGGGGTACTTCCCGTACATCTTCCTGCTGACGAGCGAGGGCACGGTGGAGTACGTGAACCTGCTCGAGGGCCTGACGGCGGGCTTCCTCTGCGACGGCGGACCGCTCGGCGGCGTGAAGGGCATTGTTTCGTTCGAGTCCGGCGAGGTCGAGGAGGACTACGGCACGTATCAGACGGTGTTCGCCGTCGACGCATCAGGGGAGAAACACGACCTCTCCGGCGCGGTCAGCGACGCGGACTACACGATCCCGTCGGAATTTCTCGGCGAGTGGACGGCGACCGTGACGCACGACACCGCCGAGCAGGGCAGCTATGACAGCGATTATATTCTGACGCTCACGGATGGCGGCGGCCTCACGGTGCAGGATATCAACAGCGAGGTTGGGATTTATTTTGAGTACACCGGCCAGCTCAACTACCTCGGCACGAACGGCGAGGGCATGGTCTTTGGCTATCACTTGAACGAGAATGCGGGCACGGTGCGCTACGGCGCGTTTACGTTGCTGCGCGGCAGCGACGGCCTGCACGTCAAATCCGTCGCAGGCGAAAACTTCTTCGACGCGCCGAGCGGACGCTACACCGTGTTTGCGAGAGGGTAAAAAGAAAAGCAGGGCCTTTTTTGAGCGCGGAAGGGCCCTGCTTTTTTGCGGCTTTGACGCGCTAAGCAAAATTAGAGGGGGGTACCGCTTTGACCGCGCTCCTGATCCATGCGGTCACACCCCCTTGGCATCTGACGGGAGAAAGAGGCTTTGGCGGCATCCGGAGACCAAGGAGAAAGCCTCTCAAATCGGGGGAAATGCTCTAGTGAAAGGAGAACCTTTCAAAAAAACAAAGATTTCTTCAAAAAAGTGTTGACAGGTTCTACTCTCTGTGCTATATTATCACTTGTTCCGAGCCGAACGGAACGGTAAAAACAAAACGGCATGGGGGTATAGCTCAGCTGGGAGCCCGGTTGAAGCGGTAAACAACCCCCGCACTAATTGAATAAGAAATTACTCAGCGCACCCCTTATACGGGGGTATAGCTCAGCTGGGAGAGCGCTTGACTGGCAGTCAAGAGGTCAGCGGTTCGATCCCGCTTATCTCC